>ERZ1643251.75-NODE-75-length-181717-cov-109.181931_pt1 | contig 181717 bp, 117 predicted proteins | sample MGYA00579261_ERZ1643251 | MGnify/ENA primary metagenome ERZ1643251 (study PRJEB29033, sample SAMEA4952267) | chicken gut metagenome | biome: Broiler Chicken; feature: Gastrointestinal Tract; material: Caecum | place: Ireland | collected 2018 | study: Broiler... | reverse complement strand
CCACGCCCTAAACGATGGATACTAAACGTGGGTGGTATCGACTCCATCCGTGTTGTAGCTAACGCAATAAGTATCCCGCCTGGGAAGTACGGCCGCAAGGTTGAAACCCAAAGGAATTGACGGGGACCCGCACAAGCAGAGGAGCATGTTGTTTAATTCGAAGCAACGCGAAAAACCTTACCAAGGCTTGACATTTAATGCATAACCTAGAGATAGGTGAAATTATAGCAATATAACATTAAAACAGATGGTGCATGGTTGTCGTCAGCTCGTGTCGTGAGATGTTCGGTTAAGTCCGATAACGAGCGCAACCCTTGTCATTAGTTGCCAATATTAAGTTAGGAACTCTAATGAGACTGCCGTAGATAATACGGAGGAAGGTGGGGATGACGTCAAATCATCATGCCTCTTACGCCTTGGGCTACAAACGTGCTACAATGGCCATTACAAAGAGAAGCAATACGGCAACGTGGAGCAAACCTCAAAAAGATGGTCCCAGTTCGGATTGTGGGCTGAAACCCGCCCACATGAAGTCGGATTTGCTAGTAATCCCGAATCAGCATGTCGGGGTGAATGCGTTCCCGGGTCTTGTACACACCGCCCGTCACGCCATGGGAGTTGGGGGGACCCAAAGCCGGTGGGCTAACCCGCAAGGGGGGCAGCCGTCTAAGGTAAAACCAATGACTGGGGTGAAGTCGTAACAAGGTAGCGGTATCGGAAGGTGCCGCTGGATCACCTCCTTTTAAAGAGTTTTTCTTTAAAGTCGACGCTAAAATTGAGTTATTCAATTTAGGTGGATTTGCCCTCAAAGGCAAATTAAAATTTAATTTTTATGCTTTTTAACAAAAAAGCAATAACCGAAAGTAGCTGAAATTATCAATGTTTATAATCAAAACTTTGCAATTTTTGAAATTAAAATGTAAATTAAAATAATGATTGACAAATCAAAACCCATTTCATATCTATTCAGGAATTTCAAGGAAATCGCTCCAGTTTTGGGGCGATTTTTTTATGCAATTTAAACAAAAAACTTAAAGAAAAATTTGAGTTAGAACTTGAGAAACTTTTCAAAAAACACTTGCAAAAAACAAGCTTTTGTGGTAACATTTAGCTGACTTGATTTAAGTCCTTGTTTTTTGTTCGTTCAAAAAACCGGTTATTCCTCGAAAGAGAGACTGTCCAAAAGGAGGTAGAAACGTGAACAAATATGAACTTCTCTACATCATTTCATCAAGCACATCCGACCAAGAAAAAGAAGAATTGCTTAAGAAAATTAATCAATTAATCGAAAGTAAAGGCGGAGAAATTGAGGGAACGGATAAGTGGGGAACAAGAAAATTCGCATATCCAATCGATTTTAAAAACGAAGGATACTATGTTCTTGTTAACTTTTCCATAAATCCAGAAATGATAAAAGAAATCAACAATTTGATGAACATAACAGACAATGTTGTTCGCCAAATTTTTGTTAAAAAATAATTTTTAAGAGGTTTTTATGAATAAAGTTATTTTAATTGGAAATTTGACAAAAGACCCAGAACTTTCAACAACAACAAGCGGAATTTCCGTCTGTAGGTTTACTTTGGCTGTTTCAAGGCGTTTTGTAAGCGCAAACGGCGAGAGAGAAACAGATTTTATAAACATTGTTGTTTGGAGAGGGCAGGCAGAAAATTGCCATAAATATTTAAAAAAGGGAAGCAAGTGTGGCGTTGTTGGCGCAATTCAAACAAGAAGCTATGACGCTCAAGATGGTTCCAAAAGATATGTAACAGAAATTGTTGCAGACGAGGTTGAATTCATCTCTTCTTCAAGAGGGCAAGATGGCCAAGTTAAAGAAGCTCAAGTTGAAGATGTAACAGAACTTAAACCAATTGATGACGACAGCCTTCCATTTTAATTAAAAGGAGATTAATATGAGCGATAAAGTAGCAGGCGAAGAAAAGAAAAAGTTTAAAAAGCCTTCAAAGAAAAAGGTTTGCTTGTTCTGCCAAAATAAGGAAGAAAAAATTGACTACAAAGACGTAAACAAAATTAAAAAATATATAACCGAAAAGGGAAAAATTCTTCCAAGAAGGCAAACCGGCGTTTGTGCAAGACATCAGCGTGAACTTTCTCTTGCAATTAAACGCGCAAGAGTTATGGCGCTTTTGCCATTTAAAGCAGACTAATTTAAAAAAATATTTTAAAAAAACATAAAAAATTCAAAAAAAGTCCAATTTTTGGGCTTTTTTTATTAAAAAAAATAAAAAAATTATGTTTTTCACGATTATTTTTAATTAAATTTTATTTTTGGCTAAAATTCAACAAGACCCTCAAAAAATTTGACTAAAAAATTTATTATATATATAATTATTTTAAATATATTGCGAAAAATAATTTGCAAAGGATTTTTTTTGGGGGTGGACATGAAAGACAAAACCAAAGCTCAAAAGAACAACAAAGGAACTGAAAAGAAAAAGTTTTCAATTTGGAAGGCTGTTTTAATAACGCTTGGAAGTGTTATTGCATTGGCCGGGATAATTTTTTTAATAATATTTTTAACTGGCGGATTTGACAATCCTCCAAAAAACCCAGAAAATATTTACTTTGCAGATGTTGTCGTCCAAGAAGATGGTTCAACAAGCTATGTCGCCCATGGCTCAAGCCCGTATGATGTTGAAGGAAATTTCAAGCTTGTTGTTTCAACATCAACAGAGGAATTTAATCAAACAGGTTTGGAATTAAACTTCCCAAGCACGCAGACAAAATATTATTTAATGGAGGTTGATTTAGAGGACCAGGTTTCAGAAGCGTCAAGAGTTTTCTATGCTTTTGATGAATATGGAAACAGAATAAAATTCGCTTCCTGCGGCCAAGCTCAGGCGACGCACATTACAAACGGAGTTGTTATTGTTCCAAGATACGTTTCAATTAACAGCCAGTTTGATGTTTTGGCTGTAATTGCGCCTGACGATTTGAATTCGGAGATAACAGCGGAAACCAAGCTTTACAATGTTGGTGGCTACACCCAACTTATTGCTTCAAGCACAACAAATGTCTCAATTTCAAGCACATCGGCTTATATAAATGTTGACGTTCCTGTTGAGGGCTTTGAAGTTGTTGGAATAACAAAAAATGGTTCCAACGAACAAGAACTTTCTGAGGCAAGTGGTTACATTGAGGTTTCAACCGAAAGTTTGTTCTCTGTAATTGCAAAAGTTACGCCATCTAGGGCAATTTACAAATATGGCAAAGACGGAAGCAATGGGGCAAGGGAATATAAAGCGGTAATTTTTGAGCTGAACAACGACGTTAACAACTCAGGCCAGAAAATCAATTTTGTAAACACGTCAAATGTTCCAATTGAAGATTCCTTTATGGAATATTCAAATGAAATAAGTTTTAATGGGCAATATACTCAGGGCGCAAGCTTTTTGACATATGCGCTAACGGGAAATGTCCGAATTTATGCAAGAATGTTTAAAACCGCAGAAGAGGAAGACTTGGCAATGGCCAATTTTTCGTCGATAAGCCAAGTTTACAGCGCGATGGAAAGCAGCGACCTCTATGTTATTTCAAACTTTATGATTAAAGAAATTGAAATTGACGGTTTTGAGGCAACAGACGATTACAACAACGGAAATCCACTTGGAATTGACATCAACAAACCAACTATAATCTATGCAAACAATCCAGATGCGCTTGCAAACCTTGGAATAACGATCAATTCTTCCCAGGGTTCTGCTCAAAACCACATAAGAAACATTTTAATTTCGCTTCAATTTATGATTGGCGACACTTGGTATGACGCAACAAGAATAAATGTTGTTGGAGATCAAACAATTCCGGCGCTCTTCTCTCTCTATTCGTCAAATGAACTTGTAACCGGAGACGATTTGGGAATTGACGCGGGAAATTCTTATTATAATTTCAACTTTTACAGGCCAATTTACCTTTCAACATCAAATTTGAGCTATTGGGAGGTTTATGGAAGACCAGCTGCTGAAAACATTTCAGCATATGGAATTAGTTCAATTAGGATTTATGTTTGCTATCTCAGCCCAGATCAAGGGCTTATGCTTGACAACCAAGCATATGGCCCATATGAAATTGAAACAGAATTTAACGATGTTGTCGATCCAATTTTAAGTTGGAATGACGGCGATTTGGGAACTAGCATTGAACTTGGAGTTGGCGAGTATAACGACAGAGTTTTTATAGGAAGTGGGAGCCAATTTGCAGAATATAACTCAATTAAAATTGAAAGTTTGGCAAATATTTCAAACATGGCTTCAAATCCAACCTACAAGACAATTAGGTTCTTTATCTACAGCTCAAACCCAAACTTGGATCAATATTTGAATGTTTCAAGGTATAACGGAACAATTTCTGGCGTTTCTGGCGAATATATATACGAAGTTTCGCCAAGCGCAAGTTCGCTTGATATTTCATCTCTTGAAGAGGATTCAATTGCATTTAACTTGATTTTTGCTGTTGTTGAAGATGATGGAAGCGTTCCAACAATTAATGAAGATGGAACCTATAGAATTATAAGCCTTCCAACAAATTTAAACGGCCAGTTAATTTCAATTCCATTTAGAATTTCAAAGGTTATTGAAGATATTGAGGTTGGTTTCAGCCCGGTTGAAGAGGGTCAGGAAACGAGCCAAGTTTTCCCATATGGCCAGGGCGACCAAAGGTTCTTTATTCTCCAAAACACACAAAACAACTTGTGGGCGGAAATTTCTGTTTCAAATGAAGAAGCTTCTCTCTTTATGACGGCGGCAAGAAATGGAGCAATTGTCATTAATTTAAATGAGAACTTCTACGTTTTAGTTGGCTCGCGCCAAGTTCCTTTAAACGAAGTTTTAACAACAATTTTCTCTAATTCAGACCCAGAAACGGCTTATTCATCAATTTTCAGTGTTGAACAAGGCGCAACACAAACAACATTTAAAATCAAACTTTCAACAGCTTCTCTAAATTTTGATGAAAACGACGAAATTCAAACCAATTTGTCTTTGACATACACGCTTTCTGGCGACAACCTTCCTCCATCATACAGCGAAATAACTTCCAACAGCGAAAATTTCTATATTTACTCTGGGAAAGTTCAAAATGCTGAATTTGGAGACGGAGAAACAACAGAAACAGTAATTGAAGTTGACAAAACAGTTACACAGGGCGAAAACCCTCAATTTGGAATTTCATTCTCAAGAGGAGAGCTCTTGCTTTTAAATGTTGGCGGAAATTATTACTTAAAAGTCAACGTTGAAGGTTTTGGAATAAACGACACATACTCTGTCATTTCAAATGACTCAAGTGTTGTATCACTAAGCTGGGATGCGGCAATGTCAATGTATAGAATTAGCTTCTTGTCAAGCGGAAATGCAACATTGACGCTTTCGGTAAACTTCCCACACTCAAGTTTTGAAACAAAGCAAATAAGCGTTGTTGTAAGTTCGAACTACACGACAAATGCAGAATATGGCCTTCCAGAGAACAACCAAGAGCTTGGGATAATTTCATACAACCCGCAAATTGGCTATGAAATTTTGGGAAGAGAGGGCTATGAAATTTCATTCTATGATTTAATTAAAATTTTTGCAACGTCAAATAACGTTCAAACGGATATAACAACTCTTTTCTCATTTGCAGCAATTTACGACAACCCAGGCGATTTTGAAAATAGAGTGACATTTGTTGAAAATGGCGGAAACATAACGGGAATTCGAGTTGACAGAGATTTTGGCGCAGTTGCAAACTTGACAATTTCGGCGTCAAATCCAGAAATTGGCGTGACCTATTCATTTAGCATTGTGATAGAGCCAAACCATCAGCTCATAACCTCGGTAACAGACCAGGGCGCATCTAAACCAGAAAATGCTCCAGTTGGGTCCTATGGCGTCTATTCTGAAAGCAGCATTGCCTTCAACAATTTTGGTCTATTTGCCTATTCTTTTGACACTGGGGCGTATACAACCTCTCTTGCAAAAACGCTTTATTTCACGCTGATTTTGAACGACGGAAAAGAAATTTTGGCAACGGGAGATCTTGACGAAGGGCTTGTTTTCTCGGCGGGCGGCGCAACCATTGCAACTTTTGATGGAACGGTTTTAACATTTAGCGCAGGAATTAGCGGAGTCAACACCCTTAGAATTTCAGATTCACAAACCCCAGATTCCTTCGATTTGGTCTATGAAATTGTCTTCTGTGTTTCAGACAATATCGAGCTTTCAACCAAAGGAAATTCCGATGTTACAACAAGCCAAGAAGAAATTGATGGCGAAATGGTAACGGTTGTTAACTTAAATAACTATGAAAATTCCGTTTTGAATGACAGCACAATTTCAGTTTCGCCAAACGGCGAAATAACGTTTGGAAAAACAGGAATTGTTTTGAATTTTGTTAGAGAATATTCTGCGCTTGCAACCTATCAAGGAACTTTTAAACTTGAAATTGAAAGTTCAAGCGCAAACGGAAGCTTGACAATTGGCGGGGCAACAATTGAAACGGAAGTTCTGTTAAAGATAACATATGGAAGCGAAATAAACGGCGCTTTTGTTGGGAAGTCATTCTATATAAGGTTATATATAGCTCCTAATATAACTTTAAATAGTAATGCAACAGCTGTAATTTACAATGGGAAACAATATGTTTCTCTCTACACAAGCCAAGCAACTGGAGTTTACAACTGGTTTAACAGAGCAGGCGGAGAAATTAGCGGAATTTCCTTTGGAGAAATTGCACCTTCTGGAAGCGTTCTTTCGCTTGCAAGATTGTCGCCAAAAGTTGGAACAACAAACATAACTGTTGGAAACAGAAACTTTACAATTGAAAGAACGGAAGAAGGGCTTATAACAACCCAAATCGTTGTCTATTACACTTCTGCAGACGGAACAAGGGAAAATAAGGTTTTCAATGTTTTAATAACGCCATTCAACTGGAATGAATACATTCAACCAGGGGCGGAAGATGACTATAAAACAGAAGGGGGAGAGAATTTTGATAGGGCATCTTCAGATTTAAAAGAAGTTCTCTCTGGCGTATACCGTCAAACAATTGTTGGCGGAGAGGAGATCGATCTTCAATCTCACATTTTGGGTTCAACGCTTGGAACTCTAATTGGAAGCTCAACAACAAGAATAACATACAATCTCTACAGGGTTGAAGAGAGCGGCGAAACGCTCATGAACGCTGGTTGGGCATATGTTGGCTATGGCAGCGATGGAAAAATTAAACTTTTAACACAACCAGTTGCAAAAGATTTTAACTATCGAATTGAATTTACATTCATAAGCCAAGCATCCGGGTTCCAAGATGCAACCTTTGTCTTTAACTATTATGTAACAGTTTCAACCGGGCAAAAAATTGAAATTGCCTATCCGTTCACAGATGGAACGCAAAGCTATCCATATGAAAACGGCCAAACAATTGACCAGATAATTTCTTCATTTAGCGGAAATTATAGCGAAATGTTTGCAGACCCAACTCAAACCCACATGTTATATTACGATCAATTTGAAAACGGTCTTTACACAATTGATTTAAACTCAAGCCTTAGAAACTTTAATTCAAACAGCCCGTTTGTAAGTGTTTACAACCTTGAAAATGGAGTTTGGGAGCAAAAACTTCAAACAAACGCACAAAATTACAACAGAATTTCGTATTCTCTTTACAAAGTTTATTCAGACGGCCAGGAGATTACAGCAAATTTAAGTTCGTTTGTTTCCGTGTCGTCCGACGGAAAAATTGAAATTAAAGCTCAAAACTCTTCTCTTGGAATTATAATCAAGGCAACAACGTCAAACCTTTCTGAAAACTATTACAAAATCTTTGTTTCTCCTCGCGGTTCAGAAACTGTTTCGATTAGCCAAGGAGGGCAGTCGCAGGTTCTTGAAATGGGAGATGTAATTTCAATTTCAGATGGATTTAACTTGGGCCAATTTTCTGGCCAAGGGATTGGGCAGGATACGCTTAAGTTTGCAATAATTGACGAAACGGGAAGAATCCAAACCGAAAGCGACATGATTTACATAACAACTACTGAGCACGATGAAAATATTATCGTGGTTAAAACCTCGCCAAATCAACAGAGCGCAATTTTGGTTATCTACACGGAATCTCTTGGAACACTTGTTGAACTTGACTTGGTTGCAGACAGCGCAATCATAGTTTCTTATGACACGTCCAAGATAATTTATGGCGACAGCCAAGTTCTAATTTCAGATTTAATTTCTATTACAACTGATTATGGCGCAACCTATCTTGATAGCAACAAATTAAATGCTTTAAATTATGCCGTTACAAGTCCAGATTCAACCGGAACGGTAACTTTGGGAAAGGCTTTGGAAAAGGACGAGTTGTTGTTCAACATAAGCCCTATTTCAAGCGTTAAAAACGTTGAGCTAACTCTTAACATTTGGGGAGACAACTTGCCGCAGTCAAGCGAGGACAACCCTTGCACCCTTGTTTTAAGGTTGACAATCTATCCGCGCTTTGTTCCAACAGCTGGAGGAGAGGAAGATATTGTTGCAAATGACGAAAAAACCAAAATCGACATCTCTGACATATTCGATTTGGGCGCCTTTGCTCAAACGAAAAACTATCAAGTTCTTAATTACAGGGGAGAAACTGTTAGTGCGGGGTCTGAGGGCGCAGGAGTTTATTATATAAGCAGCTCCAATTCGCTTGTTTGGAATGATTCTACAAACGGAGTTTACTATGTTGTTGAAACGAGCCAAGAGTCTGGCGAGATTGTAGGCTTTAGAAAAGTTAATGTTTCTAATGGAACGGAAAAAATCTATCCTGTTTTAAGCTCCAGAACAAGCGTTAGATATCTTTCGTCATGGACTTTAACTATCGAAAGGAATAATTCAACACCTTCTGCTCCGGCAAGCGTTCGAAACGGCCTTTTTGTAAACGAAATTGTTTGGGCCGAGGACCGCGCTGGCGCTTATGTCTTAAATTGGAGCGCAGATACATTAGGAACTGGTTACGATGTTAAACAAACAAACCTTGTCATTGTAAGCGATGACGGAAGCGCAGTTTATTACTCTTTCTCAGACACTACAAGAATTAGCACGTCAACTTGGCCAGTAGAAAATTCCTATAAATATTCAATTTCCTACACGTGGGACGGCCTTGGCGCAGAAACGGTAACAATAAATCCAATTATGCCAGAGGGATTAACAGATGCAAGCATCATAAAATTTGATGCGTCCGGCTCGGCAATGTCAATAACAAACAAATTTAGCGTTTCAACATCAAATGTTGCAAGCAACAGAACAATTGTTATAACCGTTAGAATTTGGAAAGAAAGTGACGGAGAGGTTGTTGGCGAAACCGTTTCTGGAACATATGTTTTGAAGGTCAAACCAAAATATATAATTGAAGTTGGATATCCAGATTATGGAACCGGCGCAACAATGGAAAGCGAAGCAATTTATGTTGGCCAAACCAATCCAACAATAGATTTGTCAAAAGACACCAGAGTTGTTTTAAAGGAATGGGTTTGGAGTGATAAAAACTCAGGGAAGGGTGAATACCAGGAGAAAATAGACTATAATAACTTGCTAAGATTCAGTGAAACTTCAGTTTTAGTAGATATAGAAGAAAACACAAGCATTGTAAAGATAGTCGATGACGCAATTACTTCCAACCAAACAGTTAGAATTGACATTGAGCTTTCAGTTGGCGAGGACAAATGGATTGGCGTTGGTTCATACAACCTAATTCTTTCTCCAACGCCTGTTCTTGGGGCAACATTCCCAGAATCAACAGCAGAAGGCGGCCTTACTGAAACAATTCCAGACACGGAAGTTAAAGACGGAGAAGAAATCTTCGTCCTAAACGACGGCTATGTTAGAGTTATAATGAACCAAAACACAGTCAACCGCGGAGTTGTTTATTTCGAGCTCCTCGCAAACCCAAAATATTCATATTTCAATAATTCAGCGCTAAGTCCAGTTAGAATCTATCTAATTGGCGGAACAAGCGCAAGCTATGCGAAAATGTTTATTCTTGAAAATAGCGCAGGAGGCATTGTTTCTAGCACAACAGCTCCAACCGGCGTAACTGCTTTTGACATAACATCTGGATTAACAGGAACTGAAACTAAAGATGATATAGCCAAGATTGTTGATGGAGTTTTAGTTTTCAAAAAGGCTGGAACATATACAATTAATATAACAACCGCGACCGGAACAACAACTTATGAAGTAACCGTAACCAAAGAAGAAGGCCCAACAGAAGGAACCCCAAGTTTCTCCGCGGTTTATAGGTTAAAAACCATAACCGGCGTAACTGCTTTTGACATTTTAGGAACGGACAACGACGCCTCAATTGCAACGCTGTCTGGCGGAAGCCTAACCTTCCAGCAAGCAGGCCTTTGGCCAATTGCAATAACAACCTCAAGCGGAACGAATTATTACTATGTTCAAGTTGTAGCGGGCGATAACAATTCATATTCCGCAACATACTATTCCGAAATAGCCCCGGAAGAGAGCGGAGAGGCAGCCGGCGGGCTTATGCTTGAATCTATCTTTGGCACGGTGAAATACAAAGATATGTATGAATTCTCTGTAAGCCAACAAAACGCTGTTGGAACGGACGCAATCAACCAGCTTACAGTTGTTCAGCCGAGCAGCAAAGTTGAGTTCTTCTATAAAAACGGCGATGTAACTTACAAAATTCCATTTGAAACAGCGCTGAACAATTATAAAATCGGCGAACAAGTTAAAGAAGAGCCAGAAGGCGTTACAAGCATTGATGTTATAGGCACAGATACAGACAGTGACATAGCTGTGATAACAAGCGGCAAAATAGTCTTTAAAAAAGCTGGAAAGTGGGAGATTAAAGTTACAGCAGGTGAAGGAACTGAAACATATATTGTTTTTGTAACAGAAGTTCAAAAAGAAGAAACTATATCATATTCTGCAACATACTATCTAATTTCAGATTCTGTTAACTATAATGTCGACTATAAAGAACATAGAATTAACATATTCAACCAATTCAACACTGTTGTTGGAACATATATCTACCAAGTTGAACTGAACTATTCCTTCCCAGAGGATTCGTTTAACGAAGTAATCGGCGGAAGCGCAGAGGGAAGTTATGAGCAAGGAGAGTTAAATGGGTTAGACGGAAGTTTAATTTCCAAAACAATAGAGCTCAACGCTGGCCAGTCCTACAGCTTGGTTAGCGACCTTTTAATTGGCGAACTTGGCCTCAGAACTTTTGACGGCGGAACCTTTGTTTTGAATAGCGCTGCCTTCACATTCAGTTTAACTCATGGAAAATACACAACAAACAGCGGCTTTGCAAACAATTTGGATTCCTTGATATCTATTTCTCAAAATGGAAAAGATTATGTGATAAGTCCGCATGGCGCGCAAAACGGCGGAGACATTGTCCACCTTAAACTTGAAATCAAAACAGGCGGAACACTACATGCAACCTATTATTTAAGAATCCACATCAACCCAGAGGTCATTTTAAGCCTCGTTGACACATCTGGCGAAAAGACGCTTAATTTTTCAAGTGACACCAATATTATGGACCTTCCACTAAGCAGCTTGGTTTATGTCAACAGCGCAATAGACCCGTCTAAACTTCAAGTTATCGTTGTTTCGGGAGACTCCGCAGGCTATGTTGTTGGAGAAGGAAGCAACAGGCTTCAAAATCTTAAACCCGACCAAACCGGCCTTTCAGCCTATGGAATTAGGTTGAATCAGACCGTTCTTGGCGGCGCGCAGATTAGAATTATCATTGTTGATGAATATGGCTACCAGGCAACAGACTCCTCCGGCAACCCAGCAATTTTAACAATTCACTATCGCAACTCAGACGGCTCAAGCGTAAGCTACAATCGCGGAGAGTCAAGCACCCAAATTTTTGAGGGCGACGCAATTGAAATTTGGGCAAAGGTTGACGGCGGATATAAAAAATGGACAAATTCTTGGGGAGACACAGTTCAAGAGATCTCAGCTGAGGGTAATGTTGCGCTAATTGTTTTGGACAACATTCCAACCAACGTAATTTCAGAAATTTCAGTTTCAATTGCCCAGAGCGAAGAGTTAAATTCAAAACTTAATGGGAAAACCCTTCTAAACGGAACGGCGTTGAACTACATTCCAAACACAATTTTTGGAAGCTCCGAAAGAATTTCTGGAAACAATTTTGTCATTACAGTTAAAGCAAAAGGAACAGTTTCAGAAACCCTTTCATTTACAATCAACCCAACAATTAGGCAGCGCTATCGCCTTACATTTGCATCTCTATATGACAGTGAAACAATCTTGTATATTCCGATTGTTGATTGTGAGAGTATAAATATATCCGGTTATTTCCAACTTTATGACATTAAAGAAAATAGGGAAATTGAAGAAACAGACGAAGTCAAGTTTAATGCAGAATTTGAGGAGGGAGGCGGCATATCGAAGCCAGCCGAATACACTCTCAACACCCAAGGTTTTGTTGTTGGCGGAGACGGAATCTTCGAGTTGTCATATGAAATAACATCAAGTGACGGATCAACCTTATCAAGCAACCAAATCTCTGTTGGCTATCAGCTTACTCAAAAGTTCTTTGGAATTGACACAAGCGGCGCAAATGTTGTTGGAAACTATGGCGTTGTCGTCGAAGGAGGCCCGTCTTTAAATGAAATCGGAATTGATTCCTGGGGAGAGGGCGTAACCCTTTTGGACTACTACGGAATATCGGTTGAAGTTTCTTCTTCATATAGCGGATATTTCAGTGGAGAAAGTGTAACGCCGGCGGCCGGCGCAACGGTTGTTATAAATGTTTATGGCGACGAGGGCCAAACCAACCAAATTGGAACGCTTAGGGTAACAAGGGCTAGATATTATGGGCTTTATGTCCCTAGCAGCAACAATACTGTTGACCTAACCTTTAGCGGAACAAGCAAAACAAACGGCTGGGGAGAACTTATTAAAGCTGTTGTTAGCGGAACAACGGATACTAAAGAACCTCTTGTTGGCGGGTTGTCTGGCTTCTTCACCTATAAAATAGCAGACGGAGACGCAACCGTTGTCTATGACCCATCACGAGGAGAATATGTAATTAATGCAACGGGCACCTCATTTATCTTAAGCATAAACTACATGGGACATGAGCTTGGCGAAGTTGAATTCAAAAAAAGCGGTTCATCATGGAAAATCAGCGAGCCCGCAACAAAAACTGTTGCTGACCTCCTCACCCCAGGGGGGGGCAACCCAAGACACAAATAAGAAAACAATAACAATTTCATCTTTGTCAGGTTTGGAAGATGAGGATTTTTGGCTTTTGGATTTGACCTATGATTCTAGCTATACAATTTATCTTGGAGATGGAACAAACAGCCTTGAGCTAATTGGCTATGGAACAATAATCTCTTCTAGAGCTAGGGTTATTATTAATTCAAATGCATTCAAAAATTGTTCAAAATTAGTAAGAATTTGGATTGAGGGCAACAATGTAGCCCAAATTGGCAGCCGTGCTTTCTTAAATTGCACCAGTTTAAATTCAATAACTCTTCCAAGCACATTGACCTCAATTGGCGGAATGGCTTTCTATAATTGCAGCGGTTTAACACAAATTACAATTAACGGCAACATTTCGACCTTAGGGGCAGGGGCCTTCTCTGAGTGCAAGAATGTAAAAAAGCTTACTCTTGGTGCAGATGTTACAAGCATTCCAAGTAATTTGTTCTCAACAGGCTTGTCGACCAACTTGACGGAAATTGTAGTTCTCGGAGATTTGAACTCGACAACATTCCCAAGCGGAACTTGGACGAAAGGAGGAACGACGGTTACGCAGTTCAGCGGCGCGGGAACTTATCTAAAGAGCGAAGAATAAAACAAACTTTTCGCCAAAAATTTGTTGACACCTTGAATTTAGTGTGGTATTATATATCCGCATCCTAAGTTCGGGGTGTTTTTTCTAGAACCAAGCTTTTGAATTTAAGGAGAAAATTATGGCAAAGAAGAATTTAGCAAGAGCATATATAACCCTTGCTTGCACAGAGTGTAAGGAAAGAAATTATGCAACAATGAAAAACAAGAAAAATGACGCTGAAAGAATTGAACTTAACAAGTTCTGCAAGCGTTGCAACAAACACACTCTTCACAAAGAAACGAAGTAACCCTTCGCTATTTTGTTGTTTAAAAGGAGCACAATAAATGGCTAAGAAGAAAAAGAAAAAAAACGTGCAGAAGACAAATCCTAACATCAAAAAAGAGGTTGTAACTTCCCAAGAGGCTTCTCAAGAAGAAGGCGTTGTTTTGCAAGAGGAAAAGGAAGAAAAGGTTCAACAAGAGCCTCAAACAAAGCAGCCTCAAAACAAGGACGCAAAAAAGCAAAAGCAACAGAAAAAGGAAAAGAAACAGTCCAAATTTGGAAGAAAAATTAAGGAATCTTTTGCAGAGCTTAAAAACGTTACTTGGCCAACCTTCCCAAAAGTTGTCAAGCAAACAGGCGTTGTTTTGGGAGTTGTTGTTTTCTTCACGCTTGTTTTGTTTGGGTTTGACTATGTTTTAAAATTCTTGTTTAAACTTCTAAATGGCGTTGAATATTCAAGCGGAGAGCTTTGGGGCTCTGTTGGAATTGTTGCCGCAATAATCTTGATTGTTGTTGTTTGGGTTATTGTTTGGGCAGCAAGAAGAAAGAGAGGAGAGAGGAAATAATGGAAGAAAGAGAAGAAGCTTTAGAAAATTTGGCTGAAGAAAATGTTTCCCAAGAGAAGGAACAAGAAGAAAAGGGAACGGTTAGTCCTTTTAGAAACAGCCCAGACTCAAAGTGGTATGTTCTCCACACTTTCTCTGGATATGAACAAGTTGCGAAGGACAATTTGGAAACCGTTGTTGAAAAATTCAACCTTCAAGACAGAATTTTTGACATTGTAATTCCAATGGAAGATGTCATTGAAGAGAAAAACGGGAAGAGAAAACTTGTTTCAAAAAAAGTTATGCCATGCTATCTTCTTGTTAAGATGATCTACGGAGACGATTTGTGGCACAACATAACAAGAACGCGCGGAATAACCGGTTTTGTTGGTCCAAAGGGAAGGCCGCTTGCCTTAACAGAGGACGAAATTAGAAAGATGAGGCTAGAGCGCGTTGACGTCAACATCCAACTTGAAATTGGCGACAAGGTTGAGGTTATTGAAGGCCCGCTAATGAACATGGTTGGAACAGTTATGTCCGTTGACGGCGAAAACAGAAGGGCAAAGGTCAACGTTGAAATGTTTGGCCGCGAAACGCCTGTTGACTTGGATTTTAGCCAAGTTAGAAAAATTGTTTAGGTTTTAACGCACAAGCGCTAAAATATATAAAATCAGTGGGAGAGACAATTTAGTCATGTTGTCTTGTTAAGACCACAAAGGAGGGTAAAATGGCTAAGAAGATCAATGCAATTGTTAAATTACAATTGCCAGCCGGTAAAGCAACCCCTGGACCACCAGTTGGTTCATCTCTTGGGCCACATGGAATTAACATTGCGGGCTTTACCAAAGAGTTCAATGAGAAAACTGCTTCTCAGGCAGGGCTCATCATTCCGGTTGTTATAACCATCTATCAAGACAGGAGTTTTGACTTTGTTTTAAAAACTCCACCAGCAGCAGTTCTAATTAAAAAAGCAATTGGGCTTGAAACTGGAAGTGCTAAACCAAACAAACAAAAAGTCGGAACAATCAAGCGAGACAAAATTCGCGAAATTGCAACGCTTAAAATGCCAGATTTAAACGCATCTAGCGTTGAGCAAGCAATGAAGATGATTGAGGGCAGCGCAAGAAGCATGGGCGTTGTTGTTGAGGATTAGAGGTGGCGCATATGAAAAGAGGAAAGAACTACGTTAGCGCCGCAAGCGCAATTGAAAAATCAAAGCAATATGATATTCAAGATGCAATTCAACTTTTAATTTCAAATTCAAAAGCAAAGTTTGACGAAACAGTTGAAGCTCACTTCCGCCTTGGCGTTGATGGAAGAAATGCAGATCAACAAGTTAGAGGCGTTGTTGTCCTTCCAAACGGAACGGGAAAAAGCGTTAATGTTTTGGTAATTGCAAAGGGCGAGAAAGCAAAAGAAGCAGAAGCTAGCGGAGCAGATTTTGTTGGCGCTGAAGACATGATTGAAAAAATCCAAAAGGAAAATTGGTTGGATTTTGATGTTTGCATAACAACTCCAGACATGATGGGACTTGTTGGCCGAATTGCAAGAATTTTAGGACCAAAGGGTTTAATGCCAAATCCAAAGAGCGGAACCGTTACAATGGACGTTAAAAAGGCAATTGAAGATGTTAAAGCCGGAAAAGTTGAATATCGCTTGGACAAGACAAATAACATTCATGTTATAATTGGAAAAGTAAGCTTTGGCCAAGAAAAACTTGCAGAAAACTTTGATGTTGTTTTAAATGCAATCAACAAGGCGCGCCCAGCTGCCGCAAAGGGAACATACATTAAAAACTGTACCCTTGCAACAACAATGAGCCCAGGAATTAAGGTTAAAGCATAAAAGAAACATTAATGCAAATAATAACTCCGAGAATATTTTCGGAGTTTTATTATGGGCGAATATGAAAATCAAGTTGAAAACAAGGAGAGAAAAAAGAAAAGAATTTTCAATTCTGTTTCTGTTGTAATAGCAATTGGACTCTTTGTCGTTGCCGCAATTTTGGTTGGACAGCTTCTGTTTGATAACGGCGTAATTTCAACAAATGAATTCTATGAAAACACAAGTATAAACGGCGTTGATGTAAGCGGTATGAACAAGGACGAAGTCTATCAGTTGATTTCGGCAAAGCTTCTAAGCAGCAAAGATGAAATTCAAGTTAAATTGACCTATGGGAACAGGGAGTGGATCCTAAACGGTTCAGATTTTGAAACCAGCGACGACGTCATGCCGGTTATTGAAGAAACCTTTAAAGTTGGTCGAGAGGGAGCAATTGCAGACAGAGTTTCTGCTGTTAAAGACATCAAAACAAACGGACTAAAAATGAACGTTTCCTACAGGCATATTCTTGGAGGCTTTGATGAAAAAATTGATGAAATCATTTCCGAAATAAATGTAGAGCCAAAAAATCCTGAGGTAATTTTTGATCCTGATGCAGAAGATGGAAATATGTTTTCGCTGAGCGAGGGGCAGGTTGGGATTTTGGTTGACAAGGAAAACTTGTTGAGTTTGATAGACAGGGCATTCAAAAAGTCCAAGCAAATTGAAGTTGCAATTCCAACCTATGAAAAGGCGTTTGAAGACAACGGCGAAGATTTGCTTGCAAACACAGCTCTTCGTTCAAGCTTTTCAACAGACTATTCTTCAAGCGTTGACGGGAGAAAGAACAACGTCAACGTTGCGCTTGGCGACTTCAACGGAATGGTTGTTGCCCCCGGAGAAGAAATAAGCTTTAACTTGGTAACGGGCGATAAAACTCCGGAAAACGGCTATCAAAAGGCAAAAATTATCTTAAACGGCGTCTATGTCGATGGATATGGCGGCGGAGCGTGCCAAGCTTCAACAACGCTTTACAACGCATTGATCTTGGCAGATTTGGAAATCTTAGAAGTCAACCCACACTCTCTTCCAGTTTCATATGTTCCACTGGCATTCGATGCAATGGTTAGCGAAGGTTATTCAGATTTGCGCTTTAAAAACAATTTGGAATATCCAATATATATAAAAACTTGGGGAGATGAAACGAGGGCCTACGTTCAAATCTACGGCCAGCCGCTTGAGGAGGGGCTTGAAATTGTTAGACGCGCAGAGTTCATTGGAACAATTCCACACGAGGGAGATACAATAGTTAAAGACGAAAACAAGGAATATGCGGACCAAATAACCTATTTGGGAGAGTATTTGAGGATTAGATATCCGCGCGAAGGATATCACTCAAAAGCATATATAGATTACTATAAAGACGGCCAACTTATTGGCGAAAAGTTAATAAGAGATGAATACTATTGGCCTCAAAAAGGAATTGTCATGGAGGGAACGGAAACGCTTGGAGAAGGAATGGTTCTTCCAGAAAACGAGGTTGAAATAATTCCGCCGCAGGAAACATCAACAAATGCAAACGAAATTTCTGTTAAAAAGAAAATTAAGCAGTTAAATCCTTCAAATCTAAATCCTTAAAAAACTTGAAAGTCCATCTGCAAAACAAATATAAAAAATAGTGGAAACATTCCGCTATTTTTTTTTAGGCCAAAAGCTTCAAGTTTCTTTAAAGCAGCATTGCAAGCTGGGAGATGTTGTTTAAGTGGCTCTTTGCAATTTCGCTTGTCAACTTGTTTTCAAAAAGAAAGGTTAAGACCTTTGTTTCAAGCTTAATTGCTTGTTTTAAGCACTGGCGAAGATTGTTGTACTTCTTCTTTTGAAATTTAACCTTTGAAGAATCCAATGAAAGACAGCTGCAAACGTCCGAAACATCTAAAAGTGTTTGATGTTCAAGCCTTTGCATCAAATTGATAATTTTTTGAGACCGAACATTTCTTTTTATGTAAGCGTAGAGGAAATTTAATTCATAGAGGTTTTGAAGAAGCTGCGCAGAGCTTTCTTTTTTTGTCCCTTCAAGGCGCTTCGCATATTCGCGGGCAAGAAGAGCAAACTCTTGAACAGAGGGAATTTTGCTATCGTTATACATATTCCTCCCTAAAAAACCTTTGTCAATTTATATGTTATTTAAAAATTTTTTGTTAAATATTAACTTTTTTTTGCGAATATACATAAATACAAAGGATTTGTAATTAAGGAGCCAATATGGAAATTTTTAAGAAAATTGGAATAACCCCAACATGCAGAAAAGAAACAATTGAACGTCAAGAAAAACTTGGCGATAAAATAATTTTGGAACAAAAAATTTTAAGAAGAAAAATTGTTGAGGCGGAAAGGTCGCTCAAAAAACAGCAAGATAAAAACTCAGAGGTTGCCCAAGACCAAGAACCAACCGAAGAAATTCCCTCAAACGAAGGCCAAACGCCTCCGCCACAAAACCCTGAAACTGAGCCAACTCCTCAAAACGGACAAACGGATGAGGGCCAAGTTCCCGAGGCACCCGAGGAGGGGAGTGAACAACTTCCAAGCGAACTTGAAACAAGAGATTTAATTTTTTCAGACAATGTTTCCTATCCAAGTCTTAGAAATGTTACGCCAAACAAAAGAGATGTTAGAAACCTAAAGGCGCTTGCCTTTGGACGGGGCGGAGAGCTTTCAACCGTTCTAACATATATCTATCAGTTCTACATTCTTCCAGAGTCCGAGCAGAGCTTAAAGGCGGCTTTAAAACAGGCGGCAAGAACGGAAATGACGCACTATGAAATTTTAAACGAAGCAGTTGTTGCCTTTGGTGGAGACCCAACGCCAACAGACGGCCAGGGCAATGTTTGGACGGGAAGAAATGTTAACCAGGAAAAGGATCCAAGAAAAATTTTGCTGGATAACATAGCCTTGGAGCAGGGGCTAATCAAGCAATATCTTGCCGCAGCAAGAGAGGCCTCAAACCTTTCCCTTGCAGAGCTATATCTAAAAATAATTGAAGAAAAACAAAAGAACATAGAGCTGTTTCAACAAGTTTATAACAGCCTTTGATAAAAGAGAGAATTTAATTAAAAAAAACTTGGGAGATTGTCCCAAGTTTTTTATCTGTTGTTAGTTCTATCTTGAATTGTGCTTGCAAGTTGATTAATGCTTGCGTCATCCAATCTAACAGTTTGTGTTGCAGGGCCTCTGTTTCTTCCAAGAAGCTGGCTTGCCTTGTCTTGTGCTGCAAGAATTCTCTTCTGCTCTTTGATTGCCTCGTTGAGTTTTTCTTCCTTGCCGGCAAGACCTTGAAGCCTTGCTTCAATTCCGCCCGCTCCGCCAGCATCCTTCCAGCCCTTTGCCATGTCTCCAGCAAGAGTGTTGAAGATTGGCGTTAAGTTATCTGCAAGCGCTTTTGCAAAGCCGCCAGCCATAAATTGTCCTGCCTTTCTCCAGTCGTCTGGGTTGTTGAGCATGCTGCTCTTCAACATTCCGCCTCTTTCATGGGCGGCCATTAGCCTTGAATCTCTCGTAGAATCAACAGCTCTAATTAGGTCATTAAACGCGTCAGTGTTTCCAGAAGCCGCTTGTCTTTGCTCAATTTCTCGTTGCGTGTTTCTGTTTTGAGCAATTTCTGCATCAACCCTCTGATATTCAGGATCATAGCGTTCGTTAATCTGTCTTAATCTTTCGTTGTAAGCAGCGGAGCCATATCTGAGGTTTGTTTGGTTGAGCGAAGCAATATCTCTATCCCTATTTTCATCAATACTGCGGCGCCTTTCGCTTAACTCTGAAAGATTACTTCTTGCCTGTCTATAATTTTGAACATCATCAGAATTTGCAAGATTATGATAAGCCTCCCGGCGCTCTCTTCTTTCTGAACGACTTAAATTTTCATAGTCTTCGCCTCTAGCCGCATAATATTGTCTTGCGCCAAGCTCGTCAAAAGCACGCTCTGTTCGATTAATTCTTCGCCTTTGAACAACACCTGCTGCTGTAGTTGCGTTTTCTTGAAGAGCAGCGGCTCTGGTCTCTGCGCTCATGGAGTCGCGCATTCCTCTTAAAACTCTTCGCCTGTCACCTGCGCCCATATTGTTTACTATGTTTCGTTGATTTTCATCCATGTGATCTAAGTTATATTCGTCGAGTGCATTCCTTTCTCTTCTTTGCCTGTCTTTTCTAGCCACCCATTGGCCTGCGTGTATGCCCATTCTTGCGCCCTTAACTGCCATTCCAACTGGGGCAGCAGCAAGTTGGCCAACTTTTGCAAAGGTTTGCCCAACCTCGCCCGCCATGTCTTGGCCGGCCTTAAGGGCATTGTCCGCGCCAATAATTTCAGAAAGGGTTTGAACAAGGTCTTTAACCATTATTAGACCGACAATTGTAAAGAACATGTTGACAACCGCGTCTAAGAACGCCATGTTGAAATATCTAATAGAGGTTACAATTGGAAGGATAACAAAGAACAAGTTTAACCCAACAATTGGGGCATATGCGCTTAGAACCTTTGAAACAAATTTTTGCCTCCATTTCTTAAGAGCTTCGCCATCGTCAAGCGGCATGATTGAAGCAATTGGCGCTGCAATTAAGAACAAAACAACAAGTTCGAAAATACGTTTCATAAGGCCAAAGACAAGGTATAGCAAAAGCTTTGCGCAAACAACGACAGCAGCAATTCCTAAAATAAAGTCGAACTGCCATAAATCGTAATAGTACCAAACGTCTTGAACATTGTTTTTATCGAAAATTTTAATTGTGTCAACGTGGTTTCCAATAAAGTTGTCTCCGCCGAATGGGAACATATAGTCATCTTCAAAAGGGGAGCTTGTTAAACTTGCTTCTGTTCTAAGTTCATATGTATTTGCAAAACATTCGTCAAGCAAATCTGCAGCTTGTTCATAGTCTGTTCCAAAATTGTTAAAGACGCCGGCGCTAACATTTGGGTTTGAAAGATTTGCCCTAAACAAATCGTGATATCTAATTCTGTTTGCCTTGTAGGCCGCCGCTTTAAAAATTAAGCCGCTTATTGGAGTTGAGGTTGTTGGAACATTATTCCCGTCCTCGTCATCGTCGCCCCAAAAGTTATAACTTATGTATGTGCTTACGCCTGAGGAAGTTTTTTTAGGCTCGAACAAACTTGAAATTGAAGTTGTGTTCCCTCCGCCTTCGCCAGGGGTTTCATATGTGTAGGAAAGTTGAGATGAGGAAGAGCCTGTTGTAATCGTGTCAAGCGCTTGAAGAATTACGTTTGCCATGAAAACACCGAAAAAGCAAACGATTGGAACAATTGCAAAGGAGGCTATCGCCTTGAATGCGCGGCCAATAATTCTTCCTTTCGACGCGCTTTTAGAATCCGTTGCAGAATATTCTGAACGAAGAACAGCAACAAAGGTTGTTATAATTAACATAATTAAGGCCAAAACAATCAGCGCCCAAAAGATGTTTGAAAGAATTGAATTGGAATTTGTAAAGATTGTTTGAATGAATTCTAAAACAATGTCTCCGCTTTGTGGCTCGGAAGACCCTCCGCCAGTTCCGGAAAATATTTCTGAGGAGTAGTAAACAACGTCAAGCCCGGCAAGTTTTCTAACTAAAAGTTGAAGAAGGTCTAGAACCTGGAAAACAAGTGTGCATAAAAAATAGAATGTTTTTGGGATTATTGCTAGAACAGCGCCAAAGAAGCCTTGGAACCAAGTTCTAATTTTTTCTGCAATGCCTGCGATAAAAACTATATCCAACGTTTTTCTCCCTTAGTTTAATTCTGTTTTAGTTTAACACAAAAAGTGCGAAATGTAAACAATTTTTGTATTAATAATATAATATTGTCTATAACAATCTTATTTTGCCAAAAAAAATACTAATTATTAATCAAAAAATTCTAAATCCAACGAAACTTTTTTAAAAAATTGCATAAAATTAGTAGACAAATTTAATTCTTGCCTTTATAATAAGGGCGATTTTAAGGAAGAGAGGTGTTTTGATGAAGCCAACAGATTACATTAGATGTCCGAGATGTGAACTAAACTATATCCAAAGGAAGGACAAATATTGTTCCGTTTGCCAAGCAGAGATGAATGCAGACCCAAATGCTTATGACGATCTTGACATGGAAACATGCCCAATTTGTAAAACAAATTTTATTAGGCCAGACGAAATTATGTGCAGCCAATGTGCAAAAGAACGCTCTCTAAACGGAGACAACACAATTGACATAGAGGACGATTGGGAAACTTATGTTGAAGGGGAAGAAGATGAAAACTCCTCGCTTGAAGAGGAAACAGGCGATATGGCAAGCGTAACAGATCTTGATTCGGACGACGATTTGGATCTTGATTCAGATGAGCTTTCTGAAATTGACGAAGAGTTTGATATGGACGAAGAAGAGCAAGACGAAGATGACGAATTTTCAGACGATGATTTGGATGATTATGACGACGACGATGATGATGACGACGATGACGACGAAGATTTTTAGACCTTTTTAAAAATATTTGGCGAAAGGCGGCAAGAAATTGGCCGCTTTTTTGTTTAAATAATTAAATATTTTTGTTTTTTTAAATATTGGTGTATAATTATTTCCTAAGGAGCAAGATAGATGGGACTTTTTAATAAAAGCAACTTAAAAAAACTTAGAAAAATTGCAGACAAAGTTGTTTTGTTGGAAGAGGAATATAAAAATAAAACAAACCAAGAGCTTAGGGAAAAAACAGAGGAGCTTAAGGCCCGCGCGCAAAATGGAGAGAGCCTAAACGACCTTCTTCCCGAAGCTTTTGCAAACGTTAGGGAGGCGGCGGCAAGAGTTTTGAACATGCGCCACTTTTACGTTCAAATTATGGGTGGAATTGCCCTCCATCAGGGAAGAATTGCCGAAATGGCAACGGGAGAGGGAAAGACGCTTGTTGCAACGCTTCCTGCATATTTAAACGCGCTAACTGGAAAGGGCGTTCACATTGTTACGGTAAACGAATATCTTGCGGAAAGAGACGCCCAGTGGATGGGGAAAATCCACAAGTTTTTGGGCCTCAGTGTTGGCGTTGCCCTAAGCGGAATGAGCTTTGAAGAAAAGAAAAAGGCCTATGCTTGCGACATAACCTATTGCACAAACAACGAGGCGGGCTTTGACTATCTTAGAGACAACATGGTTGTTAGAAAGCAGGACAAAGTTCAAAGGGGCCACAACTTTGCAATTGTTGACGAAGTTGACAGCATTTTGATTGACGAGGCAAGAACGCCGCTTATCATTAGCGGAAGAGGAGTTAAGAGCAGCGATGTCTATTACAGCGCCCAGCGCTTTGCAAAAAACCTTAAAGAGGGCGAAGATTTCGAACTTGACATAAAGACAAAGGCAATCAACTTGACCGAAAGGGGAATTGAAAGAGCAGAAAGATTCTTTTCAGTTTCAAACCTTTCAGACGTTGAAAACCTTGAGTTAAACCACTACATTATAAATGCCTTAAAAGCTAATTTTATAATGAAAAGGGACGAAAACTACATTGTCAAGGACGGCGAAATTCTAATAGTTGACGAGTTCACAGGCCGTATCATGAAGGGAAGGAGATATAGCGACGGGCTCCATCAAGCAATTGAGGCCAAAGAGGGCGTTCAAATTAAAAATGAGAACAAAACTCTTGCAACAATAACCTTCCAAAACTATTTTAGGCTCTATCACAAACTAAGCGGTATGACAGGAACTGCGAAGACAGAGGAAAGCGAATTTGTTGGAATTTATAAGCTTGACGTAATTCAAATTCCGCCAAACAAGCCAAACATGAGAATTGATGCTCCGGACGTCATATACACTGGCGAAGCTGGGAAGTTTAAAGGAATTTTGGAAGATGTTAAGGCGCGCCATGCTGAGGGCCAACCTGTTCTAATTGGAACGATAACGATTGACAAATCAGAGCTAATTTCAAAAGAGTTGAGGCGAGCAGGAATTAAACACAACGTTCTAAACGCCAAAAACCACGAACAAGAAAGCGAAATCATTGCCCAGGCCGGAAGGCTTGGGGCGGTTACAATTGCAACCAACATGGCCGGCCGCGGAACGGACATTTTGCTTGGCGGAAACCCAGAGTTTATGGCAATTAAAAAACTTAGAGATGAAGGCTTCTCTGAACAGCAAATAAACTTTGCAAACTCGTTTTTGGAAAGCGACGACCCGGAACTTAAAGCCGCGCGCGAAGAATTTTTAAAATATTACAACCAGTTTAAAGAAACAACAGACAAAGAGAAAGAAGAGGTTGTTTCGCTTGGCGGGCTTCATATAATTGGAACAGAGCGCCATGAGTCAAGGCGAATTGACAACCAGCTTCGCGGCCGCGCAGGAAGGCAGGGCGACCCTGGTTCAAGCGTCTTCTACATCTCGCTTCAAGACGACCTAATTAGGCGCTTTGGCGGAGATCGACTTTTAAGAATTGCCCAATTTTGCCGCGTTGATGATGAAACTCCCTTCCAATTTAAAATTCTTGCAAAACAAATTGAAAATGCTCAGAGAAAAATTGAGTTCCGCCATTACAGCGCAAGGCGCTCTGTTTTGCAGTTTGACGATGTTTTAAACAAGCAGCGCGAAATAATCTATGGTGAAAGGAACAAGGTTTTAGATGGGGCGGACGTTCATGAAGAAGTTATGGAAATGTTCCCGGACATAATCTCTGAAATTGTACATTCAACAATAAATCCAGATAAAGCGCCGGAAGAATGGGATTTGGAGGCGCTAAACAATGCGCTTGAGAAGAAACTTTTCCCAAAAGACACAAATTTAATTGATGAAAAGTTTGTTCAAAATTGTGACTGCCAAGATTTGATCCAAAAAATCATGGCTGAAGTTGAAAGGCGTTACAACGAAAAAATTGAACTGTTCAAAGAACATCAAAGGGATTTTTCAGATTTAGAGAGATATATTCTTTTAAGAGTTGTCGACTCTCTTTGGATGGATCATATCGACCAAATGAATCAGCTTAGGAACGAAATTGGGCTTCAAAGCTATGGCCAACACGATCCAATTGTTGCATATAAAAAACTTGGGTTTGAAATGTTTGAAAGCATGGTTTCAGAAATCCGCGAAAAAACTGCGCTTTTCCTTTTAAATATTAAAATTGAAACCAAATCGGAGCCTCGCCAAGTTGCAAAACCAATTGAAGTTGTTGAACAAAAGACAGCAAGAGCAGAGCCAAAGGCGGGGAGAAATGCCCCTTGTCCATGCGGCAGCGGGAAAAAATATAAGAATTGTTGCGGGAGAAAATAGGCGTGGAAATAAACGTTTTAACAGGAACGCTTCTTGAAACCAACAACTATGTAATCGTAAGTGAGGACAAGGCTGTTTTAATTGAGGCAAGCGCAAACTTAAATTCTGTTAAAGAACTTGTAAATGGGAAAACGGTTGTTGCAATTCTTTTAACCCATGGCCATTGGGACCATTACATCAACATTGAAAAATTTGCCGCTGAGTTTAATTGCCCAATCTACATGACAGAAGAAGCCAACATTAAAATCAACTCAAAGGAAAAGGCCTTTTATGCGGATAGAAATCCAAAAGTTGATCTTTCAACTTATCAAGTTTGCTATATTAAAGACAAAGACGTCTTAACTTTTGGAGGCGGCCTTGAATTCAAAGTCCTTCAAACCCCAGGCCACACAAACTGTAGTGTGTGTTATCTTTTAAAGGTTGGCGATGAAACAATTCTTTTCAGCGGGGACACAATTTTTAACGACGGAATTGGCCGAACAGACCTTCCTACGGGAAGCCCAAGCGAGATGAAAGAGAGCATAAAAAAGCTTCTTTTGCTTCCAGACAAAACCGTTGTTCTCTCTGGCCATGGCGACCCAACAACGATTGAAGTTGAAAGAGAAAATCTTTCCAAACAGATTTAAAGGGCAAGGGTAGCCCTTTTTTTATAACACTTTAATTTCGCACAGCATAAGATATTAAAAGAACACAGAGGAGAATTTATGTGCGGAATATACGGCTGTTGCCAGAGGGCAAAAGCGGCTAAAAGCGCGATAGGTGGCCTTGAAAAACTTGAATACAGAGGGTATGATTCGGCCGGAATTGCCTTTTTAGAAGGCGAAAAAATTGAAATAATCAAATCAGTTGGAAAGGTTTCAAACCTAAAAGAAAAAGTTGGAGAAAGGGTTTCAAATTTGGCAATTGCCCACACGCGCTGGGCAACTCACGGAAAGGCAACAACGCTTAATTGCCACCCCCACACCAGCAAAAACTTTATAATTGTCCACAACGGAATTATTGAAAATTTTAAGGAATTAAAATCTACTGCTAGCGAAGATTTTTATTCCGAAACGGATTCAGAGGTTATTGCAAAAGTTCTTGAAAAAAACTTTGAAAATTTAACAGAAATCAAAGATGTTAATGAAAGAATTTTAAATTCAATTTCAAAAACTCAAAACCAACTTGTTGGCTCTTGGGCGGTTATTTTAATTTGCAGAAAAAATCCATCAAAAATTTATGCTTTTAAAAATAAAAGCCCGCTAATTGTTGCAAAGGGAAAGGGAGAAAATTTTGTTGCAAGCGACATAAATGCCTTTGAAAAAAGAGAAAAAAATCTTTTAAAATATTACAATTTAAATAACGGGAATATTGCTGAAATTTCGCGAGAAAATGTATGTTTTTACGATGAAAAATTAAATAAAATAGGAATAAAAGAAATAAAAAAACAGTGTGAAATTTATCGGGAAAATTGCAATTTTAAACATAAAATGTTAAAGGAAATAAACGAAATTCCAGAGGCAATTTATAGCACAAAAAAATATATAAAAAAATCGGATTTTAAAAAACTTTCAAAAAAATTAAAAAATTATTCAAAAATAACAATTGTTGGCTGTGGAACAGCTTATCACGCGGGGCTTTATGGTAAATTTATACTTGAAAAATATCTAAACAAAAATGTTTCTGTTGAGCTTGCAAGCGAGTTTAGATATAAAACCCAGATAAAAGAGGCAAACGAACTTGTTTTGGCAATTAGCCAAAGCGGAGAGACGGCCGACACTCTTGCCGCAATTGAAATTGCAAAGAAAAACGGAGCTGAAACGGCGGCAATAACAAATGTTTGTAGCTCAAGCATAACAAGAATTTGTGATTATGTCCTTCTAACTCACGCGGGGGCGGAAGTTGCCGTTGCCGCAACAAAAAGTTATGTCTGCCAAATTTTAGCTCTTTACATGCTTGCTTCAAGTGCAGCCGAAAAACGAATATTTCGAAGCCTTGAAAATGTTGCCCACAAAGCAATTCTAAATTTTTCGCTTGAAAATTTAAAGGAGTTTTTGGGCATCAAAAAGTTCTTCTTCATCGGAAGGCTTTGCGATTCGGCAACGGCAAGCGAAGGAGCTCTCAAATTAAAGGAAATTGCATATGTTCACAGCGAGGGCTATCCGGCCGGGGAATTGAAACACGGAACGCTTTCCCTTGTTGATGAAAACTCGCTTGTAATTGCAATTATCACTCAAAGCGAGATTTTGGATAAAACGTTGAACGCAGTTCACGAAGTTAGGGCAAGGGGCGCAAAGGTTTTGATTGTTAGTCAGTTTAACTTAGAGGGAGAGGGAAAGGAAGTTCTTCTTCCGAGGGCAAGCGAAGAAATTATGCCTCTAATTTCTGTTTTGCCGCTTCAGCTCTTTGCCTATCACTATAGCGATAAAAACGGATTGAATCCAGACATGCCAAGAAACCTTGCGAAAAGTGTAACCGTTGAATAAGCTTTGTTATTGAATAAATAACATAATATTTCTTATACTAATTTCATGGTTTTTAGCGAGGTTGAAAAACTTAAAAAACAGCTAAATTGCAGTATGGACGTTGTTGTTCGCGAGGTTAGCTGCGGCGGGCGAGAAATCAATTTAATTTTCATCAAGAGCATGATTGATGAAAACTTTTTCATTTCAGGAATTTTAAGTCCAATTATGGATTTTGGAAGCCGGCAAAGCAAAATTTCTTCCGGAAGGCCGTTTACAATTGACAATCTTTTGGATGAAGTTTTAAAGACGATGGAGGTTAAAAAGGTTTCAAAAGAGGATGCCGAGAAGGAGCTTGCATCAAACAAAGTTCTTTTGTTTTTGGAGGGGGAAGATGACGTTTTGTCGATAGACATTGTAAAATTTCCCGTTCGCCTTCCAGCCGAACCTCCAACCTCCGCCGTCTTAAAAGGGCCAAGAGAGGGGTTCGTTGAAGACATAAAGACGAACATTTCTCTTTTAAGAAGGCGCTTTTCAAGCGACAAATTGGCAATTAAGGAACTTAAAATTGGAAGGGCAAGCCAAACAAAGGTTGCAATTGCGTATGTTAGCAACATTGCAGACAAAAAACTTGTTCGCCAAGTTCAAAAGCGGCTTGAAAAGATTGACATAGACGGAATAATCGATTCCTATTATCTGGTTTCATTTCTTCAAAACAACAAGCCGTCAATGTTTAAACAGGTTGGAAGCAGCGAAAAACCAGACATCGTCGCCTCAAAACTCTTGGAAGGAAGAGTTGCAATTTTAGTTGACAACACGCCAATTGTTCTAACAGTTCCCTTTATTTATGTTGAAGACCTTCAAAACAGCAACGACTATTATTCTCTTAGTAACTATGCCAGTTATGTTCGCGTTATTAGAATTTTGGGACTAATTTTTGCTGTTTTAGTTCCCGGAACATACATTTCGCTTAGGCTATATCACTATAACATCGTTCCTATAAACTTTTTGATTACTATTTCAAATGCAACAGTTGCAATCCCGCTCACTCCGTTTTTGGAAATTGTCTTTATTTTAGTTCTGTTTGAAATTCTTTATGAGGTCAGTTTGAGGCTTCCAAGCTACTTGGGACTTGCAACAAGCGTTGTTGGAGCGCTAATTTTAGGTGACACCGGCGTTAAGGCGGGGCTGATTTCTCCGCCAGGGGTTATGATTATTGCAATAAGCATAATTGCGGTTTACACAATTCCAGACCAAGTTGATCAAATTAACTTGCTTCGAGCGGCTTTTATAATTCTTGGCGGTGCGCTTGGAATTTTTGGTGTTATTGCTGGGGTAATCTTTGTAATTGCCTATCTCAACAGCATCGACAATTTTGGGGCGGCCTATCTTGCGCCATATTCTCCAAGAATTAGCCAGGACTTAAAAGACGGAGTTGTTAAATCAAATATAACAAAGATGAAATTGAGGCCGAAGAGCATCCACACTAAAAACAAAGTGAGGTTAAAAAATGACGAAGACAATTAGCGCGCGCCAGCTTTCATTAATTGCTTTTATTTCTGTTTTTTCGCTAAAGCTAACAGTTTTGCCTTCGCTTTTTTATTCTAAGGTTGGAATTGACGCAATCTTTTCGCTCTTTATAATAATGGCATTTGATTTTTTAGAATTGCTGTTAATTTTTCACGTTTTAAAGAAAAATCAGGATATTAGTTTTTATCAATTTCTTTCTAACAAGGTTGGAAAGTATTTTGCGAAATTAATTCTTTTGCTAATTTTTATCTACTATTTTTTTAAAATGCTTTTGCTTTGCAGCGGGGGATATAACTACGCAAGTTTAGCAATTTTTAAAGAAGCCCCGCGCCACCTTTTCCTATTCATCTTGCTTGTTTCATCATGTTCGCTCTATCTTTTTAAAAGCCGCTCCTATGCAAGAACAATCGAGTTCTTCTACCCGATTGTTGCAACAATGTTCGTTCTCTTTGTTGGAATTGCTCTCTTTACCGCCCCTCTTCAGGACATCCGCCCGCTTCTAACAACGCCCGCACAAAACATTTTTGAAAGCTCTTTCATGTTCTCAGTTTTGGGAGGCAACTATCTTTTTATGCTTTTGTTCATGGGCAAAATTAAGTTTGGGAAAAATCCAAACAGAACTGTTTTTGGCCACGTTGTTTTTGCATGGGCTTTGCTCATGGTTTTCTACATAATAGATTATTCAATTTTTAAATACACAGCTGTTGCCCACCCACATGCAATTTCTGAAATAATTCAATATCTGCCTCTTCCAAGCATCTTGGGGAATTTCGATTGGATTGCCGTTTCCTTTATGTTGGTTTTGTTTGTTTTGCAGGGCGGACTGTTTATCTATTGCATGTGTTATTCGCTGAATAAAGTTTTTGAAGTTAAGGAAGTTGAAAAAATGGGTGCGGTTTCAAAAGTGGTTTTAGTTTTTGTCAATTTGCTTTTGCTGCTCTTTATTTATGTCGTTTTCCCAACATTTTCAGACCTAAGAACTTTTGCCTTCAATGGGCTTTTTGTCCCAATTTTAAGCTCAGTGGTTATGCTTGTTCCAATTATTTGCTTTTTCTTTGAACTTTTTAATAATAAAAAGCGGACCAAGGTTGCGCCAAGCTTAAAGAGCACGGAGGAGTTTGTTGAGGCAGAAAACCAAAAAATTTTATCGTTAAAGGTGAGAAAAGATGAAGAAACTATTTAATTTTTTAAAGAACCATCCAATTTATTGTTTAATTATTGTAATATGCGTTGTCTTTCTCCCCGGGGCAATCATTGCAAAACCTCAGGCGGAGTCAAAGCTTATTATTAGAGCTCTTGGGATAGATAAAGCTGGCGATGAGTATCAAGTTTCGGCAATTGCCTTTTTGCCAAAGGCAAGCCAATCTTTCCAGGAAAACTACAAGATTGTTGAGGGAAAGGGAAGAACACTTTACGACGCTGTTTCGGCCGCGGCCAAGGAAACAGGAAAGGACATTGGCCTTGCCCACACAGGAATTGTCTTTGTTAACGATGAAATTTGTAGGGAAGGGCTTGTTGAAGCAATTGACTTTTTGGTTAGAGATTACAGCCTTGGAAACGACACATATGTTGTCTATGTTCCCGAGTCGACAAAAGAACTTGTTGAAGCCGCCCACAACCTGGCAATGTCAAGCGGAATTCATCTAGGAGATGTTGCTGGATATGACGAAAGAAAAGTTGTTCATGGAGAATCTAACATTGAGTCAATCTATGACTCTGCCTATTCTCCAAGCAAATGTTCGCTCATGACGGTTATGGAGATGAGCGAAGAAGAGGGCCTTGAGCCGGGCGGCGGACAAAACACGGGTGGAACAGGAGGAGAAGGGCAATCGGGCGGTGGAGGCGGCGGAGTGGGCCAAAGCCAAAAGAAAATTTTAAACGAAGAAAAAATTTTAATTTTAAAAGAGGGCAAAAAGGCGCTTATTCTAGAGCCGGAGCAAACTAAAAAATATAAATGGACAAAAAGCTCAAACTTTGCAGACGCGTTGACCCTTGAAAATTACAGCGATAAAAACTTTAAAAATGCAACGCTTTCCCTTAGCGTTAGCTCAAACAATGTTTCCCAAAGACTTTCATTTAAAAATGGGAAACCAATCTTTACGTTTTTAATCAAACCAAAACTTTCAATTGTTGAAGTAAACCAAGACAACTTAGATGACGACATTTTTATTGATGTTTCAAAGTTCGAAACAGAGAAACTTAAAACGACAATCAACAACAAAATCAAAAACGAAGTCTATGATTTTATTCAAACATTTGTTGATGCAAACACGGATATTAACATGATTTACGAAAAATTTAATGCAGAAAAAACAAGCCAATTTCAAAGTTTTTTAGAGGGCCTTGAAAACAAAGAAAACTTTCTTTCAGAAATAAAATTCTATGTTGAAGTTGATTGTAAAATTGAATAAAAAATATTTTAAATTAAAATTTTTTCTATTTTCTTAATAATTTAATATTTTTTGCAATAATTTCGTTCAAATTAATTAAAATTAAATAAAAATTATTAAAAAAATCCTAATTTAATTAGGATTTTTATTTTAAATTTAAATTTGTTACATTAAAAGGTTTCCGTTATCTGTTTTAATAACTTTAAGAATGTTTTCAAGGTTTCCATTTTCTGCATTGAAATAAAAGTAATATGTTGCGCCTGCTTTTTCACATTCGAATTCATAGGTTAAAACTTCGCGGTTATATTCAAGCGGGCTTAAAGCCAAGCGAGAGGAAACAATTTTAAAATCGCTTGAAATTTTTGCTTTTGCCTCGGCCTTTGAATAGCTTGGAGAGGGAAGATTTCTTTCAACATGATTTGTATAGTACGAGGTTGCTTCCCAGCCAAGAATGTTTCCGGTTGCCAAATCCACTTTAACTTTAATTAAATCTGGATAGAGAATTATGTTGTCCTCAACTGGCGCAAGGTTCAGATATGTGTCGTTCCCAACCACATCGCTCCAAACACACTCCATGTTGGAAAGGCCCTGAGCCTTTGCGAAGCCGGTTGCAATTTCAATTGCTTCTTTGTTTGAAAGAGTTTTATCTGCGCGGTTTGCGTGGGAGCTGAGCGTTAGAAGTTTTCCGCCGGCTTTTGTTATTTGAGCGTAATATTCTTGGCCGCCTTCGAGAACAATTTTAAAGTCATATGTCTTAAATTTTCCGTTTGTTTCGCCAACAAACTCTGTTGCTTGGTTTTCTGGCGGTGTTGAACCTTCAACATCTTTTGACGCCTCTTCTTGTTTTTCAAAGAGTTTTTTTGCAATTTCAGTTGCCTCCTCTTTGCTTATCTCTTTAAAATTCAAACCCTTAATTTTTTTGTTGACAACAGAATCTGAAAATGGTCCGTCGTAAATCATTGAAGGGTAGTCTTCGTCAACCGTTTTAACGCCTTGAATTTTGCTTGTAAAATCCGTGAATGAGGCGTTTTCTTTTAAATTGCTGTGTTTCGAAATGTTATAGCCGTCCATAATTTCTGTTGACATTTCGTTAAGTTTATATTTAATTGATGAAACGCTGTTATAAAGTTGCTTTAAGGTTTTTAGGTTTTCGCTTGAAAGGGTGTCTGATTGATCTGAAGCAAGAACGCTTGTAAACCCGCTAAGTTGGTTTATGAATTTTGTCGTCTCTGGAATTCCGTTCATTGAAATTGGAAGATAGGAAAGGTTGTTCTGAGCGTCATTAGCGTTTTCATGAATTTCGGTTAAAAGCTTTTTAGAATACGTTCCTCCAGTTGAATTAACAAGTTTTCCAAGCTTGACTTCTGCGTTGTTGACGTTGTCAACTAAGTCGAAAAATGAGCGCTGATAGATGTTTTCCAAGCTTATTGCCGATTCTTCATATGAATTTTTGTTTATTGCGTAGAGAACACAAAAAACTGTCATCATAATTGCTAAAACAACAACGAAAACAATTAGAGTAATCAAACCTGCTTTGCTGATGTTAGCCTTTTCTTTTTTTAAATCTTTCATAAAACTCTCCTTTTATTAAATTGCAAAGTTGTGTTTTCCAATTGTAACAACAACTTCGCGGCTAAAGATCCATTCGCTCGTTGCCGTCTCTGGGTTGTAGTAGTAAATGCAGCCATAGGTTGGGTCCCATCCGTTAAGTGCATCTTGCGCTGCCTGATAGGCCGTTTCGTCTGGCTCAAGGTTTATTTGGCCGTCAAAAACTGCGGTAAAGGCCCATGGCTGATAAACAACGCCATAAACGGTGTTTGGGAAATCTGGGTGCTCAACGCGGTTTAAAATAACCGCTGCAACGGCAACCTTGCCAACATATGGTTCTCCTCTTGCCTCAGCATAGACGCACTTTGCAATTAGATATAAGTCGTTGCTTGCCTGATCGTTTAAATTAATTCCCAAAAGACGCGCAGTTTCTGGGCCAACAATACCGTCTGCTGTAACGCCGTAGTCATATTGGAATTTTTTGATGGCCTCTGTTGTTTCCCAGTTTAGCGTACCGTCAACTGCGCCGCTGTAATAGCCAAGGTCCCTCAGCCTTTGTTGTATTGCAACGTTTTGAGAATAGGTTGTTTCTGCTTCAACTTGGCTAACGCTGATGTTTGGTATGAAACCAAGGCTAAATGTTGAAAGAGTGCAGATCAACATCAAAACTGCAATAAAATAGAATTTTTTGCTCTTTGCCATAGAAATCTCCTAAATTTAGATTTCTAGTAGTTTGCGCAAAATTCAAGTTTTATTCAAAAAATCCCTCTAGTTAAAGAAGGATTTTATAATTTCAACCAATTTGGATTTGTAGACGACATCTTGGCCGGTTGGGTTGGACTTTAAAAAGCATAGCGGGGGATATACCACACACCACCAATTGTTTCCCTCTCCCGTTCCAAGATCCAAAATTAGCGCGTCGTAAAATCCTTGTTCCAAAACAAGGCCGTCATAGCTTCGTGTTGGAAATTCCTCAGATGCAAGGCGAGCCTTTGCCTTGTAGGAAAAACCGTTTTTTAAAAGAACGTTGTTTGCAACACTTTCAATTAAAGAAAAGTTTTTTTGAAGTGTTTGTTCTGCCTCCTGTTTTGTTTGGCAAGAGGAAAGAATTGGAATCAAGGCTTCAACAACGGCGTCTTTAACTTGGTATTTAACCGCTTGATCAATTTCAGAATTACTGTTGGCGCGGATATGTATTCTTAAATATTCGCTGTTTTGATTGGTAGGATTGTTTAAAAGGCCAAAGATGATCAGCCCGCCAAGGACTAAAACTAAACAAAGCGTTATTGCAATTTTTTTCATAGCTAAATTATTGCCATAAAATTATTTTTCAAACATTGGATAAAATAACAACAAAAGCCAACTTTTTAGGGGCAGGGGGTTGACATTTCTGCGTTTTTATTATATATTTAAATTAAACAAAGGAGGGAAAAAGTGGCAAACAGTTTCGAGGTTCAGTTAAAGGGCGAAAGAGAGGGCTTTAAGGGAAGCGAAATTGAGGTTTCCTTTGCAGGAGGCAATGGATATAGCGTTGGCCGCGGCCTTGGGCCAAAAGGAAAGCCTGTTGTTGAAATTAGCTTTGACAAAGGTCAAAAGCAAGTTAAGCTTTACAACAAAGATGGCCTTTTAGATTCATATGGCTATGAGCAAGATAAAGACGGATATATTTTGCTCAATGCGAAAACAATTGAAACTTTCCCAGATTCCCACATTTCAATTCAGATAGCCGGCGCAGACGGAAACATCTCAACCGTTTCAATTAGGGGAACGGATATCGTAATCAACAACAAAAAGCCAGACAGCATGCAAGTTGCTTTCGATTCGCCACTAAATGTTGAACTTTCAAAAAATTATTTTAAAGATATTTCAGAAGGAAAAATCAATGCAAGAGCTTTTCCTCCTCAAATTTTTGGCGCAATTGATGGACTTGAAGGCGTTAGCGCAAAGGAGTTTATAATTGGCGGAAACAGCGTTAGGCTGTTTGCAATTGGCGAGGCAGGAAAGGCCCAAGTTTACTGCGGCGTTTCAAACAGGTTTTTAAAGCTTGACGAAATTTTTGATTTAAGCGTTGGCGAAGACTACCACACTCTTGGCTTCCGTTTCCACGGAGGAAAACTTGGGGATAAGGGGAAGGTTGGAGAGCAAAACGCAAGGATCCAAGGCGTTACAGCCCAAGAAATTGCTGCGCTTATGGAGTTTGTTAAAACCCAAGCTGGCGAAACGTTTGTTAAAACAGGCGTTCCGGGAATGCAAATTGGAGAGGAGAATTTAAAATTTGCGCAAAGAGCGGCAACCCAAAGAATTGTTGATTTAACAAAGGAAGATTCAAGAGACAGTGAAATTTTAAGGCTTAGAAAAGAAGCAGAAGAAAGAGAGGGCAGGATTAGCAAGCTTCAAGCAGAAAAAGAAACAGAAATTTCAAATCTAAGGGCGCAAAATCAAGCGGAAACTGAAAAATTGAAAAGAGAAGCTAAAGAGGAGCGCCTTGGCCTTCAAAAAAACATAGACGATCAAAGGGCGGAAAAAGAAAGGCTTGAAGGTGAAAAAAGGGATTTAGAAACTAAAATTTTTGAAAAAGACAATGAAATTGCTGAACTTAAAAATTCGGCAATATCTCAAGAAGAGCTTCAGCGTTTGCAAGCTGAAAAAGAGGCGCTTGAAGCGCGCAGAAATGAGCTTTCAACAACGCTTGAAGATAAAGAAAAAACAATTTTAGAGCTTCAAGGAAAACAAAGAGCTTTTGAAGAAGAAAGAGCAGCTTGGGCGGAAAAAGAAAAACAATATAACGAAAAAATAAAAGAATTGGAAGCTTCTTCAACCAAACTAGGCGAAATTGAGGAACTTATTCGAGAAAGAGATTTCGAGCAAAAAGTTCTTGAAGTTAAGCAGCAGACAGAGCTTTTAAATTTGGCAACGAAAGATTATACAAATGATTACAACAATCTTGCAAAAAAAATAGCAGAGTATAAAACCAACAGAGAAAGGTTAATTTCCGATGCGCGCAAGATTGCAGAAAGCGGAGACATAAAAAGAGCAAACGAGCTTATTCAACAAGCAAATGATGACGTTAGAAATTTCCAATCTGAAGTTTCAAAAGACTATGAATCAATAACAAGAAAGTTTGGAGAGGCGGAAAACATTGCGGCAAATATTGAAAAAGCAAGCAAAGAAATTGACGGATTGTTCAGCGACATAGAGAATAAAGACTTCCTCGATAAAAACACAGATTCCGCAATTGAAACAATTAAGCAGGGGGAAAAAGCATCTGACGCTTGGAAAGAAAGGGCAGAAGAAACTGATCTTGCCGCTCTTGGGCGGGAGGCTTTTGGAATTGAACAAGTTCCAATTTTCTCAGAGCAAGAGAAAGAAACTCCGGGCGAAAATCCAGAGGAGAAGAAGCCAAAACAACCTGAAAAGCCGGAAGTTGAAAAAGAAAAGCCACGATCTCCAGAAACCGAAGAAGAAGAGGAGAAAAAACCTCCAATTGAAGAATATGAAAAGCTTTTAAATGAAACGAAGGAAATTTTGGATGAGCGTTCGAAGATGCTTTCAGAGCTTCAAAAGGGCGAAAATGAAGAATTAAAGTTGAAAGCTCAAGAAAGAAACCAAGTTGCCCAACAGGATTTAAACAAGGAAGAGAAAGAGACCCTTGAGCGCGAGAAGGCGGACCTTCAAAGCCAAAAAGTTCCACCTATTAGATTTATAAAGAAAAGAGCCTTGGCCAACATAATGATTGTTAAAGATCAGCAAATTGAGGAAAACGCTAAGAGAATAAATGAAACAGACCTTGCTCTTAACGCAACCAGACAGCAGCTTGCAAATCAGGAAAGGGCAAACAACGAACTTGAAAGCGAATTTATTCCAAAATTGGCGGGCCAAAGAGCTGAGCTAAATGAAAATAGGGTAAGGCTAACAGAGCTTAGAGAAGAGATAATGAGCAAAGATCCTTCTTACTTTGGCTTTGCAAATCAAAGCGAAGGAGAAACCGGAGGAAGCGCTGGAAACGAAAGACAAAAAGAATATCAAAACATTATTACTCAAATTAATAATACAGTAAATGTTTCAGATAATCCAGCTCAAGCTGCGGAGCAAGAAAAACCGTTAGAGCAACCTCAACAGCAACAACCAAAGACGGAAAATCAACCAAACGCGAACAAGGTGGAAGAGGAGAAAGAGGAAGAGGAGAAGAAGAAAAAGAAGGGATCTCCACAGCAAAGCAAACAAATTCGTGGCCAAGCTTGGCGTGCGGCTAAATATTCTTTTCTTGGAGGACTTTGCGGGCTTTTACTTCTTGCAACAATTCTTTTAGGCGTTGCGGGAATGCTTCCAATTTTCTTTATCTGCTTGGCTTGCACAATTGGCGCTTGCATAATTACATCTGGCGAAGTAACATCAGACATTAAGAAAGCAAACGAGGAATCGCTTAAGGCTAGGACGGAGCAAAACAAGCAAAAAGCCGCAGAACTAGGAAGGGAAATTGAAAGAGAAAAGCAATCCCAACAAGAAAGGCAAGAAGAAAGAGAAACAGAAATCCAAGAACCTGTCCGTCACATGGAAAATTCTGCTGAACGACAAAATGAGGGCCAAGTTCAAAATAGAGAAGCTTTTGAAACAGAGGAGCAAGTTTCGCCTGAAGCAGAGCAAGCTAGTTTTGAGATAACAGAGGCAAGCCCAAATCCTCAAAGAGTTTATGAGGCAATTGCAAGCCCAGTTGTTGCAACAGGCGCAATGTCTGCATATCAGAAGCAAATTCAAGAGATTAGGAGTAGAGCCCAGAGCGCTCAACACTCAATGAACACCCAAGATGGCGGAAGAGGAATGTAAAAGGTGGCTACTAGCCACCTTTTTTATTGACCAAAGCTTTTAAAAAATGTAAAATTTAACAGATGGAAAGAGTTATTTTGCATTGCGATTTAAACAATTTCTATGCAAGTTGTGAGTGCTTAATTGACCCCGCTCTCAAAGGAAAGCCGGTTGCAGTTGGAGGAAGGGAAGAGGAACGCCACGGCGTTGTTGTTGCTGCAAATTATGAGGCCAAGAAGTTTGGCGTTAAATGCGGCGTAACGACCTTTCAGGCAAAAAAACTTTGTCCCGAAATTGTAATTCGCCAGCCTAAGTTCGAAATATATAACAAATTTTCTCGTCAAGTTAGAGAAATCTATGAAGAATATTCCGACCGTGTAGAGCCGTTTTCAATTGACGAGTGTTATGTTGACATTACAGAAAGCAAGAATTTTGGAACACCAAAACAAATTGCAGACAAGCTTAGGGAAAGGGTTAAAAGTGAAGTTGGCCTAACAATTTCCGTTGGCGTTAGTTTCAACAAAACATTTGCAAAAATTGGAAGCGACTTAAAAAAACCGGACGCAACAACAGTTATAACCAGAGAAAACTTCAAACAGATTGTTTGGCCGCTTCCAATTGGAGAAATGTTTGGCGTTGGAAGGAAGACGAAGGAAAAGCTTTTAAAAGTTGGAATTAACACTATTGGAGACCTTGCTAATTTTGACAAAAAATATTTGATCAAGGAATTTGGAAAAGTTGGAGAAGAACTTTCAAACAAGGCAAATGGCTTAGACGATGAAGAGGTTAATTTAACCTCTTTCCAGCAGGCGCCAAAGAGCATTGGCAACAGTACGACGTTTTATAAGGATCTTTCAGATAGAAAAGAAATTGAGCTTGGGTTTTGCGTAATTGCCGAAAGTGTCGTCCGCCGCATGATAAAAAATAACATAAAAACCTGCAAGACTGTTTCAATTGTTGTTCGAGATAGCAAGCTTAAATTCTATCAGAAACAGTGCCAAATTTTGCCTTCCAGGAGCAGCCAAGAAATTTCAAAAACCGCAATAAAACTTTTCTTTGACAACTTTTCTCAAATTTCAGATGTCAGGCTTCTTGGAATTTCAGTCAGCGGGTTTGATGAAGACGGTCAGCTTTCTCTGTTTCCAAAACAGGAAGGGGACATTGACGAAGTTGTCTATCAAATTAGAAATAAATTTGGGGCGGGGAGCATTGTTAGAGCAAACGCGCTTACGAACAAAAAAATTGCCTCTGCGCTGGACAGAGGACAATTGGACAAAAATAGTAAAGATTAAAAAAGCGGGAACCTCCCGCTTTTATATTACTGTTGACTTTTCCCGCAGTTCGGACAAAATTTAGAATCAGAGTCGATTTGCGCGCCACATTCCTTGCAAAACTTTTGATCTTCTTTGAGGCCCTCTTTGACAGCCTTTGCAACGCCCGTGACAGCCGGAGAGATCACTTCGGCAGTTTGGTTTGAAATGTCTGCTAAATCCTCTTTGTTTTCGTGAAGAATATATCTTTTTGTTTTAATTTCAATCCTTTGCATGTTAGGAGCAAACGAGCCAACAAGAACAACTAATCCGAAAACGAGGCAAGCTAGGCCGCCCACCATTAACTCATAACCGCTGGCTCCAACAGCCTTGACAATTATCAAAGCAATTCCTGCCTCCTAAATTTAGAATATCACATTTTCTTGCTGGTTGCAAAGTTTTTTTGCTTTAATAGTTAAATTAGTTTATTTAGTGCATTAAACAGCTAAACTCTGAGGGTCGCTTTTGCAGAGGCAAATGTTTTAAAAATTTAGCTAGCCTTACCTTTTTTAAAAGTAAAAAACTATAAACTTTAAAATTTTTCAAAATACAATTTACTTTTTTGTTTTTTTTTGATATAATCGCTAAGCAGGCTTGAAAGGGCCTTGTTTGCGCCGCTAGCTCAGCTGGATAGAGCGTTGGTCTACGGAACCAAAGGTCAGGGGTTCGAATCCCTTGCGGCGCACCAGAGAAATCTTTAAAGCAATCTAGCGTTTTGGAATCCGCTAGATTTTTTGTTTTATACTATAAACTTGTTTTGTTTTGAAAAAATGCTTTTTTGCATTATTATATCTATAAAAGGAGTTAAGAGCTGTGGAAAAGTGGGATTTATATAACAATGAAAGACAGCTAGTAGGGGTAACCATTGAACGTGGTCAACCATGCCCGCAAGATTTATACAGATTAGTTGTTCATATTTGTATTTTCAATAAAAACGGAGAAATGTTAATACAACAGCGACAAAGCACAAAAAAAACATGGCCAAATTATTGGGATTTAACACTGGGCGGTTGTGTACAGGCCGGAGAAAACTCTCGCCAAGCGGCAAGAAGAGAATTGAATGAAGAACTTGGTTTAGATTACGATTTTTTTAATGATCGTGCTTATATGACAATTAATTTTGACAACGGTTTTGATGATTTTTATTTCATTGAAAAAGACGTGTCTTTGGACGAAGTTACTTTTAAAGATAATGAAGTTCAGGCTGTTAGATGGGCAACAAAGGATGAAATATTAAAAATGATAGAATCTAAAAATTTTATTGGCTACTATCCATCTTTTATTTCTGCACTATTTGAAATGAGAGAAGCAAGAGGAATCCACAAAAAATAAAAGGCATGCACAACATGCCTTTTATTTCTCAGTATTGTATTTGTTTTTGATTGTGTTTTTTCTTAAAAGTACTTTAAACAAAGTTAAGCAAGGTCCAAAAGAGTGGATTAAAAAGAAGAAGAGATCTGTTAAAACTGATGTTGACGAATAGTTTAATGTGGGTATATATTTCTTTAAAATTTTGTATGAAAGATAATTAATAACTGTAAGATAGCTAATCATTGCAACAAATAGAACAATTGAAACATGACAATAGTTAAAAGCAAACCCTAAGATAAAAACTATAAGTGAGAATATTGGATAAAGCAACCAGCTTACTGCAGCTTTAAAATTTAAGCATGATAATAAAAAATTGCGAAAACTTTTTTTGTTCTTTTTATAATAACTAAAGGCATATAGTGGGCCATTAAACCAGGTGGACTGTTGTTTTATGTAAACAGATAAATTTTTAGCGAAACCAGCCTGTTCAAAAAACGGAATAGGACGTATTTTGTCATTATTTATTAAAATTCGATAACCCAATTCATTATCTTCATTTATTTCTTTATCGGACCAATAGCCATATTTGTCCAAATCAGACTTATAAATAAAAAGACCATGACCAATTGTATATGTGAAATTTAATTTTACTTTACTTATGTATTTGCCCAATTCATAGACAACGGACCATCTATTTTGCCAATTTTGGGCGCTAGACATTATAAATTTTTTATCATCATTGAAGTATGATACTTGCTGTAAAGGGCCTCCTTTCCTTATGTTGTTTAATACATATTTGAATGTATTAGATTTTGGAAAAGAGTCTATGTTATATATTCCAATAATGCTATCGTCAGGTAATTTCTTCGCAATATAATTTAATTGTGTTGCCATGGTTCCTGCAGTATTAGGACAGTTATCAAGGAAAATATTTTTAGTTTTGTATTTATCCATTAGATAAAGTATTTCTTTATAAGTGGCCTTGCTTGCTTCTTTGCTGGTTGTGACATAAAACACATTACAATAATTTTCTAATTTAGAAAAATATCTTATGCTATTTCCAACTGTTTTTGTTTCATTGTAAACAGGAATAATGATGTCTATTTTTTTGCCATTGCATTCTGTAGATTTATCCTCCGAGGCTCTGCTACTTAAAAGAAATTTGTAAACCCTTACAAGCCTATAAAAGGATTTTAAAACTGAAAATATTATAAGTGAAACTGATACTATAAGAAATATTAACATTCTATTCGCTCCCTATAATTTTTTATTAATTCCATTATATCTATTAAAAAGATGGTCTTTCCTTTTTTGCTTAAATCTGTTTTAAACTTATTTTTAAATAAATTTAGTATATCATTTGTTTTAAATTGGGAAATTAAAGGAATATTCTTGTGAATATCTTTTATTAATGCCGAAAAGGCATCTTTACCTAAAGTTTCAGTGAGATATATTAGAGTAGATAAAAAGTACTCGTCAACTTTTTTTCTTTTAACATATCTTTCATAAAAGTTATCTAGCTCACAATTCAAATTAGTTTTTGTTGAATCTATTGTAATTTCCTTGTTCAAGCCCTGATTCAACTTTAAATTTCTTACCTCTAAAATTTGTCTATCTTCGTCACTGTATATTATTTTATAACTATTACTCAAACTTGAAAGAGTTTTTAGAGTAAAGCAATAGTAATCGTATGTAGCAAGAATGTTTTGAGTGGATTTTGTTTCGCGTAAAGTTTTGTGATTTTGCGCTATTTTATCAAAAGGATAAAGAAAAATATAAATAACATCTGGGAAAAATAAGTCCTTATTTAAAATTGCTCTTTCAATTTTGTCTAGCAGTATCTTCTTGTTTTGTTCTGTTAAATCTTTTGTATATTGGGTATAGATAAATGTGGAAATGATAGATCTATCTAGTAAAATGTTTTTACTGGGGCACTTAGCTTTCTTAGATATTTCCTCATTAATATAGTATTCTTGTTGCTCAAATGGGTTAGGCATCTTAACAAATTGTGTTTCGGGAATGCATACAAAATCTTTGTGCTTATCAAGAAATTGTTTTATAAAATATGTTTTCCCAGAATGTACGTTACCTTCAAAAGCAATTACCATACGTTTAAAGTCTCCTGGCCATGTGGTATCATGGAAAACACATCAAAATCCAGAGCCATTAATTTTTTGAAGAAAAACAAATAATTAATCTCGCTTTTTGAATATAATGTTTTAAGCGCGTTAATATGGCTCTCTTCTATGCGCTCTGTTCTTATAACATCAATAATTAACTTGTAAATTTTATTATTTTTCTCTTTTTTTAACTTATAAAAATTTAACAGGTCACTTTTGTATTTATCATACTTATTGTATCTTTTCAATAAACCTTCAGCAAGTGAGATGCCATTAAAAAATTGCTCGAAATTGCGGATGTTTATGTTATTAAATAGATCTGTCAGATTATTAAATGCTTTTTCAACCTTTTTATCATCAAAGCTATAGTTATAGGCCATATCTATTTTGGATTTGTTTTCTGTAAGGAGGTAAGCATCTTTTGTGTTTGGCAAAATTCTTAGCTTCTCTACAATTATTCCTAATCTAAATAATTTCCCCAATGATTTCAAATACTTTAGGTTATCCAATAAAGATTGAAAAGATACTTGTTTATAAAACAGGATATATCCAATGTGATAAGATATATTCAAAGCGTCCAATTTTTTAATCATGTTTTCGGTGTTTTTCGTGGATAAAAATTTTGAATAATGACTTGAGAAGTCACTTGAAATATTTTCTACTCCAAAAAAAACTCTTACAAGGCCAATATCTTTCAGCTCTTTTAGGAGATTATCAGGAATCAAAGGCGCCAATGAGAGATAGACATAAAAACTAAAGACAAGTTTTCTTTTCTTTACTTCTTTACAAAATGCAAGAATTTTTTCATCATCTTGCTTTCCTGACCAAAAAATACAGTCATTAAATATAAAGAATGTTTTATTGCATTTGATGAGATATTCAATTTCATCGACTAGTTCAGATATGCTTTTAGATGTCCTTGTATAATTTAATAAATTAATATGGCAAAATTCGCATTTTTTAATGCAGCCATTGTTTAGTTCAATGTTTATATATTTCCCGTGTTCGCTCAATTCAATTTCTCTGTCAATATTGCAAATAACTGTATCTTTCTTAACTTTGGGGCCAATACTTGGAAATGTTAAATTTATGTCATTATCATTAAGGAGGTTAAATATTTCGAAAAAACGATGTTTTTTTTCAATTCTTTTCTTATTTAAGCATGCGAAAACGCCAGTTAAATATATTTTTTTGTTATATTTTTCATATAAATTTTTAAAATAATTAGCGCCGATTTCATAATCTTTATAATTGCATTTATAAATTATGTAATCAAAATTTTCTATGTTTTCCATAGCAGCAATATTGTCATAAACATTACTTTGGTTTAGTAAAAATAATTTTACTTCATAACCTTTATGTAAAAGCTTGTTTGATAATTTGCCGACAGAAAGAGAAGCTGCCGATTGAGTATACAATGTTCTAAAATAAAAAATTCCTATTTTCATAATTACTCCTTAACTTGAGCTAATTTGCAATTGCAGCATAAATCAGGGGCAACTAATTTTTTATCATATAAGTGTTTTCTTAAAGAGTTATATTCTTTAGAATTCCAAATTTCGATGATTGAGTTTTTATTTAGATTTCCAACAACATATTGATGTTTCCAGTCTTGACAACAAAAAACAACATCTCCATCGGCCAGTATGTGCATTCTTTCTAACGGCCTAAATTGCTCGCAAAAATTAACCTTATCGTTATAAAAGTTATTGGTCTGGTTCTTAACATTTTTTGCCCGATCAAGAAAACCCCATTTATTAAATTCGAAATTTAGTTTGGTTGCTAGGGCTTTCATTTTTTGGAATTCTATTTCATTTATTTGCCCGTTATCAATCATAACTATTGATATTTTTGTTTTCGAATCTTTAAAAACTTTGGATAACTTATGCAAATTTTTAAATACCACACTTTTTGTCAAATTGGGCATCATTTTATTATAAGTTTTCTTATAATAACCAAAGACGCTCAACCTTAATTCAGTAATATTTAACTTTAACAATTCGTTCATTATATCTTCTGTTAATAAAGAAGCATTTGTGGAAATTTCTAGTTCCGCATTTGGGCAATTCGCTCGCAATACTTTTATTTGACTTATATAATTTTTGTCAATAAATGGTTCGTTATTTAAATAGGGTATTATCCTTTTAAGATTTAACATTTTTAACTCGTTGATAAGCTTTAAAAATAAGGATGTTGACATATATTCTGGTTTATATTTCATATCCTTGTAAGGACAAATTGAACAACAAGAATTGCACAAGTTGCAAAATTGAACCTCTATAATTTGCGGGCTTTCAGACAATTCCATATTTATAATTCCCTTTCTTCAAAATGTTTTCCTATGTTTTCATTTATTATTGATTTTGATTGTTCAAAGACCTCTTCTATGCTCAAATCAGTCGTATCTATATACTTAAAATTCATATTTTTTGATTTTGCATATATTAATGCTTTATTAGTTCGAAGGCTCAAATCCCTATGATCAATTTGTTTGTCTCTATCAAGTAATCTCTGTTTTCTTATGTTGGTATCGGCATCTAACAAAATACTTAGATCGAAACCAATTCCATTTTCTAAAAGTTTGTCAAATATGTAATTTGTTGTTTCATTGCCATTGTAAATATAGCAAGATAATATCCCTCTATCAATTATATATAATTCATCTTCATTTAAAACGTTTTTTAGATAAACTAAAAATTTGCAAACAAACTTTGCCCTATCTTCATTGGGCAAGTTTTCTGCTAAATTGGTTTGCATTGATTTGTCTGCTAGAGCCTTCCAATTAGCGCCAAATTTTCTTTTATAATATGTATAAATAGGTTTCTCTATTAGAGTGCAATTATAATACATCTTTAATTTTTGTGCTAATGTTGTTTTCCCAACGCCATCAGCTCCATCTATAGTTATTATCATTTTAATTCTCCGCATTTATTATAACATTACACTGGCTCTATGTCAATGTCGAAAATTTTTTAAAGGCAAATGAAATACTCCCAATTAAATAAAATTTATTGGAATTGGTTGGAGAAAATGACAATTTGTGATAGTATGCATTTAGGAAAGGAGGTTATATGAAAAAAATTTTATCAATGTTTCCAGTTATGGTTGCTTTGTTGGTTTTAGCGCTTGGTGGCCTTGGGCTTTACATTGGCCTTTTGGCAAGGCCAGTTAGCTATGGAATGCCCTACACCTATTCTCAAACCCTTGAAGGAACGGGCTATGAAGAGGTTGACGGGCAAACGCAAAACGTTACCATCAATTTTGAAAGTGATGAGAAGGCAACATTGAAAATGGAAATGAATGGCGAGGTTAGCGAACTTACATATTGGACCGTTAGAAACGGCAACAAAGTTTGGTTTGTTGCAGACGCAAATTCTTTTACATACGAGTAGTTTAAAGAGGCAATTAAAGAAATTAAAGCAGACGCTAACGAGTGGGACGCAATTTGGAGCGAAGATAGCAGCGATATCCAAATCCTTCACGTTAATGCTTTTGAGATTTCAAGCAATTTAACCCCCGACACATTAAAATGCACGGGCGCAATTGTCTTTGCAGCAGTTTGGGGAGCCATTGAAGTTGCGCTAATTGTCTTTGCAGCTCTCTCACTCAACTTTTATCTTAAAGGTAAAAAACAAGAAAGCAAGCCCGCTGAAACAGAGCAGCAATAAAAAGATTGTAAACAATTAAAAAGCCCATGATTACATGGGCTTTTTTGTTTTATGAATTACAACTAATAGTTTAGAACAAATTGAACATATTAATAGCATGAAAAAAAGATTGCTGTTTGCCCTTGTTTTAATAGTTTTGGTTGGTTTGTGTTTTGGCGGATGCTCTAAAAGCACAATTGAAATAAATTTAATTGAGGAGTGTAATTCGCTTTCAACAACCTTGGTTAGCGCGTTTTTTAATCAAGAAAGCCTTCCAAAGGCAACGGAGGAAAATTTTTATGTTTTGGTCTCCAGCGAGGAAGAACAAGATTTAACAGCAATAACAATCAACAATGTTATATACAAAAAAGATATGCTGGTTAAGTTTAGCGTTGGGAACAATAATTTTTTGGAAGAGCCCGTTTGGAAGCTTGAGAAGGGAAAATTTTATGTTGCGCTGCCAACGCTTTTTGTTGAGGCAAAGGGCGGAATTACAAAAATTGAGGCGGGAAACAAGGTTTATATGCTAAGAGTTTATGAGGATTTTGGAGGGATAAGCCTTGGCGAAGTTGGCGCATATGGGGAAATTGAGGGCGCAGGGGCAAGCAAAACAACAGATTCCTCTGGAAAAACTGTTGTAACCCACACTCGCCAAAGCGCAAAAACCTTTGTTGGTTGGGAACTTTTAAAGAGCGGAAAGCCAATTGAAGAGGGAAAAATTATCTACACCAAAAAACTCTATGAAAAAGAAAAGACAATTTCCTATGGAGTTGACGTTTCCGTTAACTCAAAAATTAAAGGCTATTCCAGCGGGCTTTATAATTATTATGAAAATGGAGATGTAACAAACCCCTTAAATAGAGTTATTGATTATACAATTGCAATTCCAAATGTTGGAAATATAAATTTTGAAATAAATATGGTTGAAAAGACCCCAGAAGATTAGCGGCCTTTATTTTTTATACCCGGAAAAGCGGAGTAGGAACAAGAAAAAAGGAAAAAAACTAAAAAATTTTCAAAAAACGCCTCAAAAAACTTGACAGGGGGGGGGCAAATAAAACCAGCCCTTTGAATTGGGGCTGGTTTTTTATGACGCTGAAAATTCCTTTTTCTTTTCTTCAAATTTGTCCAAAATGTCGTTGTATGCGCTCATCTTAGTTTTAACAAGGTCTGTTTTACTAGTCTTAAATTACCATATCTTTTTTATTGACTTTATTTTTCTCTTCAATAAGTGTTTGATAAATTTCTAAGTATTCGCTAGCGGTTGTGTCCCAATCTTTTGGTATCATTTTTTCAGCATTATTTCCAACGATATCTAGTTGTTTTTTGTCATCTAATAATTCCTGTATCTTCTTTGTATATGAGTCAACATTATTATCTATAATGTAGCCTGATTTATTATCGTCAATTCTCTCGCTGCTTCCACTATTTTTTAAAGTCAATGCTGGAACTCTATGTAAAGCTGCCTCAACCACAGTTAATGGATCGTTATCAAACAAAGATGGGAATAGGTATAAATCGCTTATACTATATAGCGAACTTAATAGTTTCTTGTCATTGATTTCACCTGTGAAAATAACGCAATCATTTAAATTGAGATTGCTGCAAAGTTTTCGAAAATAAAAATCATCGCATCCCTTGCCCACAAATAACATCTTAAATTTTACGCCTTGCTTTTTTAAATTATAAAGGACATTAAAAATAAACTCCAAGTTTTTAAACTTTACAATGTGACCGACATATAACAAGATGTTTTCCTCATTTTGTAAACCATATTTTTCTAGTGCCAAGGCCTTTATCGAATTTAACTCTTTAGGGCTAATTCTATCAAAACTTGCTCCATTTCTGATTATACTAACGCCACCATCAAAGCCATAGCTTCTTAATTCTCCAATCATGTCGTTAGAAACTGAAAAAACCTTGTCAACCCTATTTAATTTCTTTACCATATCAGATATTAATCTATCAACTATAAATTTGCTTTTAATACTTCTAGAAAAAGCCATTTTAAATTTAGTGTGGACAGTCATAATTACAGGAATTCTATTCTTTTGGGCATATTTCACGGCAAATGTTGTCATTGGAGAAACAGATTGACAATGAATAATATCTGGGTTAAACTCATCAAGAGCTTTTTTAAAATTTTTTGTTAATCCTGGAAAAGCGAAATAATCATTTTGAGTAAGCTTAATGCTGTTTGCTCTAATTACTTTAAACGGGAAAGAGTCTTTGGTTTTCTTTCCATAATAAGGGCAACAAACAACAACCTCATGTTTTTCTGATAGAGCTTTCGCAAGCCCTAAAACAGCCTTTTCTGTTCCGCCGACACCTGGTAAAAAACTGTCTGTAAATATAGCGATTTTCATATAATTCTCCTAATTATTTTTTTGTATTCCTCAAAGGCCTTTTCTGTTGCCTCATCCCAGGTAACATAAAGGTCTTTAAAAGCGTTTTGAGCCACAGCTTGATAATATTGCTCATCGTCCAAAATTTGAACAATTTTTTCTGCAAAGAGAGCAGGCGAGTTTTCTGAAATAAATCCGTTGACGTCTTTTGTTACAGTCCCGGCCGTAACTGCGCCCTCTAGAAAAACTGTTGGAGTTTTTTGGCTTGCTGCCTCAATTTGAACCAAAGAGCTTGCATCATAGAGAGAGGGAAAAAGAAAAAGTTTTGCGCGGTTGTAAAGGCTTTTGATCATTTCTCTATCAACAATTTTTCCGCAGATAATTATATCGCTTTCTAATCCTTGTTTTTTAACATATTCCCTTAAGAGGTTTTCATCTTGCCCGCTTCCGACGAACAACATTTTAAAGGCTTTTCCGCGATCTTTTAAAATTTTTAAAGAATCAACTATAAACAAAATGTTTTTTAGTTTGTTTATTCTCCCTACGAAAAGAAAAACCGTTTCAGTTGGGGAAATATTAAATTTATCCTCAACTAAATTGTTGGCCTTTGAAGGGTTTTCAACAGGGGTTAAATCTGTTCCGTTTTTCATAACAAGCGGATTTCCCTTATAGCCATAACCCTTAAACACTTTTCCAATTTCCTCGTTCACCGCCCAACATTGGTCGCAAGAGTTAAAAACCTTCATGATGTGTTTTAAAAGAATTTTTGAAATGAATTTACTGTGTGTCGCCCTCATAAAATCTTGCTTGAATTGGCTGTGGAAGGTTGCAGCAACTGGAATTTTGTTTTTGTTGCCAAAGCTTGCCGCCATTTTTCCAATTGAAAACGGGCTGTGAATGTGGATTATATCAAGATTTGCCGCTTTGATTTCTTTTTTAAAATTTTTGTCAAGCTTTGGAAGCGGAAGGCGATAGTCCAACCCCAAAAACTTTGTGCTTTTGCAGCTGACAATTTTATATGGAAATTTAGAGCGGTCAAACTCTCCAACATTTGGGGCAAAAACCGTTACGTTTGCAAATTTGCAAAGCCTTTTTGCATAGTTGTCAACAACGTTAATAACGCCGTCAACCATTGGGAACCATGTGTCAATAAAAAGGCCGATGTTAAGTTTTTCCATAAAATTCCTTGCTTGGACATTATAGCATAACAAGGCCTTCATAGCAAGTTAAAATGAAAAATTGTTTGACAGAAAGAGAGGATATAGATATAATAATATCGCACACTTTTGTGGGCAACTTTATCACGAGGAAAAGACATGTTAGAAAGCAAATACAACTTTTTGGAAAGCGAGCCAAAATGGCAAAAATTTTGGCAAGAAGAGGGAATTTACAAGTTTGACAATAGTTCAAACAAAAAGATTTTTTCAATTGACACTCCGCCTCCAACAGTGAGCGGGAAAATTCACATTGGCCACATTTTTTCATACAGCCAAGCGGAGTTTGTTGCAAGATATAAAAGAATGAAAGGGTTCAACGTTTTCTATCCTTTTGGATTTGACGACAATGGCCTTCCAACCGAGCGCCTTGTTGAAAAGGAATTTAAAATTAAGGCCCACGAAGTTTCAAGAGAAGAATTCAGAGACAAATGCATGGAAGTTGCAAAGCGCTATGAAGAGGAGTTTAAAAACCTTTTCATCTCCGCAGGAAACAGCGCAGATTTTTCGCTTTGCTATTCAACGGTTAGTCCGCGAGTTCAAAAAATTTCTCAAAAATCTTTTTTAGACTTGGTTCGCTCTGGCGAAGCCTACTACGGCGAAAAGCCGGCAATTTGGTGTCCGGAGTGTAGAATTTCAATTGCTCAGGCTGAGCTTGAGAGCAAGGACATAGAAAGTTCTTTCAACCACCTTAAATTTAACCTTTCAGACGGAAGCGGATATTTTGAAATTGCAACAACCAGGCCAGAAATGCTTTGCGCCTGCGTTTGCGTTTTTGTTAACCCAGAAGACGAAAGGTTTAAAAGCTATGTTGGGAAGAAAGTGGTCGTTCCACTTTACAACTTTGAAGTTGAAATTTTAACAGACGACAAGGCTGCGATAGACAAGGGAACGGGCGTTGTTATGTGCTGCACATATGGCGACGAAACCGATCTTTATTGGCAAGAAAAACACAACCTTCCAAGAAAAATTGCAATTGATGACGGCGGAAGAATGACGGAGCTTGCGGGAAAATACCAAGGGCTCAAGATTAAAGCGGCAAGGGAGCAGATTGTTGAGGATTTAAAGGCGGCGGGGCTTTTGATAAAACAAGAGCCAATTGTCCACGCTGTTTCAACCCACGAGCGCTGTGGAACGCCAATGGAAATAAACGTTAAAAAGCAATGGTTCATAAAGCTTGTTGACCATAAAGAGGAGTTTTTAGAGCGGGGAAGGCAAATTTCTTGGCACCCAGACTTTATGAAGAGCCGCTATTTTAACTGGGTTGAAAATGTTGACAGAGATTGGTGTATAAGCAGGCAAAGATATTTCGGGGTTCCAATTCCAGTTTGGTATTGCAAAGATTGCGGGGAAATTATTCTTCCAAACGACGAAGATCTTCCAGTAAATCCGCTGACGGACAGCCCTAAAGGGCCATGCCCAAAGTGTGGAAGCTCAAACTTTGTTGGAGAAAGCGATATTTTTGACACCTGGCAAACATCTTCAATCACGCCTCAGATAAACTGCCATTGGAGCGAAGACGACGAGTTTTATAAAAAACTTATGCCAATGAGCCTTAGGCCAAACGCCCACGACATAATTAGAACTTGGGATTTTTACACAATTGCAAAGTCCCACTTCCATTCAAATTCGTTGCCCTGGGAAAACGTCATGATCTCTGGCTTCGTCATGGCAAATAAAGATGAAAAGATTAGCAAGAGCAAATCCAACTCAAAGCTTTCGCCAGAGGCGCTTTTAAAGGAAAAGGGCGCAGATGTAACGAGGTATTGGGCGTCAACAGGAAGCCTTGGAAGGGACATAATTTTCTCAGAGGAAGAGTTTAAAAACGGAGCAAAATTGGTCAATAAAATTTGGAATGCGTCGCGCTTTGTTCTCTCGCTTTTAGATGGATATTCTCCAAAGAAAACAAAGCTTTATCCAATGGATAGCTATATCATGCAAAAATATAACGAAATGCTTTCTAAATTTGAAGACTATTTCGAAAAATATGAAATTGGCCTTGCAATTGGCGAACTTGAAAAGTTTTTCTGGAGCTTTTGTGACAATTACATTGAAATTGCAAAGAAAAGGCTTTACAACCCAGATATATATGGCCAAGAGGCAACGGACAGCGCGCGCTTTGCATCATACAACGTTTTGCTTGGAATGTTAAAACTGTTTGCAATCTATCTTCCACACATAACAGAGGAAATCTATCAAGCATATTTCAGAGAGTTTGAGGGAGAAAAATCAATTCACCTAACCCTAATTGAAAAACTCGACATTGAGCCAGACCAAAAGATTTTGAATGCTGGCGAAGAGGCGGTTGAAGTTGTTTCAAAAATCCGCGCATTTAAATCTGAAAACAACTTATCTCTCAAAGAGCCGCTAAATTGTGTTGAAATTGTTGGATACAGCGGCGAACTTGAGCTCTTTAAAGAAGATTTAATGGCCGTTGGTTCAATTGAAAATCTTAAATTTGAAAACGGCGAAAGGGAAGTTAAAATTCAAAGGTAAGAGGAAAGAATGAAAGATCACATAACGCCAAACCTGTTAAAGCTTGCACGTCTTTTTAAAAAGAAAGGCGAGCTTTATATTGTTGGCGGATATGTTAGAAATGCGCTTTTGGGCGTTTTTGAAACGGATATTGACCTTGCAAGCAGGCTCACCAATGATGAGATTAAAGAAGTTTTATTTGGAACAAAATATGAAGTTAAAGAAACTTCAAGGAAGCTTGGAACGCTTGTGATTTCGCTTGGCGAGGAAAAGTGGCAGCACACAACTTTTAGAAGGGAAGAATATCCAAACGGCGGTGACCACACTCCAACCAAGGTTGAATTTATTGACGACATAAGAGAAGATGCAAAACGAAGGGATTTCACAGTAAACGCAATTTATTACAACATTTTAAAGGATAAAATTGAGGATTTCTATGACGGGGTTGGAGATGTAAAGAAGAAGATCATTAGAACGATTGAAACTCCGGACCATGTCTTTGCGTCGGACGGGCTTAGAATTTTAAGAATGGTTAGGCAAGCCTCTGAGCTTGGCTTTAGAATCAACGGCGAAACAATGCTTGGCGCATATGATATGAGGGAAAATCTTTCGGACATCTCTGGGGCAAGAAAACTTGCAGAACTTGAGCTAATTTTAAATTCTCCAAAAAGATATAAAATTAGTAAACCAAACGCCTTTATGTTTGGCCTTCAGGTTTTCAACATGCTAAGGCTTTGGAAATATTATAACAGCCCAGTTTTAAAGGTTAAGTTTAATCTTGTTGAAAAAGTTGCACCAGAAAACAGATTTGTTGCGCTTTTGATTGATATAATTTCATCTTCGAAATATAAGAGCGACCATGCAGAACTTGTCAACCAAATTTTGGGCAAATTTGGGCTTGGAATGGCGGAAAATAAAATTGAAAAATATCGAAAAATTGTCTGTGCCTATTTTGATGCGCTTGCAAAAGTTGAAAATAAAGAATTTTTTATTAATTATTTTGATGATTTTAGAATAATTTCTGATTTATTAGAAAAAAAATCTAAAAAAATATATAGAAAATATAATTTTTTCTACAATTACTTAATTAATAATAAAGTTCCAATTAGGCTAAAAGACCTTAAAATAAACGGTCAGGATATAAAAGAAAAATATCCAAAAATTAAAGAAAAATATTATAAGGTTATTTTAACAGAACTTTTAAGCAGGGTTTTTGACGGTGCGCTTAAAAACGAAAGAGATGTCCTTTTGGAAGAAGTTTCAAAGGTTAAAGTTTAAAAAAGAGCAATTTTTTGCTCTTTTTTTAATATTTTTTATAAATAAATTCAAAAAATAAAAAAACCTATCAAAAGGATAGGTTTTTTAGCTATTTTATTCTTCTGGTTTTAATTCCTCAGTTGCATATTCAATTTCTTCGTCAGAGAGAGAAACATCTTGAACGTCTGTTGTTGCAAGAGGAGTTGTTTCGTTCTCTTCATGAATTGTTGTTGCAACGCTAACGATCTTACTTCCTGGGCGAAGGCGCATAACTTTGACACCAAGCGAGCTTCTTCCAACCATTCTGATGTCTGATGCCGCCATTCTGATTATAACTCCGTTGTCAGAGATAAGCATCAAATCTTCGTCTTCATTAATCATTTTAAGGGCAACAAGTTTCCCCGTTTTTTCGTTGAAATTTCCGGCTTTAATTCCCTTTCCGCCTCTCGTTTGAAGGCGATAGTCATCGCTAACCGTTCTCTTTCCAAAGCCGTTTTCTGTTATTGTTATAAACTGGGAGTTTTCATTTATTATTGCCATGTCAACAACAAAGTCGTCTTCGTCAAGCTTCATGCTTCTAACGCCTTGGCTTGTTCTTCCCATTGGCCTAACGTTTTTCTCGCTGAAGCGAATACATTTTCCTTTGCTTGATGCGATTAAAATTTCGTTTTCTCCATTTGTTAAGCCAACCCCAATCAATTTGTCGCCGTCAACAAGTTTAATTGCAATCTTTCCGCTCTTCATGATGTTTGCAAACTCTTTTAAATTTGTCTTTTTAATCAGCCCGTTTCGAGTTGCAATTATCAAATTCCCTTCTTGGCCCTTTTCAAAGGAAATCATTGCCTCAACTTTTTCCTCTGGCATAAGTTGGAGAAGGTTGATTATAGCGCGGCCCTTTGCTTGACGCTGAGCTTCTGGAACTTCATATGCTCTGATTGAATAAACTTTTCCAAAGTTTGTGAAGAAAAGAAGGTCGCTGTGAGTGCTCGTTATAACAATTCTTTCAACAAAGTCCTCGTCTTTTGTCTTGTGGGCGGAAATTCCAACGCCGCCTCTTCTTTGAGCGTGATATTCGCTAACACTCATTCTCTTGATGTAACCGCCATGAGTTAGGGAAATTACAACGTCTTCTTTCTCAATTAAATCTTCGTTGTCAATCGTTCCAATTTCCATGCTAATTTCAGTTTTTCTTGGCGTTCCGAATTGGTTTTTAACATTTTCAAGTTCATCATAGATTATTTGAAGAACGCGCTCTGGGCGGGCTAAAATATCGTTTAAATCTGCAATTAGCGCTTCAAGCTCTGCAAGTTCTTCCTTAAGTTTTTGAACTTCAAGACTTGTTAGGCGGGAGAGTTTCATCTCCAAAATCGCGTTCGCCTGCTTTTCAGACAGTTCAAACGACGCCATAAGCTTTGAAACAGCGTCTTGCTTGTCGTCTGAGGTTTTAATAATGTTGACAACTTCGTCTATATTTGCAAGGGCAATTACAAGACCTTTAACAATGTGTTCTCTTTCAAGAGCTTTTCCAAGGTCAAACTGGGTTTTCCTAAGCAAAACTTCCTTTTGGTGCTCTAGGTAATAATAGAGAATTTCTTTAAGGTTTAAAATTTTTGGAGCGCCGTCAACGAGGGCAAGGAAGATTATTCCGCCGCTGGATTGAAGTTGGGTGTGTTTGTAGAGCATGTTTAAAACAACTTGTGCATTTGCATCTCTTTTAACGTCGACAACAATTCTCATTCCGTCTCTGTCCGACTCTTCTTTGATGTCTGCAATTCCTTCAATTCTCTTGTTTTTAACAAGGTCTGCCATTTGAACGATTAGTCTTGCCTTGTTAACTTGATAGGGCAGTTCGGTGATAACAATTCTGTGGCGCCCGTTTTCTGTTTCCTCAATTTCTGCGCGGCCACGAACAACAATTCCTCCACGTCCTGTTTTATATGCGTGTTTAACAGCGGCACGGCCCATAATTATTCCGCCCGTTGGATAATCTGGCGCAGGAATTAATTTAATTAGGTCGTCAATTTCAATGTCTGGATTTTTAATTAGCGCTTGAACGCCGTTTATTACTTCAACAAGGTTGTGAGGAGGGATGTTTGTTGCCATTCCAACCGCAATTCCGTCCGCGCCGTTTACCAAAAGATTTGGAAATTTTGCAGGGAGAACGGAAGGTTGCATCAAAGTGTCGTCGAAGTTTGGATAGAAGTCAACGGTGTTTTTGTCAATATCTTCAAGCATAAGCCCGGCAATTTTTGAAAGACGGGCCTCTGTGTATCTCATAGCTGCCGGGCTGTCGCCGTCAACAGAGCCAAAGTTTCCGTGGCCGTCTACAAGAGGGCAACCAATTGAAAAATCTTGTGCCAAACGAACAAGGGCATCGTAAACAGAGCTGTCGCCATGTGGGTGATATTTACCCATAACTTCACCAACAATTCTTGCAGATTTACGATATGGCTTGTCGTTGAATAGGTTTAGTTCGCCCATTGAATACAAAATTCTTCTGTGGACGGGCTTTAAGCCATCTCGAACATCTGGGATTGCGCGCGAAACATTAACCGCCATTGCATAGGAGATGAAGGATTTTTTAAGTTCGTCGTTAACTTCAACTTTAACAACTTTTGTGTCCTTAAAAATTTCTTCTAATGACTTTTTCTTATCGTCTTTCATTTTATTCCACCTCTTTTAGAAGTTTTAAAGTTCTTTGAATCTTTTCACTTCGAATTTTTTCAATTTCCTCTGTTCCATAGAAAATTTCAAGTTGTTCGGCCATATTTAAAACGTCTGCAATTTCTTCCTTTATGTGGCCAATGTTATCTTCAATTTTTTCATTTGGAACATTTTCAAATTTGTCTCTGTTAAATCTAATTTTTTTGCAAAGTTCTTTAATTAGCTCGCTCATTTCTTCAATTGCCATTCTTTCTTGGGCTTCTTGCCCCCACTCTTTTAAAAAAATTTCATAAGCAGCTTTAAATTCCTCTTTCATAATCCTCCCTGATGATGGAGCGGTAGGCCATGTCCACATAGTTTCCATCTTTGAATTTGACCGAGTGTCTGAATGTTCCTTCATAATCCATTCCAATTTTTTCCATAACTTTTCCGCTTCCAATGTTTTCCTTTATGTGTCTGGCTTGAATTCTTTCAATTGGCGTGTTTTCAAAAACAAACTTGATAAGCGCCTTCCCAGCTTCAGAAGTAATTCCTTTCCCCCAAAAGTTTTCGCCGATGCAAAAACCAAGATCACAGTTGTTGTCGACAAGGTTAACTCTGGATATGCTTATGCTTCCAACAACTTGGCCAATCTCTTTGAAAACAATTGCAAGATCAAGGCGATTGCTTTCCTTGTCGTTGTAAGAATTTAAAACCGTTTGCAGATATTCTTTTGTTGCCTCAATGTTTCCGTGAGGAGACCAGGGCATGAACTGGCAAACACTCTCACTGTTGCAATAGTTTTTAAACATGTCCGCTGCATCAGAAGGTAAAAACTTTCTCAAAATCAATCTTTCGGTTTCTATCTGATTAAAGTTCATATTTCTCCTTAAACGTCAAGGTCTGTAACAAGCTTTGCGTTCTGCTCAATGAAAGTTCGCCTTTGTTCTGCGTCTTCTCCCATGAGCATATTGAACAAATTGTCTGCCTCAATTGCGTCTTGCATTGTCATTTGAACCAAAATTCTTCGCTCTGGATCCATCGTCGTTTCCCAAAGCTGATTTGCCGTCATCTCTCCAAGACCTTTATACCTTTGGATTGTAACGCCTTTTCTGCCTTCAAGAATTAGGTTTTCCTCTAAGTCTCTGTCAGAGTAGAAATATTTTTCTTCCTTTCCTCTTGTAACTTTATAAAGTGGCGGCTGAGCGGCATAAACATGGCCGTTTTCAATGAGCGGGCGCATGAAGCGGAAGAAGAAGGTTAGCATCAAAATTCTGATGTGCGCACCGTCAACGTCAGCATCGGTCATGCAGATAATTTTGTTATATCTAAGTTTTTCCTCGTTGAATTCGCTTCCAATTCCTGCGCCAAAGGCTGTTACCATGCTTTTAATTTCGTTGTTTTCCAAAATTTTGTGTAATCTTGCCTTTTCAACGTTTAAAATTTTTCCTCTAAGTGGCAAAATTGCTTGGAAACGCCTGTCACGCCCCTGTTTTGCGGTTCCACCAGCGGAATCTCCCTCAACAAGGTAGATTTCGCAATATTGAGGGTTTTTCTCTGTGCAGTCGGCAAGTTTTCCAGGAAGCGTTGTTGATTCCAAAACGCCTTTTCGCCTTGTTAGCTCCCTTGCATTTCTTGCGGCATCTCTTGCGCGTTGGGCAGTTACACACTTTAAAACAAGGTCTCTTGCCTCCTTTGGATGTTCTTCCAAATATTCCCCAAAGCACTCTTGCATTGCTTTTTCAACAGCGGGTCTAATTTCGCTGTTTCCAAGTTTTGTTTTTGTTTGCCCCTCAAACTGAGGGTTCATAAGTTTAACGCTTATGACGGCGGTTATTCCCTCTCTAACATCTTCGCCGGAAAGCTTTTCATTTTCCTTTAAAATTTTGTTCTTTTGGCCGTATTCATTGATTACCTTTGTTAGCGCGTTTTTAAAGCCAACAAGGTGAGTTCCGCCCTCTTCTGTGTTGATGTTGTTTGCATAGGCGTGAATTGACTCATTGTAGCCATCATTATATTGAAAAGCAACTTCAATTTCGTTTGTTTGATTTATTTTATTGAAGTAAACAGGGCAGGGGAAAAGCGGCTCTTTATTTTTGTTTAAATAGTCAACAAATTCAACGATTCCGCCCTTAAATTCAAATTCGTCTCTTCGCTCACGCCCCTCTCTTTTGTCTTCAAGAGTTATGATAAGCCCCTTGTTTAAAAAAGCAATTTCTCTAAAGCGGCTGCGAAGAGTTTCATAATTAAAATCCAACGTTTCAAAAATTTCAACGTCAGGCATGAAAGTAACAAGCGTTCCTCGTTGGTTGACCTTTTCAAGTTGTTGAAGAGAACAATCTGGAACGCCGCGCGAAAAGCCAATGTAATAATGATATCCATTTTGATAGACATCAACTTTTAACCATTCTGAAAGGGCGTTTACGCACGAAAGACCAACGCCGTGAAGCCCGCCAGAAATCTTGTAGCCCTCTCCGCCAAACTTTCCACCAGCATGAAGCTTTGTTAAAACAACCTCAACCGCGCTTTTCCCTTCTGTTTTATGAATTCCCGTTGGAATTCCGCGCCCATTGTCCAAAACGCTGCAGGAGCCGTCCTCATTGATTGTTACATCAATTCGCGTGCAATAGCCCGCCAATGCTTCGTCAATACTGTTGTCAACAACCTCAATAACAAGGTGGTGAAGCCCGCGCTCGTCCGTTGAGCCAATGTACATTCCAGGCCTTTTTCTAACAGGCTCAAGGCCCTCCAAAACCTGAATGTCGCTCTCGTCATATTTTGTTGATTTCATTAAGTCTTGTTCATCCATATTTTTACCTCACATAAAGTAATAGTATTATACCATACTATAAATATTAAAGCAACTAAAAACAACTAATTTCATAGTAAAAACAATGGCGCCCAAAATTGCCCGGGAAATGGCCCTATTTTAGCGCAGATTTAAAAGATGAGGCAATTAGTGGGAATGTGGAAGTTTGCTTTTAGAGGGCAAAATGTCAATAAAAAAAGCCGCGTTGCGGCTTAAGGTTCTTGGCTTGGGCTGTCTTGCTGGACATTATTTTCAGGGTCGGTTGGCTGGTCGCCTATGTCAAACGAGAATTCTTCAATTGTTTTTTTGCCCCTTAGAGAGGCGTTTTTTGCTTGTATGCTTTTAAGTTCATCTTCAAGGGTCATGACTTTTTCCAACGAATCACTGTAGTCTTTTAAAAGCTTTTCAAATTTTGGGTCGTTTTGAAGGAGATCTGCCTCATCTTTAAGGTCATTTCTGAAAGAAAATGCAGAAATTTTTGCCGCGCAAAAACAGAAGATTGAAAGGCCAAGGAAAATGACGCCAACAGGGCCAACAGGCCAAAAGGCAAAGGCAAGAAGGAAAAAAGGAATCATCATATATCTCATTAGCGTTTCGCAACCTTCCAAATATTTTCCAGCAGTGCCCATAACAGCTTGGGGAGATGTTAACTTCTCGTGTTCGATTCTTCGCTCTAATTCTGCTTTTCTAATTCTTTCAGCTCTGAGTTGCTCTTCAGTTTTTTCTGTCTCTTGATCTGGCATTTTATCCCTCCTCTGTTAGTATGATAATACTACATTTTAAGTTAAATGTCAACACCAATTTTAAATTCAAAAAAAGGTTAAAAAAATTAAAAAAAATAGAAAAAAATTAGAAAAATAATTTATTTTTTAATTTTTATCGAATAAATTATATCTTTCTGAGGAAATAATTGCATTTAGCGTTTTTTCCTTGAATTTAGGGAATTTTTCCTCCGTTTCTTGCAAAAAAAGTTTAATTTCTTCCCTTTTTGTTTTGTGATTTGCGGGGCAAATATTTTTAATTATTGGTAGATTTTTTGAGGAATTTATTATTGATTTTTCGCTTGTAAAAATTAGCGGCCTAATTGCTGTTATGTCAACGTTTGAAAGGTATGTTTTTGGCTTGAAAGTGCTCAGGCGGCCCTCATATATCAGCGAGAGAAAAAATGTTTCAATAAGGTCGTCATAGTGGTGGGCCAGGGCAACCTTGTTACACCCAAGTTTTTTCGCCTCCCCGTTCAAGGCCCCTCGGCGCATTTTTGCGCATAAACTGCAAGGATTTTTCTCTTTTCTAACATTGAAAACAACATCAAAAATTTGGGAAGAAACAATTGTTAATTCAACCCCAATTTTCTTGCAAAAATCAAGAAGAGGCTGGAAGTTCGTTTGGCCGTTTGTTTGGTCAATTGTTATAGCAATTAGCTGGAATTTTTCCTTTGAATGTTTTTGGTATTCGCTCAAGGCATAAAGCAAAACAAGGCTGTCTTTTCCTCCGCTTAAACCAACGGCAATTTTGTCGCCATCTTCAATTAATGAATATTTTTTACAAGCGCGAGAAATTTCTCCAATTATTTTTTTCATTTTTAATTTCCTTTTATTTTCAAATTTTAACAAAAAACATTATTTTATGCAAATTTAAATTTCTAAAAAAGTTTAAAATTCGAAATTTAACTTAAAAAAATTGTTTTTTAAGGCGAAAATGTTTTGATTTCGACATGAAAAGTATTATATTATATATAAATCTTGGCTAGTACTAAATAAATTTGGACTTTTTTGGAATATTAATTGGGAGGAAACATGAAAAAATTTTTGGGGATTGTAAGCTGTTTGGTTTTAATCTTGGTTGCAGGTGTTACTTTTGCTGCTTGCGGCTCATCTTCTCCAAACATAACGATATCTTCAAACGTAACGGAACTTGAAATCGTTTTGGGTTCTGGTGAGGAAACAAAAACTGTTGAGTTCAACGTTGAAGGCTATGGAAACGGAAGTGGCCAGCTTACTTTTAGCGTTGAGGAACAGGAAAAAAACACAATTTCTTACACCCCAGAGTACCAGGGAAACGGACGAACAACGCTAACCATAACCGGAAAGAATAGAGGAACGGCAACGATAACTGCAACTTCAATGCAGGGCAGCGTTAGTTATGTCATAACGGTTAAAGTCGTTCAGCCGATAACTGGCCTGAATCAAGCGGACGAGTTTAAAGATAAACTTTATGTAATAAGCGGAAGCTCGCTAAACTTGTCGCAAGAAAAAATTTGGAATTATTCTCCTTCAGAAACAAATCAGCGTGATTTGGTTTTTTCATTTGTTGGAGAAAGCCAGGGCTGCCGAATTGAAGATGGAAATTTGGTTGTAGACCAAGATTGCGGCCTCTCAAGCGTTACAATCAGGGCAGAATCCGCCTTCAATTCTTCTGTTTACTGTGAAATTCCTGTTACAATTTTAAATCCAATTGAAGTTGTTACTCAAACGAACGGAAAGACAATCGTTGAAAGTGTGACGGATCCTAACTCCCAGGTTTCAAACTTTTTTGAAATATTCCCAAGGGAAACTGAATATCAAAACAGCCTAACAGTAACGCTGATTATCAGTGCGGGAAATGAGAAACAAGCGCTGAATGTTGAAGCTGTCTTTAGCTCTGGGGAAGAAAAGTTTGCTGCTCCTCAAACAGGTTACTATTTCGACAGAGCCTCCCAAACCCACAGATACACCTTTTTAATTCAAGCAAATTCTCAGGATGCAGGCAAAATTGATTCTCTAACTTTCCGCGTTTCATACAGCGGATATGCTGCGGGAGAAAGCGATTACAGCAGCGATTCTATTGCTTTAAATGTTAGTTCATACAACAAAGCGCTTCAGGTTGATGTAAACGGCCAAACTGGCCAAGTTGAAATTGATGTGTTTGAAAGCTCAATTAACTTGGTTGACGGAGAAATTCTTGAAATTTCTCTTCTTCCAGGGAATTTAAAACAGGATCAAAATTACATAATTCTTTGGGCGGAAGATTTTGAAAACCTTCCAATTTCGCTTTATAAGCTGGATTCAACGAGGAGAAATTACATTTGCGTGTTTGGATATGACCAAAACGGAAATGCCGTAGGTTCAGTTGAAAACGGAATTAGATATGCAAAAATTCAGTCTGGGACAAAGCTTTATGCATTTATAAATAACAACTATGAGGGTTTGACAGGAACGAACAAACAATCGACAATCTATGCTCAAGCAGTTGAGTTTTGGAATTCAGAAATTAGCGCAAATGAAAGAGCTTTTACCACGATAGATTTTGTTATAAATCCAAATGCAAAGGATATCTTCCTTGCGCAGCCAAATGACCAAGGCGTTTTAGAGGCGGATAAAGACAATAAAACAATCTTTATTGAACTTGGGGAAACAGAAATTGCTTATATTGCAGTTGACCCAAGCACTTTCACAATTGGGGCAAATTCCGTTGTTACAATCGCAAATGAAAGTTTGGCGGAAATTGGCGAACTTGTTGAACATGCAGTTAGCGAAGACTATGTCTTTGCAAGGTTTGAAATTGTTGCAAATAAAGTTGGTTCAACAACATTGACAGTAACTCTTTCAGATGGCAAACAAGTTGACTTTAACCTTGTTGTTATAAGCCCGCTTGAGGAGCTTGAAATGGGCCTTGAAAGCGTTGTTGTTGGCGAAACTGAAATTGGAAGTGACATAGTTCCATATAGACATCTTCCAGACACAACGGTTATAGTTGGCGAAACTGCGCCTTTCATTGCTCTTAACAAGCTTTCAATTTCCAACAACGGAGGAGCGGGAATTAGATTAACCAAAAATGCAACGCCTCAAACTGCGCAATATTATTTAGGCTATCATTATTATGACTTTACATTTGAAAATGGTCAGGACATTAAGAACATAACACTAGAAGACATAGACGTAGAAAACATAGACTTTAATACAACAAGTTCAATAATCAACACCTCGCTTTTAGCTAATCAAACAATTATAGAAGCTGTAAACTCTTCAACCGAAGGGGCAGTTTTGGTTAGAATTTCAGTTTATGCAATGGGTGCAGACGGCGAATATGGCGATCAACCTGTTGGATATTTCTATTATTTAATAGACTTCTTCATTCCAACAAGTGGGCTCACTCTTTCAAGTGGAACACTTGAGCTTTATACTTATGACACAATTGGAGACAAATTTCTTGTAAACGATGTCAGTGCTTCAATTGGAGAAATCTCTGTAACGGTAAATCCTGTTAACCAAGGTTTGACTCCAACTTACATAAATAACTTAAAAATATATGTAAACGGAAATTCCGTAAACATCATGGAACATTTTACAAATGATGTGCTTTATCTATATTTCGATGGCTCAATTGCATCTAGCCGCAACAATGCTGCGCTAGAAATTGTTAGATCATTTGAGAACAACACCTTTACTTTCAGATTCCAAGCGCTTAGAAGAGAGGCTAATTATATCTTTGCAATGGTTCTTTCCGAAGTTGATGAATCTAAAACATTCACGGCTCTTGGAAGAATAATTGCAAAAGAAGCAGTTGAAATAACCGACATTGAAATGATAAATGCAAATGAGGAAAGCCCAATTTATATTGAGAATGTTTTCCTAACACAAGATGACTTTGAAAGCGAAGAAGCTTACTTAGAATATATTAATGATATTATAGATAACCCATATCAGTTGGAATTAATCTATAATTTATATTCAAGCAATGGGAATGAAATAACAAATCCTTCGCTTGAGTTTGAAATTGACTTTAATTTAATTTCTGGTGAACGAGAATATTACACAGATATTAATGGAAATAAAGTAAACTATATTCAAATAATACAAGAAAATGGAAAGACATATGTAAGAGTTGAGCGCGCAGCATGGGATTATTCAAGTTACTATGCACTTTCTGAAGAAGAGCGCGAACAAACAAGTTTGGAAGCACATAAGGTTTTGGTTCAGTTTGGTGCAAATGCAACAATATCTGTCTATCCAACATCAAATTACTATAACTCATACAACGGCTGGAATGGCGAGGAGCCAATTGTTTACATTCCAATAACTGTTGCGGATGGAAAAACAAGCGAAACATCTCTTCAACTTTGGGATTTAGATGATTTGGACTTGCTAAGGCTTTATCCAGCAGCAAATTTTACAATCATGGCCAATATCTCAATGATTCAAGAATCAAGCGGAAGTGTTTCTGGAGTTTATCAAGACTATATTCCGGTTGAAGAGTTCTATGGAACGCTTAGGGGAGATCCAAACTTTGCAGATGGCGGCTCCATGCCTTTAATCATTTCAATTTCGCCTCTTTTCAAGAAAATTGCAAGTGATGCAGTTGTTGAAAACTTTAGTTATATCGTAACAGAAGCATATTCCTCAGAAGATATCGTAATTGATAACACAAAGAATGTTTCGATGGTCAACGGAGAAACCTATCTTGGCGGTCTTGCGAACGTAAATGAAGGGACTATTAGAAATGTTGCAGCAATTGGCGAATATATGGAGGATACCAGTGATCTTTCAACTTTGTCAATGTTTTCTGGGGCTCAATTATATATGAGCGGCCAAAGAGTTCCGGCTTCTCAAATTATTTTACTTGTGGGGATTAACTCAAGTTATGATAATAATGCACTTCTTGTGGAACTGATTTCACAAATAGATATTAGAGCGGGCGAACTTGTTAGATATACTGGGCTTTTGGTTGGATTAAATAGAGGAACAATTGAAATAACAGACACATCAACAGTTGACGGAATTGGCGCAATGGCCGTCTTTGGAGCAAATGTAGGCGGAATTGTTGGTGTAAATGACACAACAGGGAAAATTGTTGGCTACAATTTCTATGGAAATGCGCTTGGAACGGAAAGCGCAGGAGGAATTGCGGCTTTAAATAGAGGAGAAATTAAAAACTGTAACGTTTTAAATGGCGGAGCCTCATTGTATGGAATTAATGTCTTTGTTCTAGGAGACAATGTTTATAGTTATGCTAGTGAACAAGACATAGACATACAATTTGCGTCAGGTGGAATTGTTGCAATTAGTGAAGGCGGGAAAATTCAAGGCTGCAGCGCAGAATTTGGAACGGGTACAAATCCGCCAGACTCTTCAGTTGGAGAAGGAGGAATTTTCGAGCAATTAATTGAACCTGAACTTGGCTCAAGCGTTTGGGGTAAAAGGGTTGCACAAGCGGGAACATACACCATTAAACAACAGGCAGAGTATGATTTTAATGTTTCTGGAAGGAATTCTGGTTCTGTAATAACAGGAACACTTGAGTTTTTTGCATTAAGTGGCGGTCAATTTGGCGGCTTTGAAAATGTTGTTATTCAAATTCCAGAACTTTCTGCGGATAGTCCTTCTCACTACTTTGAGGCAAATGGAAGGAATTATAGAATTTATGCCGATTATGAAACGAATATCAACTATGTTTATATAACAATTTATGATGTTACGGGCGAAGAAACTACACTTAGAACAATCAACGTTTATAGGAACAAAGGTTCACAAAATATAGATGGTAAATTTGAAACCCTAAATAGCGTCGATCTTGTAATTTCAAGCAGCCCAATTTATAGCGGTGGCCTTGTTGGAATTCTATCTGAAACAAAGCTCAGCCAAAGTTTCTTTGATGGAACTCTTGGCGTTAGAGATACAAACGGCGGAGGCCTTATTGGGCTTTTGAATGAAAGCGGACAAACAGAGCCTTTGGTTGAAAACTGCTATGCTGTTTTAGGATATAACAATTCATATGTTGATAGACTTTCAAATTCTGGATACATATTAAGACAAGGGCTTTTCATTTGCAGCGGTTCGCTTAATGAAATTAAATATTGCTATGTTTCTTCAAACAACAGCGGGTTTAACCCAAGCTACAATGGAGATGGTCAGGCAACAGGAAGCTTCCATTCAGCAATAAGGAATTCAAAGCTGACCTCAATTTTTGATATTCTTGATTACAACGACGAGTTTTTGGGATATGATATTGAGGAATGGACGGATAAAACCTTTGTAGATTTAGTAAATCAATATAATTATATTGAAGGATCAATGAATGTTACGCTTGGAAACAGCATATTGAGCGCCAATTCTCAAATTGTTGGAGACAGGCTTTATGGTAGTTTTGAATTGAATGTTTCGTTAAATAACACAGATTACGGCAATGGAACATTAAGTTTGATGCTTTATAAAAACGGAAGCCAAATTGAAACAAAAACAATTGAATTTAGAAACTTTTCTGCTGTTGGCGATTCTTCAATTGAATATACTTTTGACGACCTTGGAATTAAAGTTGTTTTAACTCCAGAATATTTATCTTCGACTTCTTCCAGAGGGATAAATTTTGTTGCAATGGATGTTTCCAGCGGCGAAACGCTCTATCAGTCCAAAATTTCGGCTTGGGAGAGTACAAGCACGAATAACGGAGTTACAAACAGAACGCTTCGCTCTTCTGGCAACTTCGGCTTTAGAACTGTTGAAACAACGATCAATCATGATGGCCAAAGCCAAGTTGTTTCACAAAATCTTTACACCTATCCTAGCAACTCTCAAAGCTATGAAATCTATAGATTTACATACAACGGAAGAATTTACACGGTTAATTTAAGCGACAGTGGTTCGCAAAGCTATAATCTTGAAATAAAATATCTTCCATATGAAACTGCAACCTATGGAACAACAGTTTTAAGAAAATGGGTCAATGTTGAAAACAGCATAACTCAAGGGCAAATTCAATTTACAGACTCAATTACTGTTAGCGCAAATCTTAATCTTTTCCCAGACAGCATAAACGAGCAATTAAACCAGAATTTCACGTTTACGGCAACATTTGACGGCGAAGAATTTGTTTCAGAAGAGCAATATGAGCTTCTTCCAGTTTTTGGCGGACACACTTCCTATCTTGTTTTAGAGATCAATTCATCTGGCATAATGTCACTCATGGTTAAAACTTACAAAGAAAGCTCAGGAGGAGCTTATATAGACACTCTTTGTTCCCCAAGCCTTGAAAATGGTTCGGTTGTAGTTAATTATGGCGAAGATACAAAAGCTTTCCTTGAACTTGCAGAGCAAGGGGAAATTCTTTACAGCAAGATTTCTATGGAGGGAATGACAACGGCTTTTGGCCCAATTTCACTCTTGTATATGAAAGGTTTTTATCTATATCTGTATGACAACTATGAAATATTGGTTGCAGATGGGACGTGGGAAGGCGTTTCCTATGGAGATATAAGCGGAATTACTGGCGCCGAAATTAAAGAACTTATTTGCCAGCTGTTTGGAATTTCTTCAGCGCAAACAGATTCTGAAATTAAGGCGCAAATTAAAGAAATAATCGACGAAAAGGTTATTGCGCCCTTCAATAATTCATTAAATTCAATAAAAACAGACCTTGCGGCACTGCAAACCGAGTTAAACGACTTTATTTCAGAACTTGAAGGTCTTTTAACTGCTGCGGGCTATGAAAGTTCAGAATATAGCGAATTGTTGGAAAAGATTAATTCTTATTCAGCCTTAATTTCTCAGGCAAATACAGCAGTTTCTGGGATTTCTTCAATTTCTAGTGGAGAAGATGTTAAGAATTTACTCTTAAACGCAATTGAACCTGTAAGAGAAGTTATAACTGGTGCTTACTATGACTTTATAATGTTCATGGAATCTAATGGCAATAAATTAGAGGAATACATAAACAACAACTTCTCAAGCGAAGAAGAAGTGATGGAAGCAATGAGCGGAATCTATTCGTTCATGATAGCTCTCGAATACGACAGATATGATATTATTGAAGAAGACGGAGGAATGACAAACGAGCTAATTAGCGGACTTGCTAAACTCTATGCTTTTGACGCTAGCGCTGGTTATGACACAATTCCAGTTGATATTGACGGCTTTATTGACGCTGGCTGGGATATTGCAAATAAGGACGAAGAAAGCGAGTCAATTTGGATTTTCGAAGAAGGAAAACTTCCATATTTCAGACAAAACGAAGAAACTCAAAGAATTTATGATTTTGAAATTGAAGTAAATCCAAATAAAAATCAAAATTCAATGATTAACAAAGACAATTCTTCTGTTGTTCTCTTCTACTATGACGTTGCAGATAAATCATTGCTAACAAATACTCAGCTTGCACAACTTGCAAATAAAAACACTATTGCAATCGACGATTTCGTTAGAATTTTCAACATAAATGGAAATTTAGATTCAATTGGAAACTTTGAGCAATTTATCTTCCAAAGCTCAAATAGAAGCGTTGTTAGAATTATCAACGGTCAAGTTCAAATTGTTGGAACTGGATCAGCAACAATTACAATAACCCCAATGTATGGGCCTTCGCTCGGAGAGGTTCCATCATATTCAATCAACGTATATGTAATCTATCCGTTTGGAGAAACAAACATTTACAATGGAATTAGTGCTGAAACGGGAACAAACTCTTCAAATAATCCAATAAACGTTGAAGAAGGCGAAGAGAGCGAGCCAATTACAATTATTAAAGGCGACGTTAACTATATAACGATCAAAACAGAAAGCAACATTGCTCTTGAAAACACTGTTTACAACTTCTTAACAAATTCAATTGCGCTTGATGTTTCAATCACACACCAAGGTGAAAATGGAACCGAGGTTGATTATGTTTCTGGCGGAGAAGACAACAAATTTAATATAAGCGGTCTTGCAGGGCAAGATGCAAACAAATTTATCGAAGGAACGCTTGGAATTACCGTCAATGAAGATGTAAGCGAGGACACAACATTTACATTCTTAGTTAACATCTTGCTTCAATCTGGCTCTCAGCCGTTTCCAAATTCATCTCCATATTTCATAAGCCAAGTTAACAACATTCTTTCTGGTTTGTTCAATGAATATTTCAACTTCAAAGTTTCTGTTAGAGCAGAAAGGCTTTTGCTTTCAATAAAAGAAGCTGAGATCGACCCTTCAACAATAATTTCTGTTGATACAGAGCTTCATACAAACAGAGACGAAGACAGAGTTAAAGTAATGATAAAAGATGAAGCCGGAAACATTGTTTGGGCTTCTGAAAGCGTTGTTGAAGATTCTGACGGCAACATAAGATTTGTTACAGCAGAAGATTACGAAAATGGAACATTAATAAGCGGCCTTGTTTATGTCTTTGAAAAAGGCGCAACAAGTTCAATTTTCGAGGTCAATGGCGCAGGCCTTTGGGAGGACAACAGCACTAATTACAATGGCAATATAACCATTGCAAATGGTGTTTTGAGCGGGAATGTTTTAATTAGCGTTAGAGAAGATGCAAGAAAGACAATTGACACAACAAAGACCTACACTGTTGTTTTAACAGATTCCAACGAAGATGTTTCAAATTCGTTTAACTTTGTTTTAAAACCACAGCAAATTGTCAATGTTACCTACACCCACCACAACAGAACAGACGATTCAACAGAGAGTGGAATTAAAATTCAAGACGAGCCAAGTTCTGTTCTTGTTCCTGGTGACAACGGAATTTTAACAATTGGCCTCTATCCAACCTATGGAAGCTATAGCCGAATTGTTTTAGAGAGCCAAATTATTGATAACAACTACTACGTTTTGATGGAGCAGATGTATAAATCTGGTGACTTCTATCTTTCAACATCAACAACTGTTGGCTACAACAGCGAAAGAGACGTCAACAGGCTAACAATCTATAAGCCATCGGATTCAAACCTCAACACGGGTTACATCTATGTTAGAACAAGAATTTTGGAGAGCGTAAACCAAGGGCTTTACTTCCCAATTACAATAACAATCTATGACAAAGATGAGAACGGCGAAGAATATGTTGTAAAATCTGAAACAATAACGCTTGTTTCACAGGTCATTGACGGGGCAGAAATCACAATTGACGGCGAAAAGGATGCAACAGTTGTAAGAGGCTATACCTATCCAATTCAAATTAGCGTTGAAGAAAGCCAAAGCCTTGCTGATTACAATTTGGTTGACTTTGACACAACGGGAGATGCAGACGACTCTGTAACAGTTTACTTCAATAGATCAGAATATGAAATTGTTGACGGAAGAAAGATTTACAACGGAACAGTTTCAATTGGTTTGGACGCAGAATTAAACGGCGACGGTGTCTTTAAAATTGAGACAATTGTTCAAAAAATTGTCAACGGGAGAATTGAAAGCACAACGGACAGCATTGAGCTCAGGGTTGTTGATTTCCTAATTGAAAGCGTTCAGATTAAAGGAAATGCAGAAGGAGACAATGTTTTCAACACACCAGCTGCAATTGAAAAGGACTTATCGTTTGAGTTTATTTTAACCGAAACGCCTGAAATTTTCAGCGCAAGCCAAGAGGATTCAATTGATAGAATCAACAACGCAAAAGAAGAATTCTTAGATTCACTTTCATATAAACAATATGTTACAAACGAGGATAAAATATATCAGTATATTGTAAATACTGATAGAATTTTTGGTGTAAACAGTGCATATGAAACTGACAAATCTCAGCCAAGCCATATTTCAACCTCTCAAAAGAGTGTTGTCTATGACCTCTTCTATTCTGGAGATTTAACAGCGCTGGTAAACGGAACAACAGTTCAAGAAAATGAATATTTCTCATTCGCTTATGACGGAGACTCAAACAGAACAAGCGGCCTTGGCGCAAGAACAATTAGAGTTATCGGCAAGAGAATGGGAGCAATTAATTTAACGCTAAGAATCGGCTATCAGCTTCCAGGAGTTGCAGAGGTTCAATATTTCAATTATAACTTTACAATCAACGTTCAAATGTATTCAGATGAGGACAAACCAACCCCAATAGAAACAGAAGAGCAGTTTATTGAATATTTAAGTTCAACTTCTGATCAATATGGCGAAACAAACTTCATTTTAATGAATGACCTTGTTTTGGAAAACTTTGTTCCATTTACAACGACAAACTTTGCGAGTTTAGATGGAAACAACAAGGTTATAACAATCAAAAACTTTGACCTTTCAAGCCAAACAACAGGCGGGCTTAATATTGGGCTTTTCCAAACTGTTTCAGAGGGCTCAACTCTTAAAAATCTTGTTGTAAATTACAATGAAACAGAGGGAATTTTCGTTGACGAAAGCCTCTATTCCTCAGTTAACTTTGGCGGAATTGCCGTTACAAACAATGGCGTTATCTACAACTGCGAGGTTGTTTCAATTGATATGTCGTCAAACAACATGGTAACAGACGACGGCGGAATTGAAATTTACTTCAGTCAAACAAACAAAGATGCGCCAAAACTTGACAGCACAACTGTTCAAATTGCAGGCCTTGTTGTTACAAACTCGGCAACTGGAAGCATAACAAACAGCCGCGTTGGCGGAAAGGGAGGCTTTACAAAAGTTGTTTACAACGAGGGAACTGGCGCAAGCGAAATTAATTATGATTACAGCAGAATAAACTTAATTGGCCAGGGGAATATGGCAGGCTTTGTTATAACAAACAACGGAACAATTTCTGCATCATACTTTGCAAATGGTTTTATAACAAACAAGACGATTTCTGGGGCTCAGTGTGCAACAGCAGGCTTTGCAATTACAAACAGTTTAAGCTCAACAATAACCGGCTGCTACGCAGAAGGTTTCAGGCTTTCTTCAGACGGCCTAGATCAATTTATAACTGGCGGAGGAATAACTTCTCAGGGAGTTGCAGCAGGCTTCATCTATGAAAATGCTGGAACAATTTCCGACTGTTATTCTAACATTAAACTTGCAGGAGATAGTACAGGAAGGCTTGTTTCTGGGTTTGTGTACAGCAATGCAACAACCGGAACAATTGCAAGGTGCTATTCTGCTTCAACAATTGTTGGCGAACTTACAACCCAAATGCCGTTTACTGGAAAAGATGCAAGAGAAAATTCTCTTCAACTAAATCCAGAGGGAATTATCAACAGCTATTATTTGGTTAAGAGATATGACACCGAAACTGTTTTAGAAGAGAAATATAACACTGGCGCAACCGCGCTTCAAGCCTCAACGTTAAATTCTTCAACCTTCTATGGCTTTGCAATGGCTTGGGAGGACGACGAGAACAACGGAATTTGGATTTGGAACGAAACATACAAATATCCAGAGCTTGTTTCAGCAAATCAAGTTGCAATTTCTGTTAGAAGAGTAATTGAAAACTATTCTTCGCTAATAACTGGCGGAACTTCTACAGAAAGCTTGGATATATTCCCTTATATTCAAGGTTATGAATATGGAAGCGTAATTAATCCAATTATAATAAGAACTGCGGACGAATTTAACAGAGTTTTCGGCCAGGAAACAAACCTTGTTGAAAACGCTTACTATGCAATCAGCCAAATGTATGACAAGGATCTTGGAATTGTTTTCGGAAGTTATCGCCTTGTTTCGTCGGTCAACTTTGAAGAACTTACAACAATTGAAAACATAAGAATTTCATCTTCAATCATGAATTTGGCGCAAAATAACAGTTATTTTGGAACTTTTGACGGAAATGGACTTGTAATTAGAAACGTTGAAATTGCGCTTGACAGCCAAAGCTCTGTTGGCCTCTTCTCAATGATAACTAGCGGAGGAGTTTTTAAGAACGCAACGATAACTGTTGTTACAGTTGCTGGCGGACAGCGAAGCGTCTATGCCGGAGCGGTTGCAGGGCTTGTTCAAAATTCTTCGGTTTCAAACGTAACAGTTCAACCTGTTACAACTTCTGGCGACAACCGCTCAAGAGTTTCTGGCCAAAATATAGTTGGCGGCGTTGTTGGGGCAGTTGTTGGCAATTCAAAAGTTTCAAACCTTGTTTCAAACATCTCTGTTGTTTCTGGAAATGCAAATGGATTGACCGACGCGCAATATTACTATGAAAACATTTTGAGGTCCAGCTCAATTATTCAAAACGGCGTGATTATCGACCAAAACAGCAACTACAGCTTTGCTGGCGGCGTCATCGGCGTTTTGGATATCTATCAAGATATCAATGACAACATGGTAACGTTCAGCGATCCAAACGCAATTCGCCTTCAATATGCGGGCCAAAACATCTCAATCCAGGGCGGTTTTGTTGGCGGAGTTGTTGGGTTTGTTGGCCCAAGCACATATCTTGCAGATGCAAGCTTTGTTCTAACGGGGCAACAAGATCAACTTAACCAAAGGTTAATCACCTATGGAAACACAATTGGCGGCGTTGTTGGCGTTAACTACGGCGAACTTTATGAGCTTAAAATTGAACATTCAACAGAACTTCAACTTGCAATTGAGGACAACATGGAGGGCTATTACGACAGCGCATCAACCTCAATCTTCCGCGGAAATTCAAGGCTCTTTAATTCAACAACATCAAGCCTTGTTGCAATTGGCGGGCTTGTTGGACAAATGATGGACGGAGAGCTAACCGTTTCCTATTCAAAAGTTGACGTTTCTGCTTCTGCATCATCATACTCCGGCGGCGTTATTGGAATTAACAATGCGTCAACAGATTTCTATGAGATCTATTCCTTCGGAGATGTAAGCGGAAAGAAGGCAGGGGGGCTAATTGGCCTTAATAACGCAGAAATAACACTTGATAAGTGTGTTGCCTTCACATATTACTCAAAGGAAAATGCGGGCTTGAATGAAATAATAAACGTTGCTCAAGACTTTAATAGCGGAAATTTAACGTTTGCAGGCGCAAATATCACAACGGGAGAGCCGTATAGCGGAAGACTTCAATTTACAACCGGCTCGAATAAAACGATTCTCGTTGAGTTTGCTGCCCAACCCCAAAGCCAAAACGCAAATGCAAGCTTTTTGACAATTAATATTGATGCCGATAACATCATAAAACAGTGGAATGTAAATGGCTATAATTTCTACACATACAGCAATGGAACAAACAAATATGGCTTGATTAGAGAGCGTTTGTATAACAGCGATTTCACATATGGCTATTATTACACCAATCAAGAAAACAACAAGGTAACAGTTCTTTGGGAAACAGAGGACGGTCAGTTCTATTTTAGCACCGGAAGTGAACCAGATCTCAACGCAGATGGTGTTGCTCCAATTGAGTTTAGCGGCTCTCAATCCTATGTTTCATTCACAAACATAAACTATGTGGATTTAACTGTAACAAATGCGGAAGACAAAGACGATTATGACACTGTTGATTCACTCACCAGCACGGGCAATGACAAAGTTGTAACTTATGCGTCATTTGAAATGACTCAGCTTCAAATTACTGAAATTCAGCTTAAAAAACTTACAATTGGCGCAATTTTGGGAGAAAACAGTGGAAATGTTTTAATTACAAACGCAAGCCAAGCAAGCGTTTATGGAAATTTGGAGTTCGATTACAACGGCTTTACAATCAAGCTTTGGAACAGCGGCCTTGTAAACAGCGACGCAACGAACAACCTTTTGGGGCTTACGGTCAACCTTTCAAACTATCAAGGCTATGAAATTGACGGCCAAACAATAAACAAAATGTTCTTTGGAAGCGAGTGGAGGCCAAACCTTTGGGAACTTAGAGATGGCTTCATCTTCCCAACTTTCAACTATGAAATCTCTTCAAACACGCTTTACATTGAAAAACCGCTTGACCTTTTGAAGTTGAACAACTATAACAAAGCGGACAACGTTGTAATCTTTGGCGATGACCCAGCAACAGTGTTCAATCCATATGATTATGAAGCTGGAAACGTTTCAACATATGGCGAATTCACAGCGGCAGAGCTTGTTGGTTTAAGCAAAGGGCAAAATGGCGAGCTGATTTATGACATTAGCGTAATTCGCGGCAACCTTCCTGTTAACTATTCAGATTACTACTTCAGTTCGTTCATGGGAACAATGTATGGAGAAAGCGATGAGACTCCGGTTTTAACCAATATTGACAAGGCGTTTTTCAACTTGATCTATGGCGGCGAAATCAGCAATTTGGTTTTCGACAATAAGGTATCTCGCGAAACAACCTCAATGGGCGCGGTTCTTGCAAACTCAATTGAAGGTCAAACAACTCTTGAAAACTTAACCTTCCAAAATATAACAATTGAAACGCAAAGAGAGCAGATTGGCGTAATTGCAAACAACATGGCAAACGTCTTTGATATTTCTAATGTTGGAATAAGAGATGTAAAAATAACTTCAACTAATACAAACAGAGATGCAAACCTTTCAATTGGTGCAATTGCGGGCGCAAATGCTCCGGCAAGCGGGACTGTTTCAGGCTCAATTGCCCTTAGCAATGTTTCCGTTTCTAACTTAACAATTGAAGCACAAACCAATGCTTTGTCAACTAGCGTCGGCGGCCTCTTTGGAAAGGTTGGCTATGGAACAACCTATGAAAATGTCAATGTTTCTGAAATTAAAATCAACGTTAGCTTAGGGGAAGGCGAAAATTCTACAAACCAAATTTTCGCCGGCGGCTTTGTTGGCGATGCAAGCGGAACAACGGCAACTTTTGGAAGCAACACAGTGGAAAGTGGTGGCGCATACACTCTTGCCCAAGAAATTGTAATCAAATTAGGAAAGGCGGCGGTTACATACGCCGGAGGAATCTTTGGATATATCGGCACAATTAATACAAACAATGGCGAATTAACCATAAAAGACATCAATATTAGCTCTGTTACTGAAAATGACGACTCAGAAACCATTTCCTCAATGATTGTTGGCGGATTTGCCGGCCATGTTTCAACAAGCGGAAATTTAACCAACGTAGAAATTGATTTCGGAAAAGACACTGAAGGGGAGAATGAGGAAATCAAAACAACTAACGGTTCAATCGACCTCAACACGGACGTTTTCGACTCAACAAGCTCAATTCCATCTTCGGTTGGCGGCGTCTTTGGCGAGGCAACAAGCGGAACACTTTCAAACGTTTCAGTTTCCAACGTTGGAATTAATTTAACAAACAAGGGAGCAAATTCAAGTTATATAACAATCTTCGGCGGCCTTGTTGGCGAGGTGAAAACGTTGACAATTTCCGGAAACTCAAGTTTCACGGGAACAATAACAATTGACGGAAACGCAGGCAAGTTCTATGGCGGCGGAATTGTTGGAAGCGCAACTGGAACAACAAGCGGCGGAATTGTTGGAAGCGCAACTGGAACAACAAATAGCCTAAACATTGGGAACCAAGAAGGTGTTAACAACGACATTGTTTCAAACGCAACAATCAACTTTAACAACACCGCAAGCGGCTCAACCTACTATGTTGGCGGAGTTCTTGGAACGGGAACAACTGATTCAACAGATTCAACTGATACTGTATACACAATTTCAAACTCAACAAATAATGGAAACATATCATTTAATGGTGTTGGGAGTGGCAATGTTTCGTTCGAGGACGCAAACATAACAGTTGGCGGAATTGCAGGAGCAAACATCAAGAACGGGACATTGAGCAACAATAAGTCCTATGGAGATATAACAATTGGAAACCTGGAGGTTGCAACAACAATAAGTTCTTCAACCAACTCAACAACAATTGTTGCCGGGGGAATTGCCGGAGGAATGACTAATGGCGGAACCGTTTCGGGCAACTGGGTTGGAGGAGACATAATTGTTGGAAGTTCAACAGAAAATTCTCCTTTGACAGGTTTAACCTTTACCGCTGGCGGAGTTGTTGGGTCAATGACTGGAACTGGAAAAATCTCCGGCAACTACGCTTGGGGAAACATTGAGCTTAGCAAAAATGCGGACCTGTTTGATGGAACTGATTACGCAATTGCGGTGCTTAACGTTGGCGGAATTGCTGGTTCTTTCGCGTCAGGAACCTTCAAGGGAAACAACAGCCTAACTTCAATTTACATTGTTCAAAGGGCGCAAACACACAACGTTTATGCAATGATTGGAGATAAAGGAGATAAAGATGGTGAAGATATTACAGCCACCGAAAATTCAAAACAAACTAACTATTACACCCACCAAATAACCTTAACAACGGAGCTTACTAATATTGCAACAAATGTCTATTACAGGCGCGGCTCTGGAATGTTAAGCAAGTTTAATGATGTTATAAACAATGAAAAGCTTCCAGCTGATCAAAAGGAAGCAGGCTCTAAACTAAGTCCAACAACTTGGACTGGCGGGAATTTAGAAGAAGGCAAATATTACGTCATGACTTCAAGTGTAAGTATTTCCTCAAGCGTAGCAACGTTAAACGGCCACCTTGTTGGAGATGGTTACATAATTAATTCAAGCGCAACGCCTTTCACAAGTGTAAACGGCTATGTTTCTGGAATTTTGTTTGGAATTGCTTCGACAAGCGAAGGAACTGGCGCCGGCGGAAGAGTTTCTGGCTCAACTGACAGCCTTCCAAACGGCGTTGCAACAACAAACAATGGAATAATCTTCGCGGTAAACGTTTCTGCAACCGGTTATTATAACGGTTCTCTAACCCAGGGAAACGTTAGATATTCAATCCTTTCTGGAATTGCAAACACAAACAACGGTTTAATTTCAGACAGCGGCGTTGTTCTAAACGTTAAAGATGCATATGCGGGAATTTCTGCTTCAAACGGCGGAGTTATTGCAAACACATATGTAACCGGCGCGGTTCATGAGGGCGCTAATTGGAGTTTTGCCGGCGGAAGCAACGGCGGAATTTATAACAGCTATGCTGCAATTAAAACAACAACAGATATAGTCGGCGGCAAAAAGATTGAAAACTTCTTCTATGACAGATTTGCAACGGAAACAGCAAGCGTTGCCGATTCAGAGGAAGAAAAAACAACAGACGATATGTCAACGGTTGATGGAACGAAAACCGATATTCTGGAAAATGACGACGCTAAAAAGCTTCTTGGCGAAAACTGGGTTCAAAGCACTTCCTACAACTTTGGCTATCCATACCTCGGCGGCGGGGCATATGTCGAGTTTGATTACATGGCAACATGTATTGGAAATTTAACCTTTTCTCAAACCGGCGTTGTTGACGGAGCTGTTAGTGGATCAACGGGAGATTATGATGTATATCGTTTCACAATAGCTGGGCAAAATATATATATTGCTTATAGGTCCTTATGGGGAAGGAATTACTATTATAGCTTAACAAAACCTTCAGGAAGCATTACAACCATGACCCGGTTGAGTGGCAACACATTAACTTTGGAAATAAATGGAAAAACTTATGTAATCGCTCTTTCAAGAAGATTACCTAGTGGAACAATTTCATGTACTGTTACTTATGGAGAAAATTTTTCAAGCAACTCTTATGTTCCAAACCCAGGAAAGTTGGCTCAGATGCTTGCAAACAATAAAAACATAATTCTCCTTACGGATATTGATATCAGCAAATTGGACGGAGAAAAATCCGGAACTCTTGCTAACTTTAACAATTCAGGATGGACAGGCCAAGATTACAGCGCAACATTGGACGGAAACAACTATCAAATCTTCAACCTTCCAAACACAACTGGCGGCTTTGTAAAAGAACTTACCGGAACAATTCAAAACGTTGCGATTAATTATGCTTCAGGGACGAATGTTACCGGGGCAAACGTTGGAGGTTTTGACCGTGCAGGAGGAGTTGCTGCGGTTAATAGAGGAACAATTGATAACGTAAGTTCTTCCGGGGCAACAGTTTCTGCAACCAATGACGCCGGCGGTTTAGTTGGATATAACAGCGGGGTCATAACCGAAACCGGAAGTATAAGCAGTTCCGGAAGCATAACCCACTCCGCGAACTATAACATTGTTTCTGGAGATAATAATGCGGGGGGAATTGTTGGCTTTGTTGACAAAGGCACTTCAACAATCGCAAACAATTCAAACTATGGAAATGTTAGAGGAATACGTGTTGGCGGAATTGCGGGAGAATTGGGGGCAGATTCAACTGCAAATATTTCATATGGGTATAACTATGGGGCTATCACTGGAATTTCTGGAGCCGGAGATCAAGCAGCTGGAGGAATTGTTGGATTAATTAGCAATTCATCATCTAATGTGGAGAATTCTTATAACTCTGCTTCTGTTGGAGGAACCGTCAACGCAGGAGGAATAGTTGGACTGGTTGCTAAAAAAGCAGGAACAAAGCCATTTGGTGAGAATAAATATTATATGTTGACTGAGGTTAATAGTTCAGGTGTGTACTCGTTAGGTAATAGCGAGCATTGGGATGATTGGGAGCATCCGGAGGCAAACAAAACAATGAATGGAATTGATCCTTCGGCAACAAATGGGAACAGAGGTGATTCAACTGTTTTTTCAGATTTAGAAAATAGATATAAAGATGGAAATTATAGTCTTGTTTTTAGAGTTTATATTGAAGGCAATAATACTATAGAAGCAATGTCTATAAATGGTTATTATAATGGTTACTATACTGATGATTATTATGTCAAAGCTTCATTTTCGGATGATGGCACCTGTACTCTAAAAGCCATATTTGGAAATTATTACGTCGAGTTCTCATGCAAGAGATCGAATAATAAGAGGTGGCTTCATGATTTCGACATAACAATAACTGATGTTACCAGCAATGTAAATATTTTCGATAACATAAATGAAGGCGCGGTTTCTGTTAGTGGGGGCAGTTCCTATGCAGGCGGAATTGTTGGAAGAACCATGCAAAATGTTTCTGTTTCTACTTCTAAAAATTCCGGGAATGTTAAAAACTCTGCCACAACTGGAACCAATTTTGCCGGTGGAATTATTGGAGGAACATATCCAGGAGGAGCTTCAAATATTGGAAAAGTTTCAAATTGCTTGAATACTGGAGCGATAACCGCTAATGGCGGAGAAGGTTGGGCGCACGGAATAGGCAACGATCTTGCAACAATTTTGAACAGTAGAAACGATGGGGCGATTTCAGGCAGTTCTGGAGCGACAGATGGAGATAGTGGCACATTAGATGAGGGCCGTCTACCAAGTTTCCAATCTTCAAACAACTGGTCATCACATGTTGACGAAGCTGTTTCTGGCGGGAGCATGGGAAAAGGTGATTATTACTATGACTCTACAAACAAGACATATTATGTTTACACTGGGCTAGGCCTTGCATATGTCGCTAATGAGGAAGGTTCAGTTGACTCAGAAGCGAAAGTTAACCTCATGAACAACATAGATTTAAGCGATTATAATGTTGTTTATGGTATCTTTATTATTAATCTAGCGATAATAATGCAGCATACAACTCTAAACGATTATATAATTATACAGGAACCTATTAATAGTCTTTTCTAAAAAAAAGGAAAACGAACATGAAGAAGAAAATTTTTAGTTTGGTTTTGTTGATTTTAGTTGCAGTTTGCGGCGGGGTTTTTGTTGCCTGCGGCGTAAGCGGAGACAACGCTTCAATTAGCGTTGTTTCCGGGCTTGACAGGCTTTCTTCCGCCGAAACCCTTTCTTCAATTTCAAACGAACTTGTTCTTTCGGAAACGGAAAGCAAAAACCTTTCTTTGGGAACGGGGTTTGACGGAAGTGTTTCTTCAACAAACGCGTTAACTCTTGTTGTTGGAAGCGAAACAAACGCTTCAAGGCAGGTTACTGTTGACCTTTCGGGCTTTCCATACGGAACAACGGCAACTTTCTCCTCGGACGCAAAAAACATTTCAATTTCAGAAGTTTCCTACAGCGGATCGCGCGCAACAGTTACCATAACAGCAACAAGTTCCGGAACGGCGGAGGTTTATGTTCAATCGGGCCAGTTTGGAAAGACAACGAGCTTTGTTGTTAAAGCTGTTGAAAAATTGGAAAGTTTTTCCGTTAAAACTGGCGCAACAATCTATTTAGAGCGCGGAAAGACGCTTGAAATCAACCCAGAGAGCTATTTAAACTTCTATCCTTCTGCCGCGTTGAAGGACGTTCTGTTCTATGACGGAGATGTTCTTTTAACAGCTGGGGGAAGAACTGTTTTGTCAACAGAAGCGGGAGAGGGAGTTACGGGCGTAATTTCCGAGAGCAAGGAAATTGTTGTTAGGTCAACGCGCCTTTCTGGAAGCGCAAGCGTTCAAACAATTTCAGTTGTTGTTGTTGAAAACCTTTCTTCGCTTTCCTTAAACAAGATGGTTTATGAGAAAACTGGCGCGGGCTACCAAAAGGAATATCAAGCCCTTGAAAACGGCGGAACATTAACGGTTATTAGAAACGTTTCAAACGGAGACATAAACTACGGCGTTAGAGAAATCTTCGTTGTTGTTGACTGTTTTGAAGAAAACCTTTCAATTTCTGCCTCAACAAACCTTGAAGGGGCAAACGTTTTAATTGTTCCAACGGCAATTGAGCAAATTACTCAAGAAGATTACCGAGATTCACAATATTCAAGCCTTGTTGACACTTCGCGCGAAGAGTTTTCAACCTGGGTTTTCAAATTTGAAATTAAATATGAGGGATATTCAAGCTATCAAATAACCTTCAATTTCCAAGCGGAAGGCTATCAATATTCCGAAAGTCTCTCTGTTAACGCAGAGTTTAGAAGCGCGTCCAATGTTGTTGAACTTATTCGCGCCGGAAGCGAAGAGCAAGAGGACGTTTACACGATTTATGACAGCTATGTTGGCCAAAGCGGAACAAGGTTTGTTATTTCAACCAACCAAAGCGACGAATTTTCTCGCGCAAACCTAAGCTTGATTTTTGGAAGCGATTCTGTTTCCAACTTTGTTCTCTATGACATGGTTGGCAACATCAAGCAAAACGACAACGGAGAATATTCCTTCTCAAGCGGCGAAAACTTCTTTGTTAGGGCGGTCACTGGAAGCGCGCGAACGGAGCCATATGTCATTACGGCAAGAATTTCCTACACGTTTGAAAACGTTGACTTTGTTGTTGAAAGAGAAATTTCCCTTCTTTCTGTCAATGCGCCAAACGGCATAATGCTTTCGGACGGAAGGGACAGCCTTGAAAGCTATAATTTCGACCTGAACACTTCCGGACAAATTGTTTCCGGAATTAACCAAACAGAAAACTATTCTCAAAGGAACACGTTGACGCTTTATGTTAGCGGACTTGTTGGCGCTGCGCTAATTGGCGACATTACAGATTTTTCAATTACCAACACATCCGGAATTTTACAGGCAACAAAGGAGGGAAACACAATTGTTCTAACCGCTCTTTCAACCGGCTCTGGCGAGATTACGGTTACAATTGGAAACGGAGTTTCAAAAGTTTTCAGATTTAATATTGTCAGCAGCGTTGGCGAAGCTTCTGCCTTCATTCCATCTTCCGACCAAAACCAAAACATTATCGCGCTTTTAACGAACTATGAAAGCGCGGGAAATATTTATGACCAATATGCAATTGTTAAAAATTCTTCTTCAATTCCGCTAATTTTGGACTATGTTGGAAACATAGACAGCATTTCTGTTGTCAGCGCGGACGGAAACACAACCTACTTAAACGGCCTTTTAACATTTGTTAGCACCTTCGACAAACAAGAGATTTTAGTTAGCATAACCTTTGACTACATTGGCTCAAACGGAGAAATTGAAGAAAGAACGGTTTTAGTTCAAAGAATTTTGTTCACTTCAATTATTGAGGTTGAAGCCTTTGATCTTTCAACAGATAAAGGCTCTAACACCTTCAATCTCTATGACTATTCAACCGTTGGCTACTATTCAAGCAGCCTTGCAACGGCTTATGTAACGCTTAACATTCTTCCTTCTGAAATCCAACTGGACATCTTGCAAAACGTTCAGTGGGAAACCAACATTGAAGGTGCAAGCCTTGTTAGAGAAGACGACCAGATTAGAATTGTTTCAAGTGCATTTGAATTTACATTCTATCTTAGCGGAGCAAACGCTGGAACGGGGGTTTTTGTTTGCAACGTGACAGACGAAAGCCTTTATGACCAAAACGGAAACTTTATTCCGGGAAGGATCATTCTTTCTGCAAGCTATTCGCGCGCAGGGGAGGGAGATGACGAGGCCGGAGTTTTCTTCCAAACTCTTCAAATTGGCGTTAGACGCGCAAGGCGCGTTGAGGTTATTGACGCCTCTCAGTCTTCAATTAACCTAGATCCATACACAAGTTCAGTTAAGATTAATGTTGAAGCGTTCCCAATAAACGCAACAAATTTAAGGTTAAACTATGTTTTCATTCCGAACAGCGGAACAATTTCCGCAGACACGGTTGAAATTACATATTCAGACAATGAGGCAACGATTACATTAAAGAAATTTGACGTTGCAGGAAACGCAACTCTTAGAATTATTGCTTATGACAGCTATACAACAGCCGGGTCTTTCACAACTTACCTAGACATTCCAATTAACATTGCAAACGGAAGCGAACAAAATCCATATGTCATTTCAACTGCAAGCGACATCTACAAAATGATTGACACAAATTTTGCATACTACTACAAAGTTGTTGGAACAATTGATGTAAGCAGTATAGATTGGGCGTATGGCCAATATGTTCTAACAGGGGTGATAACAAGCGACAACGGCGCAACGTTATCTGGCTTTGAGATTGACAGCTTTACGCAGGAAGGAAATTCATATTATTCTGGAATTTTTAAAGAAATTTCAGGAATGATTGAAAATGTTTCATTCGAAACGAGAATAAACCTTGATTTTACTGGAAGCTCCCAGGCAACAGACCAATCTTCCGGATATATTGGCGCGCTTGCGGCAATTAACAACGGAACAATTAAAGATGTCTATGTAAAGATTGATGGAGGGCAAGTTAGAGCCTCCGGTTCGCTATACCTTAATTTTGGCGGCCTGGTTGGCCAAAACAATGGGACAATCATAACCAAAATTACTTCCGATTCAGCTTTTACAAATCTTGTCAGTTATGAGAATAAATTGACCTTTGATTTAGACACAAATTCAACATTCAGCCTGTATATTGGCGGCGCAGTTGGAGAGAATACAAACCGCGGAAGCATTGAAAGAACAATTGAAAGCGGGCTTGTTGAATTTAACAATGGCTTTACAACAGTTGATGTTAACATAGAAATTTCAATTTCGAACTCAACAAATTCAACAGTTGCCGTTGGCGGAATTGTTGGTTACAACAGGGGAAGCGTTTTGAATGTTTCTGCAATTGGAACGCTTTCGGCATCAACTGCTGACAATGTTGGAGGAATTGTCGGAAACAACAGCGGAACGCTAAGCGGCGGAAAAACCCAGGTTTATGTCCTTGGAAGCGAGAATGTTGGCGGAGCTGTTGGCTATAACAGTGGGACAATAACTTCTGTTAAAGTTGAAAATATTTATCTAGCTGGGCATGAGATAACATTGATTTCAGGCATGAACAACGTTGGTGGAATTGTTGGAAATATGGCCGGCGGAAGCTTAACCTCTTCGTCATTTATCTCCTATTACACAACTTCACAATCAACAGGTTTTGACCTTGTTGGGACGACAAACTTTGGAAGAATTGTTGGAGCGTATGCAAGCGGAACAATTGATTTCGTTGTTTCAATTGCAAACATTGGCGCAACAGATTCAACGTTTACTTCTAACAACTATGCAATTTATGACAGAGGGGAGGAAACTGGAACTGTTTACGTTGGCGGAACAGAAGCCTCTCTCAGCCCAAGTGAGCTAAAAGAAACTGAGGGCTTTAGTTTCATTTTCCTTCCAACGGGAGAAATTTCAATTGACATTTCAGATGACGAGGAAGATTGGAAGGGAATTGGCGGAAAGCTTGAAGGAGAAACGGAGGAGGGCTTCTACTTATTTTACTATTCCTCTTCAGATGAAGAAGTTATGGACATCGTTGGCCTAAATTCCGTCTTGCTTTCAGGAATTTTAACAAGCGTTTTGGGCGAAAATTACATGGTCGAATCATTAAATACATCAATTTTAACCATTGAAAGCGGGAATTTAATTGTTAGAGGCGTTGGTGACGCACAAATTAAAATTACATCGCCATACGTTGCAGGCCAAGAACTAATTTTATATGTAAAAATTGTCAACTACGCAAACAATGTCCAAGGATATTTGGATCAAAGCAAGAATACGGGAATTGGAAACAATTTAACCTTTGACGCAACAGATCCAACAACGCTTTACTTTGATTTCCTAGACAAATTTAACATCGACGGCTTTGCAACGCCATATGATGTAAACCTTCTCTTTATTGCTAAACATGGTGGATATACATGGCTTATAACAACGGATGGTGTTATCTATTCAACTGGCGGCGAAGCTCCATTTAGCATCATCAAAAACAGCTACAATAACTATCAACTGGTTCCAAATGGAGTTGAATATCAAGGGCTTTCAGTTTCAATTGTTCCATATTTCTCTTATACAGTTAATGGAAATATATTATATTCGTTTGTTTCTGGCGAAAATGTTGAGTCGTATGTTAATTTTTCAGATTACATTGGCGAAAGACTTGAAAGAAACCCTCTTTTGAGCGTAAACAGCCAAATTCAATTCAATTTAGAGCTGGAAAATCAAACAAAAAGCATAAATCTTTCTAAAAACTCAATTGAAACAGAGCCATATTATGTTGTTGATGTTGACTTTGTTTTAAACACAACAAAAACAGATGAAATTATTACAATAAGCGTATTTGACTTGAATGGGGACTTGGTTTCCAACCAGGTTGGGCTTTCAACCAGCGCAACAGGGGCGTTTAACTATAGCGGAAGAATTACAATTGAAAATGTAATGTCTGAGACAATTTACTTCAGAATGAACGATTCTGCTCGTCAGTTTGAAACGACAAAGCAATTTAGAATTGAGCTAAAAAGTTCAAACGGAAGAACCGCATATTTAATCTTGACCTATCAACCTCAAGAAGTTCTTTCCGTTTCAACAGAACTTTTCCCTCTTCAATCAATTGAAGATGAGCCATACAACTTCAATGGTGCATTCTCATATATTCCAAGCGGAATTCTAATTCCTGGGCAAAATTCTCTCATTGAATTTAAAATTACGCCAAGTTTCACCTATTTTGAAACAGTTGAAGTTTTAAATGTTCAAACAAATCAATATAACCTTGTTTTTGACCTCTATGACAGAACAACTGGTGCAATTGTTGGCGGAACAACGATTGATGGAGGAATTTCAATTTCAAGAGATGAAATTGAAAATGGTTTCTTCAGCTTGAGAACTTTTGCAGATCAAAGACTTGAGGACAATTCATATGTTGGAATAATCTTAATTTTCAAAGACTCCAACGGAAATCAAATTGGCCAAAGCTATTTGAAAGAGTTCTATGTTGAACACCTTCCTGGCGTTGTTTTAACGGTTGACGGGATTTCAAGCGGAAACGATGAAAACAATCCGCACAAACTTGCAGAGGGCGTAAGCTATGAGCTTGGAGTTTCAGTTAAGGGATATTCCTTTGGGACATTCAGCGGAGGAAACGGCCTCTACACAGACGGCCAAATTGTATTTGAGCTTTCTGGGAACACAAGTTTAATCTCTATTGTAAAAAATTCAGATGGAACATATGTTCTTCAAGTTAATGACAATGTCTTAACAGATGGCGCTTCAAGAACGGTTGCAATCAAATCCTATGGAATAAATGCAAGAGGAGAGAGGAGCCGAGAGGTTACGCTCTATCTTGAAATTGTCAAGTTTGTTGTCAAAGCGCCAAGTGATTCAGGAGACATTATAAGCGGAGTTGTCGACGACATTTATGCATCGGCAACAGGAAATTCCTATACGCTTGAAATTTCATTAAATTCAGACATATTAATTTATAACAGGAATAATTCCGAAACAAGACAGGCCGTTTTGAACTTTTTATCTTCGCTTTCAACTGGAGTTATAGGTAATGATACAAAAACAGACGTTTGGGCTCTTAAAGAAGTTGGCGAAACCTCAAATTGGATTTACATTAACGAAACTGCCCAGGGCTTTGTTTCGGACACAGGCTTTAACATAAAATATACAACTGCGCAGAACGTCTTTGAAGTTTATTACAATACAGAAACTCACAAAATTGTAATCAAATTTTTAAGAACGGAAACTTCCGCTGCGCCAACATTGCAAATTAGATTTGCGGCCTTCTTTACATACAATAATAATGGAGTTCCAGTTTTGACAACGCAAAGTGATACACAAAACAAATTCTATTTGGAACAAACAATATCATTTGACATCTCTGAAAGAACAGAGCTTAGAAATCCATTCCCAATCTATACCTATGAGCAGCTTTTGGATATGAGAGAAGGGAACTATTACATTTTGATGAACGACATAACGCTTCCAGAGGACTTTACGCCAATTCAAACTCAAATTGGAGGATTGGACGGAAATAATTACAGAATTTATGTAAATAGCATAAGTTTGATGGCTCAGGAAGATCAAACAAGCCTTAACTTTGGACTTTTTGCGTCAACTTCATCAGATTGTTTGCTTAAAAACATAATTCTCTATGTCAATGGAAACATTGAAATTTCAACTTACAACTATTCAACGGTTGTCTATGGACTTCTGGTTGCAGAAAACCATGGAAAAATTACAAATTGCGCCGTTGAAGGGCCAAACCTTGCGATGATCAATTTAAACCTCTTTGGCTCAAGCTCAGCAACTGTTTCAAACCAGGTTGGAGGGCTTGTTGGAAGCAACTATGGAGATATTTCAAACAGCCGAATGGAAGTTGGAATTTCAATCAACAGTATTCAAACAACTGTAACCGGTTATATGGCGGCAAACCTTGGTGGCCTTGTTGCAATCAACCAAGGAACGGGCTCAATTTCCTCAAGCTATGTTAAGGCGAGAATTGAAAACAACTCAGCAGGAAGTTCAAGCGCAATAACTGGCGGCTTTGTTGCCCAGAACTACATGGGAGGAAGAATCTTTGCCTGCTATATAATGGGAGACTCAACAGATGTTTTCCAGACCCAAACTGAAATTGACAGCGCAATTAACAAGGTTTATTCCGCCTCAGGAAGGGCAGGAGGTTTTGTCTTCTATAACAACGGAACAATTTCAAACAGCTTTTCAAATGTTCCAATTGTTGCAGTTGAAGGCGCCGCAGGCTTTGTTTATCAAAATGATACAGAGGGCAACATTTCTTATTGCTATTCAAGCTCTGCCCTTGAAAACAGTGCAAGAAACGGCTCCTTTGTTGGCGTTGTTCCGGGAACAAGCCAAGAAGAAGGTTCAATTTTAAATAGTGGAACGATGGAAGAATGTTATTCGTGGGGCGAGGGGAGCGACAACAGCGATCCAGAGGCTTCCAACGTTGGTCTTGGAAGCAATGATGGAGTTTCGGGGTTATTCTTAATTTCAAGTGGAGAATTCCAATCCTCTTTTGAAAAATATGCGTTCACGAACAGCGCAGATCAAACCCAAGCTGTTTGGTTCTGGGCTTCTGCAAATGGGGATGCGGATTTCATCAAAGACGGAGGACTTTTGAGATTCCCAACAGAAATTCCTCAACTTGTCTCTCCAAACATAATAGCCGCTGGCCACAAAACTCTTCTTCGAACAGAATACAATGAGGAGACCGAAACGACAATATACTATTACAGCGATGATCCAAATTATCAGGAGGGTTCGCAATATAACCCATATGTCATTTCAACCCAGGAAGACATTGAGTTCTTGGTTTCAAGTCAATCTGGCTTCACAAATGGAAATTTGATTACTTGCGCCTACAGCAGGTTGATTGGCGACATTATCTATGAGAGTTCAACAATTTCAAGCAGCCTCTATCAATATTCTTTCGTTGGCAACTTGGAAGGAAACGGATATGTAATAGGAAACTATGTTTTAGATAGCTCAAGTCAGATGACAAACGCCGGCTTCTTTGCAACAATTGGAACTGCGTCAAACAACGGCGGCAGCGTTAAGAACATTACTTTCGCACCAAGATATATCAGCCTTACAAACGGCAATGCTGTTGGCGCGGTTGCTGGAGCAATTTACGGAGGAACGTTGGTTAACATAATTGTTGACGGTCAAACATATGCTTCGGAAATTGACGGCGTAACAATTCTTGGAAAGAATGCAGTTGGTGGAGTTGTTGGCCTTGCCGAAGGGCAGTTTGTTATTAAAAACGTTGAGGCAAACATCTCTGTTAACTCAACCTATCGTGCAAGCCTTAATAACCACAATGTCATGGAGTATGAACGGGCTCCGCTCTCTCAGGTTTCCTATGCGGGCTTAATTGCCGGGGTTTTAAACGGCTATGGGACAATTACATATGCAGAGGCCTATGGCGACAATGTTTCCGTTGGCGAAAACGCAGCATTGCTGTTTGGTTATGTTGGAAGAAACGTTGTTGCAAGTAATTTAACAGCAACTGGTTCTTTAAATCAATTCATTAAGGCCGATGTCTATGGCGGAGTTATTGCCGCAAGAAACCTCGGAACGCTTTCAGATATTGTTGTAAATGGAGACACAAGCGCAAGTTACACGGGCTTCTTTGCATACGACAACTTCGTTCCGCTTGCAATTGGGAACATCGTTGGTTACATGACAAATGGAACAATTAGCAATGCAACTGTTTCAACAAGGCTTAGAGCGCAATCTGGCGTTGAATCTCTTGGCGGAGCAGTTGGACTTATGAGCGCTGGAAGGTTGGAACATATAATTGTTATTGGAGATATAACAGGAGGCTATAAAATTGGCGGGCTTGTTGGCCAGGTTAGAGATGCAACCGGGAACACAATTAGAATTGAAAATAGCTTCCATGGAGGAATGTTGACCTCAAATTCTTCCTCGGACATTGTTGCCGTTGGAAAGATAATTGGCTTTGTTTCAAACTATGGAGATGGAGAGACGGAGGGGACTACAACGACAATTGCTTCTGGTGATGATGAAAGCGATCTTGGGAACTCAACAATTGGAATTATATTTACCAGTGGATTCAGCGCAGAATATACAAACCTAATTGACAGCGGTGTTTACGACATGTCTGTCAGAGTTACGACATACTCATCCGCAAGCAGAACAGAAATTTGGGCTGGGGCAATTGTTGTTGAAAACGCAGGAACTTTTGCAAAAGAAGAATTAAACTATGATGTAATCTACTCGCCGTCAATCTCAGTTGAGAATATTTATGCGCCGCTTAGCGGGAGTTATTATTTGAACGGAAATATTGTTCAAATAAACTAAAAATTGAAGGCGGAGGATATCCTGCCTTCTTTTTTGAAAATTTGTTAAAAACTGTTGACATAATTGAAAAATCATGGTAAAATCCTACTCTGTATAGGCTAAAGTGGACAAATTTTGGGCATTTTTTAGTTTTTAATAAGTTTTTTTAGGCAAAAAACAGCTTTTTTTGCCACTCTTTTTTTTGCTGTTAAGGAGAAATTATGGTAGAAACAATGGTTAAAAAAATCAAATGTGGGAAAACGGAGCGCTATTCTTTTGGAAAACTTGAAGAAGTTTGTCCAACTCCAAATCTCTTGGAAATTCAAAGGGACACATATCGAAAGTTTTTGGAGCAGGGAATTGACGAAGTTCTAACAGAATTTTCGCCAGTTGTTGATTACAGCGGAAAGGGAAAATTGTATTTTCTCTCTTCTTCAATCGACGAAACACCAAAAGTTTCAAGAGACGAATGCAAGAGACGGGGAATTTCTTACACTGCGCCATTAAAAGTTAAAGCAAGGTTTGTAACAGAAGAAAATGAAGCTGGCGTTGAGCAAGAAGTTTTCATGGGGGACATTCCTCTTATGACGGAAGAAGGCTCGTTCATCTTTAACGGAATTGAAAGAGTTGTTGTCTCTCAAATCGTTCGTTCTCCAAGCGTATATTTCTCTAAAGAGACGGCAGACAATGTTCAAACAATTAAAGGCCAAATGATTCCAACAAGAGGAATGTGGCTTGAATTTGAGCAAGCAGCTAACGATATTTTAAAAGTTGTTATCGACAGGGGAAGCAAAGTTACCCTTGGCGTATTTTTAAAGTGCTTCGGCTACACAAATGAGGAAATTTTGAACCTTTTTGGAAACAATAGATACATTAAAACAGTTTTAGAAAAAGAACCTCAAACAACTCAAGAGGAAGCTTTAATTGAATTTAGCAGAAAAACAAGGCCAACCGAAGTTCCTTCTGCTGAAAGCACAAGAAGCTATTTAAACCTTTTCTTCTTCTCAGATCAATATTACAACCTTGGAAGAGTTGGAAGATATAAATTTAACAAAAAACTTTCAATTGCAACAAGAATTTCAAACCAAATTTCTGCTGATAACATTGCAATTGAAGACGAGGTTGTTGTTAAAGCTGGGGAAGTTATTAAACCAGAAGTTGCAAGGCAAATTCAAGATGCTGGAATCAATGAGGTTTGGATTTTGCTTGGCGGAAATCGCCATTTAATTAGAGGAAACAACAGGGTTAAACTTTCAAAAGTTTTCCCATGCAATGAGGAAGAACTTGGAATTTTGGAGGAAGTTTACTATCCAACCCTTATGCAAATTTTAAGGGACAACAAAACAAAAGAAAAACGCCTTAACGCAATTAAAGAAAACGCAAAGCAGCTTATGATAACAACGCTTACAATTGACGATATTTTAGCAAGCATAAGCTACTATTTAGATGTTTTGGCTGGAATTGGTGAGTTTGACAACATTGACCACCTTTCAAACAGAAGAATTCAATCTGTTGGCGAACTTATGAGGAACGCTTTCCGTTCTGGCGTTAACAAACTTTGTGCAAATATGAAGGAAAGCCTTCAAGGAAAGGATTTGGCAGAGGTTTCGCCAAGCCAAATTATCAATCCAAGACCAATTAACAAAGCTCTTAAAGATTTTGTTGCTTCTTCTCAGCTTTCTCAGCTTATGGATCAAGCAAACCCACTTTCTTCACTTACACAAAAGAGAAGGGTTTCTGCTGTTGGCCCAGGAGGAATTAAGAAGGAGAGGGCTAGCGACGAGGTTCGTGATATCCACTACACCCACTTTGGAAGAATCTGTGTTATCGAAACACCAGAAGGCCAAAGCATTGGTCTTATCAGCACTCTTGCTTCCTACGCAAAGATAAACGACTATGGTTTCTTGGAAACACCTTATAGAAAAGTTGACAAGGAAACGGGAATTGTTTCCAAGGAAAGTGAATATAAAATGGCGGACATTGAGGACACATGTTACATTGCTCAATCAATTGAACCATTGACAGAAGACGGAAGGTTCTTGAACGACAGAATTGTTTGCCGCTATAAAAACTCAATTGTTGAAGTTCCAAGAAAGATGGTTGACTATGTTGACGTTTCGCCAAGGCAGTTTATTTCTGCTGCAACGGCGTTAATTCCTTTCTTGAACAGCGACGACAGTATGCGTGCTCTTATGGGTGCAAACATGCAGAGGCAGGCAGTTCCTGTTCTAAGGCCAGAATCTCCAATTGTTGGAACTGGAATGGAGGCAAAAGTTGCATATGACTGCGGCGCTATGGTCATTGCAAAAAATGACGGCGTTGTTTCCTATGTAAGCTCTTCTGTTATTAAAGTTTTAACAAAAGATGGAGAGGAAGTTTACAACTTAATTAAGTTTAACAAAACAAACCAAGACACATGCATCAACCAAAAACCAATTGTTAAACATGGCGAAAAAGTTAAGAAGGGCGACATTTTGGCAGATGGCTATTCAACTCAAAACGGAGAACTTGCCCTTGGAAAGAACGTTCTTGTTGGCTATATGAACTGGGAGGGATACAACTACGAAGATGCTATCCTTGTTTCAGAAAGAATGGTTAAGGACGATGTTTACACTTCAATTACATTAAAAGCAGAAGAAATTAAGTGTAGAACAACAAAACTTGGCGATGAAGAAATTACAAGGGACATTCCAAACCTTGGCGAAGAGGCCCTTAAAAACCTTGACGAAAACGGAATTGTTAGAATTGGAGCAGAGGTTGTTCCAGGAGATATTCTTGTTGGAAAGGTTACACCTAAGGGCGAAACTGAATTAACACCAGAAGAAAGGTTGCTTAGAGCAATCTTTGGCGAAAAGGCAAGAGAAGTTCGCGACACATCGCTTAGAGTTCAACACGGCCGCGGCGGCGTTGTTGTTGACGTTCAAGTTTTCTCAAGGAAAAACAAAGACGAGCTTGAGCCAGGAGTTAACATGATGGTTAAAGTCTATGTTGCCCAAAGAAGAAAGCTTTCGGTTGGAGATAAAATGGCGGGACGCCACGGAAACAAAGGCGTTGTTTCAAGAATTCTTCCTGAATGTGACATGCCATTTATGGCAAACGGCCAACCACTTGACATAGTTTTGAATCCGCTTGGAATTCCTTCTCGTATGAACGTTGGCCAGGTTTTGGAAACACACCTTGGTTTGGTTGCTCAAAGCCTTGGCTGGAAAGTTGCAACTCCTGTTTTTGATGGAGCAACAGCGGAAGACATTCAAAAACTTTTAGTTGAAAACAACTTCCCTGCAAACGGAAAAATTCAACTTTACGATGGAAGAACAGGCTATCCGTTCGACAATCCGGCAACAGTTGGATATAAATATATGTTAAAGCTGGATCACATGGTTGACAGCAAGATGCACGCTCGTTCAATTGGGCCATATTCTCTTGTTACTCAACAACCTCTTGGCGGAAAGGCAATGTTCGGAGGCCAGAGATTTGGTGAGATGGAAGTTTGGGCTCTTGAGGCTTATGGTGCATCAAATGTCCTTCAAGAAATTTTAACTGTCAAATCCGATGACGTTGTTGGAAGAGTTAAAACATATGAGGCAATTGTTAAAGGTCAACCAATTGCAGAGCCTGGAATTCCAGAATCGTTTAAGGTTTTGGTTAAAGAACTTCAAGCGCTTGGCTTGGATATCAAAATTTTAACTGAAAACGAGCAAGAAATTTCAATTGGCGAAATAACACAGGACGACATCTCGCCGCTTACAAAGGAAGTTGAGGACGAACTTAAAGAAATTAACATCGACTTTGACACTCCAGACGAAGCAACGAGCGATCTCTTGAGCGAAATTGAAAAAGAAACAACAGCTTTTGATGCTGGCTCACTTTTGGAAGATATTGAAGATTTAGATTAAGATAAACATTAGAATTTAGGAGAAAAACAATGTTTGAGTTAACAAATTTTGATTCCATTAAAATTGGAATAGCCTCCCCGGAAAAAATTAGAGAATGGTCTCATGGGGAAGTTACAAAACCAGAAACAATTAACTATCGAACCCAAAAGCCGGAAAAGGACGGCCTTTTCTGCGAGCGAATTTTTGGGCCTAGAAAGGATTGGGAATGCCACTGCGGAAAATATAAAAGAATTAGATATAAGGGCGTTGTTTGCGACAAGTGTGGCGTTGAGGTAACAAGTTCTAAGGTTAGAAGAGAAAGAATGGGCCACATTGAGCTTGCCGCACCTGTTACTCACATTTGGTTTTTCCGCTCTGTTCCATCAAGAATTGGAACACTTTTGGACATTTCTCCAAAACTTTTAGAGCAGGTTGTTTACTATGTTAGTTACATTGTTTTAGATCCTAAGGCAACTCACTTTGAGTATAAACAAGTTATTTCAGACAAAGAATATCGCGAGGGGCTTGAAACTTATGGCCCAAATTCATTCACCGTTGGAATGGGGGCAGAGGCGGTCAAAAAGCTTTTGTCTGAAGTTGACCTTGAGAAAGAAGAGAAAGAATTAAAACAAATTTTGCAAACGGCAAAGGGCCAAAAGAGGCTTAAAGCAATCAAAAAGCTTGAGATTGTTGATGCATTTATCAAGAGCGGAAACAAGCCACAATGGATGGTTATGGACGTAATTCCAGTTCTTCCTCCAGAACTTAGGCCAATGGTTCAACTTGACGGTGGAAGATTTGCAACAAGTGATTTGAACGACCTTTATAGAAGAGTCATCAACAGAAATAACCGTCTTAAAAAGCTTTTGGAACTTGGCGCTCCGGAAGTTATTGTTAGAAATGAAAAGCGTATGCTTCAAGAGGCGGTTGACGCTTTAATTGAAAATGGAAAGCGCGGAAAGGCAATTCAAGGTGCAAAATCAAGAGATTTGAAGTCTTTAACCGCAATGTTAACAGGAAAACAGGGCCGTTTCAGACAGAATTTGCTTGGAAAGCGTGTTGACTATTCCGGCCGTTCCGTTATCGTTGTTGGCCCAGAACTTAAGATGTATCAATGCGGACTTCCAAAGGAGATGGCGCTTGAACTCTTCAAGCCATTCATCATAAAAAGGCTTGTTGAATTAAATCAATCAAACAACATCAAGAGTGCAAAAAGGCTTATTGAAAGAGAAAAACCAATTGTTTGGGACGTTTTGGACGAGGTTATCAAAGACCACCCAGTTTTGTTAAACCGTGCTCCAACGCTTCACAGGCTTGGAATTCAAGCTTTTGAACCTGTTTTGGTTGAGGGAAGGGCAATTAAGCTCCACCCATCAGTTTGTTCTGGCTTTAACGCGGACTTCGACGGAGACCAAATGCCAGTTCACGTTCCTCTTTCAATTGATGCAAGAACAGAAGCAAGAACTCTCATGCTTGCATGCAACAACATTTTAAAACTTTCAGACGGAAAACCAATTTGTAGCCCTGCTCAGGATATCGTTCTTGGTTGCTACTACTTAACAGTTATTAGGCCAGGCGCAAAAGGTGAAAACAACGTCTATGCTTCTTGCAACGAGGCAGTTATGGCCCATCAAACTGGAAATTTGGACATTCAAGCTCAAATTCAAGTTAGAAGAAGCACAACAGTTGACGGAATTAAATATACAGACAGAATTACAACTTCTGTTGGAAGAATTATTTTCAACTGGGCAATTCCACAAAACTTGGGTTGGGTTGACAGAACAAAGCGCGAAAATTACAATGCGCTTGAAATCAACCAAGTTGTTAAAAAGGGAGAACTCAGCAAGATTGTTGACATGGCGTTTAACAATCTTGGAACAACAGAAACCTCTAAAATGCTTGACAAAATCAAGGCAACAGGCTTCAAGTATTCAACACTTGGCTGCATGACAATCAACGTTTATGACATGCAAGTTCCAAATCAAAAAGACGAAATAATTGAAGAAGCAAACAAAAAGGTTTTGGAAAACGATAAATTCCTTGCAAGAGGATTGATCACAGAAGAAGAAAAAGTTAACGCAAACATTTCAATTTGGAATGATGCGACAAAGAAAGTTCAAGATGCGTTAATTGCACAACTTAGCGACTTCAACCCAATCAAGATGATGGCCGTTTCTGGCGCCCGTGGTTCAAACGTTCAGGTTAACAGCATATGCGGAATGAGAGGTATTATGGCTGGTGCTTCTGGTCAAAAGGTTGACGTTCCAATTCGTTCCAACCTTCGTGACGGCCTTACACCTCTTGAATACTTCCTTTCATCTCGTGGTGGACGTAAAGGTTTGACGGATACGGCTCTTAAAACAGCAGACTCTGGTTATTTGACCAGAAGGTTGGTTGACATTTCTCACAACGTTGTCATAACAGAGGACGACTGCTTCGAAAGCCTTGGCGAAAAGGTTAAGGGAATGAAGGTTACTCCAATCATTTCAGACGGAGTTGTAATTGAGCCAATTGAAGACAGAATTGCTGGAAGATTCACGGTTGACCCGGTTGTAAATCCAGTAACGGGCGAAGTTATTGTTCCTGCAAACACAATGATAACCGAAGATAAAGCGAAGGAAATTGCCGCTGCGGGAATCAATGAAGTTACAATTAGAACACTTTTAACCTGCAAGAGCAAACATGGCGTTTGTGCAAAATGTTATGGAAGAAACATGGCAGGTAAGGATAAAGTTAACATTGGAGAAGCTGTTGGAATTATTGCAGCTCAATCAATTGGTGAACCTGGAACACAGCTAACAATGAACAACAAGCACTTCAGTGGTGCGGTTGTTGCATCGGATATCACAAAAGGTCTCCCACGTGTTGAAGAAATCTTTGAAGCTAGAAAACCAAAGGGCGAGGCTCAAATTAGTGAAATCTCTGGCGTTGTAACAGTTAAGGAAGAGCCTAAGTCATTCTTGATCAATGTTAGAGGAACAGACAACGAAGCAGACTATGAAATTAAAAAACCTGCATATCTTAAGGTTAAGAGCGGAGATAAAATTGAAGCTGGAACACCTCTTATGGAAGGTTCAATCAACCCAACAGATCTTCTTAGAACGAAGGGTTTGAAGGGCGTTCAAGATTATCTTCTTTCAGAAGTCATTTCAGTTTATCGTTCACAGGAAGTTAAGATTAACGATAAGCACATTGAAGTTATAATTCGTCAAATGCTTAGAAAGGTTAAGATTGAAGATGCTGGAACAACTTCATTGCTTCCAGGCGAAATTGTTGATGTCCACGACTATGAAGAAGAGAACATGAGAGTTCTTAGCGAGGGTGGAATTCCTGCAACGGCAAAGAGAATGCTTCTTGGAATTACAAAAGCATCGCTTTCAACAGAGTCCTTCCTCTCAGCGGCTTCCTTCCAAGAAACTTCAAGAGTTTTGACAGATGCTGCGCTTAAAGGGAAGGTTGACAAACTTCGTGGGCTTAAAGAGAACGTCATAATCGGAAAGCTAATTCCAGCTGGAACGGGTTTAAAGAGGTATCGAGGCGTTATGCCGGCTGAGGCAGAATAGGAAAGAATAAATAAAGAGAATGAAAAATTCTCTTTATTTTTTTTACGAAAAAATGTATAATATTGTCATGAATTATCACATTACAACTTTTGGTTGCCAGATGAATGTTCATGAATCGGAAAAACTTGCCGGGATTTTAGAGAGGCAAGGTTTTTTGCCGTGCGAAAATATTGAAGATGCGGACATAATTGTTTTTAACACTTGCGCAATCCGCGAGGGCGCCCAGGACAGGGCGGTTGGAAACATTGGCGCACTCAAAGGTTTGAAGAAAAAGTTTCCAAACAAGATAATTGCCGTTTGCGGTTGCATGACACAACAAAGTCAAGTTGCAAGCAGGCTTCAAAGAACCTTTCCATTTATAGACATAATTTTTGGAACAAAAAATTTTGACAAATTTGAAGAATTTATAAAAAAAGTTCAAATTGAAAGAGAAAACAACAAAAAAATTAGAATTTTGGAGATTGAGCAAGAGGATAAAATTGTTGAGGACCTTCCAATTGCTCGTTCAAGCGGAAAGAATTTTTGGGTTAACATAATCTATGGTTGCAACAATTTTTGTTCATATTGCATCGTTCCATATGTTCGCGGGCGGGAGAGAAGCCGCGAAAGGGAGGCAATTCTTTCAGAAATTGAGGAAATTTTAAAAAATAACAGCGAAAAAATTAAAATTACGCTGCTTGGGCAAAATGTTAATTCTTATGGAAAGGACAGATATGAGAGCTATGGCTTTTCAAATCTTCTAGAGGACATTTGCAAGCTTGAGGGAGATTTTGAGCTTGGTTTTATGACCTCTCATCCAAAGGATATAACAGACGACGTAATCCATCAAATTGCAACTCAGCCAAAAATTGTTAAAGAGCTTCACCTTCCGGTTCAATCTGGAAGCAACAAAATTTTAAAGGCAATGAACAGAAAATACACCGTTGAAAGTTATCTTGAAAAAGTTGAAAAACTTAGAGCTCTTGTTCCAAACATAAGGCTGACGACGGACATAATTGTTGGCTTTCCAGGTGAGACGGAGGAAGACTTTAAATTGACTTGCGATTTAGTTGAAAAAGTTGGATATTCCGGAATATTTGGCTTCATGTTCTCGCCAAGGGAGGGAACTGTTGCAGCGAAAATGGAAAATCAAATTCCACTTGAAATTAAAAACAAAAGGGTTAACATTCTTTTAAATTTGGAGAAAGAAATTCAAAAGAAACTTGCCTAACAAAGGAGAAAAATCATGGCTTTAAGCAATATGATGAAACACTGGTTTAGCATTAAAGAAAAATATCCTGACTGCATAATTTTTTACAGGTTGGGAGATTTTTATGAAATGTTTTTTGAGGACGCAGTTGAAGCATCAAAGGTTTTAGATTTGACTCTTACAGGAAGAGATTGTGGGCTTGAACAGCGCGCGCCAATGTGCGGCGTTCCTTTTCATGCTTGCGAGGGCTACATTGCAAAATTGATTGAGAACGGCTATAAAGTTGCAATCTGCGAGCAACTTTCCGAGCCAAAGCCGGGAAAGGAGCTTGTTGTTAGAGATGTTATTCGAGTTGTTACGCCTGGAATTTTAATGGACGAAAACATGTTGGATCGCGACAGAAACAACTACATTGTTGCGCTCTTTATCCCAGAAGAAAGGCCGGTTGGTCTTGCATGCTGCGACGCTTCAACGGGCGAGTTTTCAGTTTTAGAAATTGCAAACGATTCCCTCATGCTTCAGGAACTTGAAGAAGCGCTTACCAGAATTTCTCCCTCTGAAATTTTTTGCAACGAAAGCGCGCTTAAAAAAATTGAGGGTCTTTCAATTATCAAAACAAAGTCCGTTGCGTACATTGGAAGATATGTTGACGACCAATTTCCAGAAGATGAGCTTGAGGGCGGCCTTTTAGCGCAGTTTGGAGAGGATTGTTTTGTTAAAATGAAGAGGAAATCCAGCGCGGCCTATGCCGCTGGCGCTCTTTTAAGTTATCTTAAAACAACCCAAAAGCGCGGCCTTGAACACATCAATCAAATTATTCTAGACAGCGAAAGCTCGGTTATGCACCTTGACCTTGCAACTAGACGAAATTTGGAGCTAACAGAAACAATTAGAGACCACAAAAAGCGCGGCTCATTGCTTTCTGTTTTAGACAACACAACAACCTGCATGGGCGGGCGTCTTTTTAGAAGTTGGCTTTCAAGCCCTCTTCAAAATGAAGAGGCAATTTCTCAAAGGCTTGATGCAACGGAGGATTTGATTTCCAACATAATTGTTCGCGAGGACATAAAGCGCCTGCTTTCAAAAGTTTCGGACATAGAGAGAATTGCCGGGCGAATTGCATATGGAAATTTCAATCCAAAGGACGCTCTTTCACTCAAGACAACTTTAATTCAGCTTCCGGACCTTGGAGAGCTTTTAACGAAGTTTAAGGCTCCAAAGCTTGTCATGTTCGCTGAGGAATTTGACACGCTTTCCGACCTTAGGAACCTTCTTGAACAAACAATTTCAGAAGATGCGCCCGCAATGCTGAGAGATGGAAACATAATTAAAGCGGGCTATAATAAAACGCTTGACGACTATCGAAATTCAAAGCAAATGGCAACAACCTGGCTTTCGGAACTTGAAGCAAAGGAGCGCGAGCTTACTGGAATTAAAAACTTGAGGATTGCATACAACAAAGTCTTTGGATATTTCATTGAAGTTAATAAATCCCAAATTGCAAATGTTCCATATAGATATATGCGCAAGCAAACCGTTGCAAACAACGAAAGATATATAACAGAGGAATTAAAGCAGATTGAAGAAAAGGTTGAGTCTTCAAAGGAAAATGCGCAAAAACTTGAAATTGAAATTTTCAATTCTGTTAGACAAACGCTTTTAGACAACCTCAAGCGAATTCAAAAGGTTGGGAAGATAATTGCAGAATTGGATTGCCTTTTAAGTTCTGCAATTACTGCCATTAAAAGCAACTACTGCAAACCAAAGGTTTCAAAGAGGATAAAACACATAAAAATTGTTGGCGGGCGCCACCCAGTTGTTGAAGCAATTAACAGGCAAGAGCCCTTTGTTCCAAACGACACCTATTTAAATTCAGACACGGACAAGTCCATGATAATAACCGGGCCTAACATGGCCGGGAAAAGCACATATATGAGGCAGGTTGCGCTGATTGTTTTAATGGCACACGTCGGTCTATATGTTCCTGCAACTTCCGCAGAAATTTGCATAACGGACAGAATTTTTACAAGAATTGGCGCAAGCGATGATGTTGCATTTGGCCAAAGCACGTTTATGGTTGAAATGGTTGAAGTTGCAAACATTTTGAACAATGCAACGAACAAAAGCTTGGCGCTTTTAGATGAAATTGGAAGGGGAACATCAACTTTCGACGGTCTCAGCATCGCTTGGGCGGTTATGGAATATATAAGCGAAAAAATGAACATGAAAACGCTTTTTTCAACCCACTATCACGAACTTACAGAGCTTGAGGGCGTTTTGCCGGGCGTTAAGAACTATCGAATAACAGTTAAAGAATTTAACGATGAAATAATCTTTTTAAGAAAAATAGTTAGAGGCGGGGCGAACAAAAGCTTTGGTGTTGCGGTTGCAAAACTTGCAAACCTTCCAAGCGAAGTTATTGCCCGTGCAAAAGAAATTTCAACCAACTTGGAAAAGGCAGACATTAACAGACAAATTGCAGAGAGCAATTTGGGCAATAATTCTTTATATAGCGAAAATGTTCAATCCAACTCAAACGTTGTTGGAATTTTAAGGGACATCGATTTGAACAAGCTAACTCCGCTTAGTGCATTCGAAATTTTGGCGGATTTAGTTCAAAAAGTTAAATAGGGGAGGATTTTATGGCAATTAATTTGCTTCCAAGTGAAATATACAACAAAATTAGCGCGGGAGAGGTTGTTGAAAGGCCGGCAAGCGTTGTTAAAGAACTTGTTGAAAACAGTATAGACGGCGGGGCAACGCGAATTTCTGTTGAAGTTTTTGGCGGAGGAATTGACAAGATTGTTGTTTCAGATAACGGCTGTGGAATTTCTCCAGATGATTTGGAAAAGGCTTTCATGCCACACGCAACAAGCAAAATTTCAAAGGAAGAAGACCTTTTCACAATTGCTTCTCTTGGGTTTAGAGGAGAGGCGCTTGCAAGCATTTCTGCGGTTAGCAAAGTTGAAGTTTTTTCAAAAACAGAGGACAACGACTTTGGAACAAAACTAAGAATTGAGGGCGGAAACTTTGGCGAAAAACATGAAATTGGCTTTGAAAATGGAACGCGAATTGTCGTTTCCAATTTGTTTTACAACACACCTGCCAGGTTAAAATTCTTAAAAAAGCCAAAATCTGAGGAGGGCGAAATTACAAATTTAATGGCAAAGATAATAATGGCAAACCCTCAAATTTCTTTCAGATATTGCGCGGACGACAAGGTTGTTTACAACACCTTTGGCAACGGTTTGGCAGAAGCTATGTATATAATCTATGGAAAAGAAACCTATGACAACCTGCTTGAAGTAAATTATGAGCGCGATGGGATTAGTGTTTTTGGCTATATTGCGCGCCCAACTTTTTGCAAGCCAAACAGAACCTATCAAACAATTTTTGTAAACGGAAGAGTTGTTTCAAACTACATGATTTCCGCCGCTGTTCAAGACGCGCTTGAGGGTTACATTATGAAGGGGAAATTTCCGCTCTTTGCCCTCAACCTAACGCTTCCATACGACGGAGTTGATGTAAACGTCCACCCCTCTAAGCAGGAGGTTAAATTTGAATATCCAAACAAGATCTATTCAATTGTTAACAACGCAATTTTTAAAGCTGTTGCAAATGCAAATTATATTCAAAGGGCAGAGGAAAAAGAAGAAATAATTCCAGAAAAAAGCAATGAAAAAGATCAATTATTTAAAATAATTTCAGATACAGACAAAAAAAGTTCCGAAATTGAATTTAAAAGTTCAGATAATTTGCTTTCTAAAATATTTTATGAAAAATATTTAAAAAATGAAAAAAAAGAAAATAACAATTCGGAAAATAACAAAAAAACAGAAAATAAATTCGAAAATTTTCAATTTGAAGAGGTTGAAATAAAATCTGAAGAAAAAGAAAAGGAAAATTCGGAGGAAATTGTTCAAAACAAAATTGAAGAAGTTTTTGAAAACTATAAATTAATTGGCGTTGCCTTTGAAACGTATATTCTTGTTGAGAAGGAAAACAACCTTTTAATAATCGACCAACACGCGGCCCATGAGCGCCAACTTTTTGACAAGTTTAAAAGCGAAATTGATCAAAACGAAATTCCAAGCCAACAGCTTTTGGTTCCATATATTCTTTCAACCAATCAGAAGGAAACCGAGTTCTTAGAAGAAAACATCAAGCTTTTGACGGATTTTGGAATTGAAATTTCTCAATTTGGAGGCAACATCTTCAAAGTTTCGGCTGTTCCATCAATTTTGTCAGAAATGAATTTGAAAGTCTTTTTTGACGGCGTTTTAGACGACGTTTCAAGCTATTTAAAAAAGCCAATAGATCTTATAAAAAAGAAAATTGCAACAACGGCTTGCCGCGCGGCAGTTAAGGCAGGGGACAAGCTCTCTGAGGGCGAAATTTCTATTCTGCTTAAAAACTTTAAGGAAAATGGAAACGTTCTTCTTTGCCCACACGGAAGGCCGGTTATTGTTTCTGTTTCAAAAACAGAAATTGAGAAATGGTTTAAAAGGATTGTTTAATTTTGGAAAGGACTGTCATTGTTATTTTGGGGCCAACGGGCTCTGGGAAATCAAAGCTTTCAATTTCGCTTGCTAAAAAAATTGGCGGCGAAATTGTTTCGTGTGACAGCATGCAAATCTATCGAAGAATGGACATTGGAACGGCAAAGATTTCAAAGAAGGAAATGGAAAATATTCCCCACCACATGATTGACATAGTTGAACCAAACGAAGAGTTTAGCGTTGGAGAATATGTAAAACAAGCAAAGAAAATTATTGCTGAAATTTTTGAAAGGAACAAAGTTCCAATTGTTGTTGGCGGAACAGGGCTTTATGTTAAGGCCCTAGCCCAGAATTATGACTTTGGCTTTACTGAAAAAAATTTGGAAATTAGGGAAAAATATAAAAAAATATTAAAGGAAAAAGGAAATGAATTTTTATTTAATATTTTAAATGAAAAAAACCCAGAAATTGCAAAAAAAATTCACGTCAATGACACAAAAAAAATAATTCGCGCGCTTGAAAAAATAGAAAACAAAAAAAATTCGGAAAAAAATTTAGAAATTCAAGATTGGAAATATTTAATTTTTGGCTTGAATTTGCCAAGAGAAGAGCTTTATAGGCGAATTAATTTGAGAACGGAAAAAATGTTCGAAGACGGGCTTGAGAATGAAGTTTCAAATTTAATTGAAAGCGGGGTTATTCCAAGCGCTCAGAGCATGGAAGGAATTGGATATAAACAAGTTATCTATGCAAAGGAAAACAATTTAACACGCGAGGAGCTAATTGGGCTTGTTCAACAAAAGACAAGAAATTATGCAAAACGCCAATTGACTTTTATGAGGGGAATTGAAAATCTTATTTGGGTTGACGCCAAAGAGGCGGAAAAGAAGATTTTAGAGGTGTATTATGGAAACAATTGAAACAATCGAGAAGAACTTGGAGGGAGTTTTTGCCCATCTTAGCGACGTTGCACTTTTCAATCAAGAAAAAGTTTTGAAGGCTTTTCAAAAGAACAGGGTCAGCGCGAACAGTTTTTTTGGAACAACGGGATATGGATATGACGACGTTGGCCGCCAAACCCTTTCGAAAGTTTATGCAGATTGTTTTGGAGCAGAGGAGGCAATTGTTTCGCCAAACATAACTTGCGGAAGCCATGCGATTACAATTGTTTTGTTTGGACTCTTGCGCCCGGGCGACACAATGCTTTCCGTTACGGGTAAGCCTTATGACACCTTGGACGAAACAATTTTTGGCGAGAGCGAGGATAATGGCTCACTAAAAGATTTTAACATTTCATATGAGCAGATAGATTTTTTAGATGGGAAGTTAAATTTGGCCGAAATTGAAAGCCAAGTTTCAAAAATAAAGCCAAAAGTTGTCTACGTTCAGCGTTCAAGAGGCTATGCTAAAAGAAAAGCGCTTTTAATTTCGGACATAAAGGAAATTGTTGAAATTGTTAGAAAAACAAGCCCAAAAAGCTTTGTTGTTGTTGACAACTGTTACGGCGAATTTGTTGAAAAGAAAGAGCCAACCGAAGTTGGGGCAGATGTAATTGTTGGCTCGCTAATCAAAAACCCGGGAGGAGGCCTTGCCTCAACAGGCGGATATATTGCGGGAACAAAGCGGGCAATTGACCTTATTTCTTCGCGCCTAACATCTCCGTCGCTAAAAACCGAAGTTGGCTCATATGAGCGCGGCTATCGCGAATTTTTCCAAGGCTTTTTCCTTGCTCCCCATGTTGTTAAAGAAGCTTTAAAAGGGGCCTATTTAATTGGCGAAGTTTTGGCGCAAAAGGGGGCGGAAATCTTTCCAGCTTCAACGCAAATTTCTGGAGATATAATAAAGTCTATTGAGTTTAAAACAGAGGAGGAAATGGTTTCCTTCGTTCAAAAAATTCAAAAATTTTCGCCAGTTGATAGCTTTGTTACTCCGATGCCTTGGGACATGCCAGGTTATCTTGACCCAATTATAATGGCCGCAGGAACTTTTGTTTCCGGCGCATCAATCGAGCTTTCATGCGACGGCCCGGTTAAGCCGCCATATATTGCATATTTCCAAGGTGGAATTACCTATGAGCAAATAAAACTTCTTGCAATTGAACTTTTAAATGAATAAACAGCGCTGTGTTTTTTAACAGTGTAAACCATGAAGTTTAAGTTTTGAATTTAAAAAAAAAACAGATAAAAAACTAATTAGAAAATTAACAAAAATTGTTGACAGTTTCATAAAAATAGTGTAATATAACACTTGCCTGTTATGTTTCGGGGTGTAGCGCAGTTGGTAGCGCACGTGGTTTGGGACCATGGGGCCGGGAGTTCGAGTCTCTTCACCCCGACCAAATAACATAGCAGTTGCCGCAAAAGGATTTTGTCGGACCTTTAGCTCAGTTGGTTAGAGCAACCGGCTCATAACCGGTCGGTCCTAGGTTCGAGTCCTAGAAGGTCCACCATTGCGGCTCGGTAGTTCAGTTGGTTAGAACGCCAGCCTGTCACGCTGGAGGTCGTGGGTTCGAGCCCCATCCGAGTCGCCATTATGCCTTGATAGCTCAGTCGGTAGAGCAAGGGACTGAAAATCCCTGTGTCGGTGGTTCGATTCCGCCTCAAGGCACCAATGTGCATTGAGAGGAGAGAACCACAAATCTCCTGAAAGAGAGGGTTCGATTCCGCCTCAAGGCACCAATGTGCATTGAGAGGAGAGAACCACAAAATCTCCTGAAAGGGAGGGTTCGATTCCGCCTCAAGGCACCAATGTGCTTTAAATTAGGATAGGCTTACATTTTATTCAACGGGATTAAAAAGCACAAAATCGTTTTAGATAATTTAATTTAAACGATTTTTAGCATGCTTGGTTGGGTTGTAGAGTGGTCAAATACATCAGACTGTAAATCTGACGCCTCCGGCTTCGATGGTTCGAATCCATCCCCAACCACCAATAAAATTAATTGCTTTTAATTGGCAAATAAGAAAGGGCAAAACATTGCTCTTTATTTTATGCCGATTCTCAACCCAAAACGCCTTTAAATTTTCCGGATATTGATAAAAACCTTTTAAAAAACAAAGGAAAGGGCAATAAACACGAGGGCGATAATTACACAATTTCTATAATATTTTCTCATATAATTATCTTATCAGAAGAAATTTTTGATTTAAACGGGAAAACTGGCAATTTATGTCGAAATATGGTAAATAATAAACAATATTTGGAGGTGTGGCGGATTGTTATAAAATACTTTCTTTGAAAATCAAAAACAAGAAAGATGAAAACTTTAGAAAAATTGTTGACAAAAATTCAATATAATGATAATATATGCATTGCAAGTTTGCTGGTGTGGCTCAATGGCAGAGCAGCTGATTTGTAATCAGCAGGTTGTTGGTTCGACTCCAATCACCAGCTCCAAAGAAAAAATCCTGACCGCTTTGGTTGGGATTTTTTAACATTTGACTCCAGCTTTTAACTTAAAAGAGAGAATTATATTGTTTAGCTGCTTAAAGCTTGTTTAACCGAGTGGGTAAACTTTGGATTTAGATTACAAAGGCTTGTTTAATGGTTTTAAGATGTTCCATTTATTTGACTAAAAATTTAAAATATGGTAAATTATTTAAAGCGGAGGAAAACTATGGAAATTAAAGATATGAAAACTTTGAGGAAAGAACTTTCCAAGCTTGAGAATGTTGACTTGCTTTCAACGGGAAACGAGAAGGACAGAATCAAGTTCTTTAAAAAACTTTCAAAAACAATGATTAGCGCCGGGGAGTTAAACTTTTCAGACAATGCAATGTTAGAAGTTGCGCTAATTTTGAGACACAAGGGAATTGTTAGGTCAGAGCTTTATTACAAAGCAAACAAGATTAGGCCAAGCAAAAACATTTTTGAAATTATGGATGCAAAATCTTCTGAATTTCCTGCCTTGGTATATTCAACAATTGCGTTTGGAACCGAAAGCGATGGAAAGGATTGCATGAATGCGTTTAGAGGAAAGGACAGCATGATGTCAAAATGGGTTCAGGCAAACAAGAGTTTGGATTTTGGAATTTCAATGTAAAGATAATTTTTCGACAAAATAACACCTTTTTAAACAGAAGGTGTTATTTTTTTGCATTTTTTTCCTGCTAGAATTTCTTTGGGAGGAAGAAATGCAGATCAGAAACAGAATATATAACAGCACGCTGTATGTTGTTTTAAGCGGAGAACTTGACGAACATTCCGCTCAAGCAGTTAGAACGGCCTTGGACGAGCTTTTTGACGAGGGCGGGTTTAATCAGGTTATAATTGACCTTTCGGAATTGGATTTTATGGATTCAACAGGTATTGGTGTTTTGCTTGGGAGATATAAAAAATTAAAGAGCAAGAACACGCCAATATTTATCTGCAACCCATCTTCTCATGCAGAAAAAATCTTTAAAATGACTGGGCTTTATGAAATTATGCCCAAAATTTCATAGAAGGAGAAAATATGAACGTAATCAACGAAATGACATTAAAATTTAAAGCACTTTCCGAAAACGAGGCCTTTGCAAGAAGCTGCGTTGCCGCTTTTTGCGTTCAATTAAATCCAACTCTTGACGAAATCACGGACATTAAAACCGCTGTGAGCGAGGCGGTTACTAACTGCGTTGTCCACGCCTATCCAAAAGAGGAGGGAGAGATAACGCTTAATGTTAAATTAACTCGCGACAGCGCAATCATTTCAATTTCTGACGAGGGAATTGGGATTTCAAATTTTGAAAAGGCAAGGCAGCCTTTCTTTACAACCAAGCCAAGCGAGGAGCGAAGCGGAATGGGCTTTACGGTCATGGAAAGTTTTATGGATAAAGTTTACTTGCTAAAAAACAAAACTAAGGGCGTTACGGTACTTATGGAAAAGAAATTTGGAGAGGAAGAGAAAAAGATAATGGGTGAATAATGCTAAGCCATGAAGAAACGCTTAAATTGATTAGCATGGCACAAAAAGGAGACGAGCAAGCAAAGCAAAAGCTTGTAAACGAAAATTCTCCGCTCATTAAAAGCATTATTAAAAGATTTGTTGGAAAGGGGATTGAGTATGACGACCTGTTTCAACTTGGCGCCCTTGGGTTCGTTAAGGCAATTAACAACTTTCAAACAGAATATAATGTTAAATTTTCAACATATGTTGTGCCAATGATTATCGGCGAAATAAAAAGGTTTATGCGAGATGACGGGGCAATTAAAGTTTCAAGGACAATTAAAAGCCTAAATCTTCAGATTAATAAATTCGTTGAGTCATATGTGAAGGAACACGGAGAAAAACCGTCAATTGAAACTATTGCAAAAAATTTTGACCTTCCATGCCAAGAAATTGTCTTTGCAATGGATTCGGCAAAAATGCCAATTTCTCTTTACACGCCGTTTGAAGAAGAGGAGGACAAGAGCCTTTTGGTTGTTGACAGGTTTGCTCAAAACAATCAAACAGAAGAACTCTTCGACAATATTTTTCTTAGAGACACGCTTAAAAATTTGAACGCGAGAGATAAAAAAATTATATTGCTTAGATATTTTCGAGATAAAACGCAAAGCGAAATTGCAAAAGAGCTTGGAATTTCTCAAGTTCAGGTTTCAAGGCTTGAAACAAAGATTATTGAAAGAATTAGAGAAAGAATTGCAAAATAACTAAAAAAAAAGAACTTTAAGCTAAAGTTCTTTTTTTGATTCAGTTTGATTTTCATCCTGTTCTTTTTTCTCTTCTTGATTTTCGTTTGTTTCTGTGTTTAGTTCCTCAAGAGCAATTTGTTCATAATTTAATTTAGAAATATTGTCTGCTGAAAGCATGAATACGATGTCTGAAAGATTGTTTGAAATCATGTTTAAATAGCTTGTGATTTCCATATAGGTTGTGTTTTTCTCCATCCCAGCGCGGCTTTTAGCGGCGTTTTCAATAACGTGGGCTTTTGCAGAAAGTTTAACTTCTGAATTGAGCTTTGAAAGCTCTAAAAACCTGTCATAGCTTGACTTATCTTCCAAAAGGAAGAGGCAGTCTATATCTTTTATATAAAGCTGGCAAAGTTCAAACATTTCCGTTGTGTTTGTTATAGCCCTGTTTGTAAATTTATTCAGCCTAGCAGAGAATGTAATTTTCTTTTCAGCAGTTAGGTTTTCAACAATTTTTTTGCAGTTGTGGTTTATTCTTTCAATGTGTTTGATTACAAAAAGAATTTTGTCCAAATCTTTTGCTGTTTGCGAATCTTCGGAGGAAATTGCAGAAACCTTTGATGAAAAGCGTGTTAGATATTCGTTGAAGTCTTGAATTCTCCTTAAAATTTTTCTAGATGGCTCTTTCTCTTCTGAAAATATGTAATCAGTAGTTCGCTTATAAATTGACCTAACTTCATTGTAAAAAACAAACAAGGATTTTGATGCTTTAACAATTGAAACTGCTGGAGCCTCATCTGTAAAGTCAGAAACTTCCAACGGATTTTTTCTTTTGCGGTTGATTGGTCTAATAATTTTACAAAGTAAAACAGAAAAGGTCTTTACAAACGGAATTAAAAGAATTGCAACAAATATTAAAGCCGCAAAATATGCTGTTATAACTTGGAAAGAAGGCTCTGCAATCCAGCCAAAGCAAACTTCAACCCAGTTTGTTAGCGACAACAGGCCAAAAATTAAACATACAACACAGGAGAAGAAAACATGGAAAATTGCTGCGCGCTTTCCGGTTAGGTTAGAGGACAGGCTTGCAATAATTGCCGTTGTTATAGAGCTTCCCAAAAGCGCGCCAAAGACAATGTAGATTGCGCTGCTTGCCGAAATTACGCCGGGAACAGTTGCCGTTCCAATTAATGAAAGGACAAGGGCTGTTGTTCCAAGCGAACTTTGAAGCAAAATTGCAAAGGCCGCGCCCAAGAAAATTAAAAGGGCAGGGTTTGTTATTTTTGAGAAGAAAGAGATGAAAGAAGGTTCTGTTAAAATAAAGCTCATCGAATCTTTCATAAGCATAAGCCCAACAAACATCAACCCAAACCCAACAAAAGCTTGAGCCATATTTTTAACCCAAGATTTTTTTGCAAAGATGTATAGAATTGCTCCAACAATTGTTATCGCACAGAAAAAATCGGTAACCCCAAAACTTTGAAATGAGATTAAATATGCCGGAACGGCGGAGGCAACGTTAACGCCAATTATAAGAGAAATTGCTTGAAAAAGGGTCAACATTCCAACGGAGGTAAAGCTTGCAACCATGACAACGCTTGCCGTTGTGCTTTGGAAGACAATTGTTAGCAAAAAGCCAAAGCCAAAAGCTTTGAAACGGTTGTTTGAAAACTGGTTGATCTTTTTTCTTAATTTGTTTCCACCAAGGGTTTCAAGCTTTGTTGAAAGAAGTTTTGTTGCAAACAAAAAAACGCCAAGGCCAGAAATTAAAATTAAAATATTACTAAGCATTTTTCTCCTCTAAAATTATTCTACCAAAAATAACTTAATAATGTAAATAGTTTTTCTGAAAAAAACTTGGGAAAAACATAAAAAAATTTGTTTTCTTTGCCTTTTTTCTTGTTAAAAAAAGGGTTTTTAAATTTAATGTCGAATTATTATATTGACGCACCAAAAATTATGTTACAAAAATTCTAATTTTGGCAAATTTACTAGATTGAGGGAAAAATTGCAGAAAAGATATTTCCAGCCCAAATTTGTTGAACAGGTTAGGGCAAAGAACGATATTGGTCAAGTTGTTTCATCATATATTCAAACGACAAAAAGGGGAAACGCAACATGGGCGCTTTGTCCTTTTCATCACGAAAAAACTCCCTCTTTTGCAGTTAACGAAGAAGAACAGTTTTTCCATTGCTTTGGCTGCGGAGAGGGCGGAGACGTTATAAAATTTGTTCAGCTAATTGAGTCAATTTCCTATCCAGAAGCAATTGAAAAACTTGCAGAGCGCGCTGGGCTTGAAATTCCAAAAGATGAAAACAGCGATGAAATAATATATGAAAAAAAGGAAAAAGACGAAGTTTTAAGGGCGTTAAAACTTGCAATGGAAATCTACCACAAAAATCTTTATCTTCCAGTTGCAAAAAAAGCTCAAGATTATGTTAAGGCAAGAAATTTCAAAAAGAGCGATTTGGAAAGATTCCACATGGGATATTCAGACGGAAGCAACATAATTTCAAACCTCTTTAAGTTTGGCGTAAGCTCAAAAACTTTGGTTAAGGCGGGAATTGCCGGAAAGCAGGGCGAAAGGCTCTATGACAAACTTTCTGGAAGGCTGATTTTCCCAGTTTTAAATTCGTTTGGAGAATGTGTTGGTTTTAGTGGAAGAATTTTAACCTCAGATGCCAACCGTGCTAAATATAAAAACACAGAACAGACAATTGTTTTTGATAAAAGCTCTTGCGTTTATGCAATTGATTTATTGAAAGAAGAAAAGAGAAGCGGAAATTTAAAGAGAATAATTTTGGTCGAAGGACAAATTGATGTTATAAAAATGCACAGCTTTGGTTTTAGATCCGCTGTGGCATCAATGGGAACAGCGTTGACCCAGCGCCACGCAACAATTTTAAAGAGATTTTGCGACGACATAACAATTTGCTATGATGGCGACACGGCGGGAGAAAAGGCAACCGCGCGCACAATTGATATATTGGAGGCGGAGGGATTTAACATTAAAGTTGCAAGGCTTCCAAAGGGAATGGACCCAGATGAGTTTTTAAAAACAAATGGGCGTGAGGCAATGGAAAAGCTTTTAGGCGGCGCGCTTTCACCTGTTGAATATAAGCTTCAACTTTTAGAAGAAAAGTTTGACCTTTCAAAGCCGGAAGGGAAGGCAAATTATTTAAAGGGCGCTTTTGCAGTTGTTTCAAAAGTTGAAACCATGAGCGAAAAGGACGTCTATTTAAAAATTATAAGCAGGGTAACAGATGTTCCAATTGACATTGTTAGAAGGGATTGTCAAAACGCCTCTACCAATGAAAAAGAACCAGCTGAAAAAAATGTTTTAATAACAAATGAGGAAGGAATTAAAAAAGCATTAAAATTTGTTTTAAAATCCATATTAAACGGGGAAACTTTTTCTAAGCTGGATTTTGATTTAAAAGACTATCTTTCAAACCCGCTTTACATTTCAATTTTAAAAAAGTTTGAAGCCCACGGCGAAAACTTTAAGGAGTTTTTGGAAGAAGGGGAAAAGGAATTTGTTGATAATCTTTCGGATTTCAACCCGCCAGGAGGAAAAGAGTCCTTTAACGAGTGTGTTTGGAAGATTGTTGAAAACAATTTAAAAACAAGGCAACAACTGCTGAACGAAAAATTCAAAGCAGCATCTTCATCGCAAGAGCGAGCAGAAATTTTGAGCGAGATCAATAAAATTATCAAGCAATTAAACGAAAGAAGAATATAGGAGAAAAAATGGAAGAAAAATTTAAACCAGAACTTAATAGATTTTTGGAAGTTGGTAGAAAAAAGGGAATGGTCAACGAGGAGGACATTTATTTCCGCCTCATAAAACATGACGCAAGCCGAGATGATATCAACGAGTTTATTGCTGAAATCGAAAAGAACGGAATTAGGGTTATCAAAGCGGCGGAAGAGGACGTTAGCAAAGAAAATTTGGATGACATAATAGTTCAAGTTAATGTTGACGACCCAGTTAAAATGTATTTAAAAGATATTGGAAAAGTTCCGCTTCTAAGCAGCGATGAAGAAATTGAGCTTGCAAAGAAGATGATGGAGGGGGACCCTGCCGCAAAGGCAAAACTTTCGGAATCCAACCTTAGGCTTGTTGTTAGCATTGCAAAAAGATATGTTTCGCGCTCTAATATGCAGTTTTTGGATTTGATTCAAGAGGGAAACATTGGCCTTTTGAAAGCGGTTGAAAAATTTGACCACACAAAGGGTTTTAGATTTTCAACTTATGCAACATGGTGGATTCGTCAATCGATAACCCGTGCAATTGCAGACCAAGCAAGGACAATTCGTGTTCCAGTTCACATGGTTGAAACAATCAACAAGTTAACCCGCGTTACAAGAACGCTAATTCAAAAACTTGGGCGAGACCCAACAACCTCTGAAATTGCAAGCGCAATGAACCTTCCAGAGGAAAGGATAATGGAAATTCAAAGAATTGCAATGGACCCAATTTCGCTTGAGACAACAATTGGAGATGAAGAGGACAGCAAAATTAGCGATTTCATTGAAGATGACAGCGCGCAATCTCCGCTTGAAGCGGCTTCCCAGTCGCTTTTAAGAGAGCAACTGCTCTCGGTAATTGAAACGTTAACGCCTCGTGAACAAAAAGTTATTCGAATGAGATATGGCCTTGACAATTCCCATGCAAGGACGCTTGAAGAGGTTGGAAAAGAGTTCAATGTTACAAGGGAGCGCATCAGACAAATTGAGGCGAAAGCTCTTAGAAAACTTCGCCATCCAAATCGCTCTAAGAAGCTAACAGACTATCGAAGTTAAAGCGGAACTCCTTCCGCTTTTTTATTTGACATGAAATGGAAAATAATGTATAACTTTAAAAGTAATCAGGAGAAAAAATGGATTTTAAAAATATTTTAGAATATCAAAAGAAAGACGGCGAACTTATAAAAATTGAAAGAGAGCTCAGCTTAAACCCAAGCAGAAAAGTTTCGTCCGAGATGATTGCTGTTGTAAAGGGCGCCCAAGAAAAATCTGCAATGCTTGAAAGCAGGGCGGCGGGGCTTGAAAAGGATTTTCAGGCAATTAAAAAAGCATATTCTGACACAACAGCTCAAATTGAAAAGTTTATTTCAAAGGACCTTGAAAGCCTTTCTCAAAAAGATTTGGAAAGCGTTATTTCTGCAACCAATGCAATTTTAAACAATTTTAATGTTCTTGAAAAAAAGCTCTTTTCTGAGGCGGAAAGGTTAAACATTACATTAAATGAATTTGAAAACGCAAAAAAACAATATGGCGCGGCAAGGGCAAAGTATAACCAACATAAACAAATTTATGATAATTTGTTAAAGGAAAAAGAGCCTGAAATTAAAAGAATAAAGTCGGAGCTTGAAAGCCTTGAAAAGGGAATTGAACCAAAACTTTTGGCAAAATATAAACAGCTTAGATCAGACAAACTTTTTCCGGCCTTTGTTAGGCTTGTTGACAGGTCTTGCGGAGGGTGTAGGATGGAGCTTTCTGCGGCAGAGGTTGAAAAAGTTAAATCAAACGGATATTTAGAGTGTGATAACTGCAGACGAATAATAATTTCAGATTAGGCCAATTTGGCCTTTTCTTTTTCTTTAATTGACATTAAAATTAGATAATGTTATTATTGTTAACATGAAAAACGATTTAAAACTTAAAAATTTAAAGGGAACAGTTGACTTTCTTCCAAGCCAGCAAGCTGCTAGGGATTTTATTGTTGAAACTTTAAAAAAGTCTTTTGTTAAATATGGCTATTTGCCGGTTGAAAGCGCAATTTTGTGTCCCTTTGATTTACTTTCGTCAAAATATGCCGGAGGCGCAGAAATTTTAAAAGAAGTCTATCGCCTCAAGGACCAGGGGGATAGAGACCTTGGCCTAAGATATGATCTTACCGTTCCATTTGCAAAGTTAATTGCGGCAAATCAAAACTTGCCGCTTCCTTTTAGGCGCTTTGAAATTGGAAAGGTCTTTAGAGATGGTCCGGTTAAACTTGGGCGAAACAGGGAATTTACTCAGTGCGACATAGATGTTTGTGGAATTCCTGGGCGTCTTGTTGAGGCAGAGTTTTTTCAAATGACAGAGGAGTGTTTTTCAAACCTTGGCTTGGATGTTGAAATTGTTTGGAACAACAGAAAATATCTCGCAGGAATTTTGGAGGACTGCAACGTTAAAGAAATTTCCAAAGCAATCTTGTGTTTGGACAAGTTGGAAAAAATTGGGAAGCAAGAGGTTGCTGTAGAACTTGAAAAAGAGGGGCTTTCGACGCGCGAAATTAAAAGAATTTTTGAACTTCTTTCAAAAGACCCAAAGGAGGTTTTTGAAACAGCGAAATCTAACACGTTAAAAGAAGGCTGCGAAGAAATTTTGGAACTTAGCGAGCTAATTTCAAAACTTGGGCTAAAAACCTGCAAGTTCTCTTCAACACTTGCGCGAGGCCTTGAAATTTACACGGGAACAATTTGGGAAGTTTTTGATAAAACAAAGAAAATTTCTTCAAGCCTTTGCGGCGGCGGAAGATATGACGAAATAATTGGAAAGTTTATCGACGACGGAAAGCAGTATCCAGCGCTTGGAATGACGTTCGGTTTGGAACCAATAAGCATTTTGGTTGGCGAAAAATTTAAAGAAGAAAGCCTTTTAGACCTTTCAATCTTTGCCTTCGACAAAAACTATTACGTTTTGGAAATTGCAAAGAAGTTTAGAGAGGCGAACATAAAAACTGTTGTAGATTTTTCATCTTCGCGCCTTAAAAAGTTTTTGGAGTCTTCAAGCAATCAAAAAATTCCTTTTGTTGCAATAATTGGAGAAGACGAAATTAAAGAAAACAAAGTTATGCTGAGAGACATGAAAAATTCAACCCAATCCGCTCTTTCAATTGAAGAGGCAATTGAGGTCATCAAAAAGGGAAGGAAATAATGGATTATAAAAAACTTGCAGAGCTTCTGTATCCAAACGCAAAAGATGTTTCATTTTGGGAGGAAAAATATCCTCAAAGGAATTTGTCAACCGGGGCAGAGGTTGTTAGAATTGCTCCAAGCCCAACGGGCTATCTTCACATTGGAAATTTCTTTGGCGCAATGGTAGATTATGAAATTGCAAAGACAACGGGCGGCGTTTTCTATTTCAGGCTTGAGGACACAGACAAGAAAAGGGAAGTTGACGGCGCAGACTTTGTTGCCCTAAACGTTTTAAAAGAATTTGGAATTTCTCCAGATGAAGGCCTTATGCCAAATGGAACTGAGAAGGGAAACTATGGGCCATATCGCCAAAGCGAGCGCCTTGAAATTTACAAATCCTATGCAAAAAAATTAGTTTTGGAAGGGAAGGCCTTTCCTTGCTTTTGCCAAAAGGCGGCGGATGTTGGGGAGGTTTTTCAAAGAAGAGAAAAGGAGCTTCAAACAGAGGCTTCAATTTCAGAAAAAGATCCTTGCCGCAATTTAACCTTTGAGGAAATTGAGGCAAAATTAAAAGAGAATAAAAAATTTGCTTTAAGGTTGAAATCAAACGGAAAAGAGGGGGACAAGGTTGTTGCATTTGACCTTTGCCGAGGCGAAATGGAACTTCCTGCAAACTGCAAGGACATTGTGCTTGTCAAGGACAACGGGATTCCGCCATATGCCTTCGCCCATGTCATCGACGACCACTTGATGAAAACAACAACTGTTGTAAGAGGAAGCGACTGGCTTTCAACTTGGCCGCAGCATCTTGAAATTTATGAGGCGCTTGGGCTTAAGGTTATAAATTATATCCACACTCCGTTAATTTCAAAACTTGGCGAAAACGGAAATAAAAGAAAAATTTCAAAAAGATATGACCCAGAAGCGGACATGCGCTTCTATGTTGAAATGGGAATTCCAAAAGTTGCGGTTTGTGAATATGTTTTAAATTTGGCAAACAGCAATTTTGAGCTTTGGCGCGCTGCAAACCCAGAGCTTGATTTTAGAGAATTTAAGTTCAGCCCGAACAAAATTGGCCTTTCCAGCCCGCTTTTTGACATGAACAAACTTTTGGACATTTCTAAAAATTATATTTCAAAATTGTCAGCAACGGAAGTTTACTCAAATGTTCTTTCTTGGGCGAAGGAATTTGACAAGGATTTTGCAAAGCTTTTAGAGGAGAGAAAGGATTTTGCCATAAGCGTTTTTAACATAGACCGCGAGGGGAAAAACCCAAGGAAGGATTTGGAAATGTTCAGCCAGGCAAAAAAAGTTTTTTCATATATGTTCTTGGACTTTTTAGGCCAAATGAAAATTGAAGATTATGAAATTGATTCAAAAGATTTTGCAAAAGCAAAAAGAGTTGTTTCGGAATATAAAAACGTTTTGGATGAGAAAGACGACAAGGAAACATGGTTTTCAAAAATAAAAACACTTGCCCAAAAACTTGGCTTTGCAACAGACAACAAGGAATTTAAGAAAAATCCAGAAAATTTCGAGGGAAATGTTGCAAATTTTTGTGAATTTATTAGGGTTGCAATTACTGGGAGAAAAAATTCTCCAGATTTATTTACAATTATTTCAATTTTAGGGCAAGAAAAAACCGTTAAAAGACTTGAAAAATTGGAAAATTTATTGTGAGAATTGATGATTTAAATTTTTATTTAAATGATGCAAGAATTCTTTCCAAATTGCTTCTTGGAAAAATTCTTTGCATAAGCGATGAAAAAAGTGTTAAAAAATTTAAGATAACAGAAACCGAATGTTATCTTGGGCCGGAAGATAGCGCAAGCCATGCCGCTCACGGAAAGACAAAGCGCGCGAAAATTATGTGGGAACGCGGCGGAACGTGCTACATCTATTTAAACTATGGAATTCACTATATGTTGAACATAGTCTCTGGAAAAGAGGGCCAGCCACAGGCCGTTTTAATTAGAGGCGCAGGGGAGTTTAACGGCCCTGGAAAACTTACAAAGGCCGCGGGAATAGACATGTCATTCAACTATGAAGACCTTTTAACAAGTAACAAAATTTGGCTTGAAGAGGGCGAAAAGCCCAAGAAAATTGCCTCCTTAAAACGCGTTGGAATAGGCGGAGCAAGCGTAAAGGATCAAAACCGCTTGTGGCGATATATGACTAGTGAAGAATAAATTTTTAATTTTTTAAATAAAATTATTAATTTTGCCTGTTATCTAATAATTATTTTATATTTTTTCAAAATATATTAAAATTATTTTACCAATTTAAATTGTATTTTAACAATTACAATAATTGAGAATTGACAAGTTTTCATAATTCACCAAATAAAAGTTCTTGAGCCTTGCCATCAACATCTTTTAATTTAAATCAATTTTAATTATATAGGAAAAAACACTTGACAAAGAAAAAAAATTGGTATAAAATGCAAATTGCAATTTCAAAATGCCTCCTTAGCTCAGCGGTGGAGCACTCGGCTGTTAACCGATAGGTCGTAGGTTCGAATCCTACAGGGGGCGCCAAAACACAAACAGAGAGAAAAAGCTCTGTTTTTTTATTTTACGACCTATCGGTTAAAGTTTGCAAGGCAAACGCCTGCGATAGCAGGCCAGCCGAGTAGGCTGAACGAAAAACTAGTTTTTCGTAACGGAGCGAAGCGGAGGAATAAACCGATAGGTCGTAGGTTCGAATCCTACAGGGGGCGCCAAAACACAAACAGAGAGAAAAAGCTCTGTTTTTTTATTTTACGACCTATCGGTTAAAGTTTGCAAGGCAAACGCCTGCGATAGAGAAAAAACTGCGCTTTGGCCTAGTTTCGCAAGTGTGCGAAACATGCGGCGTTTACGCTTGTTTTTTCTCTTATACGCGGCCAGACGAAAAATTACAAATTCTTGTAATTTTTGCCGCGACTTGTAAGGAAACTAAATAGCTTTTCTGTGAACTAGAAAAGTAACTTTTAAAAGAGTAAAGAACAATCTCAAGTGGCCGTTAACTGCGCTTAGGCCTAGTTTCGCAAGTGTGCGAAACGAACGGCTTTGGCGCTTGTTTTTTCTCTTGTTCGCGGCCAGACGAAAAATTACAAATTCTTGTAATTTTTGCCGCGACTTGTAAGGAAACTAAATAGCTTTTCTGTGAACTAGAAAAGTAACTTTTAAAAGAGTAAAGAACAATCTCAAGTGGCCGTTAACTGCGCTTAGGCCTAGTTTCGCAAGTGTGCGAAACGAACGGCTTTGGCGCTTGTTTTTTCTCTAATACGCGGCCAGACGAAAAATTACAAATTCTTGTAATTTTTGCCGCGACTAATAGGGTTTTAAATAGATTTTCTGTAAATATTATTTTGTTGTAAAAAAAAGAAAGAGAAATCTCAAACGGCCGTTAAAAACTGCGCTTTTGCCTAGTTTCGCAAGTGTGCGAAACGAACGGCTTTGGCGCTTGTTTTTTCTCTTGTTCGCGGCCAGACGAAAAATTACAAATTCTTGTAATTTTTGCCGCGACTTGTAAGGAAACTAAATAGCTTTTCTGTGAACTAGAAAAGTAACTTTTAAAAGAGTAAAGAACAATCTCAAGTGGCCGTTAACTGCGCTTAGGCCTAGTTTCGCAAGTGTGCGAAACGAACGGCTTTGGCGCTTGTTTTTTCTCTAATACGCGGCCAGACGAAAAATTACAAATTCTTGTAATTTTTGCCGCGACTAATAGGGTTTTAAATAGATTTTCTGTTAATAGTATTTTTACCAAGAATAAAGAAAGAGAAATCTCAAACGGCCGTTAAAAACTGCGCTTGGGGCGCAGTTTTTTTATAATAAAAGAACCTACGACCGGCAAAAAGCACGAAAACGCCTTTTCGCTTTTATGGTTTGGCGGGGGAATCTTAGGAGGAGAAAAGAAAAAACTGGAAATTTCCAGTTTTTTAATTGTTATGCTGCTGTTTCTTGATTTTCTGACGGTTCTTCTTTTATTGGATTTGTATTTGTTTCGTTGTATTTAGTTATTGTTTCGGTTTTAATTTGGGTTGAATCTTGGGGATTAATTTCAACAAAATTTTCTTGTTTTGTTGGCTTGGTTTCTGTTTCTAAAAGCTCTTCTTCCTTGTTTTCATTTTCTTGCGCTGGAGTTATTGCTGAAAAGCTTTTAAAATCTTGCCTTCTTTCGTTTGGAAGGGGCTTTTGCAAAAGGTCGATGTTCTCAGCTTTAACCGAATCGCTCTTTATTATGTTTGAAGATGGGAGCTTGTATGTGTCTGTGTTGCGATATGGGTTTACCGTTCCGTTTTCATAGTTGTGAACTCCTGGATAGGCCGCGCCTCCAATCCCAACTCCTGCGCCAATTCCTGGGACTCCGGCCCCAATTCCAACTCCGGTTCCAACGCCTGTTCCATATCCATAGCCATAGCCAACTTGAGGATAGCCATAGGTGTTTGTGTTAGGAAGAGGCTGAACAGGAGCTTGTGGCATGGTTTGTTGATTGTTTGTGTTGTTAACATAATTTGCGCCATTATTTGCGTTATTATTTTCGCTTGGATTGTTGCTTTCATTGTTTAAATTGTTGTTTGCAGGTTGATTTGGTTTCTTTTTGTTGATTATGTTTGGTTTAACTGTTGGGGTGTTATATGTGTCAAGATTTCCTTTTTTTTCAGAAAACTCGGAATTTTCTTTTGAGTCATAGTCAACAATTTCCCTTGGTTGAATCATTGGTATATTTAAATTCATCAAATTTTCAAGTTTTTCTTCAGAAATATATTCTTTTTGACCGTCAGTTGTAAGAGAGTAATATTTTCCATTCTCATCTTGGTAGTAGCAAACTCCATTTTCATCTTTTAAGCAATTTGTGTTGTTGTTAATTATATCTTTTAAATTGTCAAGAGAGCTGTTGCCTAAATTTTGTTCTGTGTTTGTTAAAATGGATTGAAGTTCTAATAGAACAGCCAAGATATTTTGATAGTCCGTAAGCCTGTTGTCAAGGCAATTTACAAGTGTTACATATTTGGAGCTTATTGGTACAATTCCGCCGCTTAGCGATTTGTTTGAAGAAATTTCTTTCGCACAGTTGGAAACGTCGTTTCTGGTGTCAACAATTCTGTTGACAAGCCTTCCAAGTTCCTTTAGAAGCGAGTTTGCATTTTTAATTTGGTCTTGTGAAAGTTCAACTTCGTTTGCTTTCAATTGCTTTGAAATGACTTTTAAAGTGTCACAGCAAGTTTGAATTTGCTTTCGGCAACTTCTAACATCTTGGTTCAATGCAACGGCGTCATCAATCATCAGGTAAAGATCTTCAACCTTGTTTAAATATGAGTTGTAGTTTTGGCTTGATGGTTGGTTTGAAATTCTTCTAGGAATATATCTTCCTCCTGTCAAATTGGAAACTGGTGAGGCAAAAAGAGGATTGTTAATCTTTCTTTGCAAATTTTCTTTTAGTTTGTTTCCTTCTTTAACAATCTCTTCTTTTGAAACAATTTGTTTGTTAAGGCTTGGAATTGTGTTTTGATTTGAGCTCGTTGTTTCGTTTGCATTAGTAGCCTGATTTTCCGAAAGATTTTCATCAAGCGGATTTATTTTGTTAAACTCTTGATTTTCGCTTTGAGTATATGGCTCTTGCAAGGTGTTTTGTGAAGGAGTTTCAAGAGAGTATAGCTCGGGAATAACAATTTCTTCGTTTTCAACATCTTTTGTTTGTTCCAAGGCGCTTGTAAGCTTGTCCAAATTGTAGTTTAGCGTGTAGGAAAGCGAGGAGTTTGAAGCCCCACATCCTGCAAGGCCAAGGGTTAGAATTGCGCAAAGGGCAATTGAAAGGCCCATTAAAAATTTTTTCATAAAACCTCCAAATTAGTTTTTTATAGCTTTATTGTGTTAGTTTTTTTTGAAAATATCCGTTTTTGGTTAATTTTTTTGTTTTTGCACAACATACCCAAAAGGCAAAGGAGAGGAAAATGAACTATAAGGACAGAAACAAAAAATATAACGAATATGTAAAACAAAAAATTCCAAAGACAAGAAGCTGGCCAACGCTGTTCAACGCTTTTTGGGTTGGAGGCGTCATCTGCATGATAGGCCAGGGAATTGGAGATGGGATTAGGGCAATTTGGCCGGACCTTTCTGGAAGCATGGTCTCAGCCTACATTTCAATTATTTTAATTTTTATTGCATCTCTTTTAACTGGAATTGGTGTTTATGACAGAATTGGCGCCTTTGCCGGCGCGGGCTCAATTGTTCCAATAACTGGATTTTCAAATTCAATTACAAGCCCTGCTATGGACTACAAAAACGAGGGAATAATCTTTGGCCTTTGCGTAAAGATGTTTTCAATTGCCGGGCCCGTTATTGTAATTGGCGTTTTAGCAAGCGCTGTTGTTGGCCTTATCTATCTTTTTATTTAGGAGAAAATGATGATAAAAGAAGCAAAAAATCAAACAATTGTGTTTAAAAACAAGCCAAGAATAATTGGCAATTATTCAATTGCTGGGCCAAAGGAGGGGAAAGGGCCCTTTGGTGAAATGTTTGATTATGTTATGAAGGACGATTTCTTTGGCGAAAAAACCTATGAAAAGGCGGAGCGAAAGATGCTCGAACACGCAATTTTTGGCGCAACGGACAAAGCACTTTTGCGCCCAGACAAAATTGATATGTTGATTTGTGGAGACTTATTAAATCAAATCATAACCTCAAGCTATGCGGCAAGGGCCTTTGACGTAAGTTATCTTGGAATTTTTTCTGCTTGTTCGGCGATGGCCCTTTCAATTGGAATTGGTGCATCGATGGTTAACGCTGGCTATTTTAAAAATGTTGCATGTGCAACGTCAAGCCACTTTTCAACCGCCGAGCGCCAGTTCAGGTTTCCTCTTGAACTTGGAAACCAAAGGCCGCCAACAAGCCAGTGGACGTGCACAGGCTCTGGATGCACTGTTCTTTCGCTGAGCGGCGAAGGACCATACATAGATTCCGTAACGTTTGGAAAGGCAATGGACTATGGAGTTTGTGATGTCAACAACATGGGCGCGGCAATGGCTCCCGCGGCCATGGAAACGATGATTTCCGTTTTTAAAGACACAAAGACCAAGCCGGAAGATTATGACCTGATTTTAACGGGCGACCTTGGAAAACTTGGTTCTGAAATTTTGCTGGATTTGATGGAGGAGCGGGGATATAAACTTGGGAAGAACTTTTGCGATTGCGGGCAAATGATGTTCTATCACGACCAAAATGTTTTGATGGGGGGCTCTGGCTGTGGATGCTCTGCAACAATTTTTAATTCCTATGTCGTTGAAAGGCTTAAAACGGGCCAATTAAAAAAAGTTTTGTACATTGCAACAGGCGCGCTTCTTTCAACAACTGCTTGTCAGCAAGGTGAGAGCATTCCGGGAATTGCCCACGCGCTTGTTGTTAAAGCAAGCCCTCCGTTTGAGGAGAGAACAGTTTCAAAAAAAGAAAAACAGCAGTTTGCAGAGAACATAAAAAAGCAGCTGAGAAAATATAACGTTGAGGGGGAATAGAGATGGAATATTTTTTAAATTACCTATATGTGTTTTTAATTGGCGGCTTTGTCTGTATGCTAGGACAAATTTTGGTTATCAGAACAAACATGACAACTTCAAGAATTTTGGTCAGCTTTGTTCTTCTTGGAGTTATTTTAGAGGCAACAACGGCCTATGATTACATCTACAGCGTTGCCCAAGCGGGAATTTCCGTTCCAATTGTTGGATTTGGCGCAAGCCTTGCAAAAGGGGCAATCAGCGCCGTTCGAACGAAGGGGATTTTGGGGATATTTACAGGCGGCCTTGAGGCAACGGCGGGCGGAATTGCCGCAGCTGTTATCTTTGCATTCATTTTTTCGCTAATTTTTAGGGCAAAAACAAAGAAAACAGGCTGATATTTTCTTTTAAAAAATTTTATTTTGTTATAAAATAAACCTCGTGGAAAGTAAACTTGAAAAGGCAAAAAAACTGTTTTTAGCATCAGCAACAAAAAGCGAACAAGAAATTTGCCAGCTTGCAATTAAAAGCGTAAACGCAATTCACTTGGATGAGAATTGTGTTTTATCCTGCTATCTTTACTATCCATACATAAAAACAGCTGTCTACCAGCCGCCTTCGCCAGAAGAACAAAAAAGCTTTGATGAGGTAAGAAGAAGGCAAGAGGAAAACAAGAAAAGAGAAATTGAAGAGCAAAGACAAGCCTTTAAAGAAAAACTTGCTTTGGAATTTGGCGAAGAGGTTGTTTCCTTTCTCCATGCGCTTAAAAAGCTTCTTGAAATAGATTACAAAAATGAAGAAGAGGAAGCGGAAAATATAAGAAAAATGTTTTTTGCCCTGGCAAAGGACGTTAGAGTAATTTTGGTTAAAATTTGTTTCGTTCTTGCAGAAATTAAATTTTTCAGCTCTGCGTTTTTAGACGAAGGGCTTGAAGACGTAATCAAAGCCCCGGCGGGGGACAAGACCTCGCGCGACGCCCTTGGGGCGGCGGTTTTTGCCCAGAACGAAAAATTTTTGGAAAAGGCAACAAAAAAAGCCAAACAAATTTTAGATCTTTTTGCTCCGCTTGCGGCAAGGCTTGGACTATCTTCAATTAAAAGTGAGCTTGAAGACATTGCCTTTGAAATGTTGAACCCAGAGGTCTATTCTCAAATTAAAAGAGAAGTTGATAAAAGATATATAGAGCGTGAAAAAACTGTTGAAGATTTAAAAGTCGAAATAAAAAAATTTATGCGCTCCCTTGGCCTTAGCGGCGAAATTATGGGGAGGAAAAAGCATATCTACAGCATCTATAAAAAGCTCAAAGAAAAGGGCGGGGACATGGATAAAATCTATGACCTTGTTGCGGTTAGAGCTATTTTAAACTCGGTTGCAGATTGCTATGCCCTTCTTGGGAAAATCAACGAAAATTTCATGCCGCTTCAAAACAGGTTTAAGGATTATATTTCAATTCCAAAATCAAACGGCTATCAGTCGCTTCACACAACAATCATGTTTGAAGGAGTTCCGGTTGAAATTCAAATCAGAACGCTTCAAATGCACAGAATGGCAGAATTTGGTGTTGCTGCCCACTGGATGTACAAGGAAAAACGCCAAAAACAAGACTCCTTGGATGAGCGCCTTGGCTGGGTTAGGGAAATCATGGAAAACGAGAAGAACATGACCAGCGAAGAGCTGATTTCCTCCCTCAAAGTTGACATCTATGACGGAGAAATCTTTGTTCAAACGCCAAAGGGAAAAGTTCTTCACATGGTTGAGAATTCAACGCCAATAGATTTTGCCTATATGATTCATTCTGAGGTTGGAAACCAGTGTGTTGGCGCAAAAGTCAATGGAAAAATGTGGCCAATTACAAAGCCACTTTCAAACGGAGATATTGTTGAAATAATAACCAACCCAAACTCAAAGGGCCCTTCGCGCGATTGGCTGAAGGTTGTTAAAACAAGCCAAGCCAAAAACAAAATTCTTTCATTTTTTAGAAAGGAAATGAAGGAAGAAAACATTAAAAACGGAAAGGCAATGTTTGAGCAGGCGATTAAAAACCTTGGCTACAGCGTCAGCAAGGTTACCGAGAAAAAATATGAACAAAAGCTTTTAGAAAAATATAACTTTTCAGAAATCGATGAGCTTTTTGCAAGCATTGGCTATGGGGCGTATTCGGCAAAAGTTTTTGCAGGGAAATTAATTCAAATTTATCAGGCAGATGTTAGAAAGGAGCAGGAGAAACTTCAAATTGCCCACATAGATTCTCAAGTTGCAGTTCCAAGCGACAAAAAGGTCAACGTCAAAGGCCTTAACAATTTAATGGTTAAGTTTGCAAAATGTTGTTGTCCAATTGAAGGTGACGATATAATTGGTTTTATATCTCAAGGACGTGGAATTATTGTTCACAGGAAGCAGTGTCCAAACGTTTCGTTTTTTGATAAAGATAGGCTTATTGAAGTTGAGTGGCAACAAGATTCAAAGGAAAAATAAAAAAAACAGCAGTTATGCTGTTTCAGGTTTAGGACCAACAACTTTTTTAAAATGTTTTAAAACATTTTTGCTTGAACACGTGAATCTATCCATAGTGTTTGTTATATTAAATTTTTATTTAGACCTTCCTTTTGGCGATGTTGACATTAGTTATTTGCTTCAATATTGTTTTGTAAAACCGCTGTTTCATCTGCTTTATATATGTCCTCAATTGTTCTTGAATCATTGTGTGGAATTTGTTTCCACTTAACTTTTTTAAACAAGCAAACAATAGAAATTGGAAGATAGGTTGCTATGAAAATTGGATATGTTAAACTATATTTTATCTTTTGCCAAAAACTGCATTTAACCCTTTTTCTTTCAACTGTTAATATCAACATTCCGTAAATGAAAAGCAGAATATAGCCCATTATTAAGGACGCAACAAGTCCAACAACTGCATCCATAAAAAAGGAATTGACAAACGGAATTTGATAAATTAAATATTTAATAAAAAGATATATATTATAAAAAACTGACCAAAAAAGCGTAATAGGTGCCACAGGGAAAATCATTAACATCATTTCATAAGAAGCAAACCAATGTCTAGAAAAGAATGTTGACGCTAACAACAAAAAGTATTTTGCAAAACATTGATAAAAGCCTTTTTGCCATCTTGATCTTTGATTCCAACTGGCCTTAAATGTTACGGGTTGTTCATCATAAAAAATTGCATCATCACAATATGTGACTTTTCTTCCTTTTGCAATTTGACAAGATGAAAATTCTATATCTTCTGTGAGCGTTGTATATTTCCAGCCGGTGTCCGTGTTGAGAACTTTTGAACTGACCATAAATCCTGTTCCTGAAACAAATGTGCTTGAATTTAAAATTGCTCTGGGAGTGTGAAGAAAGCGACACTCTCTTAAAAACATCATTCCAGAATTGGCAGAGATTGTGTTTGTGTTGAAATTTTTTGAATTTCTATAGGTTGTTGCAATTTCATAGCCAGCATCAAGCGCTTTGTTAATTTCATAAAAATAATTTACATCTAAAAGGTTGTCAGCATCAAAAATAACAAAAGCATCAAATTCGTCTTCGCGGAAATTTTCTCTTTCTCTTATTTTTTCTAGCAAGAAATCAAGCGCATATCCTTTTCCTATTTTTTCATTATTAAATCTTTCAAAAACCGCTCCATCATATAGTTGTGCCTTTTCAATCATTTCTCGTGCTTTTTTAGCGGTGTTGTCAGTGCAATTATCTGCAACCACAAAAACACTTAAACATTTTTTATCATAATTTGTTGCTGCAATGCTTTCAATTAATTGCCCAATAACCTTTTCTTCGTTTCTTCCTGCGATAAGCACTGCAAATTTATGATTTTTCTTTGCTTCAGGGAATTTTTTCTTTGTAAAAAGCCCGATTATACCAATAGCAATTTTGTAAGAAAACAAAACTGTAATTGTTGCAAAGATAACAAGATTAATGATTTGGACGGCATCCATAACATACTCCTCATTTGTTCTAAATGTTTTTTTATAATAACACAACTTTTGCTATAATGTCAATAAAAATATAAATTTAAAATATCTTTCATTATTTTTTAAATTTCTATACAGGTGTTGAAAGGTAAAATTTTGTTTTGCCCGATTTCGATTCCAGGCTCTATTTTTTTTAAAGATATAGTTTTTTTCAAATTTTTTTGTGTTGTTTTTATCAAAAATAAAAAAGCGTGGGGCAGGAGAAACAAAACAAAAAAACGATAGGCAAAATTTACTTCAATTTCTTTAATGTTTGATGAATATTTTTAATATAAAACAAGCATTTTATTAAATAATTTTGATTAAAAAAACAGGTTTTTTGCTTTCTAGGCCCAACTTGCCATATAAATCTTTAATTTCGCCATAGATAAAATTAAAATCAATTGCGAACTCAATTTTTCTAACAAGATGTTCCGGTTGAACAAGCTTTTCTAAAAAATCAACTCAATTGTGTCTATTGCCCTCTATCTTTTTTTAACATACCAATTATATCATAATTTTTAGCAAAAAAAAACTGCAGACTTTTTATTTGCCTGCAGTCTAAAACAGCAGTTATGCCGTTCTTTCATTTTGGGGAAAATAGTGTGTTATTTTTCTTCAATGTTTAGATAATCTGCTGGATTAACTTCGTTTTCGTCCATGAAAAGTTGGAAGTGTAGGTGAGCCCCTGTTTTAACTTCATAACTTGCAGACGTTGAAGTTATTCCAATTTTTTGTCCGCGAGTAACAGTGTCTCCAACCTTAACTGTTACATCGGAAAGGGAAGCATATTTTGATGTGTAAACATCGTTGTGTTTGATGACAACAACTGTTCCTTCCGATTCGCTTGTGTAAACCTCTTCAACCGTTCCCTCTGCCGCCGCTAAAACATCGCTTGAGGTTTCGCTAACAAGATCTAAACCATGGTGTGTTTCAAACCAGCCTGTCGATTCGTTGTAGATGACGTCGTCCAAGATGTGGTTTGTAACAACAGAGCAGTCTGCAAGCGGAAGGTCAAATGTTAAAGCATATGCGTCAACTGGTTCAGAAGGCTCTTGCGTATCGATGTTGAGGTCTGTTCCCCTGGATGTTGTTGAAAGAACAACTGCAAGTGTTATTGCAACAATAACCAGAGCTGCAAGAATGTAATAGCCATATTTTTTCATGAAGTTTAAAAATTTTTCCCCTCTTTTGTTAATTTTGATGTTATTTTCCATTTTTTTCCTCCACACAGCGATTATTGACACAATTTGTTTGTTTATACATTTTTGTTTGAACTTTAATATCCCGTTAGAATTAGTGGGAATCCAACAGTTGAAATTTCTCCGTCAAAGGAAATTTGAAGGTTAACTTTTTTTCCTTGGCTTACAATAAAGTTGTTTATGTTCTCAACAAAACAGTAGTAAATTTCAAGACCCTCGTTTTCAAGCTTTTGCTCATCTAAAACTAGGGCGCCAGTTTTTTCTATTATTTCGCTTGGAGTTAGCGAAGTTTGAAACGCAAAGGAATCTCCAATTTGATAGACAACGCCTTCAGTTGGCGAAAGCTTTTCAATTGTTGATTTTTCGTTGCTATATAACATGACACATGAGATTAAAATTGTTACAAAAATAAAAATCCCAAGCCTAATTTTAGTTGCCATGGGATAATTATTGACAAATATTTAAGTTTCAAAACATTTCAGCCAACGTTCAAATAGCCATATCTAAGCAAAAGGTTTGGCAAAAAGCCTTCTCCAAGAAGGGGAAGAATTTGAAGGGAGGAGAATAGTTCTCGCTCGTCAATCATTCTAAGCCTGTTTTCCTGGCCGTCAATTGCCCTAAGTTTGTTGTTAAATTTTGAAATTGTTTGGCAAAACAAAATAGAACGCTCTAGAAGAAAAGTTCTAAATTTTTGAATGTTCAATCTTAGCCCTCCGCCAAGAAGGGCATTTGTTTTTGCAATATAACTGTTAAACTTTTCTTCAATGTTTTCAAAATTGAAGAACGCGCCACACACAGGAATTTGGCTTAAAATTTGAGAAATTATCTCAAAATTTGGAATATTTTTTGGAATTATTAGCCTTTGATTAAAATATGTAACATAACTTTGAAGCAAAACTTTGCTGCAAATCAGCGCCTTTTCGCCAAAATTTTGTTTTAGCGTTGAGCTTGAAAGCTTTGATGCAAAAAGGTTTGAATTAATTTTAAAATTTCCTTTTAAAATTTGAAAAAGGTCAAAGATGTAATCCATCAAATTTAAAATTGCAAAGCCTTTTGAAAGGGAAATCCAGCCAACAAGTTCTTCAATTTTTCTAATTTTTGCCCCAAGCTCGTCTGTGTCAACGCTCTTTTCGCCCGTTAAAACAGAAACGGCCTCAAGGCTAAACTGCGTTTCCAAAAGCGAAAGGGCAAAGCAAAGCGAACTTTTAATAAAGCGCTCTGGGCTTTTGTGGATTATTGCTTCGTCTAAAAAGACGCCTTCGGGATAATCTGTTTCAACATATTCTGGGAGGCCGTCATTTAAAATTGCAACATTGTTAAAAATTCCAAAGTGGGTTATTGTTGTTGGAAGAACTAAAACCGGAAGCGAAAGTTTCTTCCCAACAATTTTTGAAACGTCGCAAACAGTTCCGGCGCCAAGTGAAACAATTGCCTTTGCGTCTCTTGCAAATGAGCAGGCTTTTAAAATGTTGTCGCTTGAGCATTTTGTCTCTCTCAAGGAGTATGCCCAAAACGTTGTTTTGTTTTCGTTTAAGAAATTTGAAAGCATATGGAAATATTGTTTTTTTGCGCTTGGCGAAGTTATTATTAAAATTTTTCCAAAATCCTTTGCTTTTTGAGCAAGTTTTGCAGTTGCGTTCTTTTCAAAAATTACATTTTCCATAAGATTGTTATAACACTAAAACAATTGAAAAAAATTGGAAAATTTGACGAAAAATATTTTAATTTTGTTTGCAGGAGCTTTTTGTTTTGTTTGTTTTGGCAAAAATGTTAAAATTGCATTGTGATTGACATAGAAGCGGTTGTTGAACGAATTGTTTTTAGAAATGAAGAAAACGGCTACACTGTTGCCGTTGTTTCTTGTGATGACGAAGAGCTGACCGCCGTTGGGAAATTTTTAAACATAAACATTGGCCAGGTTTTAAAACTTTATGGAGACTTTGGAGAATCCAAGTATGGCCAACAGTTTGAAGTTAAAACCTATGAAAACGTTGCGCCAAAAACGGAAAAGGGAATAATAAGATATCTATCAAGCGGCCTAATTAAAGGCGTTGGGCCAGTTACTGCAAAGGCAATTGTTGACGCCTTTGGGTTGGACACTTTGGAAGTTATTGAATTTAACCCAGAAAAGCTTTTGTCTGTTAAGGGAATTTCTCAGAAGAAAGTTGAGCTGATTTCGAATTCCTTTTTAGATGTTCGAGAGATGCAAAACGCAATGATTTTTCTTCAAACTTACAATATATCCTCAAACCTTGCAATTAAAATTTATGAACATTATCAATCAAAGACGGTTGAACTTGTAAAACAAAACCCCTATCGCCTTGTTGAAGACATTGTTGGAATTGGCTTTACAACGGCAGATAAAATTGCAATGAACATGGGAATTGCAAAAAACAGCCCCTTTAGAGTTAGGGCGGGAATTTTACACCTTCTTTCCGAAGCTTCTGAAAAAGGCGGCCACACCTATCAGTTTCGCGCAATGCTAGAGGCCATGCTTGTTCGCCTTTTGGATTTGACCAGCGAAGAAATTGAAACGATTTCAAAGGAGGTTTACGATGTTTTGCAAAAGGAAAACATTGTTAAAATCTTTTGGAAGGACAACAAGGAAATTGTTGCACTTTCAAGGTTTTATTTCATCGAGAAATCCGTTGCCGCAAAGCTTGCAGTGTTGGAAAATTCGTTGGTAAAGTTTGAGCTTAATTTGGAAGATGAGATTTCAGAATTTGAAAGAAGAAAAAAAATTTCACTCCATAAAGATCAAAAAAATGCAATAAGCCTTGCAATTAACAGCGGCGTTTGCGTTATAACCGGTGGGCCTGGAACGGGAAAGACAACAATCATCTCATGTGTTTTAGAAATTTTTAGAATGCAGGGCAAAAAGGCGCTTTTGCTTGCACCAACTGGAAGGGCGGCAAAGAGGCTTTCTGAAACAACTGGGCTTGACGCAAGAACAATCCACCGCGCTCTTGAAATTAGCTATAGAAAGGACAGGGGAATTTTTGTTTATAACGAAGACAACCCTCTTTCGTGTGATGTTGTAATTGTTGACGAAGTTTCAATGGTTGACGTAAATTTGATGTACAATCTTTTAAAGGCAATTTCAAGGGGAACAAAATTAATTTTGGTTGGAGATAAGGACCAACTTCCAAGCGTTGGCGCGGGAAATGTTCTTTCGGATATATTGCAAAGCGAAATAATTCCAACTGTGCAGCTTACAAAAATTTATCGTCAAGAAGACAACAGCCTAATCATTTCCAACGCCCATTTGATCAACAGCGGCCAGATGCCGGTTATCGACAATCACAGCAGCGATTTCTTCTTTGAGGCCAAGGAAAGCCCTGAGCAGACCTTTGAAACAGTTGTTGAACTTGTTACAAAGAGAATTCCAAATCACTTTAAGCTTGATTCTTCTAAAATCCAACTTCTTGCGCCGCTCAAAGCAGGAGTTTGCGGAATTGACAATTTAAACAGGCAAATCCAGTCAAAGCTGAACCCGCCCTCCAATTTAAAGCAGGAGCTAACCCTCGGAACTCAAATTCTAAGAGTTGGCGACAAGGTTATGCAAACGGCAAACAACTATGATTTGGATTGGATAAAACCAAACGAAAATGAATATCTTCAAGAGGAAGGGAAGGGTGTTTTCAATGGCGACATGGGAACAATTTCTGAAATAAACAATCAAACGGGCGAAGTTGTCGTTGTTTTTGACGACAAAAAGCAAGTTCTCTATCCAAGAAGCGAACTTGGCCAAATTTCACTTGCATATGCAATTACAATTCACAAAAGCCAAGGAAGCGAGTTTGACGTTGTCATAATTCCGCTCGTTCCTGGGCCAAGTTTGATTTTGACAAGGAATTTAATTTATACTGCCGTTACAAGGGCAAAAAAAGTTGTCGTTTTGGTTGGGGACCGCCAAACGCTTTCGAGAATGGTTAAAAATTCCCATACGGCGAAGAGATACACTCTTTTAAAAGACTTTTTAATTGAAGAAAACAAAAAGATGAAACAGTTGTTTGGAGAATAGATGGAAGAGGAGATTAAGGATTTTTTTAATAGAATTGTTGAAACTTTGTTTCCGTCAAATGTAACTTGCTTTTTGTGTGGAGAAGAAGTTTGGAACGATAAATATGTTTTGTGTAACACTTGCGAAAGGGAAGTTGTTTTTCCAGATAAAATTTGTTTAAAATGCGGAACGCCTCTCCATTCTCTTGCCAATTACTGTTTGACATGTAAAAACAACAAAAGATATTTTGCCATGGCTCGCGCTCCCTTGGTTTATAAAGATAAAGTTGCCGGGGCGATAAAGAGATTTAAATATGAAAACAAGAGATATATGGCAAAATATTTTGCAATTTTTATGGCCGAAGAATTTGAGAGAAACAAAAATGAAATTGGAGAGATAGACTTTCTTATTCCAGTTCCTCTTCACGAGGAGAAGGAGAAGGAAAGAGGGTTTAATCAAAGCAAGCTTTTGGCAGATGAACTTTCTAAAATGATTGAAATTCCTGTTTTAGAAGGCAATTTAGTTAGGGTTAAAAACACAAAAACTCAAACAGAACTTTCCTACAAGGAAAGACAAGAAAATTTGGAAAAAGCCTTTAAAGTTTTGAATTGGAGGGAAATAAAGGGAAAGCGAATTGTTCTTATTGATGATGTTTTAACAACAGGTTCAACTTTAAACCACTGTGCACACGTTCTTTCAAATTCTGGCGCGGCGGCGGTTTATGCTTTAACGGCCGCAACAACAGATAGCGAAAGAGAAGACGATTAAAGCGGGAATTATCCTAGCTTTTGCTTTGTTTATTTTAAATAATTGGATATTATAATTACATGGACAATTTCTTTAATTTAGAAGCAGACGAATGTTTAAAGAAGCTTGGCTCAAGCCAAGAGGGGCTTTCGGAAAGCGAGGCAAGTCAAAGGCTTTTAAAAAATGGCGAAAATGTAATTGCTGAAGAGAAAAAGAAGAACCATTTTGTAATGTTTTTAAAACAATTTTTAAATTTGATGATTCTTGTTTTAATTGCGGCAGGGATTGTTTCAACTGTCTTTGCAATTTTAGAAAATTCAACCTCAGAGGCAATAGACGCAGTAATTATTTTCTTTATTGTAATTTTAAACGGAACAATTGGATTTGTTCAGGAACTTAAGGCGGAAAAGTCAATTCAAAATCTAAAAAATCTTTCCGCCTTAACTGCAAAGGTTTTTAGAGATGGAAGTGCAAAAAAAATTGACAGCAGAGCTCTTGTTGTTGGGGACATCGTTCTTTTAGAGGCGGGGGACATTGTTCCTGCGGACCTAAGAATTTTGGAAAGCGTTCACCTAAGCTGCGATGAATCTTCGCTAACCGGAGAAAGTAATTCCGTTTCAAAAGTTTCAAGGGTAATTGGCGGGGAGGTTTCTCTTGGAGACAGAGTTAACATGGCCTTTCGCGGGACCAATGTGACGGGCGGCCGCGGCCTTGGCGTTGTTGTTGCAACGGGAATGGAAACTGAAATTGGAAAGATTGCGGGAATGCTTCAAGCAAAGTCGGAAGAAGAACAAACCCCAATTCAAAAAAACTTAAAAAAACTTGGGATTTTTCTAACGATTGCAGCGTTTGTTGTTGCAGTTATTATGTTTATTTTGGAAATTGTTGGCCCTGGGGCGGGGGTTGTTGACGCATTTATGACAGCCGTTGCGGTTGCCGTTGCCGCAATTCCAGAAAGCCTTCCGGCAGTTGTTACAATTATCATGGCAATTGGCGTTTCAAAGCTTGCGAAAAAGGGGGCAATTGTCAAAAACTTAAATTCTGTTGAAACTCTTGGCTGTTGCGAAGTTATTTGTTCGGACAAAACTGGAACGTTAACCGAAAACAAGATGACGGTTGAGAAGGTTTATGACAATAAAAAAACATATTCAAAAAAACTTGAAAAGATAAATTTTCAGCTTGATTTGTGTTTAAAAGTTATGGCTCTTTGCAACAGTTGTATCGTCCAGGCGAACTCTGCAATTGGAGATCCAACAGAGGTTGCGCTTTGTCAATTTGCAATTGAAAACGGCTATAATAAAACAAGCCTTTTAAAGTCATATTCGCTAGTTGACGAAATTCCATTTGACAGCAACAGAAAACTTATGACCTCTTCTTTTGAATTTGACAGCAATCTTGTTTCCTTTACAAAGGGCGGCCTTGAAGAGGTTTTGGAAAAATGTTCCCACATTCTAGAGGGCGGAAAGGAAATTAAGCTTACAGAAAAGAGAAAACAGAAAGTTATTAACGTTGGAGAGGATTTTGCGAAAAGTGCACTTCGAGTTTTGGGTTTTGCCTATGGAAAGGGAAAGGAGGAAAACCTTGTCTTTGTTGGCCTAGCTGGAATGATTGATCCGCCAAGAGAGGAGGCGTTTGAGGCGGTTAAAGCTTGCTTTAACGCAAAGATGACGCCAATTATGATAACGGGCGACCACAAGGACACGGCTTTTGAAATTGCAAGGCAGCTAAAAATTGCCTCTTCAAAAAAGGAAGTTTTGCTTGGAAGCGAACTTGACAAACTTTCGGACAAACAATTTTTGAAAATAATCAAAAAGATAAAGGTTTATGCTCGTGTTTCGCCTCAAAACAAGGTTAGAATTGTTGAAACCTGGAAAAAACTTGGAAAGGTTGTTGCAATGACTGGCGACGGCGTCAACGACGCTCCATGCATAAAGGCGGCAGACATTGGAATTGGAATGGGAAGAGTTGGAACGGACATATCGAAAGACGCAGCCGACATAATTGTTTCAGACGACAACTTTGCAACAATTGTCCTTGCAGTTAAGGAGGGGCGAATAATCTATAAAAACATTGAAAAAACAATTAAGTTTTTGCTTTCTGCAAACGGGGCAGAGATGCTTTCAATTTTGCTAATCACAATTCTCTTTCCAAACCTTGCCTTTTTGCTTCCGGTTCACATTCTGTTTATAAATTTGATAACGGATAGTTTGCCGTCAATTGCGCTTGGATTTGAACCGGCGGAAAACAACATTATGGAAGTTTCTCCGCGCGACAGCAAAAAACATATGCTTTCCGGCCGAAATGGCACGTTTATTGCAACGTTTTCAATTGTTCAAGCGGCAATTATAATTTGCGTCTATGTCATTGGCCTGAATTTCTTTGGAGAGCTTGAGGCCCTTTCAATGGCGTTCTACACGTTTAACATAGTTCAATTTTTCTATATTCTTTCCGCAAGGTCTGACAACTTTTTCCTGAAAAATTTCTTCAAAAACAAATGGCTTTGGCTTTCGATTTTGTTTGGTGTTGTTGTTCTTGTTTTAATTGCGGCAACGCCATTAAATGAAATTCTCCACTTGGTTGATGTAAACGTCTATGGTTGGCTGATCTGTATTGGCCTTTCTGCGCTAATTTTGCCGATTTGCGAAATATATAAATTAATTGTCAGAAAAATGTCGAAAAAAGTTGAAAAAAACAAATAATTTTATTTTGAAAAAAGCCGTATTTGTGGTATTATAACTGTGTTAGAGGGGAATAATTCCACTAGCAAAATAATTAGTAAAAGGAGATTTTAAATTATGAACAAAGGAGAATTAGTTAAAGCAATCGCTGCAGACGCTGGCTTAACACAAAAAGAAGCAGGTTTGGCTTTGGATGCTTTTATTGGTGCAGTTGCTGCAGATTTAAAAGATGGAAACAAAGTTACAATCCCTGGCTTTGGAACATTTGAAGTTAAGAAAAGAGCAGCAAGAACAGGAATCAACCCTGCAACAAAAGAGCAAATTAAAATTGCTGCATGCAGCGTTCCAACATTTAAATTTGGAAAAAGCTTTAAAGACCAATTTTAATTTTGGCATAATTTAAATTTCGCCTTGACAACAGTTCAAGGCGTTTTTTTATTTCATTTTTTTTAATTTTTCGCGTTTTTTCTCTGTTTTTTTATAATGCGCGCATTTCATTAAAATTATATAATTTTCTTGTCAAGGAGTGATTAATGAAAGCAATTAGAAAAATAGAAGCCGAAAAAAAAGAAATTTTTATTCAACTTATAAAATATATTTTTATATTTTTTTGTTTTTACATAATTTCAAAGGCAAACATAAATGGCGTTATCTATCCGTTTTCGTTTGGCCTTTTATTTGCACTTATGTGGTGCAATAACAATGTTCTAATTTTAGCCCCTTTATACATTGCCGCAATTTTTTTGGGAACATTTTCTCTTCAAAGCCTTTATTGCGCAATTGCAACAGTTTTTGTTATGCTAGTTGCATATGGAATTCACTATAAACTTAAAAAAAGAATGAACTATTGGCAAATTCTTTGTTATGGCTTTCTTAGCCAAATTGCTTTTATTGTTTTAAACATTCTTGGCGGAGAAAGCATTGTATACACAATTCTTTCAGTTGTGTTTGGACTTTTATTTATGTTTGCTGCGCTCAAAATTTTTGAGGCAATTGCAACAAAGGGTTTTGCATATAAGTTGACCGTTGACGAGGTTATTTGCGCGGGGGTTGTTTTGATGGCTCTCTCAAGCGGGCTTGGAGAATTTTCGCTTGGAAATTTTGCCTTAATTAAGCTTTTCGCCGCCTTCATAATTTTAACTGTTGCCCACACTTTCAATATTTCAACGGCTTTGTTTACGGCGGGAATTATGGGCTTTGGAGCAATGCTAAATTCAAACAGCAGCATCTATCTTGCCGCTTTTATAATTTGGGCAATGGCGGTTTCATGCTTTAAATCCAGGAACAAAATCTTTGCCTGCATTGCGCTTCTTTTGGTTGAGGCTGCGCTTGGCTGGTTCTTTAATTTGTATTATTCATACAACATAATAAGTTTTCTTCCGCCCCTAATTGCAGCGCTTGGATTTTTGGTTATTCCAAACAAATTTTTTGGCGAGCTTTCGGGCTTCTTTGGCTTTAGCGCAGGTCGCTTTGCCCTTAGAAATGTTGCAAACAGAAACAGCGAAAACTTGGCAAGAAAACTTGGCGAACTTTCAGAAGTTTTTGGCGAAATGGATAACTCTTTTAGAGGGCTAATTAAGGGCGGTTTGACGAAGGAGCAGGCGAGAAATATGCTCTCTAGCGATTTAAAGGACAAGGTTTGCGCCGATTGCCCAGAAAAAAACAAATGTCATCGCCAATTTTCAGAGGAAACACGCCGCGTTTTTGACGGAATGGTTGAAGCCTGCCAGGAGAGAGGAAAGGTCACGCTAATTGACGTTCCTCCATATCTAACAAGCAGATGCAATAGAATCAACACACTAATTTCAACGATTAACCAATCAACCAATCAATATAAACAGTATGCTGGGCTTATGAACAATTTTGATGCAAGCAGGCTTCTTGTTGCTGAGCAGCTTGGGGGAATTTCAAAAATTATGCGTGCGCTTGCCCAAGAAGTTAAAAGGCCGGTTACTTTTGACAGCTGGAAAGAGAACAAAATAATTGAAGAACTTTCGTTCTCGGATATAACGTGTTGTGACGCCGTTGTTTATGATGACGGAGGCGAGCAAATTTGTGTAACGGCAATTGTTAAAAACGAAGATGTTCAAAAGGAAAAAATTGAAGATGTTATTTCAAAAATTTGCGGCTGTAAAATGAGCAGGGAGAGCGAAAACCCCTCCGGAAGAAGCGGCTGGACGGCAATTAACTTTAAAACCAGCCCAACTTACAACATTGTTTTTGGAACTGCGGCAACAAAAAAGGCAACAAGCAAAACTTCTGGCGACTCATATTCGCTGATTAAAATTGACAACGATAAATTTATGATGGCGCTTTGCGACGGAATGGGAAGCGGGAAAAAGGCAGAAAAATCTTCCAATCTTGCAATGGACCTAGTTGAAAATTTTTACAGGGCAGGCTTTGACAACGATATAATCCTGTCTTCAACAAACAAACTTTTAGCCCTTAGCGGAGAAGAGATGTTTTCTGCATTAGATCTTGCCGTTGTTGACCTAAGAAAAGGCGTTGCAGATATAATAAAGCTTGGCGCACCGGCGGGGCTTATTAAACACTCTTCTTCAACAGATGTTGTAGACGGAAGCGCGCTTCCGCTTGGAATTGTTGACAATGTTTCTCCCAACATAAAAAAACTTGTCCTTTCAAGCGGGGATTACATAATTTTGGCAACGGATGGAATTACAGACAGCTTTTCTTCAAACGAAGAATATTCAAATTTTGTCAACAATTTAACGGAAAACAATCCCCAAACTTTGGCGGAGGAGATTTTAAAGGGCGCGCTTGAAAAAAGCGGAGGAACGGCAATTGATGATATGACAATTATTGTTTCAAAAATTTTTAAAAATTAATTAAAAATTTAATTTAATGTAAAAAACAGGGCAAAATAATTAAAAAAGCCCTTTTTTTATTAAAAAATTTATTTTTTTAAATAAATTTTATTTTTTTGATTTTATTTTTCGGATAAAAATTGCCCTATTAATTAAAATATATATATTTAAAAATAATTTTAAAAGTTTATGGAATTGTTTGGTGGAAAATATCAAATTATGGTAAAATTAAATTAATTTTAATTAGGGTGGGGGATTGTTATGAACAATTTGTCTAAACGCAACTCTTTAATTGCAATTATAATATCCTTGGTTATTATGCTTGCCTCAGCTCTTGGAATCGCACTGTTTCCAGGTTTTGGCTCAGTTAAAGCGGCTGAATATAACTATGGCGAATTTAATGAAAACGGCTATTACGAACTTAATGGCGTTGTTTTCTATGGCGTTAAAATTAAGTGGACTAGCGATGGCAAAAGCTATCAGCTACACAAAACTTTCACCTTGGGAAGCACAAATTACACCTATAACATGGAAGACCAAACCATTACATATTCGTTAAATGATGTAACCCAAACTCTTCAAGTTTCAAACAACCAGTTTGTTCTAAGCGGAATAACTTACACAATTGCCTCAAGCGGCGTAACCCAAGAAGGCGGGGCAACAACGGGATTTACATCAACCTATTTTACAATTGGCGAAACCGAAACGAAATATACAATTGGAAGCAGCACTGTCACATGGCCGGGCGATAGCAACAGTAATTCTGCAAACATTTCAAACTATGAATTTACAATAGATGGAGAAACATATGCAATTTGCGACTATTCTGTTAAACAGGTTTCAGGAGTTGTCAGGTCTTTTATAATTGATGGAACAATTTACAGGCTTGTTGGAAATCAAATAATTTCAGAAACAAACCAATCTTATGAAATTTTAGATAGCGCAGTCACAATAAATGGTGTAACCTGGACAATAAATGAAAACACATTAACAACAGGAGCTGAAGGGGAAGAAAGAACAATTAATATCTCCTCCTATTGGCCAAGCTATGAAATTGTTAAAGATGAAGACGGGAACATAGAATTTGTTAGATTTGGAGAAACCGTTTTACTAAAGGAGGATGAGGCTGTTTTAATTTGTTTTGCAAGGCAAACAGATGACGGCCAAGGAACAGGCTTTATCATAGATGCAGAGGGAAACAGGGTTTCAACTGGAGTTGACTTTTTGGATGCAAACGTTGTTGTTGACGGCGTCAACGAAGCAAACGCAACAGGAAATCAAATTGGGGCTGGCTCTGGCAACGCTCAGTATATTAAAGAACTTGGCTATGTAATTGACCCAAACGGAACTGTTCCATATACAACAGTTGACGGAACAAGGGTTTACCACGCAGGCGGCCTTGGCGTTAACAGCGGAAGAGAGGGCCTTGTTGAGTTTGCAACAAGCGAATATGAAGTTGGCGGAATTTTGGAAAGCTACAGCTTTATGTTCTACGCATTTAAATATGATACATATAAGAGAACAGAAACATTAAATCCAGATGCGCCAGAATCAATTAAAGAAAGGCCAAATACTCAAATTTCTGCAACAAATTATGTTACAGATCCTTCAACTCAAGAACAATATTTTTCAGAATCTTTCTATTACTACTCAAACCAAAACCTTCCATATTTGGAATTTAACCCATTAAGATATGAGATTACAATTTCAAAAACAATTCACAGAAACACGGTTGACTATAGCTTTTACATAGACCCTTCGGCAACAAGCGGCCAAACAACAACAAATGATAATAAAAAGGTTACAACAATTGTTGAAAACATTGGAGGGAATTCAATTGTTCAACAAATTTCCCAAACTCTTTCAACGATGGACATCTATGCAAGAGGCCTTAGGCTTGAAGCCCAATCAAACGGAAATATTAGAATATATTTTGAAGATTTGGGGCAATACACCGTTTCTTACACAGCGGTTTACTATAAGGACGGAACTAAAATAAACTTAGATAATTTAAACACAGATACAAGAAGTGATCTTTTAACAATTTTTGGAACTGAGGCAACCTATCAGGACTATCAAAACGGCCAAACTCCGTTTAGAAACGAGAGCAACACAATTTATGCAGATATGACTGGAATTGTAAGCATAGATGGCTCTGGAACCAACAATTTTAATAGAACAACTGGAGCGTTGAGCCTTGATTTAAATATTGTTATTGCATCAACAAATCAGCCAGAAATTAGGCTTTTGTTTAACACAACCGTTTCAAATTCTTACCTTTATTTTTCACAAACAATTGACGGAACTTATACGCTGCAAAACGATTATTCCTACACTTCAAGCATTCAAAACCCAGGATATTATGTTTTAATTGTTGAAAGCCAGTATTCTGGATATAAAACATGGCTTTCAACCTCAAACACGGCAAGGCAGGAAACCTTGACGTCAACTCAAATTTATGTTTTCCAAATTAAGGAGCAAACGCCAAATCTAACACTCTTCGTTCTTGGCGATGACGGAGAAATTGTTGAGGAAAACCCAACAAGAGTTTATGACGGAACCTATGTTAAAAACGGAGTTCAAATTGTTGAATTTGAGCAGGCAAACGAGTTTGACTCAAGAATTTATTTTGAACTTACAAAGACGGGCTATGGCCAATCTGCATCGCAGTCTGAAATAATAACTCTTCCAAATGAAGCGTATGATGAGCTTACCAGCGAACAAATTGCATATCTTGCATCATATGGAATTGTCAAGTATGACGGATATTACATTTTAAAGCCAACGGAAGGGGTTTCTGTTGACGGAGAATATAACCTTTCGCTTAGATTTGGTAACTCTGGAAGGGAAACTGTTTCATTTAAGCTTGACACACAACCAATTACAGGAATAACAGCTTACACGGCAGAAAGCGTCTATGGAAGCGATTATTACAGAACCTCTGTAATTTCAAGCCAAGGCCAAATTGCACTAACAAATTCTGCCTTTACTGTTCTTTGGAACAACAAGGCAAGCGGAGCGGAAATTTCAGCAAGCTTCATAAGATTTGCCTTGGAAGAGAGAACATTTGAAGAAACAAATTATGGCAACTACATTTTAAATTCAACTTGGCTTGCTGCGGATTATTCAATTTTAATTTCGTCTAGCAACCCAGTTACTAGCTTCCAAAGAGCAAGTTCTGCTTCAACAGTTGAAACCAACTCTGTTCTTACATTCAGCGGACTCTACATTTTTAGGTTGGAAGATGAAGCGGGCAACGTTGCATATTACAGCGTTATTTTGGACACATCAACTCCAACAGTTCTTCAAAGAGGAATGACAAGCGGGGGAGATTATCAGAAGATTGGCGGGGTTAACAACGTAACCGAAGCAACAACAATCTTCTTCGGAAGCCACAAGGCAATTTCTTTCAGGTTTAACAACAACCTTACAACGCTTGAAAACTTGATGGGCAATTTAACTGGAACTAGCGACGCAGTTTCATACTTGACAGAATTTTTTGGATCTTTAAGCTCGCTTGACTCTCAGGGAATAATTTCAGTTGACGAGGCAACACAGAACCTGTATGCAGCAATTCCAATTGTTGCAATCTATGAAAACACAGGAACAGGGACAAATGCAACGACAACAAGACTTCCAGATTCTGTCATTGCGCAGGGATATTACAACAGAACGGCGCCTCTTGATGAAAACGGAAGGCTTATGGACCTTGAATATCGCTATCAAATTTTTGATGCTTCAAACAGATCTTCAAGAACTCCAACCAGAACATATACTTTAAGATTTAACACAGACCAAACAGGGCTTTTGATTTATACAGAAGAGGGAAATTCTGGAAGCGGGCTAAACATTGTTGCTTCTGAAACGACGGAAGATTACACAATGAGAACAAACTATTACAATGCAACAACGGCAAACACAATTTATCTCTCATGGGAATCTCTCTTTGTTGACGATTTGGGCGTCTTTGTGGACCTTGAAAACAACGGCCTGACCTGCAATTTCTATCCTCTTGTATATGACGCGGAAAAACATTCATATGTTTACAGCGAAACTCCAATTCCTGTAAGCCTTGGCTTGTCTAATTTTAGTGACGAGCAAAAAGAGCAGGGCTATGACGAAGATGGAAACTTTTATGTTCAAATTCCAATTAATTTCAGCAATAACATGACAATTGCTGGGAAATATGTTGTTACAAGGGAATATTCTTCAATCTCTGGCGAACCAATTGGAGACCTTGGAAACGATTTCCAAACCTTAGTTTCAGTTTTCTTTGTTGACAGGGGAACAATCATAACTCCAGACAGTGCAGAGGGTGAGAGAAACGGATATTATACATACATAACAACCTTTGATGGAGTTGACACATCTAACAGAGAGTTCTTTAATGAACTTTATAGGCAATCTCAAACATCTGGAAATTACATCCTTCAAACAAACCAACTTCCAATTGGGTTCTACATTCCAACATCAAAATATGGAACAGTTTATGGCGTTAGAGATGGAATGCTTCAAACAACTCCTCTCAGTTTGGAAGACATTCAAAACGCAGATGCAAATTCCTATAGATTTACCAACTTAATTTCCTTTAATAACATTGACATCAACGAATATTCAACAAGCTCAACCTTCTCTCCGTTTGATTTCAACGTAGTTTTGATTTCGCCGGCAACAAACGCCGAAGGTGAAAATGTTTACTATTATTACTCTTATGTAGCAGAAAACGGTTTCTTCCTTCTTTCTGGTTATTCCTATGGCGAGCTTGGCCTTGGCGAGGAGCCCACACCAATAACAAACAGAACAAGCTTTATAACAAACAACCCAGTTGCTGGAAATTCGCAATATGCAGAAGGAAATTACATTCTTCAAATCGGCTGTATTCAAAATTTTGAAACTAACGGCTACTACCAAACTTTCAATGTAATTGTTAACGTTGTTGGCAACGAGCCAGAATATGACATGGTTGCGCAGTATCCAGACCTTGACAACATGGAAGACAAGGAAATTCAAGGCGAAACATCTTCAACCGGCGCGATAACATATTACACCAACACAAATTCTATTAGATTTAGCTGGACCTCTTCTTCAAATTCATATCTTGCTCCAATTGATGTTTCTGGAATCAACTTTGCATATTACGTTGGCTCATCTCCTGTTGGAATTCCAAACTATGGAGCAGGAGAGATGTTGCTTATCCATGATTTAGATAGCAATAGATATTACATTGTCAATCAGCAATTTGGAGACCTTCTTGAGATAACGCAAGGCTCTGACGGAATTTGGAGGACAGAGGATGGCAGCCAAGTTTCTTCTCCAGACTCTGATGTTTACACTGTTAAAATTGACCTATCAAATGGAACATACAGTTTTGTTGTTAACTTCAGCGAAAATGCTTCAAGAGTTGAAATTCAAATGGCTTTTGAAACATACAGCACAGACACAGGCAGGGCATACACAATTTACTATCCAAATGGAACATACAGTGCAACAAGGAGAATTGTCATTGATAGAAGTGCTCCAACATCATCTATAACATCATTAAAAAATTCCGACAGAACGGTTGAAACAATTTTAGAGTCCGTTTTAAGAGAGTCCAACGATTCAAGATATTCAAAATCTGCAACAACTGGAACATTTAGATATTACACATTTGCTGCAAATGCTGACTATTTTGTAAACCTTTCACGAACTCTTCAAACCAACGCAGCAACAGAAACAAAAACTTTCTATTTCCGTTCGTTCAACAATAAATACAGCGCTGCATACCAAGAAACAGGCCTTGGGCTGGATTCTTCTTCACGAGGAGACAACCTTTTTAGCGAATACTTCGCAGTAAGCAGCGGCTGGACGAGGGTTTCTTCTGAACTTGAAGAGGGCGGAAGCTACTCTGGGTTCTATGAGGTTGTTGAGATAGATTTAGCTGGGAACATGACAATCTATTCAATCTACATCGGCGAGCAGAGGAATTTGACAATTGATTTAACAAGATTTACTGGCTCTGTTGAAAACGGAAATGTTCAAATCTACCGAGCAAACGACCAGCTTAACGCAAGCGTTTACTTCAACGGCCAAACAGAAATTATTAACAATATTATTTCCAACCCAATTGTTGTTGAAAGTTATGACTACTTAACTTTAAATAATATAAGTTTCAGCGGAAACAACACATATAATTATTTAAAGATAATAATAGATAATGCAACTTATTATATAACGCCGTTTAACTTTGAAAATGTTGGGTCAACAGAAATGCCAAGGGTTGTTGCAACTTCTGCCTATGATTCAATGGGCCAGCTTGTCAGCCTTGACGAAATTCAAATCCTAGGGCAATCCTCATACCATATAATTCAATTCTTCGACACGGTCAACAAAACAGACGGCCAAGCATCCTTATATAACATTCAAGCTAGTGTTGCCGCTCTGTCCGACCGCTTGACAGACAACGGAGGCTCTGTTGTTCAGTCTGACGTTGCAATTGTTGGTGAGGGTTCTCAAGTTATTTCAAGCAGCAACTTAACTCTTGTTGTTACAAGGCCGCTCAACCCATCGCTTGACATAGACGAATCTTCAATTAGATTTTTCAAAATTTCTTCAAATGGTGAAACCTACACAAGCTATAGCTTGGCAGATGCAACGATTAGCAGCTTTATTAGAACAACAGCAACAAATCAAATTAAATATTACTATATTAACAGCGAGTTGGACTTCTATCAAAGTACGTTCTTCATAGTCTATAAAGACAACTTTGGAAACGAATATCGCCACTTGGTTGAGTATAGAGAGGCAGAATACAACCGTTTTGAAGGCGAATATGACATTACAGACGAGATGCAAAACCAAGATGAAATTTTGGCTTCTGGAATGGTTGCTGTAAACATTTCAAACTTGTATAGCGTTGCGATTACCGATGAAAACGGAAGAAGCGTTGCAAACAATTTAAGAATTGTTGAAAGCGGCCTGCTTGGCGCAAGTTACACGCAATATCAGCTTCTTCCAATAACAACTTCAAGCGACGGCTATTATGGCGGAAGAATTATTTTCAAACTTGTTTTAAGCTATAACATTCCGGAAGGAATTTACAATGAGCTTGCAGGGTTGTTTGATTTTATTGAAGATGACACCGGGGCAATTGAAACAATCTATGTTACAATCTACAACCAACTTCCAGAATTCAGAGTAACCGATTCAAACGGCCAGTTGATAACAGACAGTTTGTTCAATAAAGAAATTACGCAAAGCGAACCAATAACAATTTCCTTCAATTCCGGGAATTCGCTTTCAGAAGAGATGGGCTTTACCTCAAGAGTTTTCTTAAGGCTTAGAAATTCAAGCGAAGGTTACATTGAAATTACCTCTCCATACACTGTTAGCGAGCCAGGAATTTATGACATCTATGTTCAAAATTTTGATGAAGAAGGCAATGCATTAGATTATGTAATTAGCCGTGATTTTGAAATTTCTGACCTAGACGTCATGTTCTACACAGTTGTTAAAACGGATGAAAATGGAAATGAAGTAATTGTTTCTCCAACTGGAAATGCTTATGAATACAGAAGCGGAAGCTTTGCTTCATATCACTATATTGTTAACACATCTAACTACCGAGTTGTAACAAACGGAAGCGCAGTTGATATTGCTGAACTTGAAACAGTTGGAAACACAACAGTTTACGAGGTTTCAAGCAATTCTGGGACTATTTACAGGGCAGTTATTGCAGTTACCGTTGTTCCACAAACAACAAACTTGTTCACAACAAACAACAGCTTTGTTTGGTATCTTGGAACAAACTATTCTGCGCCGAGCGAACAAAACTATATCAATTCAACAAACAAAGACATCTATCTTTGCCAAGATGATATATATGACGAGATAACTTTGCGCTGGGGCTCATATTATTCAATTCCAGAGAACAAGATTATCTGCTATGTTTCATCCGATGACGGCCAAACATGGAGCGTTGTTAGCGGAAATGACAATGGAACAGTTGCAACATTAACTTTAAGAAAATCCGTTAGCTACTTGTTCCGCTTTGAGGATCTTGCAGGAAATGTTCAATATTTCTCATCTTCTTCTGGTTTCCCAAGCTCAACGACAAGGGTCAACTTCATAAGAAGCGTAATCTTCAACGTAAATGGCGGCTCTCCAGTTGACAACGCAATTTACAATGGAACGGTTACAATTTCAATTCCAGTCAACACAAACAGGTTCTATTCAACAACTCCAACAATTTTGGTTTATAGGAACGGATCAACAGAACCTTATTCGGTTTCGCCAGATTCCGCTGGAAACTATGTCTTCACCGAAAGTGGAATTTATGTTGTAAGCTTCTCGGCAAGGGTTGAAAACGGAACGAGGGATTTAAATGAAGACGTTTTGGTCTTCTCAATAATAAATCCAAATGATTCTCGCTGGGCGTTTAACTATGTTAACTACAATAATTACACAATTGAATCAATTACATATAACGGAACAGAGCTTTCTCAAGCTCTCTTAGAGCGGGCGCTTTCCGTTGCAAATGAAATTAACATTTCTGCCTTCGACGTCGATTCAATTGGAAACAAGTGGTTCAACAACGGAACGTATACAATAACGCTTTCATATGTTGACGATGCGCTCGGAAAACAAACATTCGAATTTAGCTTCTGGCTAAACGACGCAACGCCACCAATCAATGTTTCACTTGAAGAAGGCCAGTCTACAACGGGAAGTGTAACAGTTGAATTCAACAGGGGAAATCTTTACGATGTTTTGGGAGATTGTTACATTCAAATTGACGGAAAGCCTGTTTATATAATTGATGAAACAACAGTTGGAACAACGGATAATCCTCATGTAATCTCCGGCGTTGGGAACCACTATATCCAGGTTTACACAAGTAGCGGAAAACTCGTCTATTCCTATCAAGTTAGAATAGACAGGCCGATGGACACAATGACAATCATTATAATCGTTGTAGCTTGCGTTGTTGTTGTTGCAGGAGTTCTAATCTTTGTTCTTCTTAGAAAGAAGATGCAAGTTCGTTAAGCCAAAGCAAGTTTAAAATAAAGAGGCAAAAAATGCCTCTTTATTTTTTCTAAAAACAGTTGACATGGCGGCCGTTTTGTGGTATATTCTTCTTCGAAAGCAGAAGTTTCCATCTTCTCACCAGTCGGCAAAGCGCCAGATTAGGTTAAAATTAAGTTAAATTATAAAACTTTTTTTGATGGAAACGGTTGCGTTTCCAATTTTTATTTTAGGGAGGATGGAACAATTTTTAAAGAGCTTTTTATCAATGAACAAATAACGGCAAGCGAAGTTAGAGTAATTGACAACAACGGTCAGCAACTTGGAATTATGCCAACTTCAAAAGCCATCAGTTTGGCAGAGGGAGAAGGCCTTGATTTGGTTTGCATGAACGCAAACTCAAACCCGCCTGTTTGTAAAATTTTCGATTATGGAAAATACAAGTTTGACTCAATCAAAAGAGAAAAAGAAGCAAGAAAGAATCAAAAAGTTACGGAACTTAAAGAAATTCAACTTTCAATGACAATTGACACCCATGACTTGGAAGTTAAAGCTAAGCACGGAAAAAGGTTTTTGGAAGATGGAAACAAAGTTAAGGTTGTTTTGAGAATGAGAGGGCGCCAACAAGCATATGCTCAAAATGCTGTTAACGTCGTTAAAAATTTCTATTCAATGCTTGAGTCGCTTGGAACAATTGATAAAGAACCGGAAATTGTTGGAAGAAACATAATTTTAATAATTTCGCCAAAAGCAAAATAGGAAACGAACTTTCAATATTTTAAAAGGAGAAGAAAATATGCCAAAAATGAAATCCCACAGCGGGGCAAAGAAAAGATTTAAAGTTAGTAAATCTGGAAACGTTAAGTTTTCAAAGGCAAACAGAGGCCATTTTTTAACAGAAAAGTCGCAATCTAGGAAAAGACACCTTAGAAAAGCTGGGTTCCTTAAAGGAAAACAAGCAAAAACCATTAAAACGATGGTTCAAGGTTAAGGAGGGGCAAAATGAGAATTAAAAGATCTGTTAACGCACTTAAAAAGCGCAGAGCAATTTTAAAACAAGCAAAAGGCTATCGCGGGGCAAAATCTAAGCTTTACAGAATTGCAAGAGAAGCAGTTATGAAAAGCGGAAACTATGCTTACATTGGAAGAAAGCAAAAGAAAAGAGATTTTCGCCGCCTTTGGATTGCAAGAATCAACGCTGGTTGCAGAATTAATGACATGTCATATTCAAGGTTTATAAGTGGACTTAAAGCAGCAAACATTTCACTTAACAGAAAAATTCTTTCAGACCTTGCAACAAACAATCCAGCAGAATTTGCAAGCTTGGTTGCAACGGCAAAAGCTGCTCTTGCAAAATAAATTTAACAAAATAATTGACAAACGAGGTTGTTTATAATATAATCAATCTCGCATGGTTCACTAGCTCAGTCGGCTAGAGCACTTGACTTTTAATCAAGGGGTCCCGGGTTCGAATCCCGGGTGAGCCACCAAAACTTTGTCCGCAAATTTGTGGGCATTTTTTATTTAAATATAAAATTAAATACAAGTTTTGAAATAATTGATATATACTATCTATATGAAAAATATAGATATAAAAAAATATGACAACGGAGCAAAATTAATTTGCCAAGAAATTGAAGGAGCAAGCTACGTTGCCTTTGCAATTCATGTCAGCGTTGGGGCGGGAGATGAACGCGAAAGCGAACTTGGTCTTGCCCATTTTTTGGAACATCTTTTCTTTAAAAGCACGAAAGAAATGTCAACCCAGGAGCTTGCAACAAGCCTTGAAAGCCTTGGGGCAAGAATTAACGCTCAAACAAACGATGTAAAGACGGATTATCATTTTCACTGTTTGAAGGAAAATTTTGAAAGATGTGTTGAAATATATTCTCAAATGTTTAGCCAAGGTCTTTTCAACGATGAAGAGATTGCAAAAGAAAAAAGCGTTGTTTTAGAAGAAATTAAAAGAGCAAAAGATTCTCCTCTCCACGTTGCCTACATGAACGCATTTCGTGAGCTTATGGGCGGAACGAGGTTTGGCCACGATGTTTTAGGCCTACCCGAAGTAATTTCAAACGTTACAAGGGAGGAGATTTTATCTTTTAAAGAAAGAAATTACACACCAAATAGAATAATTTTTTCCGTTTGCGGAAACATCAGCTTCAATGAGGCAAAAGTAGTTGTTGAAAAATATTTTCAAAAAACTTTAAATGAAAAGTTTGAGGGGCGGCCAAGCGCTCTGCCTGTTGTAATCAAACCTAAAAAGAATTATATTTTGGAAACCCAGGACAGGAATCAGGCCCAAATTTACATACTTTTCAAGTCAATTGCCGCAAATGACCCTTCAAGATTTTCCGTCCATCTATTCCAAGATATCCTTGGGGGAGGGCTCAGCTCAAGGCTGTTTACAGAGCTTAGAGAGAAGCGCGGGCTTGTCTATTCAACTTGGGCGGAATGTTATTCTTGTTTGGAGTTCGGAATTTTGGGAATATATGCTGGAACAAGCCCAAACAATGTTGGGCTTGCGCTTGAAAATATAAAAGCTGTTTTAAAAGAACTCTCACACCACGGTGTTACAGAGCAGGAGCTTATAAAGGCAAAAAACAATTTAAAATCGTCAAAAGTTTATGCCCAGGACAGCAAAATGCAAATTGCAAAGCTAAATGCGGCAAAATTTGCAATTTTTGGCGAAATTCCCAGTTTGGATTGGGAATTTGAAATGATCGAAAAAGTTACGATAGAAGATGTCAACAAAGTTGCAAAACAGCTATATTCCGAAAAGGACTTTGTCGTTTCCGTTGTTGGAAAGGACATTGAAGAGAGCGAACTAAGAAAGTTTTAGCTTAGCATTGTTTTGCTTCTAAGCGTTCGATGAAAAGTTATGGCAAAGCGGTGGGCTTCATCTCTTATGTTTTGAAGAAGGCGAAGTTCAGGGCTTCCCTGTTTAAATATAATTGGATTTGATGAATTTTTTGTGTAAACTTCCTCAAATTTTTTGGCAAGGGATATGATTGGAACGTTTTCAAAAGACGTTCCTTTAAGCGTTTGGACAACGGAGGAGAGTTGGCCCTTTCCTCCATCTATAACCAAAAGATCCGGAAGCTTCTTAAATGAGGCGTCCGTTTGTTTGTCAAATTCCAAAACCCTTCGGCTCAGGACCTCGCTAAGCGAAGCAAAGTCGTCGTTTCCCTCAACAGTTTTAATTTTAAATTTGCGGTAGTCGCTGTTTTGCGCGCGCCCAAAGGCGAAGACGACCATCGACCCAACTTTGTTTGTTCCGGATATGTGAGAAATGTCGTAACATTCAATTCGGTTTGGAAGCTCGTCTAGAGAAAGACCAATTTTAAGAGCTCTGACCATGTTTAAATATGTTTCATCTTTTTCCTTTAAAAACTCCTTCTCAATGAAATTTTTTGCGTTTTGCTCTGCCATTAGAACCAGCTTTCGTTTTGCCCCTCTTTCTGGAACGGAGAATGTGACATTCGCTCCTTTAACAACGGAAAGAGCATTTTCAAGCAAATTAAAATCCAAAGTTAAATTGGTTAAAATATTTTTTGGAACCATTTTGTTCGTGTAATATTGCAAAATGAATGAAGAAAATCCTTCCTCCAAATCGCTTGCCTGGGAGATGTCAAAGTTTTGGCTTGAAAGAAGCTTTCCAGCACGGACAATCGTAACATTAACTGCTGCATAGTTTTCCGCTCTTTCCGCGGAAAATATATCAAATTCCGCCGTTTTTGCAAGGTCAACGACTGCGCGGTTTGACAGCTCTTTAACCATTGCAATTCTGTTTCTAAGCGAAATTGCCGTTTCAAAATTTTCGCTTTCGCTTGCCAATTTCATTTTATTTTCTAAAATTGATAAAATTTCCCTTTCATTTCCGTTTAAAAAGCTCATTGCTCTTGAAACAATTGCCTTGTAATCTTCCTTTGAAATTTTGTCGCAACAAGGGCCACTGCAAAGGCCAATTGAATAGTTTAAACACGGCCTTGTTTTCTTTCTTAGCTTAAACTCTTTGTTACATGTTCTAACAGGATAGGCGCTGTTTAGCGTTTTTAAAAGCTCATATGCATTGATTTTTCCAAAATATGGGCCAAAATATTTTGCGCCGTCGTTTTTAACCTTTCTAACAACGCTAAAGCGAGGGTAGTCATCATGGGGATTGACTCTTATGTAAGGATATTGTTTTCCGTCCTTTAAAAGAATGTTGAAAAACGGCTTGTGTTTTTTAATTAAGGTGTTTTCCAAGATAAAAGCATCAAGTTCGCTTGGCGTTAGGATATAATCAAAATCTGCAATGTTGTCCACCATTGTTTGAACTTTAATTTGTTTTTTTGAGTTTTGAAAATATTGGGAAACGCGATTTTTTAAAATTTTTGCTTTTCCAATGTAAATTATTTCGCCCTTGTTGTTTTTCATGATGTAAACGCCGCTTGAGCGGGGAAGGGCCTTAACTTTTTCCTTAATTTTCTGTTCCACTTTTCTCCTTTGAAAGAATCTTTTTTAAATACATTCCCGTGTAACTGTTTTCACATTTAGCAACCTTTTCGGGATTTCCAGATGCAACAATTTCGCCGCCGGCGTCCCCGCCCTCTGGGCCAAGGTCTATGATGTAATCTGCAACTTTTATGACATCTAGGTTGTGTTCAATAACAACAACGGTGTTTCCCTTGTCAACAAAAGTTTGAAGAATATTAATCAGTTTTCTGACGTCATACATGTGAAGCCCGGTTGTTGGCTCGTCCAAAATGTAAAGCGTTTTTCCTGTGCTTCTCTTTGCAAGTTCTGTTGCAAGTTTAACCCTTTGTGCCTCTCCGCCGCTGAGCGTTGTTGAGGACTGGCCAAGCTTGATATATCCAAGCCCAACATCATAAAGCGCTTGAAGCTTTGTTCGAATGTTTGGAATGTTCTTAAAGAACTCAAGAGCTTCTTCAACGGTCATGTCCAAAACTTCGCTTATGTTCTTTCCCTTGTAGTATACGGAAAGCGTTTCTTGGTTATATTTCTTTCCTTCGCAAACTTCGCAGGGGACCTCAATGTCTGGGAGGAAATACATTTCAATTCGCTTAATTCCTTCGCCCTCGCAGCGCTCGCAGCGCCCGCCAGGAACGTTAAAACTAAATCTAGAAGCGCTAAAGCCCTTAACTTTTGCCGTTTGCGTTGTTGCAAAAAGTTCTCTAATTGCGGTGAAGACGCCTGTGTAGGTTGCGGGATTGGAGCGCGGAGTTCTTCCAATTGGCGATTGGTCGATGTTGATAACCTTGTCGAAAAGTTCAAGGCCAGAAACTTTCCCGTGTTTTCCCTCTTCGCGCTGAGTTTTGTTTAAATAGTTTGCCAAAATTGGGTAGAGCGTTCTTGAAACAAGCGTGCTCTTTCCGCTTCCACTAACGCCTGTTACGCAGGTGAAACAGCCAACAGGGAATTTAGCTTCAATTTTTTTAAGATTGTTTTCCGAGCAGCTTAAAATTCTGAAAAATCCTTTTGGACGTCTTCTCTTCTTTGGAATTTCAATTTTTTCCTTCCCAGAAAGGAACTGGCCGGTTATCGACCTTGGGCAATTCATGATGTCCTGTGGCGTTCCAGTTGCAACAATTTCGCCGCCGTGAACGCCAGCATAAACGCCAACATCAACAACATAGTCGGCATATAAAATTGTTTCTTCGTCATGTTCAACAACAATTAGCGTGTTTCCCAAATTTCTAAGCGAAAAAAGCGTGTTTAAAAGCTTTTCGTTGTCAACTTGATGAAGGCCAATGCTTGGCTCATCTAAGATGTATAAAACGCCGGTGAGCCCGCTTCCAATTTGGGTTGCAAGCCTAATTCTTTGGGCCTCGCCGCCGCTTAGGGTTTCGGCTTCTCTTGAAAGCGTTAGATAGGAGAGGCCAACATTTTTTAAGAACTGAAGGCGGGAGGTTATTTCTTTAAAGATGCTTTGCCCAACTTTTTTGTCATAGTTGCTAATGTTTATGTTTTCCAAAAACTTTAAAAGCTTGTCAACAGACATTGCAGACATCTCTGCAATGTCAAGATTTGCAACTTTGACGGACAGGGCAGTTTGTTTTAGGCGCTTTCCTCCGCAAACCGGGCACTTTTGGTTTTTCATAAGCTTTTGGATTTCGCTTCGCATGAATTCACTGTCTGTTTCTTTAAACCTTCTCTTTAAGTTGTTGATAATTCCTTCAAACGGCGCCGTAAAGGACTTTATGTTTCCATTGTTTGTTTTAAATGTTACGTCAAGAGTTTCATCGCCGGTTCCATACAAAAATATATTTAACTTTTCCTTCGGAAGCGAAGAAATTGGCGCGTTTAAGTCTATGTCATATTTTTCCGAAATGGCGTCAAAATAGCCCTTCGTCATGCCGCCATAAATATATTTCCACCCAGCAACATTGAAAGCGCCGCCCTTAACTGAAAGGCGCTTGTTCTTTAGAATTAGCGTTTCGTCTATGTCCATTGTATAGCCAAGGCCGCTGCAGTTTGGACATGCGCCAAACGGACTGTTAAAGCTGAAAAGCCTTGGCGTTATTTCGTCAAGAGAGTAGCCGCAAGTTGGGCAGGAGTGGCGCGTGCTGAACATTTCATGGCGGTTGTTTTCAAAGAAAACATCCAAAATTCCGTGGCTCAGCCCAAGCGCTTGTTCAACGCTGTCTGAAAGCCTTTCAACAATTCCCTCTCTCATAACAATTCTGTCAACAATAACAGAAATGTTGTGTCTTGTGTTCTTTTCAAGGGAAATTTCTTCATCAACCTTTTTAATCTTCCCGTCAATCAAAAGTCTTGAGTAGCCCTTTTTCTTAATGGAGTCGATAATTTCTTGATGAGTTCCCTTCTTTCCTTTAACAATTGGCGAAGTTAAAAGCATTTTGGCCCCGTTTGGAGTTTCCAAAAGCCTGTCGATTATTTGGTCAACAGTTTGCGTTGAAATTTCCTTGTTGCAGTTTGGACAAAAAGGCTTTCCAATCTTAGAGTATAAAAGCCTTAGATAGTCATAAATTTCCGTAATCGTTCCAACTGTTGAACGAGGGTTGTGGTTCGTTGACTTTTGGTCAATTGAAATTGCGGGCGAAAGCCCCTCAATGCTGTCGACATCTGGCTTGGACGATTGGCCCAAAAATTGGCGCGCATAGGAGGACAGGCTGTCCATATATCTTCTTTGACCTTCGGCAAAAATTGTGTCAAAGGCAAGCGTGCTTTTCCCGCTTCCGCTAACGCCGGTAAAGACAATTAATTTGTTTCTTGGAAGCTCAAGATCAATGTTTTTAAGGTTATTTTCCCTTGCTCCTTTAATTATTATCTTATCGTTTTCCATTTTCCAACCTCTTTTTCAACTTGCTAATTTCTTCTCGATATTTAATTGCAAGTTCGAAATCCAAATTTGTTGAAGCAATTTTCATAAGCGCCTTAAGTTTTTCAATTTGTTCAGAAATGTCTGTCTTATCCAAATTACCAAGTGATTTTTTGGTTATTTCAATTGTGTTTTTAATCTCTTTAACAATTGTTTTTGGCGTTATTCCATATTTTTCGTTGTATTCCTGCTGGATTTTTCGCCTTCTGTTTGTTTCGTCAATTGCGGCCTTCATTGCATCTGTAATCCTGTCTGCAAACATCAAAACGTGGCCCTCGCTGTTTCTTGCTGCGCGGCCAATTGTTTGAATTAATGCGCCTTCGCTTCGCAAGAAGCCCTCTTTATCTGCGTCCAAAATTGCAACCAACATGACCTCCGGAAGGTCAAGCCCCTCTCTTAAAAGGTTAATTCCAACCAAAACGTCATACTCGCCGCTTCTAAGGTCGTTTATTATATCAATTCTCTCCATCGTGTCTATTTCAGAGTGGAGATATCTTGCCTTAACTCCGTTCTCACAGAGATAGTTTGTCAAATCTTCCGCCATTTTTTTGGTCAAAGTTGTAACCAAAACCCTTCCAGATTTTTTTGTTGTCTTTTTAATTTCTTCAAGCAGGGCAGAAATTTGCCCCTCCGTTTTCAAAACCTCAATTGAAGGGTCCAAAAGCCCTGTTGGCCTAATTAGCTGTTCTGTTATGTTGTCCGCAACGGAAAGTTCATATTTGCCTGGCGTCGCAGAAACATAAACTGTTTGGCCAATCTTTTCCTTAAATTCGTCAAAATTAAGTGGTCGGTTGTCATAGGCAGATTTAAGCCTGAAGCCATATTCAACCAAGTTGTCCTTTCTTGAGCGGTCTCCATTGTACATTGCACGAATTTGGGGGATTGTCATGTGGCTTTCGTCAATCAACGTTATAAACCCCTTTGGGAAATAATCCAAAAGAGTGTATGGTGCTTCGCCCGGCTGCCTTCCGTCAAAATAGCGAGAATAGTTTTCAATTCCGCTGCAATATCCAACTTCTTTCATCATTTCAACGTCATATTCAACTTTTTCTTTAAGCCTTTGAGCTTCAATCAGTTTGTCTTGAAATTTAAAAGCGTTAACTTCTTCTTCCGCATCCTTTTCAATTTCTCTAATAGCGCTTAAAAGGCGGCCGCGAGAAATTGCATAGTGGGTTGCAGGGAAAAAGGTTTGGGACTTCAGTTCGGAAACTTTTTCGCCGGTTAAGGCATTAAACTGATAGATTTTTTCAATTTCATCGCCAAAAAATTCAATTCTAGTTGCAATTTCGCTGCTGTTTGCTGGGAACACATCAAGCGTGTCGCCTTTAACGCGAAAGGTGCTGCGCTTGAATTCAATGTCGTTTCGCGTGTATTGAATTTCAATTAGCTTTCTCATAATTGAGTTTCTGTCAACAACATCTCCTTCGCGAACGTTAACTTGAAGCCCGTTGTATTCCTCCGGATCTCCAAGGCCATAGATGCAGGAAACCGAGGCAACAATAATCGTGTCGCTTCGCTCAAATAGGGAGGCCGTTGCGGAGTTTCGAAGTTTTTCAATTTCGTCGTTGATTGCCATGTCCTTTTCTATGTAAGTGTCGGTTGAAACAATGTAGGCCTCGGGCTGATAGTAATCGTAATATGAAACAAAATATTCAACGCGATTGTTTGGAAAAAATTCTCTAAACTCGTTGCAAAGTTGAGCGGCAAGGGTTTTGTTGTGGGCGATTACAAGCGTTGGCTTGTTGATGTTGGCAATAATGTTTGCCATGGTAAAAGTTTTTCCGCTTCCAGTGACGCCAAGGAGAACCTGGTTTTTAAGGCCATCGTTTAAACCCGCGGTTAAGTTGTCAATCGCGTTTTTTTGGTCTATTGATGGTTTAAAAGTAGAAACCAGCTGAAAGTTCCTATACTCCATAGTATATATTTTAACCTATTTTTAGAAAAAATAAAGTGTTTTAACGCACTTTGTTAAAAAATTATTTTAAAGTTTACGGATAGCCGACATATCTTTTTGTTTTTTCTGCTTTATAATTGGTTTGAATATTAATTTGACGTCACGCCTCAAACCCTTAAAAAAAGTTTTAAAAAACATGTAAAAAAACTTGACAGGGGGGGGGGGGCTGATAGAATATATATAGGCTTGCGGAATAAAAATTTTTTAAAAAAGAAAAATAAAAAAGGAGAAAATATGGGAACAAAATTAAAAATGCTTTGGATTGGAATTGCTGTTATCTTTGCCCTTGTTCTAACGCTTGGGCTTTCTGCCTTTGTCTTTGCCTTGCCAAACGAAAGCTTTAATTTAAGCGGAGAGCTGAGTTTTGAGCCGCCAGTTAGCGTCGTTAAATATTATTGGGGAGAAATGGATAACGCTAGTGGAGCCGATTCATATTACAACCAGCATATTAAACTCTTTTCAAACAACACATTTGAAGCGCAAATAGATGGCGCGACGAGCGGAATGTCCATGCTTATGATTTATAGAGGAACCGTCACTCCAACTTCGGAAGGAACCTTTCAAGAAACTTTAACTTATGTTTATGAACTCCAAGAGAGCAATGGCGAGGTTGTTATGGAATTTGAATGGAACGAAGGGGAGGAAGTTCCAGAGGGAATGGAGTTTGCTTCGATGCTAAATGAACTTCACATTTGTGAAAATATTGCCTTTTTTGGAGATTATCCTCCAATGTTTGAGGATTCTTACGTTCCGTCTGGAAGCGATGTTCCAATAGGAGGATATTTATCAGGCGGAAGAAGAAGCAATGTGCTTTTCAATTCAACTGGCCAAGAAACTGTTTCTCAAATAGAAACAAATGGGCACATTAGAATTGCTCTTGACAGGTACAGTGAAGACCAAGACTATAGAAATCTTGCCAATCATCCAACACAAATTCAAACTTTCAATATATTACAACTGGACGGCCAAGAGGTAACCGACGACACGGTTGTTTCGCTTGGTTATCACACAGCGGAAGTTAGCTTTGAATATAACAGCCAGACTTACACGATGACAGTTGATTTTATTACATCAACTGAGTCCAACTAACAAAAAACCTGCGAAAGCAGGTTTTATTTTGTTTGAATTAAAAATTTTTAACTGCACAAGATAATGTTGGAGGTGGAAAATGAACGGACAATTTAGGCCAGGCGAACAAGCCCCACAATCCGGCAACTACGCTTGCTATGACGCAAACGGAAGGTGCGGCGGGGCAACATACCTTGAAAAAGGCCAAAGGTTCCCTGCAACACAACATTCCGGAAGCTATTATGTGATGGAAGACTAATTAAAGCGCCCAAGTGGCGCTTTAGTTAATTATGTTTTGAATTTACTTTGTCTGAAACGTTTTCCAAAAATTTAGCATAATCAAGCGAATTTGCCGCAATGTGGCAATTCTTCTTTTCAATAATTTTTGCCCCTGCCATTTTGCATATGTAAGTTCCGGGAATATAGTCCCACGGGTTGTCTCGGGTAAACAAATTAGCGCCAAACCTTCCGGCTGCAACAGAAGCAAAACTTATTGCTGCGCTTCCAGTTGAGCGAATGTGGGGGATTGATTTTGAAATCTCAATGTTGTGCAAAATCTTATCTCTGCCTTCATGGGCGCAAATTGTTTTTTCTTTTGGAAAGTTGCTCACTGTAATTTTTTTGCCGTTTAAAAAAGCCCCGCCTTCGTCTGCATAAAAAAGTTCATTTAATTTTGGGGCGTAAATTACCGCCGCGCATGTTTTCCCGCCCTTAACGCAGGCTAGCTGAATTGCCCAAAGAGGATAATTGTTTGCAAAGTTAATTGTTCCGTCTATTGGGTCGATAACAAAACAGTTTTCTGTTAGCTTGCCACTTGGGTTAAATTCTTCGCTTACGATATCAAAATTTGGAAAGTTTTCTTTTATCTGCGAAATTATATATTTTTCAAGCATTAAATCGAAATTTGTTACTAAATCGTTTTCGCCCTTTTGAAAAACTTCCATATTCTCTGTTATTAGAGCACCTGCCGCTTTTGAAATATTGATTAAAAATTCAAGTTCTTTTGTCATGGCAAAAGTTTATCATAATAAAAATAAATTTTAAACTTATTTTGTTATTTATTATGAAATCTTAAAAAAATCTTTTATACTTAAATTTGTTTTAAAAAAAAGGGGGGCATATGAACAAAAGAGAAATTGCTTTTGATAATGAGCTATATTTAAAGCTCCAAAGCGAAAAAATTATTGAGCGAGTTGAAAAATTTAACAACAAACTATATCTTGAATTTGGCGGCAAACTTTTTGACGATTACCACGCTGCGCGAGTTCTCCCGGGCTTTGACCCAAACATCAAAACCAAACTGTTGCTAAAACTAAAAGACAGGGCGGAAATAATTTTTTGCATCTCTGCAAGAGACATAGAAAAAAATAAAATTCGGGCGGACCTTGGCCTAAGCTATGACAACGAAGTTTTAAGGCTTGTTGACAGCTTGCGCGGCCTTGGTCTTTTTGTTTCATCAATCATTATAACCCTTTATGAGGACCAGCCAAATGCAACAAAGTTTGCAAGAAAACTTGAGCAGCGCGGCGAAAGAGTTTTTATCCACAGGCCAACAAAAGGTTATCCAAACGAGGTTGACGTAATTGTTTCAGACGAGGGTTATGGCGCAAATCCATATGTTCCAACAACAAAGCCGTTGGTTGTTGTAACTGCGCCGGGGCCATCAAGCGGAAAACTTGCAACTTGTTTAAGCCAAATGTACCATGACTTTAAAAGGGGAATTAAAGCGGGTTATTCAAAGTTTGAAACTTTTCCTGTTTGGAACCTTCCGCTTAAAGATCCAATTAACATTGCATATGAGTCTGCAACTGCAGATTTGAAAGACATCAACCAAATAGACCCATATCATTTCTCTGCCTATGGAAAACTAACGGTCAACTATAACAGAGACATTGAGGTTTATCCCGTTTTGAAAAACATTTTAAAAAAGATTACTGGAAAGGACGTGTATAAATCTCCAACCGACATGGGCGTCAACATGGTTGCAAGCGCAATAACAAACCACAGCCTGGCTTGCGAGGCGGCAAAAAAAGAGGTTGTTAGAAGGTTTTTGCAAGCAGAATGTGATTTTAAAAAGGGTCTTGTTTCTCTTGAAACGGTTGACCGAACAAAAAGCTTAATGGCAGAGCTTGAACTTGTTCCTTCCTTTCTTCCAGTTGTTGAAGAGGCCAAGGCGGCGGAAAAGAAGTTTAAATTGCCGTGCATCGCAATGGAACTTCCAAACGGAAAAATTATCTTTGGAAAGAACAAGAAAATGATTTCCGCCTGTGGAACGGTTGTTTTAAATGCGCTCAAAGCGCTTGCCGATATAGACGACAATTTTGATATAATTTCAGATGACATATTGCTCCCAATTGTTGACTTTAGAAAGTCATATTCAAGCGCTCGCTCAAGCATCTTATCTTTGGACGATGTTTTAATTGCTCTTTCAATTTCTGGTCGTTCAAATAAAAAGGCAAAAAAGGTTCTTGAAATGCTTCCAAATCTTTCTGGAGTTGAAGCACATTCAACTTTTATTCTCCCATCGGCAGAGGAGCAACTTTTAAAAAAGCTTGGTGTAAACATAACTTCCCAACCTGTCTTTTTAAGCAATAACCTCTTTGAGGAATAAAGAATTTTATTGTAATTTCTTAAATTTTTTAACTCTTTCAAACATTTTTGTGTGAGAGTCGGCGTATGTTAAATTTTTTGGCGGCTCGTTAAAAAAGCCAACCTCTTCAATTTCAGAATCTGGTTTTTGTCCAAACACTTCAATTTCTGCAAAAAGCAAGAGGGCAGGTTTGGAAATTTTATATCCGCAAATTGGCTCAAGCTTAAATTCTTTTGCCCCAGTTTCTTCAAATAGTTCTCGCCTTGCCGCGCTTTGCCACGTTTCGTTTGGCTCTATTTTCCCGCCGGGGATCTACCAAGTTTCCTTTCCTTTTTGCCTGACATAAACAAATTTTTGTCCATGCCTACAAACAACAACAACTCTTGTAAACAGACTTTCGTCAATTTTTCCAAGCTCAAAAAATTCAATTTTTAAATCATTTTCCATATTATTTATTTTATCACAAATTTAATTTGAGCCAAACTGTCCACAAAAAAAACAGCCCAAACTTTCCCAGGCTGCCTTTTTGGCGGAAAGCGTGCGTATATATCAGATTTCGTTAAAATTGTTTGAACTCTATTTTGGTAATAGATTAGTTATAAATGGTAAAAGATTACACTCTACAACGCATACAAAAAAATATATGTAATAAAAGTATTACAAATTTATAAATAATTTTAATAAAATTAAATTTATTTTTTAAAAAGTAAAAATCAAAATAAAAAAGTCATAGTATGCAATTATTTACTATGACCTTTTTAATATTTTAATTTCTTTTTAATTTTGTAAATATTTTTAAAATTTGTTGAATAAGTTTTAACAAACTCAAAACCAGTGCGATTATATCTGCCAAGATATAAAGTTTAAATAGGTTTTTTAGTGTTGTAATTTCTTGTTCATTGAATATATTTGAGCTTTGCAAAATCTCAATAGTCTGTTTATTTGCTTTTTTCTCTACTTTAATATTTACAATTTGGAAAATAAATACTAATAAATAAAAACCAAGTCCAATTAACAAACCGATAATTGTAGGAATTCCTGTAAACTTAGTTAGGATATCTATAACAAGACCTACAATAATAGCCCCATAGAAAAGAAGTGGTGTAAACAATGTTAAAATTTGAAGAATATATCTAAATCTAAAACTTTTATCTTTGTTTTTATGTTGAATTGCAAGACAAGCTTTTTGTGTCGCAATACCAACAGCAGTTATAGATGATGAATTTAATATATTTGTCCTTAAATATATTGTCTTTTTCATTACACTATAATGATTTCCAAAAAGTAAAATTCTTCTAAAAAAACCAAGTTTTTTAATTTGTACATATTGAAGACCATTTGCATCAAGTAATGACCTTGCTGTTTGTTCTGCTGTTAATCCATTAGACAAGGGCATTTTGTTATATTGTTTATATTTGATAATTAAACTGATTTGAACAACTAGTGCAATTACCAAAAAAATTAAAATTAATCCAGAAACTATCAATGATGCAAGTTCAATTTCACTTAAATTTAACATATTAATCTCCTTTTAATGAATATATCATATAAAAAATAGAATGTCAACCTTATATATATATTTATTTGACTTCAAAGACCTTTAATTGTATAATTAAATAAGGAGGTTAGAATGGTTAAAAAAGATTATCATATTAATATTGTAAAAGCAGAAGATATAAAAAATCAAAATAATTTAGAAAATACCCAAAATGTGATAACGCAAGCAACAAATGTAAATAAACCTAAAGAATTAAAAACTGGACTTATGATTGGCGGGTTAATTTCGTTTTTTCTTTCAGTGTGTTTTATGGCAGTTACTGTATTTTTTTTATTGCAGACATATAGTTCAAATAGTGATGCGCAAAAAGCAGTTACATTCATTGTTTTTATTTTAACAACAGGCTGGATTAGTTATATTCCGGGAGTTGTTTGTTCAATTATTTCACTATGTTTGCACCCATTTGTAATTAAGTCAAGCAGTAAAGGACAAAAGGCGGTTGGAATAATATTTACAATTCTAACTATTATTATCATTATTGCATATCTATTTATTGCAATTTATATAATGTCTTTGCCAAGTAATTAGTCAAGAAGTAAAAATTTTTATTGTAATGATATATAAAAAATGAGATTACATCAATTGATGAAATCTCATTTTTCTTTATATTAAACATTAAATTTTTTAATTTAATTTTACTTGAAATGAGTAGCAAGCTGTTTTATCAGTAGTTTCAAAAGAAACTTTATACCCAATTAAATCACCTTGGTTATCAAAAACAAAATATACGGTTGTGAATCCTTCGTTATCTTGACTTTCAACTTTAATTTTTAAAGTTTCATCATCTTGTGCTGTATAATAATTAATCGTATCTCCATTAACTAAATTATTTGGTGCATCAATTAATAAAGCTATAAATATAATATTCTCATCTATTTCTTCATTAATTATAAAATTAGAAATCTCGCCATTTTTTGTTATAGTAAAGTTATTGTTTTCACCGCTAATTGTAAAATCATTTATTCCATCAGTTAAAGTGGTGTTTGTTGTAAATGAAGTATAGGAAGAAGTGTCACTATATTTATTATTAAGTTGACCAATTAAATTAAAATTGGTTAAAGCGTCTGTATAGTCTATTTGAATATTTGCTGTGTAATCTGGCGCAGTAGTTTCCATTCCTTCTTCCATCCATTTTCCAAGATATTCCATATATTTTGGCATAGGTTCTAAATTGCCATCTTCTGTAGGATTTACACTTTGATAATCACCTGAAACATTTAAAATGTCTCTCTTTATATTTACTTGTAAAGTAAGGCTTCCTTCAAAATTATAATTTAAACTATCTTCTTCTAAAAATGGAACAAATTTAACAGGGAATGATTGTCCATTGTTATCAATAGTTATCACTTGGTCCGGATCAATCCATTGCAATGTTCCTTGAATATCCCCATCTCCAATAGGTTTTAAATATATAACATCACCAATGATGTCAATATCTCCTAAATTTATATTAACAGTATCTTCGGCAAAAGTGTATTCAGCAATAAAATTATACTCATTAACTAAATTTTGCGATAAAGTAATTGTTTGTTTAGTCACTGTAATTAAACAATTATTATCTATTTTAGTTACTCCAGTATAATTTGATTGTTCTATAAAATTAATTTTTCCAAATACATAATATTCACCAGCATAAACATACATTGAAGAATTGGTCCAAGGTGAAGCATATTCTTCCACATCTAATTTTTGATCTTCAGTTAAATCATCATAAACAGATTTTTCTATAAAATAATAATCAACGGTTTCGCCCTCTTTAAGAACATAATTAGATAAAGAAATTTCTGGAAGTTCATTACAATAAGCCCAAGTGTTTTTAGTTAAAGTGATTTCATATGGCGATTTGTAACTAGGGACAACAGTAAAAGTATTGATTTCAGTTGAAGTATCATATATAACTTCAATACTATAATTTCCAACATCAGGAATAGGTTTAAAGTTATCAACTTCTACTGAATCTTTGTAATATTTAACTACATATTCGTTAGGTTCTAAAACTTTTTTAGAATTATCATCATAATTAACGGTTACTCTTAAATTAGTTGATATAATGTCGTTTATGCTAGTTCCATATTGATATTCAACTTGTCTTTCTCCAACAAACATATTATCAATAGTTATAGATGAAACTTTTTTGCCACCACATGCTGTTAGTAATAACATACACGGCACAAGCATTATAAATGCAAAAATAAAACTAAAATAATTCTTTTTCATTTTCCCTCCATTTCATTTTATTTTAAGTAAAAATATTTAGTCATAATTAGTGTACACATTTTTTATAAAAAAAACAAGCAATTATATAATTTTAAAAAATAGCTAATTTTTCTAAAAAGTGGCGAAGTAGCATTGTTTGGTAAGAAGGTTGTTTTACTTTTAATTTTTTAGTAGGAGTCAACGAAAAAGAAGAAAACATTGTATTATAATTTCTTGATTGCAATAAAAAAAGACCAGGTTAAAAACCTAGTCTTATGAAATACATTTGTTATGTTATTAAATTGTTTAAGCAATATTTACTTCCGTTTACTCCTACGAAAACTATGCTACAAAAGACACTCAAAAGGCAAAGAGATATAAGGAGGAAATAGTAAAAATGCTTTAAAACAAAAAAACTGACAAGGTGTTCTTATCAGTTTCACTTGGCGGAGCGTTAGATTGTCGAACCGTACCAATGTTTAATATTCTTTTAAAAATTTGTTCAAATCATTTCGTAATTCAGCAAGAGAGGAATATCTCTTATCTAAATCAGATGATAAACATTTTTCAATCACTGGGTAAATACAATCACTTGTTTTTGGATTTTGTCTCCCATATAAAATAAATATTATAATATAGGCCATTGCATATTCTTCGTTCTTAAAATTATAATCTTTAAATGACTGTAAACAGGGATCTCTAAAAGTTCCTTTAACACTGCTATCTGTTGATGTGAATTTTTGATTATTATCTTTTACCAACCCAAAATCAGACAACTTTAAAAATGGATTATTATAACTATCAATTGTGATCAGGATATTGCCATAACTTAAATCTCTATGAAGCAAGCCAATAGCATGGATATATCCAACACCATTTAAAAATTGGTTTAAAAGATTAAGTCTAGTTAACTTTGAAAGTTTAGTATTGTTTCTTGTGACATAATCATAAATAGATCCTTCACAATATTCCATTGTATATGAGGCATCACCTTCGAAATATTTATAAACACGCAATAAATTGGGATGTTTGCATTTTCTCATAATTTCATATTCATTCTTAAATCGTAAGAGTTCTTTTGGCGTATATCCTTTTTTTAGTTTTTTTATTGCAAAATAGGTGTCATAATCTTTATCAAAATACTTATGGACAATTGCATAAGAACCGGCTCCAACTAAAACTTTTTGAAATGAACTTTTATTTGTCTTGACAAAACTAGTATGGGTTAAATTAAATATAGGTTTAAAATTAACAATTTTAATATTTGGAAAATCATCAGGTATATTGCTACCAAAAGAAGGCTTTGCAAAGACTAGAATCTTGTTTAATATATCTTGATAGTAAGAATCAAATTCATACTTATAAGATGTATCTTTTGTCATAAAAGTAAGCTCTTGTAGAAATTTATTTAACCACAAGATATATCTATTATCATCTGCAAGAAAATAACCTCCTGCCCCCCTGCGATTTAAATTTTCAAACACGTTATTAATTTTTTCATGTATATTCGCAAAAATATCACAAAGCACATCATTTATTTCATCACCATTTTTCATTTTATTATAAATTCTTAAATAGTTTGGGGCGTTAACCTCCACACTATGCTTATCTACATAATCTTTTAAATATAACTCTAATTCTTCCATATGTGAATTATATCATAAATATCTAATTTTTACAATATAATAAGGTCCTCCTTATTATATTTGCCTTTCGCCAGTGGTGGTTAGCAAAATTCTCGTATGAAGTCAACGGAAGGAAATATTGCTTAAACAATAAAATTTAATAAAATGATTTATTCAAGACTAGGTTTTTAACATGGTCTTTTTTTATTGCCAGATAAAAGATTTCAATACAATATTTTCTTCTTTGTCGTTGACTTCCTACATAAAAATCACAAAGTAAAAGCACCTACCCAAATTTTGCTTTTGTTGTTTCTGTCGAAAGACAAATCTAATAAGGAGGTGTTAAAAATGAATAAAAAAGAAAGAAAAAAAGTAAAGTTTAGTCTAACTAAATTTACTAAAAAAGGTTCTAACAGAACAGTAGGATTCGGCGAAATTGATGATGAAAATCTTTATACAAAATCTAAAACTTATGAAGATTGTATTAGATATTGCCATAAATTGCCAAACACTACAAACGAATTCAAAGGCAGTTTTAATGAATTTGAAGAAATTGAATTTGAAAATGACAAAGGTCATCTAGTCAATCTTGAAATTGAAAACTGCTACTTGCTATGGTTTAGAGTTTTAAATTAAAAGGAGTTTAAAAATGGAAACAATCAATTATTACTTAAAAGAATTTCAATACTTTGATGGTTATACAGAAATCATATTCAATATTGTAGATATCAACTTTGATAAGATGACAATTACTTTGGCTATAACAAATCAAGGTAGAATTAGTGTCATTGAATATGACTTGAAAAGAGATAAAGAAAACAATCTCTATTTTGAATATGGCTGTCAAAATGAAAAAATTGCAGTTGATGACTTTGAAAACATTGAAGATTAAAAGGAGAAAAATTATGTGCGAAATACAAATGGTTATTGGCTCTTGGGGTTCATACAATGAATGTAACGAAAGAGCATTAGGTTCAAAATGGCTCAATCTATCTGATTATGAAGATTGGGACGAAATTGAAGAAGAACTTACAAAAGAAGGCTTTGACCTTAATGGAATAGATGAAGAACTTTTTATTCAAGACATAGAAGGTTTTAACACCGATGGAATAAACTGCGACTATACTCACCCAAAAACATTATTTGAGTTATTGAAAGAAGCAGAAGTTTTAGATGATGACTACAAATACGAACTTATGCAAGCATATTTAGATGTGCGTTCTTTTGACGACTTTGAAGAATTAGTAAACAACAAAGGCTCACGATGGGACGATGATATTCACATATACAAAGGCTATGACTGGGAAGATTACGGACGAATGATATATGGAGAAATGTGTTATCAAGTGCCAGAAGTTTTGGAAAACTTTATTGATTTTGAAGCCTATGGCAAATACATGGGCGATTTTTATTGCCAAGAATATAGCGATGGCATTATTGAAATTTGTTAAATTAAGGAGATTAAAAATATGGAAAAAGAAATTAAAAAAGCAAATACAACAAAAGAAGAAAGAAAAGAGCTTGCTCTTAAAATTATGAAACAACTCGATATTTATAAACCTTACATAAAAGGTTTTGAAAATAACGATGAAGTTTGTTTCTTTGAACGATTCGCAGGCTACTGGGCTTGGCAAAATGAGGACTTAGAAAACAAGATTAAAAATTTGGAAGAAAAATACAACTGCACAGTATATGCAATAACTCACGAATTTACTGACTTTGGTGAACTTTATGACTTTTTAATTATCACAGACTATAAAGAAGAATGGAATGACCTAGTCATTGAATATTCAAAAGGACAACATTCTGCCTTTGCTTATGTCTGGAATAAAACCTATGATTATCTTAGCGAATTTGGAACAATACTTGTTGACAGTCTTGGTGGTGGAATTAGGAGGATTGCATGATGGAAGAAGATATAGTTTATTTAATACAACTCGACTACTCAACCGATGACTGTGAAGGCATAGACAATTACATTTTCAAAACAAAAGAAAAAGCGTTAAAAAAATTGAATACTCTTATAGAACAAGAAAAAGAATTCTATAAGAATGAATATCCAAATTTTAATGACTTTGAACTAGACACCAACATTGAAGATAAAAAAGCAAATGAATATTGGTGGAACTACAAATGTGAATCTAACTATTATTTACATACTTTTATAGATTTGAAAATTATGGAGGTAAATTAAAATGTCAAATACAAACACTTTAAAACAATATATAAATTTTGAATTTTCAACTGGTTGTTATACTGGTAACGACTATAAAACTTTTCAAACAAAATATATAAATTATTTAAAAACAATTTGCAAAGACAATAATTGGAGTTTAATTAAAGTTAATAAAAATCACTACTGCTTTTCTGCCTTTATTAAAGGTGGGACTGAAAACAAGTGTGTTTATATTTCAATTAGTGATGTTAGATATTTTAACAACGATTGGTATAATCACATACTTGTTAGAACTGCTAAAAACGAAGTTGATTATAAAGGTGGTTTTAATCACTACACTACACTTGACAAACTTGAATATAAAATTTGCGAATTACTAAAAGAACTACCATTTTAGGAGGAATTATGATTAAACTAAACCTTGAAACTAAAAATAAAGAGCAAGAAATACTTAAAGCATATTTAGAAGAAAATGCAAGCGAAACACTTGCAGATAAAATCAATAATGGCGTTAAAATTCAAAAAGACAATAAGACACTAATCAACAAGAAAACACTTGATACTTTTATGAAGTATGCCTATGAAGAAGCAAGAAAACTTGTTGAAAAAGGTGCAAATTGTGCCTACATAGAAGACAAAACAGTCTTTGCTTGGGCAATGCACTACTTTGAAGAAGACACGATTGAAGGAATTTTATACAACGAAGATGGTAGCGAATATAAGAAAGCACCAACCACTCCACCTAAACAAATTGAACCTCAAAAACCTAAAAAGGAAAACAATCAGCAGTCTTTCTTCGACATGATAGACTTATCCACAAATACACAGGAAAATGAGGATAAAATCGAAGAAAAAGAAGAAATTGTTGAAGAAGTAAAACAAGAACTTCCTGATTGGTATTTGAAATATGTTGATACGCAAGAGAGTTATCCAGACTCTCTTGTTTTTATCAAACTTGGTGATTTCTACGAGGTATTTAATGAAACTGCAAATATAATCGCAAAAGAAATGGATTTAACGCTTGCTAAAAGAGATTTTGGCTCAATCAAAGTCGATATGACAGGATTTCCATATCATGTGAAAGATGACTACATTGCAAAAGTTAAAGACAAATATAACTGCATCATAATTGAAAACGATAATGTGGAGTTTATTCAAAAGCAAGAACTTAAACAAGAAAAAGCCGAAACAATTAGTGTTGATATACACAATCAAACCTTTGACAAATTCTTGCTTAAAACAATATCTGCACTACTTGACGGAAAAGTTAAATTACAATAAAAGGAGTTGAAGATGATTACAGAAAGAGATATAAAGTCTATACCTAAATATATATCAAAACTCATATTCAAAGAAGATTTTCACGAGCGAGAGCAACGAAATGGGCAAACAAGATTTTATTCATACCTTGCTAAATTTAAGAAAGAACTTGTGCAAGTAATAGTTGCTTGTAAAAATCGAGGCAAGAAATGGTATCACAAGCAAGTTGCTATTCATGGAATACATACTCCATACTGTCTTGTAAAAGATATGGAATACTTTTGGATGGGTGGATATGTAGTTGGCTGGTATAATGAAGGTTTAACAAAAACGCAAAAATATTACGAAACAGATGAATGGTTTGAAGCAGACGATAAATATTATTTTCCTTTTGCTCATGTTGTAAATAGAGAATTTGTATTAAAATTTAAGGAATATAAATATAGTGCTATTGAAAAATCTTACGAGCAAAATATTATAAAATATTTAAGACTTTATGAACAGTATCCACAAATGGAACTCCTTGTAAAGTTTGGACTTGACAATTATGCAATGAGTAAAACAATTCTAAAGAAAGTCGCAAAAGACAAAAAATTTAGAAAATGGCTTATCGCAAACAGAAATGAAATATCTATAAACTCATTTTATGTTGATACCATTATGACTGCATATAAATTAAATAAATCTCTAAAAGAAACACAAGAAATTATGCAAGATAAAAAACTTTTTGATAGACCAAACAACTATAAATGTTTAAAAGAACTTATATCAAAAAATGAAAGATTCAAGTTTTTTAGTTATCTTCAAAATCAACATACAAATTTATCATCTTATGAAGACTATATAAAAGCTTGTAAATATTTAAGATTGAACTTGGACGAAGAAAAACACAAATATCCAAAAGACTTTAAAAAATGGCACAATATACGAATAGACCAATATCACACAAAGAAAGCTGAAAAAGATGCCGAACAACGAAAAGAACTCTATCAAAAGTTTGCAAGTGTTGCTAACAAATATCTATCTCTTGAAAGGCTGATTGTTAAAGAAGATTATGTTTGCATAATTGCAAAAAGTCCACAACAATTAGTCTATGAAGGTGAACAACTGCATCACTGCGTAGGCAGAATGAATTACGACCAAAAGTTTGCACGAGAAGAAAGTTTGATATTTTTCATACGCAATAGATTATCCCCAAACACTCCGCTTGTAACACTTGAATATTCAATTAAAACTCACAAAATCTTGCAATGCTATGGTGAACACGATACAAAACCAAGCGATCAGATATTAAACTTTGTAAATAAAAAATGGCTACCTTACGCCAATAGAAAGTTAAGGCAAATAGCAATATAAGGAGAATAAGAAAATGTATTACAGAATAACAGCATATTATCCACAAGATGATTTTAGTTTTATTATAGACTCAAACGGAAAATTTGAAAAATTATGGCAATTTAGTTCCTATCTTGTAAACAAAGGAATTCAAATTGTGGAAGTATCCAAAGAAGAACAAATAATTGATATAAACATAGAAAAACCAGAAATAGACAATGAAAACTTAATCTTGCGAGCAACTGCCGATGGTAAACCTGAATATGTAGAACAAAACATAAATGGCTTTACATACAACGCAGTTAAAGTTGCAGACAAAATTTATATACCAAATAAGGAGGAAAAACAATGAAAATATTAGATGGGTTATTTTATGGAAATATAAGTGCAGCAGATATGAAAAAAAGTAAAAAATATAAAAAAGCTTGCGAAAAAGAATTAGAAGTTTATCATAAACTTAAAGCAACTTTAAACGAAGAACAAGACAACCTATTAGAAGAACTTTTAAACTTAAACTCTGATTCGGCTGCAATATGTGAAAAAGACTTTTTTATATATGGATTTAAAGTAGGCTTGCGTATAGGAATTGAAAGCAATAAACTTAATAATTAAAAATATGCCAGGAGCGAAAACTCTTGGCTATTTTTATGATAGATTTACTTTAAAATTTCAAATACATTTATTATTTCCCCATTTTTGTATTAGGATAATTATATTATTCATTTGCATTTGACAGTGTTTTAATTTTTAGTGCTTTCCCTTCTGTGATATCAAATTTATGATAAAATAAAAGTTTTGGTATTTGCAATATATAATGATCATTTTCTTTTGTTATCAATGGAGTAAATTTATCAGTTCTGTTTGATAGAAAAATAAATCGTAATTCATTTTGATTTTTGTAAGAGATATCTTTAACAAAATATTTTTTATATGGATCTCCTTTATAAATGTTTAAATGTTCATTATCATTATTAAAATTCACATATTTAACTATATCCTGATCTGCATATATATTCTTAGCTAAACAAGCTTTATCTATATTTTCTTTTAATTCGCCGTAATAAAATAATAAACCATACTTTCCAAATTGACTTAATTCTGTAATAACTTCATTTTTTACACTTAATACATCTTCACTCTCTAAATCTAAGCTTTGCTCATTTAAAATTGTTGTACACAAAATTGGAACTTTATCATCCCCAACAAATCCCTGTATCATTACATCAGGTCGGAACATATGATTGTCTATATAAATAATAGGCTTATTTTGAACAATTTTACTATCAAACTTATCGCCTCTATAGGAGTCTTCCAATTTGTTGAAACTTCTTTTAAATAAAGTTTTCCGTTGATAAAATCTTCTCTATATGATTTTTGGCTAAATACTTTTATTAAAAACACGAAAATATTATGGTTATAGACTTTCATCTTATATCCTTAAGCATTTGTCCTTACTATTTTATTATACAAATCGTTGAATGCCTGAATCGTTTCAGGTGATTCGCTTATATTTTTCATATAAGCATCCATATCTTCATATCTAATGTTAGTAAATGTATCAAAAAATCTCTTACCTCGATAGATAACTTGATTTTCAGGAAGATAGATATTACCTTTCATTTTCTTATTATTGAAATAAAATAGTATAGGTTTTAAAATTTTATCTTCTCCAAGTTCTCTTTGTAAATAAGCATATGTTTTTAGCAATTTTCTATTTATATCTACAAATTTGCCAGTATCGTGATCATCGTTATATTTTATTTCAACATAATAGTATATATCTGTAGACTTTTCTCTAAATAAAATATCAACATCATGTTTAAAATAAGCGGTTTCATTAGAAGCGTCTGCTTCATTTTTATTTATATTCAAAATTAAGTTGTTGAAATTTTGTAGTAACTCATCTTCAGTGTAATTGCCTATTTGGCAACTAGTTATGTAAGAATCTATCAAAGAATCCGACTTTTTACTTAAAGCAAAATTATTACTCTTTTTCCCTGAATATTTCCTTATTATCTCATTGTTAGGATTATCTGTAATTACTTCATCCATTACTTTTTCAATAAAATTGCCAAATTGAATGTTCATTGACTGTAATATTCCACCAAAAACACGATACTTATAGGGAATAAAATGAAGTTTTACAATATGTTTTTCTTCCAAAGATTTTATTTTTGCTGGTGATGAAGAGTGCTTTATTAGCGACTTTATAGAATCGGTTAAAATTGTTTCGATTTTATTCATATCCCTTTACTTCCTTTAAATATTTTTTTCTAATTGTATCTATTAAAACTAAATGCCCATCACGTTCAACTTCCCAATAATCCCAGCCGTTTAATCGTTTTGCATTTGATTTTTTTACTTTTGCAATTCCTGAATGAATATCAATGGTATTTTCTACACTTTCTCTAAATAATTTCCCTTCTTTTGTTAGATAGTAATAAGGCTTGCCTTGAAAATACATTTTTTCGCCAGCAGTAAAATATCCATTATTTATCATTTCCTCAAAAGTCACTCGTGGAGGTTTTGTATCATAAATTGCTTTTTCAATATTTCCTATGATTACATTTGTATTTTCTAATCGCCTTTGTCCATACTGGCAATAATTTTTATCTCTTTCAATTGTTAAATACTGTCTACCCATTCTTTTAGCCATAACAGCCGTCGTCATTGTTCCGCCAAATGGATCAAATACAACATCATTTATTCTAGAATTAATAGCGATTATACGATATAAAAGAGCTTCTGGTTTTTGTGTTGAATGTAATTTATTCCCATTTTTATCTTTAAGCCTTTCAACTCCTTGACATAATGATATTTTCCACACTGATCCCAACTGTTTTCTTACACCTTTTGCATAATCTTTTTCTGATACCGTATCAGTGTTTAATTCTTTTGCAGTTTTATAATTAAAAGTATAGGAATCTTTTGAATCTTTTATTGCCCATATTAAAGTTTCATGCGAATTGTTTAATCTAGTACCCATAAAATTAGGTGTTGGATTTTTTTTGAACCATATCACATCGTTGATAAACCAGAAACCAAGTTCTTGCATTATTGAACCAATGGTGTAAATACATTGCATTCCACCTATTACCCAAATTGAACCATTTTTCTTTAAAATTCTTTTACATTGAGAAAGCCATTCTCTTGTGAAATTTTTATAATCGTCAATAGATGAAAACTGATCCCACTCATCGTCACATCCATCATATTGATTTCCATTAACTCTATGCAAAACCCCATCGACCCTCAACCAATAAGGAGGATCTGCGAAAATTAAATCTACACATTGATCTGGTAGTTTTTTCATTTCTTCAATACAATCACCGCATATAATTCGATTAGTTTCAATATTATTCACAAAAAACCTCCAAGATAATATTAATTGATTATAACATAAAATCTTGAAAATTGGTATGCTTTTTAATGGATTTCAAATAAAAAAGTCAAAATATTTCCTTTATATAAACTTATTTTGCTGAAAATAATAAGAATAGTAACGACAAATTTACTTTAATGATGTATAATAATTAAGAGGAGTATTTTATGGACTGGATTAATTTAGTTTCAATGATTATTGGGATATTATCCTTATTCGCCACTATCGCAATATCAATAGTTATTTATATCTTACAAAAAAATGAAAAAATACGAGAACATAAAATAGAATTAAAACAACGAGCTCGAGATTTTTTAATAGAAAATTTTGATGAAAAAGAATATTTACCATTGGCTCAATTTGCAACAAGAATAAATCCACTTTATAAACACAGCAGGAAAATTTATAATAGATTTAATAGATGCGATAGTGAATTACAAAAAGAAATTTTAAAACAGGCTAATTTTACTGATTTAAAAATTGAAACATTAGATAATGATTTTGTTAATACCTTTTTAGATAATTTTGAAAAAGATGCTCAGAATTTAAATTTGCTAACCACAACATTTTTATATGATGGTGCAAAGTATTTTCATAGAGGTATAAGTAAATATGGAGCAATCAATATTTGTGGAAATTTTAATGCAGATAAAGAAAATAAAGAAAGCGACTATAATTATTTACCTTTAGATTTGTATAATATCGATACAAATCAGAATTATAATTTAGATATAAACTCTGATATTTGGAATAGGCTAATTGATTACAATATGCTTAAAGAAAACAATGATATAGATAAAAATTGGTTAATTCATATAAAGCAATTACAGGATTTGTTAACAGATAAATATACTAAATATTCATATATTTTACCAAACAATATTTTAGATTTTAAAAACATACATAAAATACCCCCATTGGATTATTATTGGAATCTTGTTAAATCTGCAAAAGAAGATGAATGTGTATACATTGTTTTAGAGATGGTAAGGCAAGGTGCTTTTATGATAAATAGAACAAAAAATAAAATATGGAATATTCCTTTTGAAGGTGAGTACGAAATAGAAAAATTAGAAGATTTATATTATGCAACAATTCAAACACTATTTTGCACATATGCTAATAAATTTCAAAAATGAGATCCTGGCGTGTGCTTGTCTTGATACAAGTGGCGTCGCTCCGCTCCGCCAGACAAGCACACGCCAGAAAGAAAATGTGTAAACAAATTTGTTGTGAAACTGCAACAAACGGCATCTAAAATGAGAGGTGGGCAAGGGGTAAACCCTCTTTGCCTTACACCTTCTCATTTTTTTACGATGCCGTTGTTTATATGCAGTTTGATTTTGTTAAAAGATATTCCAAAATCTATAAAAGCATATTTTAATTACTTTTCCGCATTTGCTTAATTACTTCGGGACTGACTTTGCCCATATAACAACCTTCATCCCAACATTTAAAATCATCAAACAATAGTAGTTTTTTGTCTTCTTGTCCTATTGTGCAAACAATATCATCATCCATAATGTCTGAGATGAAGTATTGTGGTAGTCCTTTACTATACACAATTTTTTCACCAGTCTTTTCAATATATTTCATTAGATAAGCAAGAGCATTTCCAAGTCGTCTTTCATTTTCATCAACGATTTCAAAATCACTTCTACCAAATTTATTATTAAAGAATTCTGATTGAAAAGTTGTTCTCATTTTTCGTGCCTTTGTATCATAATCTCTTATCTCAATAATGCCACCAGATAAAGTATTTTCTGGTATATAAAAAAGTCCATGAAAGTGAAGTCTGTTTGACTGTGGTGCTCGTTCCCAAACTCCCATATAACGCCATTTTTTTCTATAACAAAAATTTCTTAAACAGGTCTTTAATCCTTTCTTAAAACTTGCTTCCGTATGTTTATTATCATCATAAGTAAAAGTGCAAAAATAATTAAAGTTTGCTAAATTTGCTTTTCTTGCCATTCTAATTCTTCTACAAATTAAATTCCTTTGTTTTCTTTCAATATTGTTCATTACAAATCTAAAACAACTTTCACTATCTTCAAAATAAACACTCATTTCTTCAAGTATTTTTTTCTTTCTTTCATTCTTTTTTAAATCAATATATTTTTTATATAAATTCTCAAAAATTTCTTTTCTTGACACTTTTTTAACAATTTTTTCACTTTTTTCTGTATTTTTTACGATATTTTCATCATTTTTATCAATTTTTTCAGCATTATTATCGCAAATTTCATTTTTATTATTTTGAGAAAAAGAAGGTGCATCGACCTTTAAAATCTCTACACCTTCTTCACTCTCAACAATGGTAACTGTTTCATCTGGCGTTTTGGTTCGCCTTAAATTTGGTCTTGTTGTATGAGGAATTGCGATATAATGACTGCCATCAAAGTAAACTTTTGTTTCACCATAGGGCATTATTCCTCCTATAACACTGACCTTAGATTTAACAAAAAATTGTTAGAGTCAGTGCTTTTTATGTCTGTTTTTAAACTCTGGCGTATTGCGATAAAGAAGTGCATATTCAAATTTTCTATGCTCTTTCATCGCTCGTTTAAGTTCTTTTTTATTGCCACTATACGAAGCCCTTTCCAATGCCAAATCTGCATTTTGGTAGCCTCGATTTAGTTCATAAAAAGAACACTTATTCGCCATTTGTTTTTGTTTTGGTGTGAAGAAGCTCATTTCTTTTCATCCTCCTTTTTCTTCGCAGTTCTTTTCTAAACTGTCTTTGAAATTTCCTATCTTCCTTATCAATTTTCCTAAACGCTTTCTTCATATTTTTAAAGATATATCTACATATCTTTTTGTTGTATCTTTCTGGCACAAAATCTTCTGTGTCAAGTGTTAGTGCGAAAGTGTTATAAAAAACAGTTAGAGTTTTATTGATAAGTTTGTTTTTGTTGTAGTTTATCATTGTTTTTCTCCTTTTTTAGAACTCTTGATTGATAATAATTTTCTGGCATCTCATCATCATTGTCTTGCAAAAACTTAATATATCCTTCCACACTTTCTTCTAACTTTTCGCTTTCTTGAATATCAAAATCTTCCGTTAAATGTCCTTCATAAAACTTCGGTTTACAACTTTGACTGCTATACAATGCAAACACATTATAATTTGCTATCATTGTCTTTTCTTCATAACAACTCTTATCTTTCTTTCCACTTGCGATATATCTATCAAACACACTCGAATTTTCTATAATTCTTATTGTCCACTTGAGCTTTTTAACTTGTCCATAATCGTTGTAATAAACTTTTAACTTAACTATCTCAATAAATCTTGCAAGTTCTCTAATATTCACATCAATTAAATTTGGGCGTTGAGTGTCGAGATAAATTTCTAAATTGTCGTGGCCATGTTGCTCATACCACCTTGATTGCCAATCTGGGAAATACATGCTCATTCTTGAATTAAGATACTTTTGTGCTTCGGTGATGCCGATAACTTCAAAAGGTAAATTAAAATGAGTTTTGACAAACTTGTTATAAAACCCTAATCGGTATGGATTTATTCTCCGATTGTGTCTCGGAGAATATCCATACTTCTTAAAGGTTAAATCATAGTTTGCTGACACACAATGTTTAGGAATTGTAAGGTTAAATCCGCTTTGAATTTTGCCCACAATTTCCTTTCTCATCATCTTATTTCTTTGCTTATCAAAAGCATAAGTGTTAAGAATGTGTGTCATAAAGCAAGTCTTTCCAGTGCGGGGTGGAGCGAATATGATTGTTATCAATTACTAAGCAACTCCACAACAATTTTACAAGTTAGAGATATAACTTTGTTTTCGACATTTAAGTTATAGATATAATCGACATCTAACATATACTGCCCATCTATGTTTACTTGTTCTAAAAAAGTTTCAGTATCAATGTTTTCATTTTCATAAACTAACTGAAAATTAACGCCAACATCTTGTGCTACTTCATAAGAATGTGCAAGAGCTTCCAAACCTATATCAGTATTATCAATTTCAATACTATAAAAATTGAAAACATGAACAAAAGTTTCTTCTTGATTTTCTATGCTTAAATTAAATTTATCCAAAGCATTTTTGTATTCATTAAAAACATTTTCTAATTCATTTCCCATATAATGAAAAGTTGCATTTCCAGAACCAGTATTACACTCCGTCCAAGAGCCACTACCATCATTAATTGTATATTCTATTGTTGCATAATTACCTAAATATTGAAGTGTAGCATTATCAAGAGTGGTGGAAATAGTCAAAAGTTCGTTGTTTAATCTATTGATTTCAGCATTTAAGTTGTCTATCTCGTTAAGCAAACTTGAAATTTCGTCGTTTAAACGCATAATCTCATCATCATAAAAACGAATATCGTCATGGAATCTCATAATTTCATCATTAAGCATAAAAATTTGGTCGTTTAGCATATCAATTTCTTGCCTATATTGCTCAATTCGGTCATCACTCATTATAATGTCATCTTCAAGCATTCTTATCCTATCTTCATAATAGGTTCTTTCCATAACTAAATTATTGATTTCATTATTCAAGTTATCAATATCCATAAGCAAGTTATCTCTTTCCTGAATAATGTTATCTCTGTCATTAGTTAATGTTTGCATTTCAACTGTTGTATTTTTAAGCTGAAGCATAAGATTGTCTTTTTCTTCAATAACTAATTGGTATTCTTGCTGTGGCACTGCTCCTAAAATGCTACAAACAAAGGTGCGAAAGTCTTTATTAAGCATTCCAAAACCAAAAATAGCACCAAGAACAATAGCCAGTCCACCAATGAATGCCATTATATTTCTGAAAATAGCCATTTAATTTCCTCCTTTATTTATTGATTTTTTGTCACAAAGTATTCAACTTTGTAAGCAGTGTTCGAATTAAAGGTAAAGTTTGCTATATCACTTAAATAGGTGATACTTGAATCATCTCTATCGGTAAATCTTAATTGCAATGTGTATTCTTCACCTGAAACTAAATTGCTTGCAGTCCAAGTGTCGCTACAAGCACCAGTGACTTGATGGGTGTGGTCAAATGTTTCCATAAGTTTTCCATCTTTGTCATAGATTACACAGGTCACGAGATACACTTTTGCACTTGAAAGAGTTTCACGAATGAGAGTCACATTTGATGTTTCGCTATACAAACTGAAACGATTGTTAGTTGTTCCGTTTGTTGTCACTTCAATATCAAATGTAAGTGGGTCATCTGCACCAAGTGCGTAGTTAAATAGCATAACTTTATCTGTTGAGTTGATTGTAAGTTGTCCTGTAACACTTGCAAAAATTAGTTGTTCTGACAAGATTGTATAATCATAAGTTCCCATTTCAACAAGAGTGCTTTTGTAAGCATTCAAATCACTGTTAGAACTAAACACAAATTGATATGTGTTCTTGTCATTAGACAAAATAATTCTCACAGGGTTGGTTGCCAAATCAATCAAACTCGAATCTATTGTGCCTATTGGATTAAGTCCAACAGAAGCAATAGTAAAGTTGTCGAGATAATAGTAAGGAAAAGTGATTGTACTTGTGTCATCTTTAACAGTGAATGAGCCTCTGAAATTTTCAAAAATCAGTGCTTCGCTGTCGATAAGATAATTCCAAGTTGCATCTTTGTTTACTAAAATCTCAATACCAGAATTAAGTTTGTCAACATTATCAATTACAATAGTTTTAGTAAGTCCTAAATCTTGACAAGTAAAACTTATGTTGATAGGTGACATCATAAGGTCAATCTTTGATAGGTCACTATTGTTTGTGTCTATAAAGTTGACTTTAAGTTTTGAATATGAGTAGCCAGGTTGCACTTCTTCAACATCGACTTGATTTTTATAATCATCATCATTTTTCAAAGTGTCAACATAGTCCTCATTTTTCGTTGTTGAATTTATTGTGGTATTGCCTTTGACATAATTCAAATCAACTGCAATATTACATCTATACACACCATAGAACTCAGCACCATCATATTCAGCCTGTTTTGAAGGACTGATAGGATAGTTAGGTTGAAGTGCTGTTGGTATAGGCAAACACAAACAAGAAGAGGCGTCAATAAGTTTAGTTGTGTTATATTGTTCGCCCTTAATTTGCTCGTAAAGGTAGTTATAGAAAGAGTTAATCTTTACATAACCTGTTGAACCTGTGCCTATAAGTTCCACATCTCCAAACTTAATAAAGTGAGAAGTTATATTTTGTCCTGTCAGTGTTGCCACATTAGACAATGCGTACTTATATGCCTCATCTTTATTTGTTCTAAAAGTGTATTGCCAAACAAGAAAGTCTGGTGTTTGTCTTGAAACAGAGAGTAAGTTATCGTGTTTTTGCCATACAATCCAGTTTTGTGAGATTGTATAATTAGGTTCTTCATCTCGATTATCAACCCACTTAAAACTGTCTGTGTTGTAGGCTAAAAACCACTTAATACCTGTCATTTCTGCGTGCATATTCATAATGCCGTCAAGGATAAGTCCGTCTGATGACTTATAGAAAACAGCATTTTGATATGTTCCACCGTCATAGAAACTAAACACCACATACGAACCATAGTCATAGCATTTTAAGTCAATGATTTGGTCGGCGTATGAAGGGCATTCGTTGTCATCTTGTGCTAGTTTTATTTGCTCAAAAGTAAAACCACCATTTGTGTTTTTCCAATTATCCTCAATAGTTGAAGTTATATTGTCAATCTGCTCTTGTGGAGTTGGTGCAGAACTAGCCGATGCCGAGAAGAATTGATTTTGAATAACACCACCACAAACTGCCATTATGATAAAAATTGCAACATACAAAAGTGTCATACTTTTATCTTTAAAGACAGTGTTTTTCAAGATTAAAACAATGATAAGAGCAACCACGAGTCCAATTACAACACCAATGATATAATTTGCCATTTTTTTACTCCTTTTAATTAAAATTAAAAACAGGCACAGCTTCTCACTATGCCTGAAATCTTGCGATTTTTTTCATTGATAATGATAAACATTATCTCATAAGCATATTGAGAAGCGATTTGTCTGAACTTCTAAATGGCTTAATGTTGCATTCGTAAACTTCGCCATTTTCATCAACTGAACGGACAGCATAAGTGTTGCCTTTAATAACATTTCCACTTGTTTCATCTTTGATTTCATAAGGATTTACAACAAGTTCTGCACTGTTTTCGTTTCCAAAAACGATGTCAAGCACTGTGTATCCGCCTTTGTCTGGTGGAGTAATAA
>ERZ1643251.74-NODE-74-length-182691-cov-31.605658_pt1 | contig 182691 bp, 170 predicted proteins | sample MGYA00579261_ERZ1643251 | MGnify/ENA primary metagenome ERZ1643251 (study PRJEB29033, sample SAMEA4952267) | chicken gut metagenome | biome: Broiler Chicken; feature: Gastrointestinal Tract; material: Caecum | place: Ireland | collected 2018 | study: Broiler... | reverse complement strand
TCAGCATCACCCGATAGCCGCCGTAAATATCATCCTCCCGGATGGGCGAGATTTTCCCCACCTCAAAGGTCACGCCGTCATCAAAGGGCACGGCGGCCACCTGCTCCAATGCGTTGCGGATGGCCTCCGGGGTCAGAGGCAGGTTTTTCAGCGTAGTGTCCAAATCCATCGTCGCCCGGTTGTCCAGCCCTACGATGGCCGCTACCAGCATTCCGCCTTTCAGCACAAACTTGTCTTTATATGTGGAGGCCGCAAGGCGGACGAGAAGCCGCTCGAACATATAGTTCTGCAAAATGACCTGCGCCGGGATATTTTTTTGCTTGGCGATGTTGCGGATTTTCGCTTTCAGGCTCATGGCATTGCTCACAGTAGCACCTCCAAATATTGGCGCAGTACGCCCGATACCCGCATCTGACGGGCGTACTCATCCAGCCGGTTCAAATCCTTCTTTGGGCTGGCAGCGTATTGTTTCAGCGCCGATAAAAATGTCTCTGTCCCGATCTTGTTGCGGCTGCGGATCACATCACAGATGGTGCGCTCCAAATCGTAGCAGGGAACAGGATTCCCGGCGGGGGTTTGCAGCATTGTTTTGCCCAGCTCGAACAGCTCCGGTTTGATGTAGTACACCTTGCACTCCGCTTTGATGGCCGCAGACGGGATGCAGCCGGAGGGCGCGGTTACGGTGTGCTCAAAGGGTGTCCGGTCGGAAATCCCGTGAAGGAACAGCGCCGTTTCATGGGAAAAAATAATCTTTCCAGACCGGCGGCTAATGGACAGCAACTCGTCCTGCATATCTTCCGGGAGCACATACTGCCCCTTGACAATACGGTGAATCTTTTCCGCCTTGCACAGCTTATAGAGCATTGCTTTGGAAATGCCGCGCTGCGCCGCTGTTTTCGTTTCGATAATGCCGCCGTTTTTATTTGCAATCGCAGCAAGTTCTGTCATATAGTCCATCCGCTCACCTCGCAGCAACAATCTGATAATAGTATATCTAAAATCACGATGATAGTCAACATCTGCATTGACAACATGGAGATAAAATCAGAGTTGATATTATGATGCAAGTCAATTTTTCTTGCGAATTAGTAGGGGTTTGGGTGCTCCCAACAAGAACAAATGAGCAGACTGGCCGACAGGCCGGAACGCTCATTTCGCCGCTGTGTACGGACAGCGGCTGTGCTTGCTGTTCTCTCAAATCTCATATCCGCAGAACATGATGCTTCCGCTTTTTCCAAAGCCGGGAGCATTTTATTTTCACTTTTTTCAGGCAGACCCCTGTTTTTCTCGGAGAAAATGTCCGTTGTAGTATGAGGAGGCGAATATCCAATGGCTGAACGCACAAGACCGATCCGCATCGAGTTCTGCGTCACCGAGCAGGAGCGGCGGCTCATCCAAAACAAGATGGCGCAGCTCGGCACCAGGAACATGGGTGCATATCTCCGCAAGATGGCGATTGACGGTTACATCATCAAGGTGGATTACACCCAGCAGAAGAAACTGGCCGCAGCCGTCAGCCGGGCTGCCAGCAATATCAACCAGATTTGCCGCCGCATCAACAGCACCGGGCATTAGTGAAGCGCAAAGAATTTGAACAGTACATCAGTCAGGTACTCGTGATCTGACATTGCATTTGAAAAATTCGCGGAGAAGCCTTGAGGAAAAGAGCACCATGCGCTATACTATATAGTGTAGTAGTGTGCTCTTTTCTTCTCTGCGGGAAAGGAGCTCGTCCATGGGAAAGAATCTCAAGGGAAAAGACTGCGGTAAGGGTATCTACCAAAGAAAGGACGGATTGTATAGCGCACGATTTGTTGATAGAGCCGGGAAGCGGCATGAGAAGTATTTTCAGACGCTGCCCGAGGCGCGAAACTGGATTGAGGACGCAAAGTACGCCGATAAGCATGACGATGTATTTGTGGCTACCGATACGACGGTTGATGAGTGGTTCAATTTCTGGATTGAAAATATTGTCGGGGATCTGGCACCCAACACGCTCAGAAATTACCGGGAACGATATGTTCGCAATATTCAGCCGGTAATGGGGAAAATGCTGATCGCCAATGTAAAACCGATGCACTGCAAAAAGGTGTTCATCCAGATGGATGCGGATTACGCAGGTTCCACCATTCGTCAGGCATACATCACGATGGGGACAATGTTTAAGGCTGCGAAGATGAACGACCTGATTGCAAAGCACCCCATGGAAAGTTTGGCGTGCCGGTCCTCCCAAAACTCAGCAGAGTTATCGCACCATTCCTTTGACGGATAAAGCGTATGACATTCTGAAAGAGGTGTGGGATAGCCGGAGCAGCAGAAAAGAATCCCCGCTGCTGTCGCAAACGCTGGATCAGGCGGTCAAGCAATTTCAACTTAGCAGCGTATGTTGATATAACTTAATACAAGTCGATGCGCAAATGGCGTAAAAATGGCGTAGCCACCAAAACGCCAAAGCGCGAAAACCTTGTAAAGACGGCATTTTTTAAGGAGATGTAGAGATATATGAAATTAGGTATCGTAATCTGCGAGCCAATTTTCATATCTCTATGCCTCTCCATAAATGCCCGCAAAACCGCATGATTGCGGCATTTCTTGAAATTGTGAATCAATAAAGCTACACGCATCTCAATGTATTTTCATAGCATTTGGGTGTAAAAATGGGTGTAAATCATCAATTCGAAGTAAGAGTCCAACGCTATTTTCAAACAGTATGAAAGCCCCCCGAGGAAGAAGCTCGGAGGGCTTTTGTTCACAAGAAACATGAGAATAGGAGAGGAGCTGTGCTTCCTGCGAAAGGGCAGCGCAGCTCCTCTCCTATTCTAAGCAGTTGCCATGCTGCGATTATAGTATGTTGCGTTGCTGCTTTTACACGCACATGGCCCGGTCTTTCCTAGAGCACCGTTCCCACATACCCGCGACGGACAGGACGGTGGACAGGATGGTCGCGGGTATGTGGTCGGACAGAAAGGAAGGACAAGAGAAGTTTAGCACAGATGACCTCTTGTGCTCCTACAAGTCTCACAGTCCAAGACGTTTCTTCATGGTATCCCTCATAGCGACAGCGTTAGTACGCCTTCGACTCTTGCCCTTGAACTCAAGCGGATAACAGACCTCAAGGATTCGGTCGATGACACGCCCCCATTGGCCGTTATCACGACGGGTGGCAATCTGCTCGGCATCCATGTTGGTCGAGATGACCATGGGCTTTCCAGCGCGGTACCGTCCGTCGATAACGGCGTAGACCTGCTCCATCATATAGTCAGTGCTGCGCTGTGCGCCCAAGTCATCAATGAGGAGTAAGTCGTAGCCCATGAGACGGTCAAGGTTTCGCTTCCGGTCATCAAAGGAGGATTCCCTTGTCGTCACGATGCTGCCAATGTCAGTCTGCAAGGCGGTGAAGCCACGCTCGATGACACGATTGGCGATTGCTGCTGACATAAAGGACTTTCCGGTGCCCACGTTCCCCCAGAGAAGTAGTCCGTACCGGTCCTTACGGTCGAATGTCTCAGCAAAGCGCAGGCAGGCGTCAGACAACAAAGGGTTCTTCCGGTCATCTTGCTCGAACGTGCAGTCCCGCAGCAGTTCACACCCCTTGAAACATTCTGCGCGGGCGGCCTGTGCCTTCGCCTTCGCTGCCTCGCGCTGTTCCCTTTTCTCACGCTCCTCCGTTTCCCGTTGCTCGCATTCGCAGCGGATGCCGACAACAAACGGGGTGTCGCGCATGGGAGTTTCAAGCCGCATCTGTTTCGGCTTGCCACATTTACCGCAATGGAGCAGGCCATCATCGCCGATAAAGTCGGGCTTGTCGTCTTTTTCCGTCGCATCGGTTTTTCCCGTGACTACGGGCATCCCGGCGACCGTCTCATTTAACGCTTTGCTAAGCTCTTCCCTGTCCATAATCCTGTCCTTTCCGCCTTGAGGCACTGAGAGCCTTTCTGAGGTCACGGAATGCACTCTCTGCTTACCAAGTACCAGAGGCTCATTTTCTTGGGCGTGAGGCCGGTCCTGTGGCCTAGCAGAGACCTTCCTGAATCAGACGCTCGGCCATGGTACGATTTACCTGATAGTCCTTCATCACGTCCTCCACACTCGGGATTTGCTGCCTTTCGCACTTCTTTTTGGCAAGGGACGTTGCGGAAGCAGTTTCGTACTTGTTCCACGTGAGGGCGTAACGCTGCCAGTTATCCACTGGCTTACCTTCCTTTGTCAACCAGCCCCGGCGCTCGTTCTCATCGAAGAAATGGTCAGGGTCGATGCAGAGCCTTTTCTTGTAGCAGAACTGCCGGACATCTTCACGTGTCGGGCGGCGACTGCTACGGACAGCAGAGTCATCATTCCCATCACCACATGATGAGGGGGGGATAGTCTCTGTTGTATTCTCCTGTGTAGTCTCTGTATTTGTATCACTTCTGGTGGAGAGAGGTGTACCTTCTGAGAGTGACCCCTGTCCCTTTTCAAAGTGAGAGGGTTCACTTTCAGAAGTGAGAGGTATCGCATCAGTAAAGGTGAGGGTTCGCAGCACATCAGGAATCAGTTCAATGAAGAGCACATTCCCGACTTTATTCCCCTGCACCTCAATGGTGCGTAGATGCCTTTTGACGACACCAAGGTGTTCCAAGGCGGTGACGGCATTTGTCGCCTCACGCTTTGAAATGCCAAACTGTTCAGCGAGGTCCGCATAGCTCCTCTGCAAGAGGTCGGCCTTGAATCGCTTCTTGTGGGCGATGACCTGACCGGAGCGCTCGTCGCGTATCTCCGTTGGGCGGTACCAGTACACGATGTCTGCAAGGATGACTATGGCGGCAAGATAGGGCTTGCCACTCGGATAAGTTATCGTCTTGTACCAATTCTGCGGAATGATGTTACCAGTGATGGAGATTCGTCCCACGGCGTCAACAATCCTGTTTCCTGAGCTGTCCATGTCCTGTCCCTTCTGCATAACTTGCTATACAGCTATTATGCTATATTGCTACCAAGCAAGCAACCTATAAAAGTGTCCTTCGCGGTTTCATCATAGAACCGTCATTCTGGACACGTCATATCTAGCGCGTCCTGCCAGCACGCTGGATGCAAAAAGGGCACCCACAGCACTGCCGGGGTGCCCTGCCATTACCAAGTGACCTGGCTTTGGTCTTCGTTCTCTTCTGATGTGACTGACTCTTGTTCGTCATGTGACTCGGAGGCCGACCTCTTTTCTTCACGCTGCGCCCTCTTGAACGCATCGAGCGCCTGTTTGGCATCGGCTGGGGTCCGCTCTTCTGTAGTGATGCGGAACTGGATGCTTTCGCGCTCTCTGGTCACCCATTCATCAAGACAGGCTTTCAGTGACTCAAGGTCCACTTCGACCCATCTGCATCCGAGTGATTCAAGCAGCAACTCCCCCATGGTCGAGACCGTAGCAGTTCGCCACTTTCTGGCCTGCTCACGCTCCTTAGCAGCAGCAGCCTTTCTTCCCTCCCGGAGTCGCGCCATTTTCTTTTTGGTCTCTTCCAATTCCCTGTCGTAATCAGCAACGGTGGGCATGTGAGGTCCTTCTTTCTCTCCGTCCAATTAGGTGCTCCCATAGCATATCAGATGTGCTGGACGAATGAAAATAATTATATATCTCTAGCAGGGATGATAGGTTTGTTGGATACCCCTATGCCGTCGTGGTAGGTGGGTTTCCCACCCTTCCCACAGCCTGCGAGTCTTTTAAGGGACTCTCCGGCCATGGAAAGCGTGGAAAACCCGTTCTGGCGTGGGGCCTGCCGTCGGTATCTACGCTGTATGAACAATGTGGATAACAGTATTTCTATCGTGATTGGTTTGTAGGTTACTACAATGATGTCAGCAGGAGAAGAAAGGCCACGGAGATGTCTAAAGCTACTTCGGTACGTGACAATCAGTGCAACGAGCTGGGATGGAGGGGGATTCGCTTGGCGGGTTCCCCTTCAATGTGTGTCCATTCTATGTAGCTTCCTAATTTCCTACCTTTATAGCATTGTTGGATAATACAATGGTTATAACACAGAGTACGAGCAGGAAGGACATCACCATGCAGTACAAGGGAATTGAACTTGAGGGTCTGGACAAGAAGGTTGAGCTGGCTCACAGCCGTTTCTATGGGACTGATGAGGGTGCGGACTGGCTTGCCAAGCTGCTGGACGCAGACAAGACGGCGCTCAGCCATAGCCAGTTCCATGAGGTCAGCGCCCTCAATTCCGTCATCAACATGGACTATCAGGTCGGCAATGGAGGTCTTGGTCAGTATTTCTTCAACGGCTACGACCAATACCGCGCACCGAAGCATGAGCAGGATGTTGCACAGCTCAATAAGGACGAGCAGTGCGATATGCTGGTCGAGCTTGCCTCACTCGCACGCGATGTTTTTCCCGACCGTGTTGCCGCACGTCAGGAACTCCTCGCAATGCAGGAGGACTTGCGCGAGGCAGATGGTGACGAGGAGGAGTACCCCGAGTTCGATGAGTTTTACTGGGGTGAGGTGAGCAATTTTGTAGCGCTCCTCTGCGAAACCTATGCTCAGTATCTTTGCAAGGCTTACGGAATCGCATAGTTCAAAGGGCGGGGCACTCAAGCATCGGGTGCCCCGCTCCCGTGTCTTGGTCTTATGCAAATGAGCGGAGCGACATCAAAGGAAGCAAGCATGAGCAAGAAGATGGTTGTCGAGTGCATCGAAACGGGAGAACAGTTCCCATCCATCGTTGAGGCTGCGCGAGCAAAAGGATGTTCTGCCCCGAACATCAGCAAGGCTCTTCAAAAGGGGACGATTGCCGCAGGAGGTCACTGGCGTTATAAGTTCCCCAAAAGCGAGGTCATGAAGGCGCAAAAAACCTTGTGTAACGCATGTCGGTCCTGCGGTCCGATGAGTGACGGAACTGGGGTTGACTGGTGTTCCACTTGCCCGGTTCTGCGCATAAAGCTGGGATAATTGGCAGCATGATAGTTTGTTGTGTTTAGCCTAACCTTGGGGGACGTTCCATACGGTATGTCCCCCGTTCCGATTACACGATGAGATATGTGGAGGCTCGCGTGAACGGCAGGATGCCATCAAGTGACATCATCAAGTGTCATAATTGACGCTATGAAAGGCTGGGTGTCACACTGCGTGAGGGTCGAACGAAAGGAATCGACGGAGAACGAATCCCCAGACTGCAAGAACTCATATTGTCAGAGAGGAGTAGAGAATGCGAAGCATGACACGGAGGACGTTTATCGCGGCTGCTCTCTGCTGCATTGCGGCAGGAAGTCTTACAGGATGCAAAAAGAGCGACATCGCAGGAAAAACGCTCTACAGTGTGTCCGCATGGTCGTGCAGTTACGAGGACCCCGGAGATGTAACAAGAATCGTCTTTGACGAAGGGAATGAGTATCACTATACCGACGGAAAGGATGAGGATACCGGTACATGGATGGACGGAGACGAAGGTATCGTCTTGACCTCTGCCACTTCGGGTGGTGTAACCACCCTTAACCGAAAGGATGACGGCAGTTATGCCGTCGCCGGTGAGAACGCCGTCTTTGGGACCCGTTTCTTCCTAGATGAGGATGATGCGAAGACCTACTCAAGCCAATTCGTCACGGATGCACCAAAACAGGTCTCGAAAATCCTAGAGTCATCTACTTTCTCAGGCGGCGATGGAGGCTGGAAATCGCAGACCAAGCCCGAAGAGATTGACTTCACAGACGGAAAGCTGAACTACCAGAAAGGTGAGTACACACAGGACGGGTACTTCTTCCATCAGGGTCCTGACGATGACGATTGGCTTGCAAGTGACCATTCTGGTAAATACAAGGTTACAGTGACCAAGATGGTGCGGAATGGCTACGGTGGCAAGTCAGACTGGCCCAGCTTTAGAGGCACACTTGCAGTCGGCGATACTTCGACAGACTTCGTGCTTGACATCAAGAGCGATGAGAGCGTCGTACTAACTATCGGACAGGTCAAGTTTACTGCAACTAAGTGACTTGAGATGTACCAAGGCTTACCAGTTGATTAGTGGTGAATAGAATCTCAGTTGTAATGGGGCGCGCTCAGAGGTGCGCCCCTCTTCTATGTGGGAATTATGTGGTGTCGTGTCTTTGTGGTTTGGTAGGTTACTATGGTGCTATAATGCTATTAGTTTAGGAACCCAAGAGAGAGGGACCAGCAATGGATGCCAAATCTATCATCGCCAAGTTCAACGAAACCCTTCATGACCTTAATGCCTGCATTGCCCAGACCACGGGGGATGAGCGCGAGCATTACAAGGCCATGCGAGAGGGTGCCATCCAGACCATCACCCGCTTTGGATATGAGGTCACGAAAGACTGGGATAAGGATGCGAGCGTCTGGACCTATCGCATTGCATCCGAGTAAATCCTCCTGTTGTGGGTCTTTCACAGATTGATTGAGGAGGGGGGCGTGTTAGTGCGCCCCTCTCTTTCTATCTATAGAGAGGGCAGCTCTGTCTGATTGGTGGATGTGTGGAATGTATGAAGCAGGTTGGTTTACTACATTCCTATTTACCAACAATGCTATATTGATAGTGTCTTATAGGGTAGGTCGAAAGGAAAGAGTATGGGACGCTACATCTACTCCTGCACGGTCAACGGGAAGTGCGTCGGGTACCTTGAGAGCACGACCGAGGAGGACAAGCTCGACATGGTTGAGGACCAGACCGCTGTCGGCTTCAACGGAAATGGCTACCTTGCTTTTTGGAAGCGCTGCAAGGAGTTCGAGCGCAACGTTCCGGGCGGTAAGAGGGAGTCGGTCATCACCGACACGTATACCGGCGACGAGAAGGTCTGGTAGTCGGATGGCAGGTATGGCGGGAGTGAACCAAACTCCCGCCATCAAGAAAGGAGCACACAATGGCAATCAACCGAGTGGTTATCGAAGGCAACCTGACGTGGGACAGCAAGCTGACTGAACGTGAGGACAAGCACATCCTCAACTTCCGTATGGCCGTCAACGAGAAGCGCCCCGATGGGAATGGGAACTGGGTGGACGCGCCGGTGTTCATCGACTGCGTTGTGTTCGGCTTGCGCGCCGAGAAGTTGGCCCCGTTCCTCACCAAGGGGACTAAGGTCACGGTCGATGGGAAGCTGCGCTACTCCGAGTATATGAAGGATGACGAGAAGCGCTCAAAGCTAAGTGTCGTGGTGGACCATCTTGAGTTCAGCGGTTCCCGGCGCGACGGAGCCAACGGAACCGGCGGTGCGCCGACTGCGGAGTCACCGGCAGAGGACACGTTTGACGAAGACATCCCGTTCTAATGTAGCGAACGGAGAAGGAGGAAGGACAGGAACATGTTTACGGTACTTTTTTTGAATCAGAAGGGCGGCGTCGGCAAGACGACCCTTGCAGACGAGCTTGCCTTCGCGCTTGAACGGCGCGGACAGACGGTCGCCTTTGTGAGCACCGACCCGCAAGGCGGTAGCGTCCATGAGGTCTGTGACGACCCCGACTACGCCGAGTGCTGTGATTTTCAGGTGGTTGACACCGCAGGTTCGCTTGACGGAGGAATGGCGGATTGGTGCCGTGCGGCAGACATGGTTCTTGTCCCTATGCTTCCCAGCACACGAGACATGGAGCCGACCATGCGGACGCTTGCTATCGCAAAAGACTCCGGCGCGGAGGCTCAGGTTATCATCAACTGCTTCTACGCTTTCGGGAAACTTGACCGACAGCTCGTGGAGTTTCTTGAGTCGGAGGCTGTGCCTGTCATCGCCAAAGTTCCGCGCAGTGTTGCGTTTGCACAGGCCGCAGGTGATGGCGTCTCGGTTGCGGTCCATTCGCCATACTGCCATGCCATTCCTGCCATCGAGGAGCTTGCCGATAAGGTAATGAGTGAGAAGGAGACGAGAAATGAGCACTAATGCTTTCATCGCGAGCGCAAAGAAGTCTAAGCGCGCTCAGACTGACATCGAGAAGCCTGCCACGGCGAATGAGGAGATGGTTGTCACCAACATCCGTATCCCTAAGTCTCTCCATCGCAAGGCTCAGCTTCACCGGATTGAGACGGGGGAGAGCATCACGGCGCTTGTGCGTCGCCTCATGGAGGACGAGCTTGGTTAGTGTATCGTGAGTCCGTCGAATGGACCACAGACGGCTCATAGAGGCCGGGAAGGAGAATCGTGAATGAAACGGATTCGACCATTCCGGGGACGCTATATCGTGTGTTCGAGGGAATGAGATGGACGGCTTTCTGAACTCGGTAGGGCGTTTTCTGACATCTAAGTCCGTTGGAAAGAAGACACCTACTGTGCGGATTTACAAGCACGTGATTTTTGCCACAGGCGGTGCAAGGACCCGAATCAGGAGAGCAAGCGCTTGGCATCATCTCATTCGCTTGCTTGCCGGGAAACGATGATGGAACACTCAATGAAAGGGAGTAAATGATGATGAACAACGGTGTGCCTAAGCTGACGGAGGAGGAGCGTCGTAGCGCGCTGGACCGTGCAATGAAGGTGCGCCGCGAGCGCGCGCGCCTCAAGCAGTACATGAAGGCAGGAAAAGTCTCTCTTGCCGAGGCGCTTGATACCGATTGTGCGAAGCGCCTTCCGGTCAAACAGCTTCTTGCGAGCATTCCGGGCATCGGAGTGAGCAAGGCCGAGAGAATCATGCGCACACTTCATATTGCGCCGACCCGTCGAGTGGGTGGACTTGGACCGCGCCAGCGCGCAGCTTTGCTGTCTTTAGAGAATAGTGGATGGGACCCGGCGCTCTATCGCAAGTAGGCATCTGCGCGAGGGCGATAAGTCTACTGCCGGATTCCGTTACTGTGGTTAGGCGAAAACAGCGGAGGTGAGCTGACACGAAATGGAATTGCTCATGTTGGGCAATCCTGATTTTGTAAAGTCGTGAAATCTGATTTTGTAAAGTCGTGGTGAATGAAAAAGGATGGGTGGCGGCACCCATCCTTTTTTGGTCTCCCTGTGCCAAGGCTTCGGGAGACCCCGCGCCCACAACACGCAAACGGGGGTGGCGGCACCCCCGTTTCCATGTCGCGTGCGCTCTCGCACCGGCCAAGGCCGCTCTTCGAGTGCTATACTAGCAGTGCTCACTTGCAAGATGTAGGAAGTGTAGCTACAAGTGCGGTAAAAACCGCGCTTGTACCTCCCCTTCCATCTTGCTTTCGGGCGGACTTAGGGTCCATCCGAAAGGGCGCTCTGCTGATGCGGTGACGGTCAGCTTAGTGCTGTCCCGTTCCCGGCTCTGGCAACCCGAGACTCGCGTTTCGTGTTACCGATAGACGGTGGCGGCACCGTCTCAGCAACGACAGTTGACGATTTTGAAAAGCTAGGAGGCGCGAGATGCAGAACCGGGACACAGTGGTCCGTTGCCGAGTGACGAAGGCCGAGCGCGAAATGCTCAGGCGCAAGGCTGCGAAGATGAAGATGTCGGTCTCTCAGTACATCCGATTCACCGCAATCGAATCTGACAATCTACAAGTTGTAACTATTGACACGACTCCATTACAAAAGCTCGGTTTCGAACTTACTAAGCAGGGCACAAACCTGAACCAGCTTATGAGGTTTCTCAATACCTATGGTGTCGATGTCTATAACGCAAAAGAAACAAATCGTATGCTTGCCAGAGAAGGCCAAGCCTTTCTTCAAGTGATGGATGCGTTGAGTGACCTAAAGCGTGAAGCAAGTAAGCATCGTGTCGTAATTCTCGCAAATGACTTTATCAACGATGATGAGGAGGTATAAAGAGTGACCGTGAGGAAAAGTAAGAATGCTCGTCTCTCTTTTGAACAAATTATCAAGCAGGAAGCTGTCAAGTGTGGGTTCGCTGATTATCGACCGGATTCTGCTGACGTTGTAGCTATGGCAAGACTCTATTTCTCAACACTTAAAGACATTCTTGACGATAGCGTGGACAACATGGCCGCCTTTGCAAGACCTTCGTTATCTAACGACGATTCAGCAGAAGCACCCTTCCTTGAACAGCTTGCTGCAAAAGACCGGCAGATAGAGAATCTGACTATGCAGATAGGTGCTTTGACCGAAGCTATTCGAGAAACAGCCACGAACGCGAAGTCCATTCAGAATATGTTAGACGGCGAGTATCACGAAGTTTTGAAATCACAACGGAGCGAAGTTCGTTACTGGCAAGAGAAATCACAAGCAGATGACTTGGAGCTTCATAGTCTGAGAAGACAGCTTCAAGAAAGCGAAAAGAGAATTGCCGAACCAACTTTGCTCAGCAGACTCTTCTATCGTGGTCGATATGATACTCGGTGAAAAACAACCATTGGAAATTTGGAAAGGGGGAACTCGGATTGACCATTGTCAAACAGCGTGCCGTCACAGGAAAAGGCCATCAGAGAAACCTCCGTTCTTATATCAACGATGAGCGTAAGGTTCTTCTGCGTGATTGTCAGAATATGGATGGTTGCACTGATATAAAGCGGTGGGCTTATTTTATGGAGCGCACACGAGAAGCATTTGGTCATAACGAGGCGGCGCGCCGCGCGCGCGACAAGGAGACCGGCAAGCTGGTCGAGGCAAAGAACACCATCATGTATCATCAGATTTTGGCCTTCTTACCCGATGAGTGTGACATCAATGGAGGCAAGCTGACCCCAGAAGACTGTATGCGTTACGCTAAAGAATATGCGAAGACCTATTACCCGAACCAGCAGGTCGTGTTTGCACTCCACAATGAGTATTGCAAGGCGGATAAGACGCACCGCTATGCCATCCACATGGTTATCAATCGGTCCGACATGGTGACCGGGAAGCGGCTCAACGAGGGGCGCGGTCAGGAGGCAAAAGTCCGTCGCGCCAAGCGCGTGCGCGAAATGGACGACCGATGGGGACTAAAGCCGGTCGAGTGCGATGAGCGCAACTCGGCTGTCCACAAACGTCAGCCGTCGAAAATCGAACGCGAGATTGAAGCGCGAGGAGGCGAGTCGTATAAGACGAACACCCGCGAGCTGTGCCGTCTCGCAGCCGAAAGGGCAGAGAACATTTACGACTTCCGCGAACTGCTTGAGGGCTGGGGCATTGAGACGGAGTTCAGAGAGGGCCGAATGTACGCAACTGATACCGACAACTCCCGCTACTCCTTCTCCGTGAAGCGTCTCGATTCCGACTTGGACCAGAAGGGGTTGGAGAAGGCATTCCTTGCCAACATGACCGCCTCCGTGCGCGCCAAGGGCGAAGAGGTCATCAAGGAGCGCGAAGCCACGGAGCGACAGCGGGAACACGTGCAGGAAGTCAAGAAGGCGTACCTCTCTCGCATCCGGGAGGCGTACCTTGGGTACCGCAAGCAGGCACACTCAATGAAAGGGACGGATTTGAGCGAGTTCCCGAAGTTCCGAATGGAACGTCCCCCGAAGGAAGTCGCCAACGACCCGGAGGTCAAGCGCACCATCCTTGCCTACTGGCGAGGAGCAGACGAACTGCGCACGGAAATGGCGTCGAACGTCCCCTATGCCCGTGGTGGCAACGGAAAACCTGTATCGGGCGGTACTGCCACCGACGGGCATCGTCCGCAGGAACGCCAAACTCAGGAGCGTGGGCACGAAGATGTCAACCGTTAGTCGTTGATGTAGGAATCGTGAAGCAAAGCAGATTGATAGGAGTGTATTAGTACAGCATCATAGTATGCTATAATGATAGGTACTTGGAAAGGAGTTATATGGACGCGAAAGAGAAATGGATAGTCGAGGTTCAGTCTTTGTCATCGGAGATAGATGGCAAGAGCGGATGGATTCAGATAGCCGAGTGCCGTGACAGGATTACGGCCATTGAGATTAGCGATGCTCTGCGCAATCTCATGAAGACAGGCATCGTGGTCAACAGCGCTCATGGTCCCGGCCTGACAATACGAACCCACATGTCGGCGGGCAACCACTAGACAGGAGGGAAGCACATGGCAAAAAGTTTTAAGGAGGCGCGACGAGAGATGGACATTGCCGATGGCTTGGACCGTGATGGACCAGTTCGTAGCCACCTCAATGAGGAGGCACGGGATATGCGCAACGCAGGCCGAAAGTTGGAAACCTCCGAAGACGAGATGACTCTTGCTGGCCTCGTAAAGCGAATGCAGGACCTTGAGACCACCCAAAGGCAGAACAATGAACGTCTTGTCAAGGGCATGAACCAGCTTCTCTACCAGATGCGAGAAATCCTCGATGAGGTTGAACACATCCGCTCCGAGGCAAAGGACGAGACCCACAATGCCCAGCAGGCTGCCCTCAACGGCGTGAATCGTGCCCAACAGGAGGCGGAGCGCCTTACCATTGAAAATATCAACACTGTCACCAAGAAGAGCACGGAGTACATCGACAATATGGTGTTGGTGGCGAAGCGCCGCATAGAACGCCTTGCGCTCATTACCTTGCCGGACAAGCTCTTCCAGACTCTCAAGTGGGTCGTCTTGGTGCTTGCACTGTTTATACTAAGCCATATAGCTTGGCAGATAATCGCTTAGGAGCGAGAGGAAAGGACGTGGTGGTTGGTGAAGGACTACACGGTTGAAATCGAAAGGACGTATCGCACAGTCCTGACGGTGAAAGCGTTAAATCGCAAGCAGGCGATGCGTGACGCTCAGGGAATCTCAGGGCGCGGGAATTGCGACCATGGAGAACTTGCTCAAGTTCTCGTGCGTATCCTTGATGCCGCTGGCCCAGATGGGAGGTCTGATTGTTTTCGGTCGAAGTGATACGGGGTATCACGGGCGATACCGGCGTCAACGGCATGGGCTTCGCCGACATCAGAGATGTCCCGTTGACACCGTTCTCTAGCCCGTGATACTGGGCAGCTAAGCAGAGCGAAGGAGCGCTCTGCTCCGCACACTCACCAATTTGGGCGATGGAAAGGATGATAGTTATGAAGAAGAACAATGAGTTCGATACCGAAGAGACCACGATGATAAACACGCCGGAGGAGGAGAACAAGGAGAACGATAACAAGGACACGCCGAGCGTAAACTCAAAGGAGAAGGCTCTGGCACTTATCCGCAAGGAGCTTGCCAAGAAGGGCGTGTGGCACACGGAGAATGAGGTCGAGGATGTCCTCGACGCGCTTTATGAGGTCTATGAGGCGGATGGTACCGTGCCGACCCGTGAGGCGTTCGCCGAGCGTTGCGCGAACGAGGAGGTTACTCAGGCTGTCCTTGGCATGGGGCGCGACCCGTTCCTCAAGAAGAAGCTCGGCAAGCGTGGGGTCACTGCAATCTGCGCAGGCTGCGTGCTCGCTGTCGCGCTCATAGGTGGCGGTGTCTGGTGGGCGGTCACAGCTCAACCGCAGGATTCCCACGACGCGGGAAGTTCCGTCACGTCCGTGAGCGAGAAGAAGGACGCCGACGAGAAAGAGAAGGAGGCGTCAAGCGACGAGAAGACTGACACGGCTGGCGAGGATGCCGAGAGCGCGGAGACCGGGACGCAAGACGACGGCGATAAGGCCGCTGGGGACACGGCGGCGCAGAGTACCGATGCTGGCAAGAGCCAGACAGGTAGCGGCTCGACTGCAAGCTCCGGCAACAACGGCACCAGCGGTAACAGTGGCTCGAAAGGCGGCTCGACCGCAAGCTCCGGCAACAGCGGGTCGGCATCTAAGCCGACCGGTGGTTCTACGGGTGGCTCTAGCAGTTCGACCCAGACCCAGCAGCCGACCCACACGCACAACTGGGTGCCTGTGACCAAGACCGTTCACCACGATGCGCAATACAGGACCGTGCATCATGATGCGGTGACAAAGGATGTCGTCATCTGCAATCACTGCGGTGCTCAGTTTGGGTCTACAAGCGAGTGGTCGGCTCATGCGAAGTCCCTTGCCCTGCAAGGCGTAACCGCGAACGTCAGCTACCGCACGGAGCCGGTGGTTGTCCAGCAAGCCTATGACGAGCAGGTTCTTGTCAGCAACGCTTGGGACGAGACGGTGACCACAGGTTATCGTTGCTCCACCTGCGGTGCGACGAAGTAGTCGCTAAGAGAAAGAGTCTGCCCGTCCCTCCATGTGAGGGGCGGGCATTTTCTTACAAGCCAAGTAAAAGCCCCCGAGAGCGTATCTTTTGCTCTCGGGGGCTTCCTTTCCGCAGTCGCTTTCTATCGGCTCGGGTCGTGCCCGTCCCTATGGGGAGGCTCAAGGATTCCATCAATTTCCAGTGCTTGCGATGCTCTCCTCATATCGGCCATCTCCTCTTGGAGTGAGGGTGGTCTCTGAGTTTCCGGCGCAGGTTCCACGGCCTCTCGCACCTGAGAGAGATGGGAAAGAACGTCGTGTCGTCTGCCGATTTCAGTGAGGGTGGCAGCTTTGGCGCAATCCTTGAACCAAGGATAGGTCTTCTGCAAGCCCTCCAACACTTTATATGCCTGCACGTAAGACATTCCATGAACAGACTCGTACCCGGAATACTGAACGTGTTCGAAGCCGTTGGCCTCCATGAACGATTGCAACTTCCCCCACGCGGCTTTGTATCCCGTCTTACTTTCTGACGGGTAGAGGGATTTCAACCTCTCCTCGTCTAAGTCGAAGTGAAATGCCTTTCTACTGTTCGCCATAGTGAGTTACCTACGCATAAAGACACTGAGGGTCGGTCTGACGGAACACCTCAAGACAGTCGATGGCATCCGTATCGTCCTCATACGCAGTCAGTGACTTCACGTTCTGCATCACCCACTCCGCATTAGAAAGCATCGAGAGCGCGAGGCACTGAGACTCGACCTCATTCCCCTCCTTCGCCCTCCACTGATTGTGAGCGATACGGGTTAAGCCGTATGTCTCAACGTTTCGCCCGACGTAATCGTAAAGGGTTTCAAGGTCGTAGCCGTTCCTCGAAGCCTTGCTCTCATCAAACTCTATGACGAAGCTCCAAGGTTCAGCTTTCGTTTTCTGCATCATCATTCTCCTCCCTGTGAAGATATAGTCTATTATATTATTATTTTACTACATTCCTACGATTCTATCAATATAGCTCCCGCCCTAAGCGCTGCGTTCCGGTTCTATCAGGGGTGCGTCGATATTGGTCACAGGCTGTGTTCGAGCCGCAGCACGCATAGCTTTAGCCTCCTCAGCGATGCTTACGCGGTCTCCGTCGCGCTCCTCCTGTTCTCTCGTGAGGTCTCGTCCAAGAACAGTGTCGTATCGCTCCTTGAGGTAGCTGCTTGCCCTGTCTGCCTGAGATGCGGCTTTGAAGAGATAGTCGGGGTCATTCTCAAGAGCCTTAATCCAAGACTTGAGATAAGCCACATGGCTTTCATAGAACTCACCTTCCATGTCGGCACTCTGAATCCCAAGGTCTGCGGACATGAAAAGGCTGCCAAGTTCTGCAACCAGCTCTTCCTTGGCGTATTCAGGACTGCCAAAGACGGTGTTGCAGCTACGATTCAGTGCGGTCGGATGCCCAGTAGAATGAGTCATCTCGTGAAGCAAAGTGCGAGTGAAGGATTCATCTGAACGGAAGGTGTCGCGCGGAGCAATTAAAATCCGGTCGCTTAGAGGCGAGTATGCGGCCATGCGCAGGTAGCCAGGACTCTCTATCACCGGACAGCGGGAAGAGTCGATGAGGTCTTGAGCAATGGATGCCGTTCGGTCGCTTTTGTGTTGCGGAACCGGTTCGTCGGGGATACCCTCAATCTCCGAAGCATTAAAGACATTCCAGTAGCCGACCAGACGGAGATATGTCCCCGTGACCTCCTTCTCACCGGTTTCCTCATTCTCCTCCATCCTTGCGAACGACTTCCAACGCTCAATGAGAGCGGACTTCGCACCTTTTCGAAGACGCCAGCCCGCGTCCTGTACCTGCTTGAAGGTACACCAGCGGTTATCGGTGAACCCACGCACCATACCGATGAATCCAAGATGAAGTCGGTTTCCACCTTGATATACAGTACCAGTGACGGGGTTATGCGGGGTGAGGGACGGAAGATATGGTTCGGACCACCGAAGCCCGTCACGCTTCATGTCTGCAAGGACCTTTTGAACCACAGCAGCGCGCTGCGCCTCCACGCGCTCTACGGCGGACATTTTCTTTTCCTTTGTCATGGAGGTCTCCTTTCAATGGTTCACCTATAGAAATAAGTATATCAGTGGACGGATGGGGCGATTTTTTGTCAGTGGATGAAAAACGACCCCACAGAATCGCCTCTGCGGGGTCTAAACGGTTTAGTGCCTAATTGGACACTGAGAGACCATAAACCACGTCATAAACAGGCTCAGGATGCCTCAGATGCGGTCCCGGTATTTTCTCCCTGATTTTGGGTGGCTATCTCACTTGTTACGAGGACAGTACGCTCGTTTTTCACCCAGATGTTATAGGAACAGGTCACAAGAGAGATGGTTTGCTCCGGTTCTGTCGTATCGTCCAGCACCATGGTGGCGTTCGCCTTTGAAGAATCATACCAAGACCGATAATCGTCCTCGCTATCAAAGGTAGTGCGCTTGTTCCGCTCCAACCCATTGATGATTTGCGCGAAGCGTGCCCCGTAGGTCTTCTTCCACTCAGGGGTCTGGATATAGATGGTCGAATGCTCCTTGGCGAAGTCTTTGTCGATGTAACTGGCGATAGTGCCAAAAGGAGCTGCTGTCACGTCGTTTCCAAAATGATGGCCCATGATGACAGCGTTCTTGCTCAGCAGCCCGTCCGGGCAGTCAGCGTCAAGGTAGATAGCTCCATGCGGATTATAGTTGCCGTAAACATCATGCTTGAGGTAATAAGTCGGGTCATCGGATGGTGCTTGCAGAATGGGGGAATTGATAGAAGTGCCCGGTATCGTAATCCATCCGATGATGTCCTTGTTGATGCTTTTCCAATAGTCCCAATCTACGACTGGGAACCCGTCGCTTTCCCCGTTATCCGCCGCCTCCGATTGTTCTTCCGGGGCAGCATTTGGAGAGGGCGGTGTCTGCGCCGCCTGCCTCCAAGAGAGAAGGGTCCACCCTAAGACCGCCGCACCGGCCAGAAGGATAAGAGCCATGGAAAGAGCGATGCGTGATTTTGTCTTCTTCTTCATGTGTGAACCTCCTTTTACTGCGCTGTCATCCCGGTCATCAGACCCCTATTAGAGAAGAAGGGGCGCTGGACGCGCCCCTTCTAAAAACCAGCTTGTGCGCTGTCTCCTAATGTTACCCTAGTTAGCCTGCTGAGCACTGTCAACGGGCCGCTCCGCACCACAAATAGTGCAGACCATTTTATCAGGCACCGTCTCGTCGTAGGCAGGCGTGTCCGTGACCTCTTTCGTATAACCCTCGCTCACCAGTACCTCACTGGTAATGGGTACGTTAGTGGAGTAGCCGGAGTGGCCGGTCTCTTTGATGTGCTCATCGGCTTTGCCGTCGATGACCTGCTTGCACTCGTTACATACGGTGTGATAGGTGGTCTCATTGGCATAGACCGGCGCGACGGTCTCGTTGTGGGTCACCGCATCATGATGAACGGTCTTATAAGTAATCGTCCAATCGTGCGTGCAGGCGTCTTTCTGCGAGCCATCGTCTTTGTCCGCATTTGTGGACGCAGGAGATTCGATGGCAGTCTGCTGACCCGTCGATTGCTCCCCTCCGGTAGAACCACCTGTGTGAGGCAGGAAGACAGAGACCGCCGTGAGAAGGGCAAGAAGGGCAATGACCGCAGCGATGGTGATTAAGACACGGCGCTTAACTGTGGGTTTCTCCTTTCTGGTTTCTTTTTTCTCCTTCTCATCATCCGAAGGAGATTTTGTCGCATCACTCATGGATGTTCCTCCTTTCAAAAGTGGGCGCTCCCTTTTTCAGGGGAGCGCCCACAAGTCTCATTGAGGGCTAGGATTCGGAAGTGCCGTCTTCGGAACCGCTGTCTTCATTCTTTGCGGAATCGGAGTCTGCTTCCTCCTGCTTCGCCGCACGACGGCACTTGAGGCCGTAAAGGCCGAGTCCGACAGCCGCCGCGATGAGCAGAACGATGGCAAGCTGGAACCCGGCATCGTTACCGCCGGTCTTTCCATAGAACCCGCCCTTGGGCGTGCTTGTCACAGTCACAGTCTGGTCCTTGTCGTTCAGGTCCTTATGCTGTGCCACAAGGATGTCGGTGGACTTGCCGTCAATGGAAGACTGCTTGTAAAGCTCCTCGTAGACCACAAGGTCATGTCCGTTGAGCGCAGTTGCGTCAAACGGTCCAAGGTCGATGTCGATGCTTCCACTCTCGCTGTTGGGCGTGAAACGAAGCTCGGCGGTGACGTGCTTGTCGTTGACCGACAGCGGCTCGCCAGTTGCCTTGTCGTAAAGAGTGGCCTTGAGCGTGTATTCCTTGCCCGGAATCAGACCCTCATAGGATACGGTGTCGGTAATGACAGCATCCTTACCGGCCATCAGCTCGTGGTCGCCGTCAGAGGCGTCCGTCGCCGTGGTCCCGATAGTGCTCGGGATGAGCGTCACGGTCTGGTCCTTGTTGTCAAGGTCCTGCTCGGTTGCGACGACAACAGGTGCCTCGGTGGTCTCATCATCGAAGCTGCCCTTAAACAGCACCTCAAAGACCACCACGTCCTTGGTCTCTCCATTCAGTCGGTCGATGACTGCGTTGGAGTCGAAATCGAAATCCATGGAGACAGTACCCGAAGCGTTGTCCGGCGTGAACTCGGCACACTGGAAGACCAGATGGGAAACGAGGTCAGCATTGTCCTTGAGGAACGTGCGAAGGGTATCCAAATCAACAGGTGTGCGCTCCTTCGAGTTGACACCAGTGATGTCGGAAAGTTTATCCATGAAGGACTTCACATCGTCCTGCGTGAACTGGTTGCTGTCATCCCCAGTAAGGATGGGAAGGCCGGTCTCCTTGTCCATCAGGATGCCAGCCATGGTGTAGCCGGTATCGCTAAGAACATTGTTGTAAGCAATGGAGTCGGTGATGGTGGTCTCTGCATCCGCGATAACCTTCTTGTCGCCGTCAAGGCCGTCGGAGGCAGTAGTGCCAATGTCGGACTTATGAACGGTGACGGTCTGGCTCTCATCGTTGATGTCCGCGTGCGAAGCAATCTCCACACCGGAGCGCTCGATGCTCTCAAATGCCACGAGGTCGGTCCCGTCCGGGATGTCAGTGGCGTCGAAGGTGAAGGTCACATCAACGGTGCCGTCAGCAGCCTCCGGGGTGAAGGTGGTCTCAGCGGTGACGGGCTGGCCGTCAACCTCAAGAGCCTTCTCGGTCACGTTGCCGTCGTCATCAGTCGCCTTCACATGGAGGGTGCCCTTGAGGGTGTACTCCTTGCCGGGGATGAGGTTCTTGTAGGAGACCGTATCCACCACGGTCGTCGTGGAGTCCTCGACCACGTTCTTGTCGCCGTCATGCCCGTCGGAGGCAGTGGTGCCAAGCTCGGGGTGAGTCACGGTGACGGTCTGGCTCTCATCGTTGATGTCCGCGTGTGCGGCCACCTCGATACCCGAAAGGTCAAGGCTCTCGAAAGCCACAACCTTGGTCTCATCCTTGATGGCACGAGAGTCGAAGGTGAAGGTCACATCAACGGTGCCGTCGGCAGCCTCCGGGGTGAAGGTGGTCTCAGCGGTGACGGGCTGGCCGTCAACCTCAAGAGCCTTCTCGGTCACGTTGCCGTCGTCATCAGTCGCCTTCACATGGAGGGTGCCCTTGAGGGTGTACTCCTTGCCGGGGATGAGGTTCTTGTAGGAGACCGTATCCACTACGGTCGTCGTGTCGTCGGTAACTACGTTCTTGTCGCCGTCAACGCCATCAGAAGCGGTGGTGCCGATTTTCGGCGCAACGATTTGGAGCTGCTGGTCGGTGTCATCCTTGTCGGTATGCTTAGCAACAAGCCGCTCCGTACCACTGCTCAGGTCGTACAGCTCCTCGTAGACCGTGACAGTCTTATCACCAAGGCCGAAAGTGGAGACGTTCATCTCAACGACCTCAGAACCGGTCGTGTCCTGTGCCGTGAAGGTCTTGGTAGCCGTCACAGGCTTCCCATCCACAAGGATGGCCTTGCCAGTGGAAGCATCCACGAGGGTTGCATTGAGACGATACTGGTCGCCCTTGGAGAGGCCACCATAGGTCACCTTGTCTGCGATAGCAACGTCACCCACACCGATTTGGCTGTCTCCATCAGTGGGGTCATAGGCGTTGGTCGAGATTTCCGGCTTGAGGTCGTCCAGCGTACCAAAGTCGTAAGACACGCTGTCTCGGGTGATGATAACGGAAGTCTTGACAAGGGAGTACCCCTCATTGGCCGTACAAGGCAGCTCCTCAATGGTGTAGCTGTCATAGGGCAGAGCGCCAAGGGAGTCGTTGGCCTTGGTCATACTGCCTTCGGTAGTGAGGCCGAACCAGACACCGGCTGACTTATCGAGCTTTGAGCTGTCAATCACTCCATTCTCGTTCAATGCCCAGTCGTTTCCGTTGGTGTTCTCCGTATGCTTGTTCCAAGAGGAAGCAGAGGAGAAGTATCCATTCTCGTCAGTCACGACGATATGGCTCTCGCCGGTGGTATTGGAAGTGACCTTGAAGGCGACGCCAGCAAGGTGCTCCGCAGTGTCGTCCCCCTTCTTGGAGAACTCAAGGTCAGAACGCTTGACCTGATTCTGCGCGGCACCGTTCGTGTCGGCGAAGGGGTTCACGATGACGCCATCCTCCGTAATGGAGAACTTATGGTCGGTGTTGTCGAGATTGTAACCCTCGGTGGCCTTCACCTCGCGTAGCGAGTAATCGCCATAAGGCAGGCAGTCAGCGGAGGTCGAGGCATGGCCGTCCTTGACGACGATTGTCTTGACGACATCACCCTTGGAGTAGGTCACGCCATCAACGATAACAGGGTTGTCACTAAGCGTCGTGATGGCAAACTCGGTACCATCGAAGGAAGCAGCATCGCCCAGCGGCGCGTTCAGACCGCTCTCGGCATCACGCTTATCAAACTCGATTCCGCCACGTACCACGTCATCATTCGCGTTGAAACTGTAGACGGTGCCATCCTCGCTGATAGTAGCGTGGATTTCCTCGGAGGTATTGAGGTAGGAGTCGTTTGTCTTCGACTCACGGATGGTGTAGTTGCCGTAGGGAAGCGCATCATCCTCAGTGGTGGCAACGCCGTCCTTATCAGTGGTGATGGTCAACGCGACTTCGCCGGGAGCGAACTCCTTGCCGTTCACGATGACGGAGTTGTCGTTGTCATTGATGATGGAGAAGGTGATGCCCTCAAGGCTTGCTCCGCCCTGCGGAGTCTTCCCGGTCTCAGTGTCGAGCTTCTGGACCTTGACTCCACCGCGCTTCACGGTCTCGGGAGCAGTGGGCATGTTGTAGGTGGTGACCGTACTAAGAGGGGTCTCCTGAATCTTCTGGAAGCTAACAAAGTCCTTGTTCAGAAGGTAGCCCTCGGGAGCCTTGGACTCATAGACAACGACGGTGCCACGAGGAATGATGACATTGTTGCTGGCGTCATGATAAATGCTGTCGCCAGAAACAAGGTGGCTGTCATCAAGGTAGGTAAAGCCGTCATTGTCGGTGCTGACAACCCAAGTACGAGTCGGCTTTACATCGGCATCCTTGATAGCGTCATAGCTATCATAATCGAGGGTGTCGTAGTATTCGATGGTGAACTCGGCTCCGGCAAGAGATGCGCTGCCCTGCGGCAGGTTGCTCTCTCCGTTGTATGTCTTCTGACCATCAAACTTGCCAAGGAGAATCGCCATCGGGTCGTTCGAAGGCGGGTCAGCAACCGTAATGACTGTGGTTTGTCCACCATTAACAGTGAACTGCTGGTCGGATGCCTTGAGATAGCCTTCGGGAGTCTTCGTCTCCTTTAAGGTGTACGTTCCGGTGGGCAGCTCAAGGGTGTTCGTGTTGCCACTTTCATCAGTGGTCAGCGTACCAACAGGAGCGCCGCTGCCATTGTAAACCGTAAACTCAGCACCCTTGAGAGAGTAGCAGTCGTTCCCATCGGTGACGGACGGGTTCGCACTCACCTTCTGGACTTTTGCATAGCCATTGTTCAGCTTCCAGTTAATCTCAAAGAAGCCGCCACCCGCCTGAGTATGCGAGGTCGGAACGACAACGCCGATAATGGCTGTGTTGCCGTAGACGGCAGCCACATAAATGTGCGCACCAAGGTTGTCCGACGTGGCTGCGGGTTCGTTATAGCCGGAGTCAAGCTGGAACCCCGTATTGACCCCAACATGGCCGCAGGTGAGGCCGACCTTGACCTCAGATGGGATGGTGACGACATTCGTGGTCTGGGCATGGATGGTGGAGGTACGCTTAATGCTGTAATTGCCAGAACTCAGTCCATTGACATTCACAGCCTGCGTACCAAGCGCCTGATAGATGGTCTTATTCTCGTAATTGCCAAGGTAGCCGTTTTCGACGGCGGGATGAACGCTGCCGGAGGTGCTTCCATAAGTGTTGGTCGCACTTACAACGAAGGACTGACCGGCGCTCGGGGCCGAATCAAACTCCCACGTGCCGATGTTATTCACACCGGTTGAGTAGGTGCTGATTCCAAGGAGAGAAGCAGCCTTTTTGAGCAGATTGCTGGACATATTGACGGTCATGCAGTGAATACCGGATGGGGCCATGAAGAACTCAAGGGTACCGGTCTGCTCGTCATAGCTCCACATGTTCATGTCGGAGGTGTACTGAATGCCGTTTACCGTCACGCTGTCGATGAGATTGCCGTCCACAGTGGACCCATCAGAAGAGAGCGTAACGCGAGTATGGGCAGAGACCACGGGCACGCTTACCTTACCGTCCTCAACCCCCTCAGCGCAGGAATTGGCATCGTTGGAGGAGAAGTCGAAGGTCGCCTTGGCGGAGGCATCCTGTACGGTATAGACAAGCTGGATACGAGAAGTAGCGACAACGGGCTGGCCGTCGTCGTCCGTCGTGGTGTAAGACTTTGGTACATAAATGAGACCGGTAGCCTCATCCATGATGAAGCCGTCACGCATCACGGCATCCGCGTTGTTCTCAGCAGCCGCCCAATCAGTCAGCTTAGCACCCTCGATGTTGGCACCGGCCCAACCAACATAATAGTCGGCATCCGGGTCAACCTCGAAGAGTACGGCATGGGAGACCGCCTGAGAAAGCATGGCCGTGTAATTGTCGGACATGCCATCACCATCTGTGTCCGCCCACAGCTTATCGAGGGTCGCATCGGGGAGCTTGCTGCCATCGACCACGGTAGTGGTAACGGTGAGCACATCCTTGCGGGACAGCTCGTCCCCATTGCCCACATACTGAGCGTTGGCGTGAGCGAGCACATAATCCTCAACACTTGCCGTGTTTTTCTGTTCGGAAACTGCGACAGGTTTAAGGGCGCGCGCCCCAGCAGACCCATTCTCGTTGAATGCAGCAGCAACAGTGGTGTCACCGCTCACGGTAAACTTGGCAGCACCGTTCACCACATCGACAGCAGTCCCCTCCTCGTTGTCATTGAAGATGGACACGCTATCTGCGTAGTATCCGTCGTTAGGGGTAACGTGAACGGTTACCTCGCTGCCTACGTTGACGGAAATGGACTTCTCATCGGTCCCATCGAAAGAGAGGGAGCCGTTGTCAGTGTCCATCAATGTAACAGTCGCCGTCTCCGGCTCATCCGCGTATGCAGTGGCAGAAAAGACCGGTGACAACGGGCTGAGCACAGAGCTTACGATGAATACGGCTGCCACAATGCGGTTCATGACGCCGTGGCCGCGTACCTTGTTCTTGATGCGTTTAATGCGCCCGGTGATATGTTCCATCCTTAACACTCCTTTCTATTACTTAAAGTCTTTCCTAAGAGAAATCGAAGCCGGTAAGGTTTTCCTCATCAGCATTCTCCTCAGTAGGGGCGTCCTCCTCGTCGTCATCGAGCATATCCCCTTGTGCAACCTCTGCATTACGGATGCGCTCAATAGCGGCCTCGGTGTAGCCCATGGTTTTGGCAACCTGCTCACCAGACCAGTCTTGATGAGCTTTGGCAAGATAATCGAAAACAGCAACAGCTCGACGGTTTACCGACTTTGTGACCGCATCAGAGTAGCAAAGCTGCTCCATTGCGAAGAATCGCTCACCATTGATGAGGTCATCGCCCTCGCGCCACAGGACCTTCTCACCGTCTTTTTTAAGCCATACGATGTCCGAAAGCTCATCAGGTGAGACAAGCAGCATGGCGCAACCGACCTTACGGACGGCAGCGGGCACATTCACTCCGTCGAGGTTCACCGAACCGTCGGCGGAACCAGAGCCGTCGTACCAATGCTGAGCAAGGACGACCCCACTGCCATTAAGGTCGCCGAGATAGAGGTTCCAGTCCATGAGGACCGCTGTCCCTTTGCTGCGGAACGGTTCTGAGGCAGTCTGTGGGGAGGTGTCGAACTCCTCAAAGCGGTGACTCTTGAAAAGCACTTCTACCTTCATCTTCTGAAACCTCCTTTCTCAGTCCTAGCGGGTCTGCGCGCGGTCGTCCTGACCATCATGACCAGAGAGCGCGTCGGCGGCCTCACGGCTTGTCTCAGCCTCGTCCTTGAGGCTCACGCCCTGCTCTTTCTCGGCGGCCCGCTCTGCGGCCTTGGTGTCCTTGAATGCGTCAAACTCGGCCTTAATGCCCTTCACGAGCGCCCAAGGATTGACCTCGAAGCGCTGATAAGGATTCTCAGGGTCGTCCTTGCTCCCCTTCCAGATGGCAACCGGGTCGTCCCCCTTGAAGGAAAGGGTTACCTGCTCACCACCGAGCATCTGCTGCTTCATACGGTCGTTCATGAAGAGGTCGCAGGAGAAGCCGCCAATGTCGATACCATTGACCTTGGTGCCCTGCGCGATATGCAAGTACGCCTTCTCAAACGTCCGCCCGTCCTTCGCGGTAAAGGTATAGGGTTGCAGAAACGCAGCAGGAACCTTCACGTGTGCGAAGGCGCTTTGTCTGCCTCCCTGCTCTTGCGGGACTGTCTTCTCTGGCATGTCAATCACTCATCCTTTCTTCTGTCCAGTGCCATTGTAGACACCAGTTATTCTACCGTATTTCTTCATCTTGTACTGGGACATCGTTCTTTTACATAGCGTTAGTAAGCTGGTCTGCGGCTTGCCGGGAGACTGCGGTCTCGTCTTTAATGGGCACTGATTTGTGCTCATAATTATCTTTTTGTTTTGTTGTGGTTCCCTTTCGGCTTACTGTCAAAGATGGGTTCCAACTCCCCATCTCTTTTGAGATGTACTTTGCAGTTGAAGGTCTTACCTGCCTTGGACTTACACCCCTTGAGAGGGACGGCCTTCCCGGCGAGAAGGGCAGATGCCTGCCGCTCGGTGAACTTCTTCCCGCAGAAGGGAAAGAGTTTGAAGCCACAGCCTGCAACCTGCTTCCACGACCCGTCTTCCTGCTTTTCATTTCGATTGGAGGAGCAGCTATAGATGCTCCCGACTTTCACTACATCCTGCCCGCACTTGGGACATTTGCCAACGGTCGGTCTGTCTCCGCCGATGTGCGCGCCAACATAGGCTGTATCCTGATGTCCACGAAAGACCTCGATGACGTTCCGTTGCAGGGCGTTAACGTCCGCCTTGCCGTCTGCGATGTCCTGTTGGATGAGCCACCAGCGGGCCGTCACGTCCGCCCCCGCTATTTCAGGCGGGAGTAGGTGGTAGAAGGCGCGGGCTTTCTCGGTGGAGCGGACCTTGCCTTTGGTCTCGTCAAGGTAGCCGCGCGCTTTCAGGTTCTCGATGATGGAGGAGCGTGTGGCCGTGGTGCCGATGCCGCCGTGCTCCCCCTTCTTGCCGTCGTCCTTGCGCTTGAGGATTTCCTTTACCTCGGTGTCAGTGACGTACTTGGCGATGGACGCCATGTCGGCGATAAGAGTTCCCTCGGTGTAGGGCTTGGGAGGTGTGGTCTCCTTTTCAGAAATGGTGCAGGCAATGCCTTCGAGCCTATGAGAACCGGCCTCGACCCACAGGGTACCGGTCGGTTCCTCATCGTCATCCCCGGTGCTGCCGAAGGTTGCCGTGAACCCGGCCTCGCGCAGGCGCTTGCATACGGCGGTGAACATCCCGCCCTCGGCAGCGAACGAGCTGGTGCTCACATCGTAGACTGCGGGCGGTAGGAACTGCATGGCGTAGCGCTCCACGATAGCTCCGTAGACCTTGGCCTCATCCGCCGTCATCTTCGATACCGGAGCGTCTGCCTCCTGCGGAATAATGCCATGGTGGGCAGTGACGTTCTTCTCGTTGAATGCTTTCGAGTGGATGGAGAAGTCCAGCGGCCATGTGACACCGAGGTTCCTCATGGCTTGTCCGAGAACGTCAGGGGCCTGAGCGAAGTGCTCCTCCTTTAGGTACTGGGAGTCCGAGCGGTTATAGGTGATGGCCTTGTACTTGTCACGAAGGTCCTGTGTAATCTGCTGCGTCTTGGCTGCGGTGAAGCCGTAGCGCTTGCTCATGTCTGAGAGCAGTACGGTGAGGTTGTACGGCAGCGGCGGGTGCTTGACGCTCTCGGAGACCTCGGTTGAGAAGTCGCGCGACGTGCCGTCGAGGGCGGCCTTGAGCGCATCCAAAGGCTCGCGCTCGAAGAGGCGCTTCTCGTCGCCCAGCAGCTCCTTACCCGGCTTGAACTTGAAGGTCGGGGAGTCGTTCGCGTCCGGGCAAGCGCCAGTGGCGGCCAGCTTGTAATACTTGCGCGATATGTGGTGCTCGATGGCCTCATCGCGTTTTACAACGAGGCCGAGAGTTGGAGTCTGCACGCGGCCAACAGAAAACAGGCCGCCAAGCCGCTTGGTGGCGAGACGGGTCTCGTTCATACCAAAGCAGGCATCAGCCATCTGCCGTGCATAGGCAGCATCCCCTGCGCTTCGGCACTCCTCATTAGGCACAAGGTTCTCAAAGGCTCTCCGAATGTTCTTCTCGATGTTGTCGTTGACATAGACGCGCAACACCTCTCCGTCGTAGCCAAGATAGTCAAGCAACTCGTCTACGATGAGCTGGCCTTCATCATCCGGGTCACCCGCATGGATGACGCAATCGGCGTTGTCCAGCAGACCACGGATGCGCTCAATGAGGTCCTTCTTGTCCTTGATTGGCTCCTTCGGCCAGTTCGGGATGTCGATGGGCAGAGCGTCAAGGGACCATGGCTTGCCCCACCTCGGGTCAATCTTCTCCGGCTCCATCAATTCTAAGAGGTGACCGGCGCAGCCAACGACTGTGTAGCCGTTGCCCGAGATAGGGAGAGGAGCGGACTCCGATACCGTCTTCCCGCACACAGCGCGGGCGATGTCCCTTGCGAGCATCGGCTTCTCGGCGATGACTAATTTATAGCTCATGATTCTGCTCCTTTCTATGTCCCCTATGCGGTCTCTTGGTCGTTTGAGAAATCCATCAGGTGAAACCCTTCGATGGGAGTCCCGCGCTTGAGCGCTTCATAGATTGAGCACGCGCTGCATCCTATCGCACGGGCAGCCGCCGCACGAGACTCGAACACCTCGCCGGTTTCAGTGACCTTCACAGGCTTACGGAACCCCGCAGAGTGATTCTTGTCTACTGTCATGCCTATCGTTCCTCTCTGTCTTGAGTACGACCATCCTTACCACCTTTGCCAAGCTCTTCGGATGCGGAGCGGCCATCCCTCGCCTCAGAGCGAAGGTTATACCTCTCTTGACCTGCGGTTTCTATCTTGACAAGGCATTGTGGGCGACGTATAATTTCGTTGCAGAGGTCGGGTTCGACAATGTGGCTCCGAAGCAAGTGTAGCTTCGCAAGTGCATTGAGTTCCCGGCCTCTTTCTTCGTTGTAATAGATGACCTTATCCGGTGTGATGCGCTCTTCGAAGTAACGAGGAAAGTCCGTCCTCCCGTAGACCGCGAGGATAAAGTTCGTCTCTATCTCATGCAGCTCGTAATAACCCTTCCCGCCCGGTTTGATAGCCGCAATGAGCGGAAGATTATCGCAATCTACATCGCACAGAAGCGCGAGCATAGCATCCTTGCGTGATGGGCTGTCACAGAGCATTACCGGGTTCGAAAGCTGCTCGGGAAGGCGCTTTATCTGCTCGACTGTCAGACCATGACGATGGGGATAATAGTCGTTTTTCGGACGTATGGCATCGAGTAGATGTCGCTGTGTGAAAAGCATGGGATATGGCTGAAATCCCGCCTCAACAAAAAGGCCCGGAGTATCGCATATCTTGAGCGCTTCATGACGCGGATAGTTACCGCAAGTTACATCATCGACCTCGTAGCCAAAGCGTAGAAACTCTGCGCATGTCTCTGAGAGTTGACGATACTCGATGGCGCGTTCGTCTCCATCTTTCAAGTGGACCCCTCCGCGCGGGTCAGTATACGTTACGCGCTCCTCCTCGGGCATTGAGACGGAGTTCTCATACTCACGTATGGTGAGAATGATGTATCGGTCGCCATTGTTCCAAGTCATGCACCCTCCTTTCTCATTCTGGTCTAAGTCTGATGTGGCGGTTTCCCACCCTTCCCACAGCCTGCGAGTCTTTTAAGGGACTCTCCGGCCATGGAAAGCGTGGAAAACCGCTTTTTGCTACTCCTTCTCTTGATAGATGCCCTCGCGGTCTTCCGGCACATCGGGTTCGAGGTGTCCAGATGCCTCGCGGGAGGTATGGGCTTCCTCGGTCAGGGAGGCTCCATCAGTCCGCTCATCTGCCTTCTCCTCAGTTGCGGACTGCTCAATGTCAGCATCCGCATTGAGGAGGTCGTACACGAACTCGGGATTGACGCCGGGAGAAACGCGCTGGGTGGCTTGCTCAATGGTGAGTCCGTAGTAGGTGAAGCAGTTACGCACGGCGTTCATGAGGTCGGCAGAAAGCTCTGGATTGCACAGGAAATCGAGCTGTGCGTCACTGATGTCCCCGCTGGCGTATGCGCCGAGGGCTGAGGAGAGACACCAGAGCTGTGCCGGTGTGTAGGACGGATTGAGTAGGGCTGAGGTATCTGAGCGATTGTTGCCATCGCAGTATGCAATGATGATGCAGTCCATTGACGCAGCGGAATAGTTTCCGTTAGAGAAAGCCTCAAGTACCTCTGCGGGAGCGTGCCTGCGAATTGCACCCTGCATGGAGACAATCTGCTCCCTGCTGAGTGAGCACCATCGCTCATCAAAGGGGATGCCGTTCGTGTTGGCTACAGTCGCAAGTCTCTCCACGAGATGCAGCTTATGGGAAACTTCGCCAAGCTGGTCGATGACGGCACGAAATGCGGGGCGCTGCGGGACACCTACTCCGTCCGATGACGGCTCTGTAAGGGCAGCGATGTTGATAAGAGCGCGCATCTCGCCGGGCGTGAGCTTGGAGTCAGCAATGGTGTCAATAACACTCTTCGGCAGATGTTCGCGGTATGCCTTGCAGACCTCCTGTGCCTGCCAGCCAGTGTAATCGCCCATGGCGAACCGTTCCGCTGCACCCAGACGGTCATCCGGCTCCAAGTTGTCGAAGGCCATTCTAACGTTGACGATTTGCTGCTCGGAGAGTAGGTCGTGGATGTCAGAGTCCTCAAGGGGCAGCTTCTTTAGGGACACGAGCGAACCCGTGATGCCGAGACCATTGTCGATGTAAATGCTTTCGCCCGTTGCCATGTCATCAGGTGACAGGTCATTAAGGTCCATGACATCACACGCTTCATTCAACGTGCATCCGTTGCCAAGAAGGGCGTGCAGGGTCTCCTCAAGTGCCCCCTGAATGTCCGTGGCATCTGAGGCGATGAAATATGCCGGAGAGTGGGACATGCTTGTGGTGTAGGCGAAGATGGCGGGGGTCTCTTCGGAGTAAAGTCCGGTCCTGAGAAGTTGGAGCCTGAGAGGTATATGACTGTCATATGCCATAATAAAATTGCTCCTTCTTATTAAAATAGGATTCTATCAAATCGTGTTGTTGTGTTGCTATTCGATGGCATAGGAGTCATGCTGGGGGATGTCCACCCCAACCTCATCCGCAAGTGCCTCGGAAGCCGAACGACTGGCCTTGGCCTCATCAGCAAGGCTCACAGGTTCATCGTGCGGCTTCTTATAAGTAGGGTCGTGTGCCACAAACGCGGCCTTGGGCAGCACGTCCTTGGCAGAAAGGGCGTCGGCCCACTCCTCGATGTGGGCAATCTGCTCGTCGGTGAGTATGTCATGGACATCGGTGGTGTCTGGGTCCAGCTTCTCGAAACCGAGAAGGTCCCCCTCAATGCAATAGCCGAGGTCAACCGAAATGAACTCACCAGTGTCGCGGTAGTCAGAGTCAAGCTCCGCCTCCTGCGTCAGCCCCATGATTTGCCATAGGTCGTCAGCGGTGGCCCCGTAATCGAGGAGGTCGTGCATGGTCTGCTCGATGGCTCCTTGGATGTCCATAGTGTCAGGGGCGTCCGTGGCCGGGGCAAGGCAGAAACTAGGAAAGGCGAAGTTGGTCTGCTGCGTGCTGGGATAGTATGCGAAGATGCCAAGGTCGTCCTTGCCGCCGAGCGCGATGCGCAGCAGTTGGAGCTTTTCAGGAATCCTCTTGTCATATTCTGCCATTGTTGTCTCCTTTCTATCGTTAATGGATACGGCGTAGCTACTCGATGGACTGCCCATCGCGCATAGGTCCTTCCGGCTCACGGTCGGAGGACAGCTTTTCAGCCGCCTCACGAGAACTTTTGGCCTCATCCTTGAGAGTCACATGTTCCTCGCTCTCTCGACGGTAAGCGCCACTCTGAATGGCAAGGACCTCCCTAAAGCCGCTGCCGGGGGCACTAACCTTAGTGAAGTAGTCACTCACCGTCCGAAGTTCGTTGTCGGTAAGGTCCCGGTCCTCGCCGGTCTCAGGGTCGTATCCGACGGCCACAAGGTCGCCAAAGAGGACGGTGTAAAGTTCGCCCTCCTTGACCGTGTGGCTGTAGTCAATCTGGGAGATGTACCCGGCCTCCTCCATACCATGTGTGGCGTAGACGGCACGATTCGGCGGGCAGTTATACAATCCCTCCTCGTTCACATACACGCAGATGTTGTCACCAAAAATCACAGGGAACGCCTCGATGTTCCCGCCGACAAGCCGTTGCAGAGAGCTGAGGACAGAGCTGTCAGAGTCCTTCTGGATGTCGATAGGTCTCGGTGCGCCGTCCGTAGGGATAAGCACTCCTTTCATTGAAACCCCTCCTTTCTAGCGAGTCTCATGCTCGCGGTCATTATGTATCTCGGAACCAGCAAGCGCCTCAGAGGCCATTCGACTGGCCTCAGCCTCGCTTTTGAGCGATACCCGGTCATCGACTCCGGGAACCTTTTTCGCAGCCTCAGAAAACGTCTCACGAGCCTGTACGAGAGCTGCACCGTAATCTTCCTTGATGCCAGTCTCAGTTCCCTCCCGATAGGAGAGGTTCGGGCACCACATGCTGCTCACAAGGCCATAAACCGAATCGACGGTGTAACTGCCGGGTACCTCTTTCTGGCCTTCGATGTTGAACTCGCGCACCATGGAGAGGGGCAACACCGCATCCTTCTCAAGCTGGATGTCAAGCGTACCGCCACAGCCGGACCACTGGTTGAAGACACCGAGAGTTGCGTAGTCCTTGGGCAGCACGAGACTATCCGTAGAGCGTTCCACCGCATCGAGGAAGTCGAACATCTGCTGGCCGTTCATGGAAACGAGAGCCGTAAGTTCACTCATGGCCTCGCTGCTGTTCTCCGTAATCTCCTCGTGAACGGACTTAATGAACGGGTCTTCGTGCCCGCCCTGCACAAGGGCGTCGTACACTTCGGTGACGCTATGGCCCTGCTGGTTGATTAGATAGGAAAGGGCGTTGTCTAAGTCCTCGGCATCAAGGCGGTCAAGTTCTGGCGACCGGTAATCGTTACCGAAAGCGCTCACGATACTTCCCATGTCGAGGTTCTGCTCCGCCTCCGTGGCAAAGAACACATTGACTCGGAAGGAGGATTGAGAAAGGAGCTGGTCGAGGTTGAGGTTCATACCCTGATAACCAACCGACTCAAGGTCCTCCCAGACACTCTGGGAACTGTCCCAGCCCTCGTTGACCTCCTCGCCTGCACTTGAAAGGTCGCTGAGCAGATAGTTCTCGTAGAAGTCGTCTTCCAAGTATGAGTCCTCAAAGAGCTTGCCTTCCAGACAGGCACGTGGGCTGCCATAGCCCTCCTCCTCGAAGTGCTGGTAGGCGTCAAGAATCTGGTCGGGCGAGATGCTGTCGTCATAGCTCCACTCAACCTCGAAAAAGCCATCTTTGTTACACCAACGTTCCACCTCATCCTTGAGCCAGTTCAGGTATGAAGCACGAGCGGCATCATTTGTATCAGCCATATCAAAGCCTCCTTTCACTAGCGAGTGTTTTGCAGGTATTCGCCGTGGTCATCTGTGGCAGCAAGTGCTTCGGACGCTTCACGGCTGGCCTTTGCCTCGCCCAGAAGGCTCACCGGCTTATCATAGGAGCCGCGTCCGATGTCTGGCTTACCGTCTGCCCCCTCTTGCAGGCGCTCATAGGCTTCATCAAGCCAATTAGAAACACGCTTGAGGTCGTTGCCTGATACCGTCCAAGAGGGAATGCCACCGTCAAGGCTAAACGCCTGCATGTCTCTAAGGGGGACGCTGAGATTGAGGCTGTCTGTGCCGAGCAGCGTATTCATGTAGTATCGGGAAACGAACTGTCCACCGGGAAAGTTCACCGCATTCTGGGAGATGTCATAGAACTCCACAAGTGGAAGGCCAGAGCCGTACTTGTCTGCATCGTTCTGTTCGTAGGTCAGTGCGTCACCTCGTCCATAATGTCCACCGGGCATGACCAGATGCACGCGCCACTTGCCTGTAATGAGGTCAGGTGTTGCTGTGTCGCTATGCTCAGGTTCTTCCCACTCCTCGGCAGGGCATCCGAACGCCTTCTCCATGTATCGCGGGGCTGCTGAGTAAGCAGCGTTGCCCCACATGAAGTTAAACAGCTTTCCCTCCTCGCCGGGGTTAAAGACGGGGAATGCAGCAGGCCCGTGCGGGTCTGCAAGGGTTATCGGGTCGAATATGCTCTCGCCCTCGGAAAGCTCGCTGTAGACTGACTCGCCTTCGTCGGTGAGCTGGCGTATTTCCACCGTTACCGAGCCGTCATGGTGTGCGCCATGGATGAACAGGCTCCCGTTCTCGTCCCATACCTTCTGAATCTCACAGTCGGCGAACACGTTGTCCCCGCCGAAACGGGACGATGACGTGTTAATGGCTTCTGTGAAGCTGTTGTAGACCGTGATGCCGCTCCGGGTTCCGTCCCAACGTCCAACACTTCCGCGAACGAGCAGATGGTTGCCGCCCAGCGGGTTCTCAAAGGAGAACATGTCAGACGTTCTGCCGTCAAAGAAGGCGGTCAGCGCCGCTATCTCCTCCTCATAGTCGAAGTCCCGCATCTCCATTGCGTGCTCGAAGAGATTATGGTCGGTGTACTGTTCGCGCACCTCGGCCTCAGTGAGGCCATCGCGGTTCATAAGGTCCTCAATGGCAAGTGCATCGCCACTCGAACCAAAATAGGGGTTGTCATCAAAAATAATACGTTCCTTTGGAGCTGCTTTCTGTTCCATATTGTCCTCCTTTACGAGGTGGGCGGGAGCCAGTCGGTTCCCGCCCACCGTGCATCTAGCATCTTGAATCGCTGGTATGTTCCTGCTCAACTTCATCATGCGCAGGGGCCTCATTGGATAGTCCGGCAGCAGATGCACGACACTCCTTGGCTGCATCAGCGAGGGTTGGAGACCCTTCATCAGGGGTCTGAGGCGAGTCCATATACTCCTTCCAGAAGTCACACTTGGCGAAGGCGGCATCGTAGCCCATCTCGTTGACCAAGTGAACAGCCTCGATGGAGAGTGCAGCGGGATTCACAGTCGCGTAGTCGTCACCGCCCACAAGCTCCTCGGCGGCCTCCTGTGCAAGGTCTTCGTCCCCAAGGGCCTTGGTGACGTTGGCAGCCATGACGTTTTGAACCTGCTCCTTGGCCTCATCGAGCGCGGCGTCGAAGCTGTCAGCGCCTTCATAATCAACGTCGGTGTCAAGGGCGTCGGCAAGCTCCTGAGAGACGGCATAGATTCCCGCGTCCTTGAGGGAGTCGGGGGTCACGTACTTAACGATGTCCTCTTGATGGTCGTACATGTTCTGCGAGAAGCACTCGTACTGGGCCATCTGCGTCATCTTGATGAGGTCGCCCTTGGCACCCTCAAGAAGCCCCTGTGCATCGGCCTCCTCAATCCATTCGTAGTTGTCCGGGAGCCATTGGAGCAGGTCATGGGTGTAGATGTCAACGTTCTCGTCGGCGACCGACTGGATGCGGTCGATGATGTCATCATCGGAGTATTCGGTACACTGGTCGCCGTAGTCGCCGAGGTCAAGGTTCTCCTGCAAGGAGTCGATGGTGACAAAGCCCTGCGGGACCTTCGGATGGGTACGTTCAAGGTTCGCTTTCGCCTCGGCAGCGAGAGAGGCGATGGCTTCTTTGACCTCATCCGCGTGCTCGTCAAGTGTCTGGTTAAGGACACTGATGTCTTCTGTGGAGATGCCAAGGCTGTCCCTCAGCCATTCGAGACTCTTCTTGCATCCCTCATAGGCCCGAATGGCCTGAGAGGGCTTTGCGTAACCAAACTCGTCTGCGAACGTATCAATGTCATAGTCAGAGGCAACCATAGCGTCACTTGTGAGAGACATCATAACGTCCGTGAGAGACGGCTCGCCGTGGATGCTAGGGACGCTCTGATAGGAGGTGTGGAGGATGTCGTTCTCGCCGTCTCCGTAAGACAGAGTGCAGTCATATTTAACGTGTTGCAGGGAGAAGTCCCCCCTTGAGGTGTGATTGATGGTGAAGCTGATGCCGCTGAGAAGCTGAGCAGCAAGTTTTGGGTCGTTGAGATGAGGCATGAGAACTCCTTTCTACAGGTCCTTTGTTGGCCTTAATTATACGTTATTAAAAGGCGGGTACGACCAGAGAGGCCGCGCCCGCCTTTCCTTGTCGAGTCAGTTAATTGGCATTAGTTGCCGAGAAGTTCTCGCGCCCATGCGCCGCTCTTTGCGAGAGCGAAAATATAGACGATGGAGATAGCGAGAACAGAGAGAAGTGAATTGAGTCCATCGTTGGTGCCAGTCGCCACAGCAGCAAGTCCCCCGCTATCAACACCGGAGACCGAGGAGAGCAGGAACGGGTAGGAGTACATGACGAACACCATAATGGTTCCCGCGAGCGCTACAGCAGCAAAGTTCTTGAGGAATCCGATACCCATGCTCCTTGTCTCCTCGAAACCGAGCAGCGAGAGCGGGATGGGCGAGAAGGCCGCCATCACATAGATTTGAAGCGCTCGGGCGAAGGCGACCACCAGTGCGACAATGTAAGCGACAGCCCCCACGAGAACCGAAATGAGGCCGAAGAGGACAAGCATCAGGAACCCGCCTATGTAGTCACCATCTGCCTCAACTCCGCTCAAGTCGAACGAGTTCATATACGTTGGGTCGCTGGGAAGGATGGACGCCGTAATGTGGTTGAAGATGTTGTAGATTGCCGTCACGATGTCCAGCGAGTTCACGATGAGCCAGTGGAAGATGACGTAAAAGACGGCAAGGAACACGATGTCTTTGACCGCAGGCAGCGTCGAGGTCGAGTCAATGCGCTGGCTGATTTTCACAAGCTGAACAAGCATGATAAGTGCAAGGATGGACTCGGCGAGTGGGATAAGAAGCGTCTGATGCAAGGTGCGCACCATGTTCCACACGTCCGTGCCACCAAAAAGTTGCTCAAGCGGTGCGGATATGGCCGTGCTAGAGGTAACGCTGCCCATAAGCGTGGCGTAATAGTTGAACAGCGCTTGAGCGATGGATTTTAGAATGGATGCAATGCCATCAAAGAACCAATCAAACACGCGATTCTCCTTTCTGTCAATTTGTGCTAGGTCGATAGGAAACGGTCTTAACCATCGAACTCATAAGTGTTCGTGTCCGTGTGATAGATGGCAGAGACGGTCGAGGCGCTGTCATCATTGAGCGTGAAGTCAAGAGAGACAAGAGAGTTATCCCAGTCGATAAAGGCGCTGCCAGACCACGTGGCCTCACTGGCCGTAGGATGATGGGCGGCGCACCAACTGCTGAGAGAGGAAGTCAACTTGTCGGTATTCCCGCCGAGAAGCTGCGTAACCTCACTGTTGAGTTTCTTGATTGTGATTTTTTCTACCGGGTCGGCTCGCTCATAAGCCGTGTCCTTTAGCGAAAACATGGACGCACTGGACAGTGAGGCGACAACGGTGCCGTCGGTTGCGGTCACATCGCCCGGTTCTTGCGTGGCGGACCCCTTGCCGTCCGAGTAAGTTACGACGTGGGTCCCGGTATCTGTCTCAAAGACGATGGTGTCGAGGGAGCCACCGTAGCCATCACTTGACTTATCAATGCGTGCGATGGCATAGCTGTGAGTAGTGGAGTCACCGTCAACCGTCTCCACATAGGAATTGTCGGAGAAGGTCAAGGTACAACGTCCGCCGTCTGCCGACCAGATGCTTGCAGAGAGCGTCTGAATGAAAGCGCGCGTGTCGTCGTCATAGCTCTCGATGTCCTTCTTCTGCGAATCGGAGAGGCTGACGTCATTCTGCTCGGCTATGGACGAATCCTTCTTCTGTGTCTCCTGCTCCGTTTGTGTGGCCTCCTGCGCTCGATGCTGAGCGACGTTTACCGCGCTCGTGATGGAGCCACCCACGAAGACAATGAGAAAAAAGAGCGAGATAAGGGCAACCTTTCTGTGCTCCCCGACAAATGCTTTCAATTTGTTCATTTCATCAATCCTTTCTGCGTCTACGGCTTTACCACGGGTACCCGCAGACCACCCAGCCGCGATTGTTCTGAGACACCCAATCGGAAAGAGATATGGTGCGGATGCCGGTGGAAACGCTATCCATAACCATGCCGTCCCCGATGTAAATGCCCACATGCCCATAGCGGTTCCCCGCAGCGGAGTTTGACCCGTACTGCGCGGAGATGAGCATTCCGACCTTGATAGTCGATAGGTCTGTAGTGGCACGGGAAGGGTCATAGTTAGCCGCCCCACCACCTTGGTTACCAAGCTGGGTGTTGCCGTTCCCATGAATTGAGTAACCGGCAGCAGCATAGACACGTGATGTCCACGTCGCGCAAAGGCTTGCACCCGGCCATCCAACGCGGTGACAGCAGTCCACGATGTTCTTCTGCCACTGTTCGGCGCTCGCGTAATCCTGTCCACCGCCAGTACCACCGGTGGTCAGTGCCGTGTAATAGCGCTGAGCAGCCTCCAAGCGCACGTTGATGCGAGGGATACCCGGCCTCTCCCAGCCATAGCAGAAACTCTTCGTGGCCTCGGCTAGGTCAGTAGACGCAAGAAATCCGCTTTTGGAACCACTGACGTGCTCACCGACGGCAGGGTCTCCTTCGACAGAATGAACACGGATTGTATAGGTGCTACTCCATTCGGTTGACCATTCATCGTGGTCCCAGAAAAAGTCAAGCTGGACACTTAGGTCATCCCAGCTCTTTCCCTGCTGTGCAGCGTAACGCCTCAAGTTGTTCGCACGGCCATAGGACCACTGGCAGATTCCAATGCCTGTTCCGCCAGATTCAACGGCAGACGGGTTCACACCACTTTCTGCGTACATATTTCCCATGATGGCCGCAGTATGCAGCTCATCAAGCCCCTTGCTCATGAGAAATGAGGCAACTTGGCTTTCTGTTGCATTCAGGGTTCCGTCCCCTGTCTGCTGGGACTGCTGACCGGCGGCACCGGCTATGACGATAAAGAAGATGAGGGCGAAAAACACGAGGAGAAAGACGGGGGCTGCGGCAACCGCAGCACCACTGCTCGATGTGGCGGTGCCAGCGATGGTTGTAGCCGCTTTCTTTGCGGCGACAGCCTCCCGCCCCTTCTCCGCAGTTTCATAGATGGTTTTTTTGCCATAGCTCGCCGCCTGGGCGCGAGACTGGGCGGTCGTAGCGACCTGTTCCTCGGTCTGGTCTTGTTGTGCCTTCTTAAAAATCTTGTCACGGGCGCTCTTGGCGTTCTGAACGACCTTCCTGCCACTGCGGTTTACCGCATAGGAAGCGCGATGCGCAACCTTCTTTGCGAACCGTCCCTTATAGTAGAGGTCGTCCGCCCCTTCAAGCTCCGTATTTTCAAGGACCTTACTGGTCCCCTCGTAGAGTGCAGCCTCCTTGAAACGATGTTTGTGTTTCACAGCGGATGCAAACGCCGGGGACTCGGGTGATTGGGAAGAGATGACATCATCCAAATTATCTGTGGTGCTGTTATCATCTATTAGAAGCGGGGATTCATTGCTCCGCTTATGTGACGCAGCGGCTAGGACGGCGCGTGAAGCGCCGCCCTTTGCCGCTTTTTTGACAGCAGCCGCGCCCTTGAGAGTGCTTGCACTCTTATCGGCACCTTCGACAAGGCCGGAATTGACGGCATCCGTCATCTCCGTGCGAAGGAGTCCCTGCATTTCCTGCTGACGTTCCGAGGATGAGGTCACAAAGTCAGAGGGTTTCATATGGTGGTCACCGTCCCTTCCTTATCATCCGTGAGTCACCCTTCTCGGCTCTTCGAATCTTCGGGAGCACCCTTCACCTCGTTGGGGTTCGTGCTGAACAGGTCGTAGAGCACATTGCCCTGCGGGAACCTGCCATGGATGGGTACACGCGCATTGCCAGCGATGAGCAGACCGTCACCGGCCTCGGCGGACTCGTCGATGCACTCTTCCTCCTGCTCAGAGAGGTTCAGAAGCTCAACCCATTTCATTCGGTCGAGCGGCGACTGCTTGAGCAGCATGATGAAGTCGGCATTGAGTACGATGTTGCGCGCCGAAGCATTATCGAGCATCGCGGTCGCATTCTGGGTGATGCCGGTAAGCAGCAGTCCGAACTTTCGTCCCTCGTTGGAAAAACGCGAGAAGTAGTTGAGCACCGTCGGGTATGCGAACATGGACTGCATCTCCTCGACGTAGAGCCACGTGCGCACGCCTCGCTTTGCGTTGTAGTACATCCGGTTGCGGACTGCCTCGCAGACATTGATGAGAGCAAACACGAGCATCGAGTCCGGCAGGTCCTTGAGGTTGAAGTCAACGATGCGACTATCCCAACCGATGTTGGACTGGTGGTTGAAGAAGTCCATGGACCCCTTAACGAAGCGCTCGTATTTGAGAGCAATGACCTGTGCCGAGCGCTCCGGCTGCTCTCGCGCGATGTCATAGAAGTCCTGCAAGGTCGGAGGAAGCCCATCCCCACGTTCCTCAGCACGGTCGAACGCGAGTTCCACGCATCGCTGAATGATAGACTGGTCCACTTCGGAGAGAGGCTGACCGGTCTCCTCGGCGGAAGCTCCGGCCTGCGCAAGGATGGCGTCAATCTTGAACGCTATCTGCTCAGGCTGAGAGAGGTGCGAGACGGAGACGGTATCGAAGGGGTTCAGATAAGTGCCAGTACCGACGCCAAAGTGGTAGACGGTGCCGCCATAGCGGTCAGCGATTCCGGTGTACTCGCCAGCACGGTCGATGACATAAATCTCATCCGTGGGATTAGAGAAGATGGTACCTGTCATCTCGACCTTGGTGAACATACCCTTACCGGAACCGGTCTTGCCGCAGACGAATCCCATCGGGCTTGTGAGACGCTTGCGGTTACAGATGACAAGGTTGCGGCTACGCTTGTTCTGTCCATAGTAGTTGCCGCCTTCATCGTCAAGCTCCTGTGTGGCAAATGGCACGAGGATAGCGACCTGTGCGGTGGTGAACATGCGGCTGATTTCTACATGGTTGTGCCCGAGTGGCAGGATGGAGTTCAGGCCACGGCGCTGTCGGAAGTCGTAGGTGTCAACCTCAATGGAGTTCTGACGAGCGGACGAGATGATACGCATGACCTGCGTATCCAGCTTCTCCTTGGAATCTGCGTAGGTATAAATGAGGCCCGTGAACACATAGAGATGCTGGTTCTTGTTCTTGAGGTTATCAAGAACATCCTCAGTTTCCTCCTTGGAATACTTGAGTTCCTGCGGGAGGATAGAGAAATCATAGCCTTTGGATACGGCGCTGCGCTGCTCCTCGATAATCTCCTTGTCAATCCAAGCACTCCGGGTCTGAACAAAGTTGATGGCCTTGGACTTGTCCATGGGCTGCACAAACCAAGTGACCTCAAGCGGAATAGGCAGGTCAACGATGTCAGCCAGCGCTCGGTCGGAAAGCTCGCTGCCGAACTTCTTCATCACAAGAACCTGAGCGTAGACGCCGTTGTCCAGCTCGACACAATCATTAAACAGCCCGTCAGGTTTGAAGTTAATCTGGCCCGGCGCGATGCAGTCCTTCGTTGTCTGCACGCATCTCGCGGAAATGTCGCGCTGATAGTCGAAATAGAAAGGCTTGTACGGATTGAGCAGAGAATGGATGACTGAGAGGTGCTGCGTCCCGTTCATCGGGTGAGCCTTGGACCCCATGGAGCTGAGGATACGGCTGGACTCTGTTTCAATACGGGACAGTTGCCTAGCGGCCTCATCCGCTGTTTCTGCCGCCACGGTGTAGGTAAGATAGCGGTTTCGGCGGATGTTGGAGACGCCCTCACGAACCTTGTCGTTAAGGATGTCATTGAAAACAGCGGCGTCATGGCGCGCGGCGTCATTATCCTGCTGGTTCACATCGAAGAACTGACGGTTACCCACCTCCTCCGAAAGCAGCGGCGTGTTAATGACGCTCATCTGAACAAGGGTGTTCGCGCCGAACTGGTCATAAAGTCGGGTGAGAGCAGAGAACATCGCCTTCTGCTGTTCATCGCGGACCGAGTGGTAGCTCGTGTCATCAAAGGCGAGAGAGGCAGAGAAAAGTCCTTCCTCGACTTCACAGATGCCGTCCTGATACATCTTGTTGTAGCCGATGTAATTTACGACATCTTTCGCGCTCTCGCGCTTACGACGGAATCCCTCTGTCTTAGCAGAAAGTTCCTTGTCGCGGTCCTTTAGCTGCGACTTGATAGATTTGTAGGTTCGCTTCGCCTGTCGCTCGGCCTGCTTTGCCTCCTTGGCAAGTTGCTTGACCTCGCGCTTGGCAGCCTTCTTCTCCTTTCGGGTCAATTTCCTGCCAGTGGTATCCGTAGAGCTGACGAGAGAGCTGAGGGCATCCACGTCAATGGAATCCGTTTCAGACGGGGACGGAGTATTGCCATACCCGCCTGCGGAAGTGTGAACGAAGGCGTCCACGTCAAAGGAAGCCTCGTCGTTAGACAATGACGCGCCCTGCTCGGGGAGAGTAGGCTTCGACTCCTTTGAGGGAGCACTGCTTTTGGTACGCTTTAGCATAGACACCGCCTTTCTTTTTAGTGGGTCGGTCTTCTGACCGGTAAATGAGGCCCGCAAGAACCATGGATGGCTTGTAGAAAATGTGGTCGTTCTCGAAGTTCGCACGCAGCCAGAGCGGCGCGAACTGCTCGAATGGCATCCCGTGGGGCCGGATGAAGCCACAGCACCAGAACGGGAGGCTGACGGCATAGATGATGAACATATTGTCGCCGGGGTTCAGTCCCAGCACGAAGTAGATGTATAAACCGGCGAGCAACGAACAGCCGAGCGCGCCCGCGATGGATACGAGTGTGCGGGCGGTCATCTTACCGATAACCTTTGGCTGATACTCGCCAACATCCTTATGGACAGCTACGGAGAGCATCACTGCACCTCCTTACATACCGGCGGCCCAGCCCGTGTTCAGGGAGCCAAAGTACACGGCAGCACCGATTACGATGGCACCACCTACAATCATGGCAATAGCACCCGAGAGCTGGCCGCCGCCACCCTGCATACCATCCTTGATGGTCATGCCGAGGTTGACAAGGCCGAACACGACGAGGACGCCGCCAAGGAACGTGATGCCCTGTGAGAGCATGGAAACAGCGTTACTAAGCATAGTGGTTTACTTCCTTTCTAAGTTTGTATGTTTTTACCATTGTGGCTCTATGGGTTAGAAGCCCGCGAACCCATAGAGAACTGCAAATCCGACGACGGTCGCACCTGATGCAATCATCGCCAGAGCCTTCCTCAACTCACCGCCACCGCCTACCGCCCCGTCTTTGAGCTGAATGCCCAAGTAGATGAGGCCGATGAAGATTATCGAGCCGCCGAGGTAGGCCATGGGCTTCACGGCAAGCCGGACAAGTTCTTCCAAAATCTCATCACCGTCCTTCCTTTCTGTCCACAGGTGGTGCTAGACGGCATTATACCGTAAAGTTCTCGCTACCAGCCCGTTCAGTATCAACTCCATCGTAATCACCCGCCATATACCGCTTAAAGTCAAAGGGGTCATCATGGAGCCGCTTTTTGTTCCGCTTGTCCACAATGTAGCAATAACGGCGGTGCTTCCTTGGGTCGTATTTGTTATCCATGAGAGGGTTCGTGCCTGCAATGAGCAGAATGGCCTTCTTGCGGCTCATCTTCGCAATCTCTGCTGCGTCGATGAGGTCGCGGCCTTGGATTTGAAGATTCTTGCTCGCGGACGAGGACTGTCCAGCACTCTCGCCATAGGTCATTTGGTTAATGGTTTGTTTGCCAATCATCTCCGCGATTTCCTTATTCGTGGAGTTTGACTTTCCACCAAGGAACAGCGTCGTATCGCAGCAGTCAACGATGGTCTGGGCCTTCTTGTCGTACTTCGATTCGAGCTGACTCATGGATTGGAGAATGATGGTGATGCCGATGTTGCGCGAGCGCGTCACGGCAATGGTTTCCTCAATCTGCGGGATGGTGCCGATGTTAGCGAACTCATCGAAGATGAAGTGGACCGGCGTAGGCAGCTTGCCTCCGTAATCGGTGAGGGCCTTCCGGCAGAGCTGGTCGATGGTCTGCCACATGAGGATGGCGAACAGGAACGATAGCGTCTTGTCGGTGTCCGAGAGGATGCCGAAGATGGCAACCTTCGCGCCGGGGTCACCCAGCGTGTCAATGTCCATCTCGTCATAACGCAAAAGCTCGCGGATGCCCGCAGTGGCAATAGGAGCGAGGCGCACATTACAAGAGATGATGATGCTCTTGAGGGTCTTTCCCGCCGCGACCTTAAAGTTCTTGTAGTTCATCAGGGCGAAGTCTTCATCGGGTGAGAGACCACCACACTTCGCAGGCATTACGCCATCGGAGTTGCGCTTGAGCTTAGACGGTTGCCACGACCATGCGCCGTTGTCTCCGCCGGTGCTGAACCCGCGCGAAAGACCGGACGGTACGGAGGGAGAGAACCCTCCGTTCCCGGTCTCGATATAGCGCTTGCCTTCCTCAATTTGCAGGAAGAGCAGGTCGAGCGGAGACTTATAGTTCTCGTCGTTCTCACGAGCTTCTGCCATGGAGAGAAGGGTCAGAAGACTGGGCAGGTTGTAGTCCTCCGGCGGGAACCAATCGCGCAAGAGGGCGATAAGCGCCGTGTAGAGCATCCGCTCCGAGTTCTCCCAGAACGGGTCGCCAGCTTTCCCCTCCCCGTTAGTGTTCATGATGTAGCAGTTCACGAACGAGAGAATGTCGGTGTCACTCTTCACATACTTGAGAGGGTTGTAGTGCATCGACTCATCAAGGTTGATGGTGTTGAAGGATTTGACCGTATAGCCATTGTCCGTGAACAGAAACCCGGAATCCTTGAGGAGCGTGCCCTTTGGGTCGGTAATAAAATAGCTGGTGTTGAGCTGCATGATGTTGGGCGTCACGTAGTTGAAGGTTTTGCCCGAGCCAGAACCGCCCACCACAAGGACATTTAAGTTGCGGTCAAGTTCCTGATTGAACTTGGGTCGATGCAGGGCAAGACCGTAATTCTCAGTAAAGATGAGGTTATTGTCCTCGTTGGTCTGGTCCCTGAACGCTTTGCCTTCCTTGAGAGTACCCCAGCGCGCGCTGCCGCTCTCCTCACCTGCGCGGAAGTTGCCGATGAAAGCAAGGTATCGCAGCCAGAAGAGCCAGATAATGACAAGCATCCCGAGGCCAATAAGTAGAGGCGTTGGCGTCACGTTAATGTGTATCGGATTTTCTCGGATGAGAGGCCACATGCTCGTGAACGCCTCACCCCAGTGCTCAAAGAACTGCCCCGGATAGGAGGTCAGAGCCTCCCCGTAGCGATTGCCGAGATAGAATCCACCGGCGGAGATGACAAGGGTCGCCAACGCGGAGCGGGCTATCTTTCTGTTGACCTCGGGATTGCCGCTATTCGCCATATCGCACCTCCTATCGTACCGGATTCAGCTTGTCGGAGAGGTCCAGCTCGCGGTCAGAGATGCCGCTCTCGCGCTCAAGCTGCTTACTGGCAGCTCGACACTCCTTGGCAACGGAATCGAGAGAAAGGTCATCCTCACGACTGCGGGCCGACTCCTTGCGCACCTCAGATGGCGCTACATCCGTGCCATTCTGCTCTCGTTCAAGTCGGAGCGTGCTCACGTCGGTGTCCATGCCATCGTGAGACTCAATTCCCTGATTAAGGTCGGGGGTGCGCCCGTCATTGTCGAGAGAACCATCGGCTACCTGTGGCTCAGGCTGGTTCGGCTGCTCTCTGGCAGTCGGGTCATCACGAAGGAAGGAGTCGTGGGTGGCATCAATGCCGTAGCGGTCCTTGAGGACTCGCGCACCGACTGCCCAATCACGCTGCTCATGGCTATAGGGCAGAAACGCTCCGTTCTCATCGAGACGAGGCTCATAGAACATGACCTCGCCATCCTTGGAGACGGTGATTCCAATACCCTTTGCCGCGAGGGAGCGTTCAAGCTCATCAAGTGTGCGACACTGGGACCTTGCGGCACGTACCTCCGCAGCGATGCGGTCAGTGTGCCTGTCCATATCGGCTCGTTCGGGAGTCTCGCGTGTCGGTGCATCATGGGATGGGAGGGTCTGTCCTCTGACCTCCGTAAGCTCCTTTACCTTCGCGGGTGTGATTGGTTCTGCTTCGAGCGTCTTTGAGACGCGCTCAATTTGCAACCGTGTCATCAGCTCGGCGAATTGAGGAGCAACCGCCTGTACCTTCTCAAGGTCGCCGGGTGCAAAGCGGATATATCCCCTTCCATCCGCGTCCATGAGGGGCATAACGTCGATACCTTCATCTTGACAGAGGCTCGCAAAGCGTTGGGCCTCGGCAGCCTCGCCAAAATTGAGGTAGACCTCTTCCGGCTGCGTCTGCTCGATTGCAGGGTCGCTGAGAGCATCGCTTTTGTCCGTGGTTTGGGTTGTATCCCGCTCGGCCATCCGCCGCTGGTACTCACGCTCGCGGAGCCAGTCACGGATGAACATGCCGACGGCTCGTGAGATAGACCTCCGCAGGGACTCACCAGCCTCATCTCCGAAATCTTGTGCCATGGCTTTCTCCTTTCTTCCTATGGGATGTTTCTGGGCTTAGTTCTCCCATAATTACAGTCTAACAGGAGGAGAGGATGAAAGCCCCTTTCTTATGAACAAACCGGCAGTTACGGACATATAAAACCATTTCTGCCCGCTCATTACATATCACGCATAGAAGGACTTTTCCTGCCAACTCATATCACTTCATTTCAGTATCAAAGTCATTGGTCATTCCTAGCACACACATGGGTTTTAACGTGTCCCTTATGAAAGGAGGAATGACAAGATGCTTTCAGAAGATGAGAAGCAGGTAATGGTCAGAATGTTCTGTGCTTATTGCAGAAGAGCATTGCGCAACGCGCGAACGGACATTCTACGGGAGGAGGCGCGCAGGTCGAGGCGGGAGACTCTTTTCTCGGACATGCACGACGATGAGTTGAACCGGCTTGCAGCACCAAGCCCATTCGCTGGCCCGGAGTTTACCTTTGATGTGGCCGGTTGGGAAGTCACCGTTGTTGGCAGCGCATTAGCAGAAGCAGTCGGAGTTCTCCCAAAAGAGGAGCGCGACGTAATCCTGCTTTACTATTTCGCGGATTGGACAGACCGGCAAATTGCCGAGGAATGCGGGTATCCGCGCTCGACCATTCAGTTTAGGCGTGCCAAAGCGCTTCGAACGCTCAGAAACCATTTTGGAAAGGAGGCTGTCATGGATGATTACATATGAAGTCATGGTGGCCGCCACGATGGGAGACCCGGTTGCGGCAGAGGAAGTGCTCAAATACTTTGACGGGTACATTGACCATCTTTGCACGCACCCTTTTATTGATGAAACCGGACGCATCTCCTATGGGGTTGATACGACCCGTAAGACGCAACTTCAAGGCAAACTGCTTACGGCCATGATGCGCTTTAAGCTGTGACGATAGGAAAGCCCACGGAAGGAGGATTTGGTCTCCTTCCGTGGGCTTAGCCACAACTCAACGCATCAAGGGAGGAATGAAATATGGACAAGCGAGAGGCACCTTATGAGCGAGACGATAAGGAAAAGAGGCCAGAGGACAGGGAATGCACAATGTCCCGTCACAAAGAGAGCAGACCGTGCGTGCCCATACATCTCAAGCTGACGCTTACAATTCGAGAGGCGGCTGAGTATAGCAACATTGGCATAAACAAGATTGACTCTCTTCTCAGACAGCCGAACTGTCCGTTTGTCCTATACGTTGGGACTCGAAAACTGGTAAAACGCCGGGAGTTCGAGGACTTCATACGACAGCAACTTATTATCTAGCTGGACAAACTTGTAAAAATTGAATACCGCTCATAATTGAAAAATCAGAGTCCGCGTGATATAATATATAATCGCGTTGGACTCTTTTTATATAGGAAGGAGTCCAAATATGGGTAAAAATCTCAAAGGTAAAGAGTGCGGTAAAGGAATCTGCCAAAGGAAGGATGGGTTGTATTTCGCCCGATTCTACGGCAGAGACGGCAAACGTCAGGGAAAATACTTCGAGACCCTACCCGAAGCCAAGAACTGGCTCGCAGACGCAAAATATGAAACCCGTCACAACAGGGTCGTTACCTCGTCGGATATGACAGTGGACAAATGGTTTGCTTTCTGGATTGACAACATCGTATGCGACCTTGCTCCAAACACGAAGCGCAACTATCGAGAGCGCTATAAAAGGAATATCCAGCCCGTAATCGGTGCCATGAACATCGGCGACGTAAAACCCATGCACTGTAAGGCAGTCCTCAACCGGATGGAATCAGGCTACGCAGGTTCGACTATTCGGCAGGCGTATATCACCATGGGCACGTTCTTCAAATCAGCAGTGATGAATGATGTAATCGCAAAGCACCCAATGGACGGCGTTAGGTTCACGAAACCGCTGAGGGCGGTGAATGACATCAAATATCTGACCGTCGAGGAACAGGAGAGATTTCTTGAAGTTGCAAAGCGTTCTCACAACTATCGGCAGTACGCTCTTCTGCTCGAAACGGGGCTGAGGACAGCCGAACTGATTGGACTTACGTGGGACTCTATCGACTGGAAGAAGCACACTCTGACAGTGAACAAGAGTCTGGAATATCGTCACAGCGAGGGATACTGGCGGGCAGGGCCGCCTAAGACCAAGAAAAGCTATCGAACCATTCCCCTCACCAATAAGGCGTACTCCATTCTCAAGAGTTGCTATGACGAACGAAAGAGCCGAAAGGAGTCAGAGCTACTGTCGCAGGTGTTGGAGTACACGGATAGTCGGACGGGCGAAAGGCGTTATCTCGTCATGCGTGATTTGGTCTTCATCAACTGGCGCACGGGCGAGCCTGCGAAGAACAGCTCTTATGACACTCACCTTTACAAGCTGTGTGATGAGGGCGGGATAAAACGCTTCTGTATGCACGCGCTTCGCCATACTTATGCTACCCGAGCCATTGAGCGTGGCATACAGCCGAAGGTCTTACAGCAGCTTTTGGGGCACGCAAGTATCAAGACGACGATGGACCGCTATGTCCACGTTACAAGTGAGTCACTGGTGAATGCGGTGCGCCAGTTTGAATCATATACACCCGAAAAACACTAAAATGGGTGTAAAAAGGGTGTAAACAAAATCTAAAGAAAGGCGAAAAGCCAGTAAAATCAAGGCTTTTCGGACAGGTAAAGATAGATATGAAACTAGGAATCGTGGGTCTGCCCAACGTGGGCAAATCGACCCTGTTCAACGCCATCACCAACGCCGGTGCGGAGAGCGCCAACTACCCCTTCTGCACCATCGACCCCAACGTGGGCATCGTAGCCGTCCCCGATGCCCGTCTGGACTGGCTCAGTGAGTTCTACAAGCCTAAGAAGACCACCCCCGCTGTGGTGGAGTTCGTGGACATTGCCGGTCTGGTGAAGGGCGCCAGCCACGGCGAGGGTCTGGGCAACAAGTTCCTGGCCAACATCCGGGAGTGCGCCGCCATTGTCCACGTGGTGCGCTGCTTTGACGACGAGAACGTCATCCACGTGGAGGGCTCCACCAACCCCATCCGGGACATTGATATCATCGACCTGGAGCTGATCATGGCCGACGTGGAGATGGCCGACCGCCGCATTGACAAGGCCACCAAGGCCGCCAAGGCGGACAAGAAGTTCCTCCACGAGGCCGAGGTATTCCAGGGCCTGCGGGACTGGCTCAACGAGGGCAAGTCCGCCCGCAGCTACCTCAGCCAGGTGGACGAGGAGGACGCCGCCCTCATCGCCACCAGCGAGCTGTTGTCCCTCAAGCCCGTCATCTACGCCGCCAACCTGGACGAGGAGGGCTTCTCCCACCCCGACCAGGTGGAGTACTATCAGCAGGTGTCCCAGCGGGCTGCCGAGGAAGGGGCCCAGTGCATCCCCGTGTGCGCCCAGCTGGAGGCAGAGATCGCCCAGCTGGACGGCGAGGAGAAGGCCATGTTCCTGGAAGACCTGGGCATCGCCCAGTCCGGTCTGGACCGTCTCATTAACGCCAGCTACACCCTGCTGGGCCTCATCTCCTACCTCACCGCCGGTGAGGACGAGTGCCGTGCCTGGACCATCGTAAACGGCACCAAGGCCCCCCAGGCCGCCGGTAAGATTCACTCCGACTTCGAGCGGGGCTTCATCCGGGCCGAGACTGTGGCCTTTGAGGACCTGAAGGCCTGCGGCTCCATGGCCGCCGCCCGAGAGAAGGGCCTGATCCGCTCCGAGGGCAAGGACTATGTAGTGAAAGATGGAGACATCATTCTCTTCCGCTTCAACGTGTAAGCACTTCATTGGCACCTCAGCGAGGGAACACCCTGTGTTCCCTCACTGATTTTTTACAGCATCCCCTATACAATTTAAGAGAAAGTTGGGAGAAAAGCAGATGAAACAAACCAAATCCGACACGGTATTCCAGTGGAAGGGTATCCCCCCCACGGGCCAGCTCATTCCCCTGGGACTCCAGCACGTGGTGGCTGCCGTGGTGGGCATCATCACCCCCGCCATCCTCATTTCCAACACCTGTAGCCTCAGCGAGGAGCAGAAGACCCTGATGATTCAGGTCTCCCTCATCCTCACCGCCCTGGCCACCCTCCTCCAGCTGTTCCCCATCTTCGGGCGCATCGGAGCGGGCCTGCCCGTCATTATGGGCATCAGCTTTGCCTACATCCCCACCCTCCAGGCCATCGGCGCGGAGTTCGGCATCGCCACCATCCTGGGCGCGGAGATCATCGGCGGCTGTGTGGCCATCGTCTTCGGCATCTTCGTCAAGTGGATTCGCCCCCTCTTCCCGCCCCTGGTCACCGGCACCGTCATCTTTACCATCGGCCTGTCCCTCTACCCCACTGCCGTGAAGTACATGGCTGGCGGGGCTGGCACCCCTGAGTTTGGCACTCCCAAGAGCTGGCTGGTGGCTCTCATCACCCTGGGGGTGGTCATCGCCCTGACCAACTTCACCAAGGGGCTGACCAAGCTGGGCGCCATCCTCATCGGCATGATCGTGGGCTACATCATCTCCATCCCTCTGGGTCTGGTGGATTTCTCCTCCATCGGCTCCGCCCAGTGGTTCGCCCTGCCCCAGTTCATGCCCTTTGAGATCAAGTTCGTGCCCTCCGCCGCCGTGTCCCTGAGCATTGTGTACGTGGTCAACGCCGTGCAGACCATCGGCGACCTCAGCTCCACCACCATGGGCGGTCTGGACCGTATGCCCACCGACCATGAGCTGTCCGGCGGCATCATCGGTCAGGGCGTCATGAGCGTGCTGGGCGCGTTCTTCGGCGGCCTGCCCACCGCCACCTACAGCCAGAACGTGGGCATTGTCACCGTCAACCGGGTCATCAACCGCTCCGTGTTCGCCTTGGCCTCCGGCATCCTGCTGGTGGCGGGTCTGATGCCCAAGTTCGCCTCCCTGCTCACCACCATTCCCCAGAGCGTCATCGGCGGCGCCACCATCTCCGTGTTTGCCGCCATCACCATGACCGGTATCCGCATGATCACCCAGGGCGGCTTTACCCCCCGGAAGAGCGCCGTCATGGGCCTGTCTGTGGCCATGGGCGTGGGCATCACCCAGGTATCCGGCTGCCTGTCCGGCGCTGGCTTCCCCGGCTGGGTGAACACCGTGTTCGGCTCCTCCTCCGTGGTGGTGGCCACCATTATGGCCATCGTCCTCAACCTCATCATTCCCAAGGAAGAGGAAGCCCAGAAGTAAAAGTTTTGCCGCCCGGCACAGCGCCGGGCGGCAATCTTTTTTCTTATTTACTTCCGGTGGAGCCAAAGCCGCCCTCGCCCCGGACGGTGTCGTCCAGCTCCTCCTGCTGGGTGAACTGGGCGGTGAGATAGGGGGCGATGACCAGCTGGGCAATGCGGTCGCCGCACTCCACAGTGCGGGTTTCGCCGCTGTGGTTGTGCAGGGCCACCATCAGCTCACCCCGGTAGTCGGCATCAATGACCCCCACCTTGTTGGCGGGCGCCAGCCCCTGCTTGGTGGCAAGGCCAGACCGGGCGTACACCAGGCCCACAAAGCCCTGGGGGATGGCCAGGGCCAGCCCGGTGTGAATGAGCACCGTCTGGCCGGGAGCCACGGTGACGGGGCCGTCGGTGACGGCGTACAGGTCCGCCCCGGCGGCATCCACGCTGCCATAGGTGGGCATCTTGGCCCGGGGGTCTAAGAGTTTTACCGCAACAGATTGTGTCATAAGTGGAGTCCTCCATATACAATTTCATTTATCCTATCACAAAGGCCCGGACAAGCGCAAGCTGTGTCCGGGCCTTCTTGTTATTTCTGTATGGGCTGGATGGTGTGCTCGCCCTTCCACTCCACCACTTGGTGGGCCTTCAAGCTGGAGGGCACATCAATGATGCGCTGGTTGGCAGAGCCTCGGAAGCGCAGGTTTAAGTCCTTGAGCTCCTCCACAAAGCGGCCATCCACCAGCACGTCAATGAGGGAGAGCATCTCGTCGGTGTGTTCACACCGGGCCCGGCTTTCCTGCCACAGCTCCCCGTCCAGGGTGTAGCCGGAATAGCACCAGATCTCCTTATCGGGATACTTCTCCTTCACCCGTCTCAGGAAGGGCAGCAGCACCGCCTGGTTGGCGGGCTCGAAGGGCTCGCCGCCCAGCAGGGACAGGCCCTTGAGATAAGAGGGAGCCAGAGCCTCCAGGATTTTGTCCTCCACCTCCGGGGTGAAGGGGTTGCCGTAGCAGAAGTCCCAGGCCTCCTCATTGAAGCAGCCGGGGCAGTGGTGGGTACAGCCGGAGACGAACAGGGACACCCGCACGCCGGGGCCGTTGGCCACGTCCGCCCACTTGATGGTGGCGTAATTCATGCAGCTCCCTCTCTTTTACAGGTGGAGCACCCGGGCCTTGATCTCCTTGGTCTTGCCCACGTTCCAGAAGTTCTCGCCCAGGTAGCCGCAGGTGCGGCGGGTGACGTTCATCTTGTTGTGGTCCTTGTTGCCACAGCTGGGGCACTCCCACTGACCTTCGTCGTTGATTTGAATCTCCCCGTCATAGCCGCACACCTGGCAGTAGTCGCTCTTGGTGTTGAACTCAGCGTACTGAATGTTGTCGTAGATGTAGCGCACCACATCCTCCAGAGCCTCCAGGTTGTGGCGCATGTTGGGCACCTCCACGTAGGAGATGGCGCCGCCGGAGGATATCTTCTGGAACTGGCTCTCAAAGTGGAACTTGGAGAAGGCATCCACATGCTCCCGCACGTCCACGTGGTAGGAGTTGGTGTAGTAGCCCTTGTCGGTGACATCCTCGATGGTGCCGTACTTCTCCTGGTCAATGCGGGCAAAGCGGTAGCACAGGCTCTCGGCGGGAGTGCCGTACAGGGCGAAGCCCAGGCCGGTCTCCTTCTTCCACCGGTCGGTGGTCTCCCGCAGGTGGCGCATCACCCGCAGGGCAAACTCCTCGCCCTCGGGGGTGGTGTGGGAGCAGCCCTTGACCAGGCGGGTCAGCTCATACAGGCCGATGTAGCCCAGGGACAGGGTGGAGTAACCGCCCTCCAGCAGCTTGTCGATGGTCTCGCCCTTCTCCAGACGGGCGATGGCACCATACTGCCAGTGGATGGGGGACACGTCGGAGTGGACCCCCTTCAGGGCGTTGTGGCGGCACATGAGGGCCTCAAAGCACAGCTCCAGGCGCTGGTCCAGTTCCTTCCAGAACTTGTCCTCGTCCCCGCCGGAGACAATGCCGATCTGGGGCAGGTTAATGGACACCACGCCCTGGTTGAAGCGGCCCTCGAACTTGTAGTTGCCCTTCTCGTCCTTCCAGGGAGAGAGGAAGGAGCGGCAGCCCATGGGGGAGAACACGTTGCCCTCATAGTTCTCCTTCATCTTCTTGGCGGAGATGTAGTCGGGGTACATGCGCTTGGCCGAGCACTTCACCGCCAGGCGGGTGAGGTAGTCGTACTTGCCGCCCTTGAGGCAGTTGCACTCGTCCAGCACGTACACCAGCTTGGGGAAGGCGGGGGTGATGTACACGCCCTTCTCGTTCTTGATGCCCTCCAGACGCTGAGAAAGAATCTCCTCGATGATGGCGGCGTTCTCCTCCATGTAGGGGTCGTTCTCCCGCAGCACCAGGAAGAGGGTGACAAAGGGAGACTGGCCGTTGGTGGTCATGAGGGTGTTGATCTGGTACTGGATGGTCTGCACGCCGCTTTTCAGCTCGTCCTTGGTGCGGGCCTTGGCGATCTTCTCCACGGTCTCGTCGTCCAGCTCGGGGGCGGCCTCCCGGGTGCGGCGCAGGTACTTCTCATAGGTCAGACGCAGATACTTGCCCAGGTGGCTCATTTCCACGGACTGGCCGCCGTACTGGTTGGAGGCCACACAGGCGATGATCTGGGTGACAATGGTGCAGGCCACCTGGAAGCTCTTGGGAGACTCGATGAGCTTGCCGTTGATCATGGTGCCGTTGTCCAGCATGTCCCCGATGTTCACCAGGCAGCAGTTGAAGATGTGCTGGACAAAGTAGTCGGCGTCGTGGAAGTGGAGCACGCCGTCGTCGTGGGCCTTGGAGATCTTCTCCGGCAGCAGAAGACGGCGGGTCAGGTCCCGGCTCACCTCACCGGCGATGTAGTCGCGCTGGGTGGAGGCGATGGCGGTATTCTTGTTGGAGTTCTCCTCGGCCAGGTCCTTGTTGTCGTTGCGGATCAGAGCCAGGATGGACTCATCGGTGGTGTTGGCCTTGCGCACCAGAGCGCGGGTATAGCGGTAGATGATGTAAGCCTTGGCCAGCTCATACTTCTCCGCCTCCATCAGGCGCTTCTCCACCATATCTTGTATGTCTTCCACCAGCAGGCGCTTGCGGTCCTTGCTGGCTACGGAGTCGGCGATGGCTTCAATGGAGGCATCGTCCATGCGATAGGGTTCCTCCACCGCCAGATTGGCCTTCTGAATGGCCACGACAATCTTGCTGCGGTCAAAGTCTACAGTAGAGCCATCTCGCTTGATTACTTTCATTTGTAACGCCCTTTCTCCCGTTATTTTTATCCTAGGGCGCATCTGAAAACAAAGAAATCGACGAATTTTCCACAAGCAACGCACAGATACGAGGCAAGAAACGCAGGAATCCTGGATGGATTCCCAGGATTTTTAACGAAGTAGCTGGCGTTGATGGTTGGAAAAGTCAAGAATTTCGACTTTTCAGATCGCCCCTAAGCGGGACAAAGCGGCGGTCGCCCCAGGTGGGACAACACACCGTCGTCATCGCATTCTATGGAATTCAGCCGCCACGTCTTTCAGGGAGTCCGGGATTTCCCCTGGTCGAGTGGCGCTTAGACAGGATACCATATCTTGTGGCTGTTGTAAATAGCGGCTTTGATTATTTCGAAATATTGTGGAGCACGGAATTTATTTCCTTCTCTTCCTCTGGGGACCGTCCCGCCCCCATTGGCATAGAATGTGGTGCACCCTGGCGGTTTCCCATGAGGAAACCCCACCTTTGAAAGGAGCGAATCACATGAACCAGAATCTTTGGCCCACCCAGTCCTGGAACGGGTCTGTCACGGCGGAGGAGTTCGCCGCCCAACAGAATTCCAGCTGTTCCAAGGGCAGCTGTACCTGCAACACCTGCAATACCTGTAACCCCTGTCCCAATCCCTGTCCCGGCCAGACCACACCCATGATCTGCTGCTGCCAGCCCATGCCCACGCCCACCTGTCCCACCCCGCAGCCGGTGGAGGAGGGCTGCTGCTGCAAGCAGTCCTTCCGGGCGGCCCTCCAGCTTTTGTGCAACAGTCAGCTGGCCACCCTGCTGGACTTCAACCAGGCCGCCTTTGTCACCGATACCTACGTGGCAGGGGCCACCATCAACACCACTCCCGCAGGCACCACCCCTTCGGATAACCTGAACACCATGTCCGGGTCCTTCCGCCGCTTCTCCCCCTGCAACTGCGACCTGCTGGAGATCTCCGCCCTGGTGAATACGCCCCCGGAGACCAGCACCGGAGTCACCGCCACCCAGGTGCCCCTGTGCCAGCTCACCGCCGTGGCCCTGCAAACCGCCACCGCCCCCGCCTCCGGGGACATCACCTCCGACCAGGCCACCGCCAACAACTTCCAGACCATTCAGAAGATCCTGTCCCAGTGCCTCACCCCCTGCCCCAACCCCTGCGGGTGCTGCGCCTGTTCCTGCGCCTGCTCCGACGACGAGTGCTGCTGCGCCGCCGGGCTGCTGTCTACCCTGTCCCAGAGCAACCTCAGCCGCAAGGTCACCATCGTGGCCGGGCCTCTGGTGCTCCAGGGGGTCACCCTGCTGGGCACCGTGGGCAACGTGCTGGTGCTGTCCAATTCTGCCAACAACCGCATCTATTTTGTGTGCGTCAACCAGATTCAGTTCCTGGCCTGACCCACCGCACTTCCCCACGAGAGGGGCCGCCCCGGCCCCTCTCGTTAGTCTTGTGAAACTTTTCACCAATTTTCCAATCTTGCATTTACAAGCCCGGACTTTTGATGTATGCTATATGTGACTACCCATGAGATACAGAAGGAGGACTGTACAACATGAGAGGTGTAGAAACCCGTATTCAGGAGATTCGCCACCGCATTTTCCGCGAGGTGGCCCGCATGGCTTATCACACCGAGTGGCCGGTGGAGAAGCGCATTGAGGAGCTGCCCTACAAGATCATTCCCGGTGAGGTGGGCAACTACCGCAACGACGTATTTCTGGAGCGCGCCATCGTCGGCGAGCGCCTGCGTCTGGCCATGGGTCTGCCCTGCCGCGGCGCTGGGGAGCACGCCCCCCTGTCCGACAACATCGAGGCCGCTGCCAAGGACGAGACCTACTACACTCCCCCGCTGATCAACATCATCAAGTTTGCCTGTAACGGCTGCGCGGAGAAGCGGGTGCACGTCACCGACGGCTGCCAGGGCTGTCTGGCTCACCCCTGCGTGGAGGTGTGCCCCAAGGACGCCATCACCCTGGACCGCTTCAATGGCCGTTCCGTCATCGACCAGGACAAGTGCATCAAGTGCGGCCGCTGCGCCGACGTGTGCGAGTACAAGGCCATCATCGTCCAGGAGCGCCCCTGCGCCAAGGCCTGCGGCATGGACGCCATCCACACCGACGCCAACGGCAAGGCGGAGATCGACTACGACAAGTGTGTCTCCTGCGGCATGTGTCTGGTCAACTGCCCCTTCGGCGCCATCGCCGACAAGTCCCAGATCTTCCAGGTCATCCGCGCCATCCAGTCCGGTGAGCGGGTGTACGCCGCCGTGGCTCCCGCCTTCGTGGGCCAGTTCGGTCCCAAGGTCACTCCCGGCAAGCTGCGTGCTGCCATGAAGGCCCTGGGCTTTGCCGACGTGTTCGAGGTGGCCATCGGCGCCGACCTGTGCTCGGTGCAGGAGGCCGAGGACTTTGTCAACGAGGTGCCTGAGAAGCTGCCCTTCATGGCCACTTCCTGCTGCCCCGCCTGGTCTGTCATGGCCAAGAAGCTGTTCCCCCAGCACGCCGACAGCGTGTCCATGGCCCTGACCCCCATGGTGCTCACTGCCCGCCTCATTAAGCAGCAGCAGCCTGAGGGCAAGGTGGTCTTCATCGGCCCCTGCGCCGCCAAGAAGCTGGAGGCCATGCGCAAGAGCGTGCGCAGCGAGGTGGACTTCGTGCTGACCTACGAGGAGATGTCCGGCATCTTCGACGCCAAGCACCTGGACCTGGAGGCCATGGAAGAGGACCCCAACGGCGTCAACGACGCCTCCACCGACGGCCGCAACTTCGCTGTGGCTGGCGGCGTGGCCAAGGCTGTGGCCAACGTCATCGCCGAGCGCTATCCCGACCGTGAGGTGAAGATCGCCAGCGCCGACGGCCTGAAGGAGTGCCGCAAGCTGCTGACTCTGGCCGCTGCCGGCAAGTACAACGGCTACCTGCTGGAGGGCATGGCCTGTCCCGGCGGCTGTGTGGCCGGCGCCGGCACCATGCAGCCTGTGAAGAAGTCCCAGGCCACCGTTGGCATCTACGCCAAGCAGGCCGGACACACCACCGCCACCGGCACCGAGCACATCAAGGAGCTGGACAAGCTGGTGGACTAATTCCCCAAACCATACATGAAACAAGCCTGTTGCATCCATTATGGTGCAACAGGCTTGTTTTTTTGTTTTGGAGAAATTGATCTTCTCCAATTTCTCAGGCGCAACCCAGCGCCCCCGCCGGAGACGCTCCGCTGGGAGCTGGCAGCGCACTTCCAAAGGCTCCCCTGAGTCAGGGGAGCTGTCAGCCGCAAGGCTGACTGAGAGGTTGACCGTCTAACCACCTGTGGATTAGGCTTGCCAGCCTGGCGGGGACGCTTCCCGCTGGGGGTTTCTTTTGAGCGGGCAAAAGAAACCAAAACCCGCTTAGGGCGTTCCCCCCTAAGGACCTCCCTTGGGGTACGAGGCTGGAACTGCGTCATTCTCACCGTCGGCCCTGGCCCCGGTGGGGTCACATAGATGGCCTGGCAAGTCTATAGAACGCATTTCCTTCTCTGTGAGACGGTGCCTCTGTTTCCAGGGCCTTACCCCGGTGTGCGGCGTTCTCGCCGCCGGAAACCGGGCCCCCGATCGCTGGGAACAGCGGCTCACCAGGGTAAGGCCCAGGCGGTAGAAGTACTATCTACAGAGGAGCAGGCACGATTTACAGAATGTCTACGCCATCTATGTGACCCTATCAGGCCAAGGGCCGAAACAAGGAGAACGCAGGCACACCCAGTACCGCGGGGTGGATTCCACAAGGCGGGGGAAGGCCCCGCCTTTGGCGATTCTTTCCCCGATTTCTCATCGGGGAGAAATCGGGCCCAGCGGAGCGTCCCCGGCTGGGGCGCAGGTTTGTACCTGTGTCATTGGAACGGGTCAATCTCCCAACAAAAAAGGTGGAAGAACCTTCCATAGGCTCTTCCACCTCTCTTATGTTGCGTATTGACTGCGTCCAATCTTAAACAGGTCATTGCCCTGGCTATCCACGGCCACGGTGAGGGGCAGATTCTCCACCTCCATGCGCTTGACCGACTCGCAGCCCAGCTCGTCAAAGGCGATGACCTGGGCGGTCTTGATGCACTTGGCAATGAGGGCCCCGGCGCCGCCCACGGCGGCAAAGTAGCACGCCCCGTTGCGCACAATGGCGTCCACCACCGGTTGGGCCCGCTCCCCCTTGCCAATCATGGCGGTGAGCCCTAAGTCCAGCAGCCGGGGGGCAAAGCCGTCCATCCGCCCGGCGGTGGTGGGGCCACAGGCTCCCACGGCCATGCCCTGCTGGCCCGGGGTGGGTCCGGCATAGTAGATAACGGCGCCTTTCAGCTCAAAGGGCAGAGGCTTGCCCTCGTCCAGCAGCTGGAAAATGCGCTTGTGGGCGGCGTCCCGGGCGGTATAGATGGTGCCAGACAGGAGCACTCGGTCCCCCGCTCTCAGCTCTCCCAGCACCTGGGGCAGCTGGTCCGTGGTCAGTACCTTGGTCTCACTCATGGCTCTCCTCCTGTTCCGCCGCTTCGCTCTGGACCTCTTCCTCCTGCGCCTGGTCTCCCTGCTCGCCCTGTTCCTGGAGTCTCTGGGCGGCCTCGTCGGCCTGGTCGAACTGGACCCCCATCTCCCCCAGCTCTCGAATCTGCTGGAAGAGGCGGTCCATCTCGGTTCTCAGGTTGCTGTATCCGCTGAGGACCTGGTCCAGCCACTGGCGGGTGTCGGTCTGAATCTTCTCCGCCTTGGTCTTGGCCTGCTCAATGGTCTCCTGGGCCTTGTGGTGGGCATCCAGCTCCACGGTGGCCACATAGTCCTTGAGCTGGTCGTACTTCTGGGCCATGGGCTCCATCTCGTCCACCTGGCCATGGAGGCGGCCCAGCTCCAGCCGGGCGGCGGCCAGCTTGGTCTCGGTCTGGCTCAGCTCACCCCGCAGACGGGCCAGAGCCCGGGTGGACTCCTCCAGAGAGGCCCGCACCTTGGCCTCCTCGGCGGATACGCTGCCGTGGGCCTGGCGGAGGGCATCCATTTCCTGCTGAAGCCTGCGCTCGTTCTCCCGAGCGCGCTTCAGCTCGGCCTCCACCCCTGCCATCTCGCTGCGGTGCTGGGCGGCCAGCCGATCCATGTAGTGGAGCACATCTCCCCGGTGAAAGCCTGCCAGAGAGGTGCGAAATCGTTCAATTACGGGTTCCATGTCGGTTCCCCTTTCTCAAAAATTGGCCTATCCGCCCCCTTCCCGGAACAGACCCAGCCCTTCTTTGTGGATATTTTACCACAATCCCCCACATGTGACAATGTTTTTTCCCATTGCTCTTCCACCCTGTTGTATTTTCCTTCAAGCTAGGATATAATGGGCTAGACTTTTCGGAATGTAGGAATTCAAGTGACAAGGAGTATACCATATGGGAAACATCTGGCATGATATGGACCCAAAGCGCATCTCTCCCGAGGACTTTATCGCGGTGATTGAGATCCCCCAGGGCAGCAAGAAAAAGTATGAGCTGGACAAGGCCACAGGTATGATCATCCTGGACCGCATCCTCCACACCTCCACCCACTACCCCGCCAACTACGGCTTCATCCCCCGCACCTACGGCGACGACGGGGACCCCCTGGACGTGCTGGTGCTGTGCTCGGAGGACCTGGACCCCCTGACTCTGGTCCGCTGCTACCCCATCGGCTACATCTCCATGCTGGACGGCGGCAAGCGGGACGAGAAGATCGTGGCCATCCCCTTCAATGACCCCACCTATAACACCACCAAGGACCTGTGCGACCTGCCCGCCCACAAGTTTGACGAGATGTCCCACTTCTTCTCGGTGTACAAGGCCCTGGAGGGCAAGGAGACCGTGGCCGGAGAGGTCAACGACCGGGCCGCCGCCGTGAAGATCATTGCCGAGGCCATCTCCAACTACCGGGACACGTTCTGCTGAGCCCGGCATATCATAATATAGACGAGGGAGAACGATTTCATGGATAAAATCATTACCTTTGCCGTCCCCTGCTACAATTCAGCGGCCTACATGGACCACTGTGTGGAGACCCTGCTCAAAGGGGGCGAGGACATTGAGATCATCCTGGTGGACGACGGCTCCACCAAGGATAACACGCATGAGAAGTGCGACGAGTGGGCCGCCAAGTACCCGGACATCATCCGGGCCATCCACCAGGAAAACGGCGGACACGGCGAGGGCGTCAACCAGGGCATCCGCAACGCCCGCGGCCTATATTATAAGGTGGTGGACTCCGACGACTGGCTGGACGAGACCGCCCTGCACACGGTGATGGACCAGCTGCGCCAGTTTGCCCACATGCCCGCCCCGGTGGACATGGTGGTGGCCAACTACGTCTATGAGCACGTGGAGGACAACACCCGTAAGGCGGTGAACTACAAAAATGTGTTCCCCACCGGCCGCATCTTCACCTGGGACGAGATTCGCCACTTCCGCACCTCCCAGTACCTGCTGATGCACTCGGTGATCTACCGCACCCAGTTGCTGCTGGACTGTGGTCTGGAGCTGCCCAAGCACACCTTCTATGTGGATAACATCTTTGTCTACCAGCCCCTGCCCTACGTGAAGACCATCTACTACCTCAATGTGGACCTGTACCGCTACTTCATCGGCCGGGCCGACCAGAGCGTCAACGAGTCGGTGATGGCCGGGCGCATTGACCAGCAGGTGCGGGTCACCCGCCTGATGATTGCCGCCCACGATGTGCTGGCCATCAAGGCCAGTCAGCCCCGCCTGGGCCGGTATATGCTGGGCTATCTGTCCATGATGATGACGATTTCTTCCATTTTTGCCGTGATTGCCAACACTCCAGAGTCTCTGGGGATGCGCACCGAGCTGTGGGAGTATCTGCGGCAGAAGGACCCCGCCCTCTACCGCCGCTGCCGCTACCGCGCCACCAACGCCGCCACCAACATCCCCGGTTACCAGGGCCGAAAGTTGTCTGTTTCACTCTATCGCATGGCTAGAAAAATATACAAATTTAATTGATTCGTCAATCCCTGGGAGTAGAAGCTTCTATTTCCAGGGATTTTGCATAAATTACGCAATTATTTTCCTAGCAGGATGCTACCCCTTTTCTAGTTGCAATTTTACAGAAAGATGCTATACTGTAAGGCGTTGGGGTTCAGGCTGTACACAGCAAATCCATCCCCCAACGATAAATTAGGAGGTTACTCATTTTGCCGGACGACCCATCTATATTGCCCAAGCTTCTGGTCCTCATTGTTCTGATCTTGGTCAACGCCTTTTTCGCCGCCGCCGAGATCGCCGTCATCTCCCTGTCCGAAACCAAGCTGAAAAAGCAGGCGGAGGAAGGAGATAAGAAAGCCAAGAAGCTCCTGGCCTTAACCCAGGCGCCCGACCATTTCCTCTCCGCGATTCAAATCGCCATCACCCTGGCAGGCTTCCTGTCCTCCGCCTTTGCCGCCGACAGCTTTTCCGGTCCCCTTGTGAATTGGCTGGTGGCCCGAGGTGTGACCCAGATTCCCGCCGGGACCCTGAACACCATCACCGTCATCATCATCACCATCATCCTCTCCTACTTCAGCCTGGTGCTGGGCGAACTGGTGCCCAAGCGCATCGCCATGAAGAAGACGGAGGCGGTGGCCCGGATGACCGTAGGCCCTGTGTGCGTCATCGCCACGGTGTGCCGCCCCATCATCTGGCTGCTGTCCAAGTCCACCAACGGGGTGCTGCGCCTGCTGCACATCGACCCCCGTGCCGATGAGGAAGAGGTGTCTGAGGACGAGATCCGCATGATGGTGGATTTGGGCGAAGAGCGGGGCACCATTGAAACCGCCGAGAAGGAGCTCATTGAGAACATCTTTGAGTTTAACAACTCCACCGCCGAGGATGTGATGGTCCACCGTACCGACATGGTGATGATCTGGGCCGGGGACACCCCCGAGGAGATTTTGAACACCATTCGGCAGTCCGGTCTGTCCCGCTTCCCCGTCTACGAGGAGGACGCCGACGACATCGTGGGTATCTTATCCACCCGGGTCTACCTGCTCAATACCCAGCAGGCACACCCCAAGCCCCTGCGGGAGCTGCTCTACCCCGCCTACTTCGTGCCCGAGTCGGTGCGCACCGACGTGCTGTTCCGGGATATGCAGAGCAAAAAGGTCCACCTGGCCATTGTGGTGGACGAATACGGCGGGACCTCTGGTCTGGTGACCATGGAGGACCTGCTGGAAGAGATCGTGGGCAACATCTACGACGAGTTCGACCCCCAGGAGGAGGCCGATCTGGTCCAGTTGGACGACAACCTCTGGCAAGTTTCCGGCTCCTGTGACCTGGACCAACTGGCCCGGGCTCTGGACATCACCTTCCCCGAGGACCAGGAGTTCGATACTCTGGGCGGCCTGGTCTTTGCCCAACTGTCTGTGATTCCCTCCGACGGCGAACAGCTGGAGCTGGACGCCTACGGGCTTCACATCAAGGTGCTCAACTTCACCGACCGACGGGTGGAGCTGGCCCAAGTCTCCAAGCTCCCTCCCCAAGAGGAGGAGGCCAAACAACACTGATTTTCAGTGCTTCTATTGTAGATGAGCAGGGCTCCTGGCCTTGTTTTTCTAATAGATCTTCTTAGTTATAGTGCGCCACCCCGCACCATTCTCACCCTGTAAACGACAGAACGGAGGAAACATTTCTATGCGAAAGACAAAGATTATTTGCACCCTGGGCCCTGCTTCCGACAGCGAGGAGATGATTGAGAAGCTCATCCTCACCGGCATGAACGCCGCCCGCTTCAACTTCTCCCACGGCACCCATGAGTCCCACCTGGCCGTCCTCACCCGTGTCAAGAACGTCCGGGATCGTCTGGGCTGCCCCGTGGCCACCATTCTGGACACCAAGGGCCCTGAGATTCGCATTCGTTCTTTTGCCAACGGCAAGATCGAGCTGGCCGATGGCGATACCTTCACCCTGACCACCCGCGAGGTGGACGGCGACAACACCATCGTGTCCGTGACCTACCCCAACCTGCACAACGAGGTGTCCGTGGGCACCCACCTGCTCATTGACGACGGCCTGGTGGACATCGAGGTCACCGAAATCAAGGGTCAGGACATCATCTGCAACGTGGTCACTGGCGGCCCCCTGTCCAACAACAAGTCCATCAACATCCCCAACACCCACATCTCCCTGCCCGCTCTGACCGAGAAGGACAAGAGCGATCTGAAGTTCGCCGTGGAGAACGACTTCGACTTCGTTGCCGCCTCCTTTGTGCGTCAGGCCTCCGACGTGGAGGAGATCCGTGCCGTTCTGGACTCCCACGGCGGCCAGCACATCGGCATCATCGCCAAGATCGAAAACCAGGAGGGCGTGGACAATCTGGAGGAGATCCTCAAGGTTGCCGATGGCCTGATGGTGGCCCGTGGCGACCTGGGTGTGGAGATCCCCGCTCAGGACGTGCCCGTCATCCAGAAGCGCATGATCAAGGCCGCTATCGCCCAGGGCAAGCACGTGGTCACCGCCACCCAGATGCTGGACTCCATGATCCGCAACCCCCGTCCCACCCGTGCTGAGGTGTCTGACGTGGCCAACGCCGTGTTCGATGGCACCGGCTGCGTGATGCTCTCCGGTGAGACCGCCTCCGGCAAGCACCCCGTGGAGGCCCTGCAGACCATGGTGGACATCGTCACCACCGCTGAGAACTCCACCAATTACTGGAAGCGCTTCACCAAGTCCACCGTGGACCACACCGCTTCCATCACCGACGCCATCAGCCACACCGCCTGCCTGACCGCCATGGACCTGAAGGCCTCCGCCATCCTCACCGCCACCGAGACCGGCCACACCGCCCGCATGACCACCCGGTATCGTCCCGGCTGCCTGGTGGTCGCCCTGACCACCAACGAGCGTGTCCGCCGTCAGCTGGCCATCACCTGGGGCGTGGCTCCCTTCCTGTCCGGCACCGTGGACTCCACCGACCGTCTGTTCTCTCTGTGTGTGGAATCCGCCAAGAAGGAGGGCGTTGTCCAGGAGGGTGATACCGTGGTTATCACCGCTGGCGTGCCCATCGGCAAGAGCGGCTCTACCAACCTGATCAAGGCTCAGGTCGTAAAGTAAGTTCATATTAGCCATACTAAAGGGGGACGGTGTACCACCGTCCCCCTTCGTGGTCTTGCCAAAGAAGTCCCAGGACTTCTTTGGCAAAAAAGATTGCATGACGAATGGGGCTCGATTTCTGACGAAAAAGTCACCCCACCCGTCATGAGAAGTGTCATTTCCCCGGCACATGTCCGTGGAAATGACAGGATTTCAATTTATTCCGTCATCTGCGGATGACGGAACTCTGCGAGGCTCCGAACCCCGAGAGTTTTTCCACAGCCTGAAAAAGGGGACGGTGTGCCACCGTCCCCCTTCGTGCTATTCTTGAAATGGAGGCTTACTCCCTTGAACATCTTTGATATTATGGGCCCCATCATGGTGGGGCCGTCCAGCTCCCACACGGCAGGCGCCGCCCGCATGGGTCGGGTGGCCCGGCATCTGCTGGGCAGCCAGCCGGTGAAGGCGGACATTCAGCTCCACGGCTCCTTTGCCGCCACTGGCTCCGGCCACGGCACTGACCGGGCCATTGTGGCGGGGCTCTTAGACCTGGCCCCCGACCACCCCGGTATCCCCCACAGCTTTGAGCTGGCCCGTCAGGCGGGCATGGCGGTGTCCATCCGCCCAGTAGACCTGCCTGGGGCTCACCCCAACACCGCCGTGCTCCACCTCACCGACCAGCAGGGCCGCACCCTCACCGTCTCCGCCTCCTCGCTGGGCGGTGGCCGCATCCGGGTCAACGCCATTGACGGCATGGAGGCCTCCTTCTCCGGGGAGCTGCCCACCCTCATCATCCGCAACCAGGATCGGCCGGGCATCGTCTCCCAGGTCAGCCAGGTACTCTCGGACCACATGGCCAACATCGCCACTATGCAGCTCTACCGGGACCGCCGTGGCGGTCTGGCGGTGATGGTGCTGGAGTGCGACAACCACCTCTCCCCCGCTCTGGTCCAGGAGCTGTCCCATCTGGACGGAGTGGAGCGGTGTACCTATCTCAACATGGAGGGCTGCTGATATGGCTTTTCAATCCGTCGAACATCTCATAGACTGCGCCCAGCACCAGCCCCTGTGGCAGGCGGTGCTGCTGGACGACTGCCAGGACCGGGACGTCACTCAGGAAGAGAGCTTCGCCCGCATGGAGGCCCTGTGGCAAGCCATGGTGGAGTCCGTGGAGAACTACGACCCCCAGCGCCGCTCTGCCTCCGGCTTGTCCGGCGGCCAGGGCGAGAAGATGGCCCAGGCCCAGAACACCCTGTGTGGGCCGGACATGCAGCAGGTCATCGCCACTGCCTTGAAAGTGGGCGAGCACAACGCCTGTATGGGCCGCATTGTGGCCGCACCCACCGCTGGGGCCAGCGGGGTAATGCCCGCCGTTCTCCTCCCCCTGTGGAAGCGGGAAGGCCTGTCCACCCACACCATGGTGGAGTGCCTGTACGTGGCCGCCGGATTCGGCCAGGTCATCGCCACCCGGGCCTCCATCTCCGGGGCCGAGGGCGGCTGTCAGGCGGAGATTGGCTCCGCCTCCGGCATGGCCGCCGCCGCTCTGGTCCACGCCCGGGGCGGCTGCGCCCAGCAGATGGCCGCCGCCTGTGCCATGGCCCTGCAAAATGTGCTGGGCCTGGTGTGCGACCCGGTGGCGGGCCTGGTGGAAGTGCCCTGTGTGAAGCGCAACGTCATGGGCGCCGTCAACGCCATGGCCTGCGCCGACATGGCTCTGGCGGGCATCGTGGGCGCCATTCCCTGCGACCAGGTCATTGACGCCATGGACGCTGTGGGCCGCACCCTCCCCTCCGCACTGCGGGAGACCGGCAAGGGCGGCTTGGCCGCCACCCCCGCCGGACGGGCTATTGCCCAGCAGCAGATTACCCCCGCCCCCTGAGCTCTTACAGCTTCTTCAGGTCCCCAATGACCCCCTGAATCATACTCTCCGGCACCCAGCTGGAGAGAAAGGCGGCCAGCTGCTCCAAGGTCACGGTGCGGGCCGCCCCCTTCACCGGGTGTTTGGACAGCATGGGGATTTTCCGCTGGAACACGCTGCGGCTGCGGGGATTATCCCACAGCTCTCCCAATGTAATCTGATTGTTGCGCAAGTCCATGTTTGATCACCTCACTCCCATCCTATGCGCCACACCCCCCACCTTTGACAGGAGGAATTGTCATGTCGAAACGCCATCGTTCCCCCGGCCCCAAGCCCCACCCCTTTGAGCGAAAGGGACTGCTGTACACGGTGTACTTTGTGCTGCGTGTGCTGGTGGTCCTCATGCTGGTGGCCGCCGTATTCAATCAAAATTATGAAAATGTGGCCCTGTGTGTCCTCACCCTGGTGCTGTTCATGCTCCCCTCCGCCTTTGAGCGGCGGCTGCGCATTGAACTGCCGGACACTCTGGAGATCATCATTCTGCTGTTTATCTTCGCCGCGGAGATTCTGGGCGAGATTCAGGACTACTACATCACCTTCCCCTACTGGGACACCATGCTCCACACCACCAACGGCTTTTTATGCGCCGCCATTGGCTTTGCCCTGGTGGACATTCTCAACCGCACCGAACGGGTCTCTCTGAACCTGAGCCCCTTCTACATGGCAGTGGTGGCCTTCTGCTTCTCCATGACCGTGGGGGTGATGTGGGAGTTCTTCGAGTTCGCCATGGACCACTTCCTCCACTTTGACATGCAGAAAGACACCATCTTGAACGCCTTCTCCACCGTCAATCTGGACCCCAACCACGGAACCACTGCCATCATGGTGGACGGCATCCAGGACGTGATTCTGGTGATGGAGGATGGCACCCAGCGCGCCTTGGGGTTGGGCGGATACCTGGACATCGGCCTCATTGACACCATGGCTGACCTGTTCGTCAATTTCATCGGTGCTGTCATCTTCTCCATCATCGGCTTTTTCTATGTCAAAGGCCGTGGTCGCAGCCGCTTCGCCCCTCGGTTCATTCCTCAGGTTCTCCCCGAAGAAACATCCTCCCAGGAGGAATAATCCCCCTGCATTTGGTGCATACTGCTCTTGGAATCTAAAACCAGGAGGTCAATGTCATGTACGAACAACCCAATCCCAGCATCAAATGCACCGTCTCCAGCTGTGCTCACCACAAGAACCAGTCCTGCACCCTCAACGAGATTCAGGTGGGCTGCTGCCAGAACAAGGTGGGCTGCTGCCAGGACACCGAGTGTGCGTCCTTCCAGCTGGGGACCACCAACAGCTGCCACTAAAAATTGGCGGAAAAAGGCGCAGCCTTTTCCCACCGATTTTGCACCCTGCTGCGCGCAAAGTTTGGCTGCAAAGGGCGCAGCCAAATTCACACTTGCAGGGCGAGAAGTATGTTCTCCCAGGCACATGTCCTGGGAGAACATAGATTTCAATTGATTTCCCCGCCTGCGGGCGGGGAAACTCTGCGAGGCTAAGTCCTGGATGTGAACACACATCCAGGGCTTTTTTACATATCACCAAAATTTCATTTACATCATCACACTATTTCGGTAGAGTGCAAAATTTTTGTCCCGCCGCATTTTAGTCATTGACAAACGGAGGGAAAGGGTCTATCATGGCTTTAATAGTCTAAAGCAAATAGTTGTCAACTGCGACGATCAGGCCAGTAACCCCCTTGTCGGCAGCCCAGAGAGAAGGCGTTTGGTGCAAGTCCTTCCTGCTGTGGGTGTGGTGAATCTCCCCTGGAAGCAGTCCGGCTGAAATCTCTGAGAGAAAGTAGGCAGGATCGGCCCCCGCCGTTATCGGGATCAAGTGCCCCCTGAGTGGGGGAATTTAGGTGGTACCGCGGAGCGCAGCTTCGTCCTAATGGAGGATGAAGTTGCGTTCTTTTTCTATCCAAAGGAGGGTTTAGCATGTTAATGAGGGGTTCTCAAATTGTGATGGAGTGTCTGCTGGAGCAGGGCGTGGACACGGTGTTCGGCTATCCGGGAGGTACCATTCTCAACATTTACGATGAGTTTGAGCTCCACGGCTACAAGGACAAAATTCACCACTACCTCACCTCCCATGAGCAGGGAGCCAGCCACGCCGCCGACGGCTACGCCCGGTCCACCGGAAAGGTGGGTGTATGCTTTGCCACCTCCGGCCCCGGCGCCACCAACCTGGTCACTGGCATCGCCACCGCCTACTACGACTCCTCCCCGGTGGTGTTCATCACCTGCAACGTCAGTGAGAACCTCATCGGCAAGGACTCCTTCCAGGAGGTGGACATCACCGGTATCACCATGCCCATCACCAAGTGCAACTACCTGGTCAAGGACGTCAACCAGCTGGCCGACGTCATCCGGGAGGCCTTTGCCATCGCCCGTTCCGGCCGTCCCGGCCCGGTGCTGGTGGATATCGCCAAGAACGTCACCGCCGCCACGGCGGACTACCAATACCTGCCCGTGTCCGAGCACCCCAACCACGGCCGCCTGGCCAACCTGATGCGGCGTACCGGCCGAGACCTGGGCACGCCGGAGCCGGACCACGGGGACATCCAGAAGCTGCTGGACTTGATTGCACAGGCAGAACGCCCCATGGTACTGGTGGGAGGCGGCGTCATCCGCTCCCGGGGCGCCGTACCCGAGTTCCGCAAGTTTATTGAGACCCTGGACGCCCCGGTGGGCTCCACCATCATGGGCGGCGGCGCCTGTCCCGGCGACCACCCCCTGTTCACCGGCATGGTGGGCATGCACGGCTCCCACGCCTCCAACATCGCCACCACCGAGTGCGATCTGCTCATTGCCATCGGCTGCCGCTTCTCGGACCGGGTGGCCACCGACCCCGCCATCTTCGCCAAACAGGCCAAAATCGTACATATCGACATTGATCGGGCGGAGATCGACAAAAACGTCCTCACCTACCACCACATCATTGGAGACGCCAGAAGGGTGCTGGAGCTGCTCAACGCCCAGCTTCCCCCCCACGACTACACCCAGTGGAAGGCCCAGGTGTTCTCCCGCAAGGAGCTGCCCCTGAAAAAGGACGATGTGCTCCACGCCCACGAGGTGCTGGAGACCATCCAGGACCTCACCGACGGCAAGGCCATCATCGCCACCGACGTGGGCCAGCATCAGATGTGGTCCTGTCAATACTACCACTTCTCCCGCCCCGGCCAGCTGCTCACCAGCGGCGGCTTCGGCACCATGGGCTTCGGCCTGGGGGCCGCCATGGGAGCCAAGGTGGGCAACCCGGACCAGATCGTGGTCCACTGCACCGGAGACGGCTGCTTCCGCATGAACTGCCACGAGCTGGCCACCCTGGAGCACTACCACATCCCGGTGATCACCGTCATCTTCAACAACGGCACTCTGGGCATGGTTCGCCAGTGGCAGAACCTCATTTACAACAAGCGATTCTCCCAGACCGACCTGGACCGCGGCCCCGACTTTGTCAAGCTGGCCGAGGCCTACGGCCTCAAGGGCTTCCGGGCCGGAACCCAGGCGGAATTTGAAGAGGCCTTCCGTCAGGCCCTTCAGGCCGGCTGCGGCTGCGTCATCGACTGTGCCATCCGCATGGATGCCATGGTCCACCCCATGGTCAGTGCCGGTACCCCCGTCACCGACTTCATCTTGGACTGAGAGGAGGGCCACTATGAACAATCCCGTTACCCGACACACCCTGTCTGTACTGGTGGAAAACACCCCCGGCGTCCTCTCCCAGGTCTCCCGGCTCTTCTCCCGCAAGGGGTACAACATCGAGTCTCTGGCCGTGGGCACCACCGACGACCCCGAGGTGTCCCGTATCACCATTGAGGTGACCTGCGACAACCTGATGATTGAACAGATCATCAACCAGCTGCGCAAGCTCTTCTGTGTCTACTCCGTGCGGCTGCTCCCCCCCGCCTCCTCCATTCGGAGGGAGCTGGTGCTCATCAAGGTCAAGGCCGAGGGCCGGGACGTGCGCAACGAGGTGATTCAGATCGCCAACATCTTCCGTGCCACCATCATCGACGTGTCCACCAAGAGCTTGACCCTGGCGGTCATCGGCCAGGAGTCCAAGGACGACGCCCTGGAAAAGCTTTTGTGTGAGTTCGGCATCCTCGAGCTGGTGCGCACCGGTATGGTGGCGCTGGAGCGCGGCGAGGCCACCATCAACGACAACGACGACAACAAAGAGACCGACGAATTTGATCTTGGTAAAAATGTGCTCTAATTTTACATATTCAACCTTCAAAGGAGTGTTTTATCATGGCTAAGATGTACTACGAAAAGGATTGCGACCTCAACTACCTCACTGGCAAGAAGATTGCCATCGTGGGTTACGGCTCCCAGGGCCACGCCCACGCCATGAATCTGCGTGATTCCGGCTGTGACGTGATCATCGGCCTGTACAAGGGCGGCAAGAGCTGGCCCGTGGCAGAGAAGGACGGCTTCACCGTTATGGAGACCGCCGAGGCCACCAAAATCGCCGATATCATCATGATCCTCATCAACGACGAGCGTCAGGCCGATATGTATAAGAAGGACATCGCCCCCTACCTCACCGCCGGCAAGGCTCTGGCCTTCGCCCACGGCTTCAACATCCACTACGGCCAGATCAAGCCCCCCGCCGATGTGGACGTGTTCATGATCGCCCCCAAGGGCCCCGGCCACACCGTCCGCTCCCAGTTCGTGGCGGGCAAAGGCGTGCCCTGCCTCATCGCCGTGGAGCAGGATGCCACCGGTAACGCCTATCAGATTGGCCTGGCCTATGCCGCTGGCATCGGCGGCGCCCGTGGCGGCGTGATGGAGACCACCTTCGCCGACGAGACCGAGACCGACCTGTTCGGTGAGCAGGCCGTGCTGTGTGGCGGCGTGGTGGAGCTGATGCGCCTGGGCTTCGAGACCCTGGTGGAGGCCGGTTACGCCCCCGAAAACGCCTACTTCGAGTGCATCCACGAGATGAAGCTGATCATCGACCTCATTAACAAGGGCGGCGTAGCCATGATGAACTACTCCATCTCCGACACCGCCGAGTATGGCGAGTACGTCTCCGGCCCCCGTGTCCTGCCCTATGAGCAGACCAAGGCCAACATGAAGGCCGTGCTCACTGACATCCAGAACGGCAAGTTCGCCGGGGCCTGGATTGCCGAGAACAAGAATGGCCGCACCTTCTTCAACGCCTCCCGCCGCCAGCTGGCCCGCCACCCCATGGAGACCGTGGGCGCCGAGCTGCGCAAGAATATGCTGTGGGGCGATGACGCCGATCCCGACACCGCTTCCAACTAATTCAAAACCTCAAAAGCGGCCTGACCCCTTAGGGCCAGGCCGCTGTTACTTCTCTTTTTGTTCCTCTGCCCTGGAATATCCCTGCCAGCCTGGCAGGGACGCTCCGCTGGGGTCTCTTTCTCAGCGATGAGAAAGAGACGAAAGAATCGCCAAAGGCGGGGCCTTCCCCCGCCTTGTGGAATCCACCCAGCCATAGGGCCAGCTGCCCAAGGTGGCCTGGTGTGGTGGCAGTACAAGGTGCCACAGCAAGGGTAACGGGCCGAACGTAGTCTTGACGCAGTTCCAGCCTCGTACCCCAGGGGGGTACTTAGGGGGGAACGCCCTAAGCGGGTTTTGGTTCCTTTTGCCCGTTCAAAAGGAACCCCCAGCGGGAAGCGTCCCCGCCAGGCTGGCAAGCCTGTACCCGAGGACAAATAGAACAGCACTCCCGCCATCTGCCGGATGGCTCACCCCTTCCTCTATCTATGGGAAGTTTTCCATACAAAAACTACTCAAAGGAGTTTTTCCCTATGCGCTCTGATGTTGTGAAAAAAGGCATCCCCGCCGCCCCCAACCGCTCTCTGCTCTACGCCCTGGGCTACACCAAGGAGGAGCTGGAGCGGCCTCTCATCGGCGTGGTATGCTCCTATAACGAGATCGTCCCCGGCCACATGAACCTGGACAAGATCGCCGAGGCGGTGAAGGCCGGCGTCCGGGCCGCCGGCGGCACCCCGGTGGAGTTCCCCGCCATCGCCGTGTGCGACGGCATCGCCATGGGCCACGTGGGCATGAAGTACTCCCTGGTCACCCGGGACCTCATTGCCGACTCCACCGAGGCCCTGGCCATGGCCCACCAGTTCGATGGCCTGGTGATGATCCCCAACTGTGACAAGAACGTCCCCGGCCTGCTGATGGCAGCTGCCCGGGTGAACATCCCCACCATCTTCTGCTCCGGCGGCCCCATGCTGGCAGGCAAGCTGCCCGACGGTCGCCGCACCTGCCTGTCCCACATGTTTGAAGCCGTGGGCGCCTACTACGCCGACAAGCTGGACGAGGCCGGGGTGGAGGAGTACGAGAACGCCGCCTGTCCCACCTGCGGCTCCTGCTCCGGCATGTACACCGCCAACTCCATGAACTGCCTCACCGAGGCCATCGGCATGGGCCTCAGAGGCAACGGCACCATTCCCGCCGTGTGGTCCGCCCGTCTGCGTCTGGCCAAGCACGCCGGTATGCAGGTGATGGAACTGGTGAAGCGAGATATCAAGCCCCGGGATATCATGACTCCCGAGGCCTTCCACAACGCCGAGACCGTGGACATGGCCCTGGGCTGCTCCACCAACACCATGCTCCACCTGCCCGCCATCGCCCACGAGTGCGGCATTGAGCTGGATTTGGACCTGTCCAACCAGATTTCCGCCAACACCCCCAACCTGTGCCACCTGGCCCCCGCCGGGGAGAGCTACATGGAGGACCTGGAGCAGGCGGGCGGCGTGTACGCCGTCATGGCCGAGCTGACCAAGAAGGGCCTTCTCAACACCGACGTGATGACCGTCACCGGCAAGACCATGGGTGAAAATCTGGAGGGCGTTGTGAACCGGGACCCGGAGACCATCCGCCCCATCGACCACCCCTACTCTGCCGACGGCGGCATCGCCGTCCTGAAGGGCAACCTGGCCCCCGAGGGCTGCGTGGTCAAGCGCTCCGCCGTGGCCCCTGAGATGATGACCCACCAGGGCCCCGCCCGGGTCTTTGACTGCGAGGACGACGCCATTGAGGCCATCTACGCCGGGAAGATCGTCCCCGGCGACGTGGTGGTCATTCGCTATGAGGGCCCCAAGGGCGGCCCCGGTATGCGGGAGATGCTCAACCCCACCTCTGCCATTGTAGGCATGGGCCTGGGCTCCTCGGTGGCCCTGATCACCGACGGTCGCTTCTCCGGCGCCACCCGTGGCGCTGCCATCGGCCACGTGTGCCCCGAGGCCGCGCAGGGCGGCCCCATCGCCCTGGTGGAGGACGGCGACCTCATCACCGTGGATATTACGGGCTGCGCCATCACCCTCCACGTGGACGAGGAGACCCTGGCCGCTCGAAAGGCCGCCTGGGTGTGCCCGCCCCCCAAGGTGACCCACGGCTATCTGGCCCGGTACGCCAAGCTGGTGACCTCCGCCAGCCGGGGCGCTGTGCTGGAGTAAGCAGCGTTTCTCTCTTCCATAATGTCAAACATGCCCGGCGCATCCTGAGGGAGCGCCGGGCATGTTCTTTCATTCCATTTCCAGATTTGGGTTGATGCGCCGGACATAGGCATCAAATTGTGGCACCGTAAAGTCGATTTCTCCGTGGGATGTGGGATAAATCATGCCCTTGCTGATGAGTTGTGCCCGGATGGGGGAGATGGAGGACACCGACTTATTCATCAGTTTCGCCACATTGGCAATGGTACAGGGGAGCTTGCCGCACTTGACCATAGCAGCGATAAATGCCTTTTCCCGTGGGGTACACCGCTGGTAGCGCACAGCGAAAAATCCCTTGTCCAGCAGCTCCCAGAACTTCGGCTCAGCCTCTTGGACATCCTCCAAGGTAATCGTGGGCTTGTCCGGAGTGACTTGCCACACAGAACTGCACATCTGCTGGATGAAATACGGATAGCCCCCTGTCTGGGCTATGATATGCTCCACAGCGGCGCTGTCATACGCCACCTCAAAGTCCTCCGCAGGCACCGTAATCGCTGCGGCAGCCTCCTCCGGTTTCAGCGGTCCCACTACTTCATACTGAAACAGCCGCTCGGCATAGGAGCACGCCTCCCCCACCTCCTGTAAAATCTTAGGAAGGCCCGCACAAAAGGCCATAATGGGCAGTCGCAGCTGATTGCAGCGGTGTAGGGCCACGATGAGACCCGCAATTTCCTCTCGTCTCAGATATTGCATCTCGTCAATAAACAGACAAATGGTGTCTCCGGAACTCTGAGTGGCCTTGCCCAGCTGGGTCATCAGATCGGTCAGGTCGTTGGAATACACCCCACTGACAAACCCCGCCTCGGGGTCCACCCCAAAGGAAACTTCCCCCTCCTCCAGCTTATACTGGATGCGAAACGCCTTCAGGAGGGCAAGAAACCTGCGGGCAAAATCCTTTGCCGTGGTCTGAAAGCTCACCTCGTGGGCAATGCGTTGTAGAGAGACCAGCAGATTCTGGGTGAATTTCCCATCCGAATCCGCCTCGATGTGGTCAAATAAAATCCCATAGCCCTCCGCACTGTTCTCGATGGTGTTGAGGAGAACGGTTTTTCCCACTCCACGTAATCCATAATAAATCATGGACTGCTGGGGATATCTTTTTTGAAGCGCCAGCAAGCTCTGCTCCGCATGGGAGATTAGCCCCTCACGCCCCGCCAAATACGAGGGCATGAATCCGGCCCCTGGCGTATAGGGATTAGAATGCGTCATGGTAAACCTCCTTCGCCACAGTAGCGATACGAATCTATTGCAAAATATACGGTTTTTTTCACCCTGTGTTTCCTTGTTCTTCCTGAGTATAGTATACCCCTTGGGGTATGTCTCTGTCAATGGACGTTCCTCGCAAAAAGGCTGCAACAGGCACCTTCCGGGTGTCTGTTGCAGCCTTTTACACGATATTTCGCCATACGCCCCAGAGCAGAAGCACCCCGGCCATGCCGCTCCACACCAGGGTCTCCCACCGGGCGGTGGGGACGCTGCCCCGACGGACATACACCACGGCACGATAGCCCAGCAGCCCCCCCAGAAGGGGCAGCAAAAGGAGCAGAACCGGATTGGCCTTCCAGGCCCCGGAAACGTCCAGCCGCAACAGGGCCAGACACATGCGGGTCACACCACACCCGGGACATTGCAGCCCAGTGATGGCGTGGAAGGGACAGGGAATGGACAGGTGGGTCAAGTTGACCCACAGGGCATACCCAGCCCCCACCGCTACCATCAGCAACAGCCCAGTGAGCAGGCGGCGCAGTCGCTGTCCAGGGGTCATAGTCAGAAGTTGGGGGTGTACTTGTTCAGCTCGTTCTGGATGAGAGCCAGGGTGACCAAGCTAAACCCAAAAATATTGAGCACCAGGAAGATGATGGGGAAGGAACCAGGGGCCACGCCGTGGTCGGCACGGGCTGCATCCAGCTTTTCGCCCATGCTCCATGCCCAGTACAGGCCGTAAATGCCACAGGTGATCAGGCTGAACACCAGGGACAACCCGCCGGAGGTTCCGGGGCGGTTGGTAACTCGGCCCACATCGTCGGTGGCCACCACGAACCAGTACATCCCGTAAATGCCGCAGGTGATGATGGACAGGACAATACACTTGGCAATGCTTCTGTTTTGACTCATGTCGATCTCTCCTTTCTCTTGCCCTCAGGATACCATAGCCCAGGTGGTTTGTCTATAAAAATCGCCCGTCAGAGCAGCTCTGACGGGCGGTATTTTCTGGGTGTTTGGACCAAATTTTCGTGCTTTAGCCCTGCTTCAGCGCCTGGGCCAGCTGGTCGGGGCAGGAGGTGGGCTTGGAGCCACAGTGGATGCCCTCCATGCGGGAGATGGCCTCCTCACAGGTCATGCCCACCAACAGGGAGGAAATACCCTGGAGGTTTCCGTTGCAGCCGCCCACCACGCGCACGGCCTTGATGACGTCGTTGTCCACGTCAATTTCCATCTCACGGGAGCAGACGCCCCGGGGGATATAGTGAATGGTTTTCATAGTCATATTCTCCTTCCTGGTGCATAGGCTTGTCTAGGGCGTATCTGAAAACAAAGGAATCGACGAATTTTCCACTAGCAACAGACAGATACAAGGCAAAAAACGCAGGAATCCTGGATGGATTCCCAGGATTTTTAACGCAGTAGCTGGCGTTGATGGTTGGAAAAGTCAAGAATTCCGGCTTTTCAGATCGCCCTCAGGTCACAGAACGATCAGGCCATAGCGGTTGCTCAGTTCCCGCAGCTCCTCGGCGTCCAAGTCGCCGGTGCCGTCATAAAAGGCCCGGCCCTGGTAGTAGCGCAGGGCCTGCTCCAGCAGCTGAGGCACGTCCGACCACAGGCACAGGGCCTTGTTGACGGCGTACTGGTGCTCGGCGAAGATATCCACGTCGTCCTGCTCCAGAATGGAGATCTTCACCGCGCCCACCGGGTCGTCCTCCGCCTCGATGATGTCCTCCAGCAGCTTGGGGGTGCACTCCAGCTCCTCTCCCACGTCCACCGTGCGGGTAACAAAGCAGGGGGAGGTGCCGGTGGCACAGGGGATGACGTCGGGGTCCTTTTTCTGCACCACATAGGGGTAGGTCACCACGTCCCCGTCCACCACGTAAAACAGCGGCACGCTGGCATAGCGGGACAGCTCTTCCAGCTGCTCCAGGGCCAGCTCCTTGGGACAGTTGAGGCCAAAGGCGGCGGCGCCCATGCCCTCTGCCACAAACAGGGCGGCCAGCATATGCACCCGGGTGGCGGACTCGCCCTCCTCGTTGCAGGACCAGGACACCCACAGGGGGCCGTAGCCCAGCTCTCGGGCGGCCAGAATGGCGGCCCGGCACTCGGCCATGCCGATCATGCAGTTGATGTGTACAGGGCCCTGTCCCGCCCCCAGCTGGGCACGGTACTCCTCTACCAGGTGGTCAAATTCCGCCTCTCCGGCGGGTGGCACGTCCAGCCCCAGAGGGCCGACACGCCGCTGAAATATGGGAACCGCTGCATCCATGTGTTCCATGTCGTACTCCTTCATTTTGGTTGGGTCTCAGTGTTGCTTGCGCAGTCTTTCTAAGGGGGTAGTATATCAAATTCTGTCGTCCATGGCAAGGGCATCCCCCAACAAAAGGGGGAGCAGAGGCTCGAACAAGACACCCTCCCGCACGTCGGTGCCCAGGGCGGCGGTGTAGGAGGCACAGCGGGTGATGAAGTGGGCCGCTCGGCTCACACCCCGCTCCAGGCTCTCCCCCATCACCAGGCTGCCCGTGAGCACAGCGGCAAACAGGTCTCCGGTGCCCGGGTACTCCCCAGGCGCCCGCACCGCCACAGTGGTGCCGCTGGCTCCCGTGGTGTGGTCAAACCACACCGCTCCGGTATAGCCCGGCTCGGGGGTCACCCCGGTGACCACCACCGACCGCTGTCCCTGGCCGGACAGCTCCACGGCCAGGTCTTCCCCCCGCTGGTCCAGCAGAGCATCGGGAGCCAGCCCCAGGAGAATGGCCGCCTCGGTGAGGTTGGGGGTGATCACCTGGGCCTTCTGGCACAGGTCCCCCATGGCCTGGGCCATCTCGGTGGTGATGGAGGTATACAGCTTGCCGTGGTCTCCCAGCACCGGGTCCACCACCACCTGGGTGCTGGCCCCGGACAGCCGCTCCACCGCCTCCATGGCCTGGTGGATTTGGGCGGCGCTGGCCATGTATCCGGTGTAAATGCCGTCAAAGCGCAGGCCCAGCTCCTCCCAGTGGCGCAGGGTGCCGTCCACCTGCCCGGTGAGGTCGGTGCGCTGGACGGGACCAAAGCCGCCGGTATGGGTGGAGAGCACCGTCCCCGGCAGGGGGCAGCACTGCATGCCCATCACCGACAGCACCGGGAGAATCACCGCCAGGGAACACCGCCCATAGCAGGACAGATCGTGTATGGCCGCTACCTTTCGCATTTGCATCTACCTCATCTTCGTTTTACACACCATTATACCCTCCCCACTGGGGAGTGGCAACGGGCTTTCTTTACAAACTCGCCCGCCCTTGCTATACTGGAAAAAAGCAAAAACCACAGATTCTAAGGAGGATTTTCATGAAACAGCTCGCTTGTTTTCTCACAGCCGGCGCCATGCTCCTCACCCTGTGCGCATGCTCTGGCTCCCCCGCTTCTTCCCCCTCTCCCGACCCCACGCCCACGGTGGAGCCCACCCCTACCCCGCCCCTGTACACCAATCCTCTCACCGGAGAGGCCACCGATACCGATCTCAGCGGGCAAAAGCCCGTCACCGTGGTGATGAACAACATCAAGGTGGCCATGCCCCAGCAGGGCAACTCCACCGCCGACATCATCTATGAGGCCATTGCCGAGGGCGGCATCACCCGGATGCTGGCCGTGTATCAGGACCCCGCCGACCTCACCACCATCGGCTCGGTGCGCTCGGCCCGGGACTGCTTCTTGGACCTGGCCCTGGGCCATGACGGGGTGTTCGTCCACGCCGGAGGCAGCCACTACGTCTACGACACCATCGCCCAGCTGGGGGTCAACGACGTGGACGGCGTGAAGGGCACCAACGCCTCGGGCATCTTCTTCCGGGACCCGGACCGTACCCCCGGAGTGTCCTACGCCTGGGAGCACACCCTCATGGCCGACGGGAAAGCCATGGTGGAAAAGCTCACCGCCAACGGCCTGCTGGGCCCCCACTCAGAAGGATACAAGTACGAGATGAGCTTCACCGAAGACGGCACTCCCCAGGATGGACAGGCGGCCAACACCATCACCGTCACCTACTCCAACTACAAAAACACCGTCTTCCAGTACAACGAGGACAAACAGGTCTACCTGGTGGAGCAGTACGACAGTCCCTTCATTGACGGCAACGACGGCTCCCAGATCTCCACCACCAACGTGCTGGTGCTCCAGACGGAGTATTCCACCATGGATGACGGCTACTACAGCGACGTCTCCCTCACCTCCGGCACAGGCTATTTCGCCTGCGGCGGTAAGATGATTCCCATCAACTGGGAGAAGGGAGACCACTACAACCAGCTGCGCTACTACACTCAAGATGGTAAGCCCCTGACGCTGGGGGTGGGCAAAAGCTTTGTGTGCATTGCACCCACCTCCCGGGACGTGGTAGCTGAATAATCTAGCAAAAAACGGAGAAAGCCGTGGCTTTCTCCGTTTTTTCTGCTTTATATGTACTTCTTTGGCGTTCCCCGGTAGGGGCCGTGGCTTACCCGGCCCATTGGTGCCCTGGCCTTGTCCTGGGAGATTCGGGAGGAGCAAGCCCCTCCCCTACGCCCAGCAACTCAAGAAATACGGCAATGTCTAGGGCCTGCATTTTCCATTATTCATTTATCATTCTTCATTTTTTTAGCCCTTCATTTCCGCCAGCTCTTCGCTGGGGGCCAGAGGCAGCGTGACCATGGCCTTGAACAGGTCTCCGTCGATCTCCACCTGGAAGGTACCCTTTTGCAGCTCGGTCATGGACTGGGCAATGGACAGGCCTAAGCCGCTGCCGTCGGTGGACCGGGACTCGTCGCCCCGGACAAACCGCTCCATGAGCCGCTCCACCGGCACGTTCAGGGCCTCCCGGGAGATGTTCTTCATGGACAGGGTGGCGCTCTTGTCGTCGTAGTGCAGCTCCACATACACCCGGGAGCCCTCCAGGGCGTACTTGGCGCAGTTGCCCAGCAGGTTGTCCAGCACCCGCCACAGTCTTCGGCCGTCCGCCATCACCCACACCGGGTGGTCGGGCAGGGTGCGAACCACCGCCAGCCCTGCGGCCTGGAGCCGTTCCTCGTACTCGCCCAGGGCCTGATCTGCGATTTCTCCCAGGTCCAGCCGGGCCAACTCCACCGACAACACGCCGGTGGACGCCTTGGAGGCCTCCACCAGGTCCTCGGTAAGCTTTTTCAGGCGGTTACTCTTGCGCTCCAGCACGTTGATATACTCCTCCACCCGCTCGTTGGCCATGGGCTCCTTTTTCAGCAGGTCCACATAGTTGATGATGGAGGTGAGGGGGGTTTTCAAGTCGTGGGAGACGTTGGTGATGAGCTCGGCTTTGAAGTGCTCGCTGCGCATCCGCTCCGCCACCGCCTGGGAGATGGACTGGCCCAGGTTGTTCAGCTGCTGGGCGTGCTCCCGCAGGTCGTGGGGCATGTGGTGGCAGGAGATCTGCACGTTCAGATTGCCCTTGAGCAGTTCCCCGGTACAGCGGCGAATCTGCTTCCAGCAGTGGGCCCAGCTGCACAGGTACACCACCAGCACCACGCTGATGACCACCCAGAGAAACACGGCATTGCTCATCAGCAACACCAGCGACACCAGCATATAGAGACAACCTCCCATTCCCACACGCCAAACCAGGGGAATGGTACGGCGGGCCATCCCCAGAATCTTTTTTATCCATCCCCAGGCCCACCACAACAGGGTGCTGCGGACCAGGGTATGGCTCTTAAGGCGGGCGCTTACGGTGGTCAGCAGCCCCGCAGTCATCGCGGTCATGGCCGCCATTCCTCCTCCCACCAGCAGTAGCTGGAGCTTCATGGGCATTATCGTATATGTGATATCCATAATGGCGTCTTCCACCAGCCAGCTCACCGGGTAACTGGCCAGGAGAAACAGAGCCACCAGAATCAACTCCCCGGGCAACCGATGGAACCAATTCACATAGACGCCCTCGGTACCCTTGCGGCATCCGGCGCCCACGCACAGGAACACCAGCATGGCAATGCCCACCGCCACACACACCAGGTTCAGCACCAGCATGGCCACGTTGTGGTTTTTCCACCAGTCCAGACCCAGATAGGCCTTGGCGTAGGAGTCCCCCTCCACGGCCAGGGAGGTGTTCACCCACAGTACCAGGTCCAAAGCCACGGCACCCTCGGTCCAGCCCTCCTCTGCATTGGTGGTCCAGCCCTCGGCATCCAGGTCGTAATGATAGCCGAAGACGTTGGACCTGATGACGTTTTGCACCGATGGGGCATAGGCAAACACCCCGAACTGGGTGGTGATGCGCAGCATGTCGCCCTTACCTTCCCCGTCTAAGTACACCGCTGTCAAATCCACGCTGCTGGGGTCCTCCCGGTACTGCTGCACCGCTGCACTCAGCTCATAGGCCCAGGTGTCGCTCTCCACGCGCTGAGGACTGCCAGGCGGGTTGCGGATGGTATCCACCACATCCGCCCACTTGGTGCCCACGTCATTGCGCACGTCCATCTCCAGGTTGGAGACGTAGTACTCCCCCCAGTAGATGCCCTCCGGCTGGGAGGGACGAGCCTGGGTGGTATTCCCCTGGAGGACACCGCCCTCCGGGTCCAGCAGCTGCCAGCGCAGGTTGGTGTTGTTCCACTGGTACTGCTGCTCCAAATCCGACTTCATCTGCTGCTCATAGCTGCTCAGAGACCCCAGCTCCTGCTCGGTGTAGATGAGGTCCAGCAGGTAGCTGATCTGTTGCAGGTCCTGGTTTTCCAGGTAGCGAATGGTGTAGCCCCCCGCTGCCGAGGTCTGGCCCCAGATCACATTGAGATTTACCATCTGGTAACAACCCATCACGGCCGCAATGGCAAAGGTCACCACTGCCAGCAGGAACGCCCCCGCTTTCAGCACCGGGTTTTCCCGTGCTCTCATACCATCTTCTCCATTTTATAACCCAGGCCCCACACCACTTTCAGATAGTGGGGGTTGGCCGGGTCGATTTCGATTTTCTCCCGCAGGTGGCGAATGTGCACCGCTACGGTGTTCTCCGACCCCAAAACCGGGTCGTTCCACACCAGCTGATAGATCTGGGCAGTGGAGTACACCCGCCCGGGGTTCTTCATCAGCAGGTGGAGAATGTTGTACTCAATGGGGGTGAGGTTGATGACCTCGCCGTCCACCCGCACCATCTTGGCCGCGTCGTCCAGCACCAGGGCCCCGTTGCGCAGCACGCCCTGCTCGTCGCCGCTCTGCTTGCCACCCAGGGTGGTGTAGCGGCGCAGTTGGCTCTTGACCCGGGCCAGCACCTCAATGGGGTTGAAGGGCTTGGTGATATAGTCGTCCGCCCCGATGTTCAGCCCCAGCACCTTATCGCTGTCCTCGCCCTTGGCGGTGAGGAGAATGATGGGGATATTCCCCTCCTCCCGCATCCGGGCGGTGGCGCGAATGCCGTCCATTTTGGGCATCATCACGTCCATGAGCACCAGGTCAATGCCGCCGGCTTCCACGGCCTCCAGGGCCTCCTGTCCGTTGTATGCCTCTACGGTCTGATATCCCTCACTGGTGAGGTAAATTTTTAACGCAGATACAATGTCATGGTCATCATCACAGATTAGAATCTTGTACATCCTTCCATGCCCTCCCGCTGTTTCTGATCTGCTTCTATACTACCAATCTTCCCCTTAAGTTGCAACCACTCAAAGTATTAAGATATGGTTAACACATACTGGGAAATCTTTGTCCTGCGACGTTTCTCCCCCTTCATTGACTTTTTGCTCGGTATTCGGTATACTATACCCGACTCTTGCGACTAGAATTTTACTAAATACGCCCATAGGGCATGGAGGTACTTATTATGAAGGGTATTATCTTGGCTGCCGGACGGGGCACCCGTCTCTATCCGATGACCCGACCCGTCTGCAAACCCCTGCTGCCTGTCTACGACAAGCCGCTGATCTATTATCCCCTGGCCGTGCTGATGCAGGCCGGCATCCGTGACGTGCTGGTGATCGTGCCCCCCGGAGAGGTGGACACCTTTGCCGCTCTGCTGGGCGACGGCTCCCAGCTGGGCATGAACATCCAGTACACCGTGCAGCCCGTGGCCCGTGGCATTGCCGACGCCCTGCTCATTGGCCGTGACTTCGTGGACGGGGACGACGTGTGCCTGGTGCTGGGCGACAACATCTTCTGGTCCCCCAACTTCCAGCAGCTTTTGAAGCAGGCCGCTGACAACAACCAGGGCGCCACCGTCTTCGGCTGCTACGTGGACGACCCCCGCCCCTTCGGCGTGGTGGAGTTTGATGAGAACGGCAAGGCCATCTCCATTGAGGAGAAGCCCCAGAACCCCAAGTCCAACTACATCGTGCCCGGCCTGTACTTCTACGACGGACAGGCCATGGACATCGCCGCCAACCTCACCCCCTCCGCCCGGGGCGAGCTGGAGATCACCGACGTAAATCTGGCGTATCTGCACCAGGGCCAGCTCCAGGTGGTGCCCATGGAGGACAACTACGTGTGGCTGGACGCTGGTAACGCCGGCAGCATGCTCCAGGCCGCCCAGACCATCCACGACCTGCAGGGCCAGGATCACTATGTGGGCGTCATTGAAGAAATCGCCTACCGGGAGGGCTGGATCTCCCACGACCAGCTGCAAAAGCTGGGCCAGGAGCTGTCCATGACCGAGTACGGCCAGCACCTGCTGTCTCTGTAAGCCCAAACTATCAAGATAAAAAATTCCCTTTGGCCTGAGCCAAAGGGAATTTTTTTGACATCTCCACCAGGGCAGGGGTTTGTGGAACTGTGCGAAACCAAGAGTTGGCCGCCGCCCCGTTGACAACCGGAAACGTGGGGGCTATTCTGGTGGAAGATACAGGCTATTTCGCCCGGTTTCACCATCGCCCTTTCCCCGTTGTAAGGAGGTTCAACCAATGGATATTCAACTTCTCGCCATGGACTTGGACGGCACGTCCCTGCAAGCCGACCACCTGAGCTTTACCCCCCGTCTCCACCAGGCTCTGGCGGAGGCCCACGCCAAAGGGGTGGCCATCGTGCCCACCACCGGACGACAGCACTTTCTCCTCCCGCCCCCGGTGCAGACGGGAGCGGCATGGGAAAACCTGTGCATTTTGTGCAACGGCGGCGAGATTCGCCGCATTGCCACCGGAGAGCTGCTGCGTGGCCACTACATCCCCCCCGAAGTGGCTCAGGCAGTGGTGGAGCTGGCGGGAGAATACCACTTCCCCGTGGAGCTGTCCGCTCAGGGCCACATGTACCTGACCCAGGAGAGCTGGGACATGGAGCAGCCCTACCGGGAGTTCATCGGCTACCACCTGGATGTGGTGCTGGGCAAGCGGGGCGTGGTGGTGGACGACCTCGTCCGCACCGCCCACACGCCAGAGCTGAATATCGACAAGATCAACCTCCCCCACATCCCCGATCCCCTCCGGGACCAGGTCTGCGCCCGGCTGGACGCCCTGCCCCTCAATCACTTCTGGTCCGGGCCCCACACCATTGAGATCGCCCACACCCAGAGCACCAAGGGCAACGCCCTGCGGGAGGTGTGCGGGCTTCTGGGTATCGACCCCGCCCACGTCATGGCCATCGGGGACAGCGGCAACGACCTGTCCATGCTCCAGGCCGCCGGGTTCTCCGTGGCCATGGGCAACGCCGCCCCGCACATCCAGGCAGCGGCGGACGCGGTCACCCTGCCCTATGACCAGGACGGGGCCGCCCTTGCCATTGAGCGGTATATTCTCAATAAGTGAAACCCCTGCATCAAAGGGTCTGTTGCAAAATCAATATCACTTATATTGTGTTGACATCATAAAAGTATAATGTTACAGTAAACATAACATGGGGTGCGATAACGGGGAACGCAGTAGGTTTCCAGCGGATGTGTGAATCATGTTTTTTCACCTAGTTGATGATAATATGCACCCTAGTCTACTCTCTTGGCAGAGCCTATGTGGAAACAGTGTTAGAATGGAAAGCGGATAAGAGAGAAGAAGTTTTTCATATTTTTGCTGTCATATTGGGTAAAAGAAGATTTTTAATACATTTGATGCGAATAAAGTTCATTAAAGATAGAGTTTGATATAGAAAAGAGGAAGAGTATGGAAGTGTTAATTTTTATTTTGACGATTATATTCTCTATTTCAGCTGAGGTGACAGTTGGAATTAGATTTAATCTTCCAGGAATAGGGGGTATTGTGGGAATCGCTTTTATTGGCGCAGTTCTTTTGTACACAATTCGGCATAAGCACAAATAACAAGAGGGGTATCCCCCTCTTGTTATTTTATGCTGTTTAGTATTCGGTTATATGTCCTGTATTACTCATTCTAATAGCCATTTCCACCATTTTTTCTGTTCCAACACTAAATCCGATACCAAACGAAACAGGGAGTGAAAGGGATGGTGATACGCCGACAACTGTATGACCATATGCAAATACAAAGGCAGCTTCTTTGATGTAATCGGTTCCAGTGCGCATTACTTGAACATAAAAATTGCCGGTCTTGGCATAATACGCTCCATATTGGTCCGAGTCTCCAGAGCCAACGGGAACTTTGGCGTATGCATGGTCATAGGGAGAATCGCAAACAATAGTGAGCCGGTTACTGTATTTATATTCTCCTGAGCGGCTATAATAATTTGCGTTTGCATAAGAAGTCGCAGAGTAGAAGGCTAGATTGATTGATTGACCATTGGTATTAGTGCCTTGCCAACGAATAGCCATTAAATCAATAATTGGTTCTCCGGCAAGAAGAGGGACATTTGACCACTCCCAGTACACTCGCACTTTAAGAGTTACTGAACTTGCAACTTCTTTATAAAATTTTGCTGTCATATCAGCAAAAACCCCACGCAGTTCAGGTTTATTTTCAATGGGTTCTCCATTGTAATTCTTTAGAATTGTAATTTGGCTACTACTATATCCCATATCTGAGAGTTCAGAGGCTGGCAAAGAAGCTCGTTCCAGGAGTTCATTCTCAATTGCATCCGATTTAATTAAATTTATATGAGTTTCTGACATTCCTTGATTACTAAGTTCTTTGTTGGAGAGCCTTCTTGAATGAGTGTAAATATCGTACTCATTTGTTGTTACGGAGTATGCCGCAGGTTCGGCTGGCATATCTGGGGCATCATTAGTGGCAAAAGCAACAGTTGACATTGCGAAAAGCATTCCAATGAGAAGAATGGATGATAAAAACCTTTTTCTAGCCACAGTAAACCCTCCTTATGTATTTCAAATCAATATTAATCTCCTGGCCCATTGGAACCCTCTCCTCTGCTTGTGCTTATACATATTGCACAAAATATACAAGTATATTCTAATATAAACTACACAATACGTCAATGCTAATAACTGTTGATTCACAAAAATTAGTTTTAACCAACCAGTATCATGCTCATATGAGAGGATAGATATTTGACTTTTTACAGAAGTGGAGACAGGGCAGAGGAATACATACTACTACAGTCAGTATGGCGCGACCTATGAGATCGCCCATGTATGGCTGGGAGGGGGATGTGGTGTGGCTCAAGACCCCGGACCAGGCGTGTAAGCGGGTACGTGACGCCGACGATGAGATGAGGCAGGTGCTGCAAACGCAGTATGAACAGGCTGGGCTTGCGTCAAGTCTAAATTCGGCCTGTCACCCTTGCTGTGGCCCCTGTTTTTTCCACCACACCAGGCCACACTGGGCAGCTAACCCTAAACCTCTGTGGTTTCCACGTCCGGGCCTACCCCGGAAAGGCGGCGTTCCCGCCGCCGGGATCCATTGCCGCACTTCCTTGTTACGCTGTGGTAGGGGCCGTGGCTTGCCCGGCCCGCTGTCTCCCTGGCATTGCCCTGGGAGATTCGGGAGGGGCAAGCCCCTCCCCTACGCCAGCAACCCAAGGGAATTGGCGATTTACATGGCTTTTCCAGACCAAAAAGCCTCCCTCAGGGAGGGAGGTGGCATGGCGTAGCCATGACGGAGGGAGCCTGTAGAAACAGCCAAAGGGCTTTGACGCAATGGGCGGTGCGTACCGATGTGGTCGAAAATCCTGGCAAAGGTCTATGCCGTGTGAAAATTTGGCGGTACAGCCGCCCGCATGCTCCCTCAGTCTGCTCACGCAGACAGCTCCCTCCCGGAGGGAGCCCTGTGACTGGCTCTCAAACGCCTGTGGTACCACCACTCAACGGTCGTAAAATCTGAACCCGCTGGACCAACCCGCCCCCCACCAAGTCCGCCAGTGCCCAGCCGATGGGGATAGCCCACCAGATGGCCTCCACCCCAAACCAGGGGGCACAGGAGTAGGCCAGAAGCACCCGGGTGCCCAGGGAGATCACCGTCAGCAGCAGGGAGATGCGGGGCTGAGCCACGGCCCGGAAATAGCCGTAGAGCAAAAACAGCACCCCGATGCCCACATAACAGGCCCCCTCAATGCGCAGGTATCCCACCCCCACCGCCAGAGACTGGGCCTCCTGGGGCGGAATGAAGATACCCATGAGCTGCGGGGCCAGCACCCACACCAGGGCGGAGACCAGGGCACAAAAGCCCAGCACCAGGGCCACGGCACTTTTGGTGCCCGCCCGGATGCGCTCTCCCCGGCCCGCTCCGTAGTTCTGGGAGATGAAGATGGAATAGGCATTTCCAAACTCCTGGGCGGGCATGTAGGCCAGGGTGTCAATTTTCACCCCGGCGGCAAAGGCGGCCATGACGGCGGTGCCAAAGCTGTTGACCAGCCCCTGCACCATGAGAATGCCGAAGTTCATCACCGACTGCTGGGCCCCGGTGGTGGAGGCATAGGCGAAAATCTCCGCCGCAGCCCGGCCTCGCACCCGCAGCCCTTGGCGCAGCAGCGGCTCCCGCAGCAGGGTATAGGCGGCGATGCCCACCCCCGCCACTCCCTGGGCAATGACGGTGGCCGCCGCAGCTCCCGCCACGCCGCAGGGGATGACCGCCACCAGCAGCACATCCAGGCCGATGTTCAGCACCGTGCTCACCCCCAAAAACACCAGCGGCACCAGGGAGTTTCCCACCGCCCGCAGGAGGAAGGCGAAATAGTTGTAGAGGAAGATGAAGGGCAGTCCCACCAAGATCACCTGGACATAGGCATACATCATGGCGTACACGTCCTCCGGCGTGCTCATCCACCGCAAAATGGAGGGCAACAGGCCGTAGGACACCCCGGTGAGCACCACCGTCAGCCCCACAATGAGCACAAAGGCAGAGGCGATGTACTCCCCCAGCCGGCGCAGGTCTTTGCTGCCATAGCTGATGGAGAACAGCGCCCCAGCCCCCATACACATGCCCAAAATCAGGGAGGTCAAAAAGGTCATCAGGGTATAGGCGCTGCCCACAGCCCCCAAAGCGTCGGTGCTGATAAACCGCCCCACAATCCACGTATCCGCCAAGTTGTAGCACTGCTGTAGGATGTTGCCCAAAATCATAGGCAGGGCAAAGAGCAGCATGGTCCGGGTCACGGGGCCCGTGGTCAAATCTTGTCTCATTCTCTCCCGGCTTTCTCTCTCGTTTGCCTATCATTCTACCACAAAGAACGGGAATGGTACAACCGCAGTCAGGAGACAGGACACTGCCGCCCGGCGTGGTCGATGGTATAGTCCTCCCCGTACTCCCCTGGGAGGACCAGCTGGGAGATGGGCAGGAAGGTATACCCCTCCTGGAGCAGGGTCTCAATGATGGTGGGCAAAGCCTCGGGGGTGTGGAGGGCAGCATTGTGGAAGAGGACAATGCTCCCCGGCCCCACCCGGCTGGTGACCCGCTGGGTGATCTCCGAGGCAGAGATATCCTTCCAATCCAGGCTGTCCACGTCCCACTGTATGGGCTGGATGCCCATGCTGCGCACCGTGGTAATCACATGGTCGTCGTACTCCCCGTAGGGACAGCGGAACAGAGTGGGAAATTCCCCGGTGATGGCCTCAATTTTCTCCCCGCAGGTGGTGAGATTCTCCTTGATCTGCTCTGGGGTGAGGCTGTTGAAGTGGGCGTGGTCGTCGGAATGGCTCATGATCTCGTGCCCCGCCTCGTGGAGGGCCTTCACCGACTCCGGGTATTTGTCCACCCACTCCCCCACCACAAAGAAGGTGGCCTTCACCTGGTATTTGCCCAGGATGTCAATGAGGGTCTGGGTATCCTCGTTGCCCCAGGCCGCATCAAAGGACAGGGACACCACCGGATAGTCCGCCTGGACACAATACACGGGCAGCTGTCGGGTGGTGGCCGAGGCTCCCACCACCTTGGGATGGCTGACCAGGCGCAGGATGGCCACCGCCGCCAGCACCAGACCCACCCCCGCCAGAATGCGGCGGCGTAACACCAAGATTCTCATAAGGCGCTCCCCTTTCCACGGCTATTTCACCCCAGTGTATGGTCCGCTGTGGAAAAACAGAACCGCCCGGTCTCCCTTTCCAGGGTAGACCGGGCGGTTCTTGCGATTGTTTATCGCTCCATCTTCCAGAAGTAGGCGGAGTAGGGGGGCAATTGGCTGCCGCCGCCGAAGTCGTGGAGCTGACCTGTGATGAGGTCCACGGCCTGGCCACATCCGGCGTCGAAGTGGGCGGTGTAGGGCTGGTCGTCGGCGTTGATGGCCACCAGCACCCGCTCCCCCTCCACAGCCCGCTCAAAGATGAGCTGACGGTTGGTGAGCACCACGTTGCGGTAGCCGCCGTAGCACAGGGCCTGACTCTCCCGCTTGGCACGGGCCAGCTTGGAAATCCAGTCGGTGAGGTCGTTCCACTCCGGCTGTTCCAGGGCGGGGCGCAGGGGAGCGTCGCCCCAGGACTCCTTCTTGCCCTCCAGGCCCCACTCGCTGCCGTAGTACACCGCAGGCACCCCGGGCATGCCGAACATCAGGGCATAGGCGGGGGCCAGGTGCTCCTTGTTGGTGAGCTGGCTGGCAATGCGGGTGACGTCGTGGTTGTCCAGGAAGGAGAGCAGATGGGCCCCCTTGTACATGGTCCAGGGCTCGGGTCCAAACTGGCGGGCCAGAGAGTGGCCGATTTCAAAGAGATTCATGGAGTTGAAGCTGGACCACAGCCCCTTGTAACACTCGTAGTTGGTCACCGAGTGGCACATGTCCGGGGCCATCCACTGCTTGTAGTCCCCGTGGAGGGTCTCACCCATGAGGGCGAAGTCCGGCTTCAGGGAGGAGGTAAACTCCCGCAGGCGGCGCAGGTAGTGCTGGGGCAGGCAGTAGGCCACGTCCAGGCGCAGCCCGTCAATGTCAAACTGGTCCACCCAGGCGCGGATGGCCTCAAACTGGTGCTCCACCACCGCCGGGTTGTCCAGATTCAGCTTCACCAGTTCCCCGTGGCCCTCCCAGTCAGCGTACCAGAAGCCGTCGTTGTAGTGGGAGTTGCCGTTGAAGTCGATGCGGAACCAGTCCTTATAGGGGCTGTCCCACCGTTTTTCCTGCACGTCCCGGAAGGCCCAGAACCCACGGCCCACGTGGTTGAACACCCCGTCCAGCATCACCCGGATACCGGCCTGATGGAACGCGTCACACACCTGGGCGAAGTCCTCGTTGGTGCCCAGGCGGCAGTCCAACTGGAAATAATCCCGGGTATCATAGCCGTGGCGGTCGCTTTCAAACAGCGGGTTGAAGAGTACGGTGTCCGCCCCCAGCTTTTTGATGTGCTCCACCCAGTCCAGCAGGCGCAAAATTCGGCTCTCCCGCACGCCGTCGTTGTCCTCCGGCGCGCCACACAGCCCCAGCGGGTAGATCTGATAGATGACTGATTGGTCAAACCACATATGGTCGTCCTCCCTGTTCTCTGCCTTGGCAGCAGGTATTCTTACCCTGTTATTATACCCGCCTGCCGGGCACAGGTCAAATAAAACCGCCCACTCCTGTCACCGCTCCATCTTCTCCACCCGGGCGGTCAAACGGGCCACACTGAGGGCCGTTTGGGACAAAAGCAGCTCCTCCACCAGGTCGTCTTCGTACACATCCCCACACAATTGATACCCCTGACGCTCCACCTCGTCCACAAAGTGATGGAAGGCCACCACCAAGTCCTCCAGCTCTCCCTGGTAATCGTACACCGCATACTCTCCCGCGGGCTTGATGTACAGCCGCTCGTCCTCCACCCGACTCTGCACCGGATTGAAATAATGGCTCTCCACAAAACAGCGGCGTCTGGCCCGCTCCAGGGGGATGATCTCCCCGCCTGCAACCGGGTGCTCAGCTCCTTCTGCTCACAGTACTTCAAATGGTTGCGAAAGGTGCGCAAAAAGGTCTCCTCGTCCGGCATTTTGGTATACCGGGTGGGGGAGGCAATCAGGTATTCCTCCGGCATCTGGCGGATCTCCAACACGCCGTACTGGCACTTGACCCCCTCCAAGTAGGAACCCACCGACTGCTCCAACGCCATCCGCATATCCGTTCCTGATACAAGCAACTGGATAAATTTACATTGAAATACAGACGGTTTGTTACCATTCGGACAACACTGACAACCAAAAGCCCTGCTTGCCCTGTGCGCCAAGGTACAGCGCCGCGCCTGATGGCATGACAAAGACCTCTTCCAGGTAAATTCGCCTGGAAGAGGTCTTTGTTGTCACGGTTATCGAGTCATGGGGATGTACTGGTCGGGCTTTTTGGCGGTGGCAATGTAGGTGGGCTTTCCGTTCTTGTCGAACCCGGTGCGGCGGAGCAGTCCCGCCTGCACCAGCCGCTCGGCGTCTGCCACGGCCATCTCGCCGTACTTGGGAACCGACACCAGGTTAGACGTATTGGAGTTGGGCCCCGGCTTGGAACCGTTGACCTTCGTGACAGTGGAACCGGAGCTCTTGCTGCTGCCGCCGCTGCCGCTGCTGCGGTAGGCCGCAGCGGCCTTCTGGCGGTAGTACTGGAGCATGGCGTTGACATACTCCTGGGTGTACCCAGACTTGGCAATCAGGTCGGAGGAAGGCATCACACCCGCCTGCAAAATGCCGTCCACCTGGGTCTTGGCCGCCTTCTGGGCCTGCTGCTGCTGTTCTCGCTCCCAATCCAGCTGGTCCACATATTGCTGGTACTCGGAGTCGTTGGCCTTTTGCAGACCCTCCAGGTAGCTTTGCAGCTGGTTGTAGTTATCCAGATACTGCTGGTAGGCAAACTCCTTGTCCACATTGAACTGACCCAGCTTGTCCTTGTACTCCTGGTAGTCCATCTGCTCCTGGCCGTTGACGGCGTCCAGGTAGCTCAAGAGTTTGTTGTAGTCGTCCAGATACTGCTGATAGGCAAAGTTTTTGTCTGTGTTGTACTGTCCCAGCCGGTCCAGATACTCCTTGTAGTCCAGCTGTTGCTGGGTGTTCACCACCCCCAGATCGTTGGCCAGCTGCTCATATTCACTCAAATACCGCTGGTAGGCCTGGTTGTACAGCTCAGGAATGATGTCGCTGAGCTGTGCGGCGTAGTAGTTCCCCGCCTGGGACGCCGCTGTGGCGGCGTAGCTGGAGGTCTGGCCCCCCGAGGCGGCCGCCGCCTGGGCCAGAGCATTGGCGGTGGCCCGCTCCCCCTCCCGCAGGTACTGCTTCTGGTACTGGCCGAACACCGGGTCGGTGTCGGTGCTCCAGGTGAAGTCCTCCCGGTTGAGCAGCTGGTCCAGCAGCTCCTTTTGCAGCTGCTCATAGGGGTTGGTGTAAGTGGGGGCCTCCTGGTCCCAGGAGAAGTCCGGGTACTTGCCGATCTGGTCCAGAATGGCGTCCTGCTCCTCCTCGTACTTGTTGTCGTACTCCGGAGCCTCCTGGTCATAGGAGAAGTCGGGGTACTTGTCCAGCTGGTCCAGAATGTCGTCGATTTCATCCTGATAACTTCCCGTAAAGCCGTTGTAGCTTGCCTTGAGCTGGGCCGCCGCCTCGTTGGCAATGGCCCGCTGGGCGCTGGTGGTGGCGGAGTTGGCCTCCGCCTTCAAACTGGCCGCCGCAATGCCGTACTCCGGGTAGGGCTCGGCCAGCCGCAGCTCGTCGGGGTCAAAGTCCTTCAGAGTGTTGGTGGCCTGGGCCTTTTTCAAAAAGTCGCTATAGGTGTATGCCATGTTCTCTCCCTCCATTAGGTACGGCCCGGGGTGGCGTTGTACCCTCCGCTGCCGTACCGCTCTCTGGTGATGCTGTAAATGCGGCACCTCCCGGTGCCAGTGAGTTTGAGCCGGTAGTGGTCCCCTCGGCGGGGCACCATGGGCAGCTGGAAGCTGCGCTTGGGGGTGGGGCCCATGGGTTGGCCCATGGGCAGCCAGGTCCCGTCGCTGTCCACCTGCACCCAGGCCTGGACCTGCCCCCCTTCCTCCACCTCCAGGCGGATATGGAGACGAAACAGCCCCTTTTTGTCCGGGCTCCCGTCGGTGAAGTCAGCAAACTCCGCCTCCCACTCCACCGCTTCCTCCTGCTGTGCTCCTTCCGAGGGCTGGGCGGTCTCTCCCACCGTCCAAATCTCTCCGGCCTTGTTGAGCAGGTACAGCGCCCCGCCGCTGGCGGCAAAGTGAGTGGCGTGGGTGTCATCCTCCCGGTGCCACAGCTTGGTCTGGGTGTCGTACACCAGCAGGCTCCACCCTTCCCCCGCTCCCTGGGCGGAGAGGTAGTAGCGCAGCCCGTCGGCCCCTGCCACGGCATTGCCCACCGCCAGGTCCCCCAGACTGCGGCTAATGCACTGGGGCACGCTGCCGGAGTAGGCCATCACCCCGCCCCGGGACAGATAAAACAGCACCTCGCCCGCCGCAGCCAGGCTCTTGCCACACCCCTCCATCACCCCCAGGGTCTCGGTGCCCATGACCTGGAAGTTGGAGGGCATGGTGCCGTAGACCTTGTAGATGTGGTCTTCCTTGAAAAAGACGGGGTAGCCCAGGTAGGAGATGCACCCGGTGAAGTTTCCCGCCGAGCCGGTGTCCACGGCGTAGGCATCGGTGGCCAGGCCGTCAAACACGTTCCAGTTGAAGGGGTCCCCCAGCTTGGAGCAGTAGATGGTGTTGTCCTTGCACCCCCACACCCGGTTCTCGTTTTCGCACACATAGTCCAGGTCGGGGACAGTGCGGGTGAGGGTCACCTCTCCCGCTTCCGTGTAGGCCTCGTCCCCCTTCTCCCCGTCCAGGGTGAAGGAGTACTCATAAAACACCAATTTGTCGCCCTGAATGTCCCGGATGATGAGGCTTTTGTTGTTCTCGGCGTGGGTGGTACAGCCGGAGATGGTCACGGCGTCCCCCTTTTGAAAGTAGTCGGTCCAGTTTACCCCCTGGGCCTGGATGGTGTTGGCCTGGGCCTCCTGCCCATAGAGGGTGCCGTTTTGGAAGGATAGCCCGGCCCCCGTCCATTTAGACTCCAGGGAGCCGAACACCCCGGTCTGGGTGTTGTAGTAGACCTTGTCGGGGAAGATGAGCAGGTAGGAGCCCAGGGCGGCAAAGGTCTTCTCTCCCTCACTCACATCCCCCTTTCGCTCCCCCTGATACCAAAATCCACCCTGAGCCACCCAGCACAGAGTCCCCCGGGCAAAGAGGCCCCCGGGCTGTGTCAGTGTGGCCACCTTCCACCGGGGTGGGCGGCTGGAGAGGAGGGGATAGTCCGCCCCGGTGAGGTTTTTCATCTGGTATACCGCCCCATCCCCCGCTCCCGGGGTGTGGTCCAGGCCACCAAAAGCGGTCTGACTGGTGGCGGTCATGCCGATGTCATAGGCCATCGCCGGCAGTCTCATGGGCTCCCTCCTTCACTTCCTCCACCTCCTCCTGGGTCAGCTGCCCCGCCGCCACCAGCATATCCAGGCGGCGGTCATCCCACAGCCGGGGATAGTACCGCTTGGCTAAATCCAGAATGGTCATAACACCACCCCCTGCAAGGCGGCCAGAAAGTCCACGTCTGCCCGCAGCTGCTCCAGCGGGGTCACGGGTTCCACCATCCCTGCCAGGTCCGCCTCCAGCTCCTCGATGGTGCGCTCCACAATGACTCCTTCCACCAGCTTGTACCGGGGTACCCCCTCGTCGGTGTACAGGGGGAGCGGCAGATAGTTGCTCTGGGGGTGGTGGCAGCGGTCTCCAGGCCCCCGCTCCACTTCCACCCACCCTTCCGTGTGGGTGAGCAGGGCGGAGGAGGTCAGCGCCACCACGCAGCTGCCCGGGTTGACTTGTACATATACAGTATATTCTTCCATAATTCACCTCACAAATTGGCGTCAAATAACAGTTTTCCACTGATGCTGCGCAGGGTACACACGTCATTGGTCACCAGCCCGCTGGTGGTGAAGATGACCCCAACCCCGCCCGGCAGGTTTCGGGTCCCGGCCACAGCTGTTGGGGTGTGGGAGGCTCCGTTATTAAAGATTCCAATTCCAGACAAAGCCGAGCCGTTCAAAAATGTCACACTGGGGGCTATGCGCATCTTTACCCCACACGGGAACATCATTCTGGCAGAGGTGTTGCTGAAGGCAAAACCATAGCCCATAGGGTAACTGTTGTCTCCCTCCACCGGCACGTACTGGTAGCGGTAGCAGCGGAGAATCTCCTCCGGGTTGGGCTGCTGGGTCAACTGCCAAGTGCCGTCTCCCCCCTGGATGGCCAGGGTCTGGTGGTCCCCCACCTCCAACTTGGCCCCGAAGATGCGGCAGGAGGCCGCCCCCTCGCTGATGAGCTGGCACCACAGCTGGGAGGGGCTGTCCGACAGGGTGGCGGTGAGGGCGTACACCTGCAAGCCCTTCTGGGAGAGCACTTCCCCCGCCTGTCCTGTGCCGTCGTTGAGGCCCAAGTGATAGCTGCCCGAAAGGATATCCACCGCCATGGACAGAGTCACCGTCTCCCCGGCCAGGGCCCCATAGTCCTCCACAAACTGGCCCAGCCCTAAGGTACCCGAAGTATTGGTGAGCTTGGCGTAGCGCTGGCCCACCACCACCTCCCCGGCTTTGGTGTCCCCGCTGGTCTTCCAGCCGTCCAGGGTGTAGGCAGGCTTGGTGATGGCGTAGGTGGTGCTGCCTCGCTGGTTGACGGTGAACAAGGGGTTGATGAGCAGATTCTGCCCCACGTCTGGGGTGACCTTTACCCCCTGGATGTACACCGGAATGTGGAAGGCGAAGTCGTCCTTGCCCCAGTCGAAGCCGGGGCTGGCCTTCACCACCTGCACCTCACTCTCCACCTGTTCCAGGACATCGGCGGCCCGGGCCTGGAACTCGTAGGCGGTCTGGTAGTCCAGGCCCTTTACCGTGGCGTGGGCCACATAGGTAAAGCCCATGGGGGTGGTGCGGTCCACCGCCGTCCAAGCCCCCCAGGCCTCCGTCCCCTGGGCTCGGTAGCGGTACTCCACCGTCAGGGTGTTTTCTGCCCCGCCGAAGGAGCCGTAGTAGCAGGCCCCGACCACCTCCAGGTCGTAGCGCCCGGACGCATCCGGGGTCCCCTGGCCCAGGGTACAGGACAGGCGCACATATCCCACCAGCTTCCGCTCCACCGTCTTGGTGGTGGAGTTGCCTCGGCTGTCGGTGGCGGAGACCACGATGGTCCCCGACTCCACCCCCTCCAGGGTGCCGTCCCCGGTGAGGGTGTGGCTGCCGCAGGTGACAGACTGCCGGACTAGAGAGGCCCCCTTCACCGCCTGGGCCCCGGTTTTCACCGCCACCTGGGAGTGGTACTTTACCAAGTTCCCGCTCTCTCCCGTGAGGGCCAGGGTGGTTGGGTTCACGTCCTCCACCGTGGGGTTCAGGGTGGGGGCAGGATTTTGGATGGTGAGGGTGCGGATGAGGTAGGTGATGAAGGTCTGACCTCCCACGGTGCTCTTGACGTAAAAACGCACCTGGGCGGTGTTTTTCGTGGTGTCCACCTTCCGCATGGCCTCCCGCTCCGCCTGGGTCAGGCGGAAGGTGTAGGAGGTGCCGGAGATGGTGCGGTAGTTGGCCAGGGCGTGGGTGCTGTCCTTGAAAATGCCCAGCTGCACCGACACCCCGGCGGGATTGCTCACCTTCACCACCGGGTCGTCCTCGTCGGTGAAGTTGGGGGCGCTGGTGATGGTGGCCCCCCGGGGGATTTTGGTCAGGGTCATGGTGCCCGATTTGCTGACATATCCAGGTGTGTAGCTGGCCGAGGCCATGTCCAGGGAGTAGGCCAGGGCCATGGATTTGGAGCCGTCGCTGGTGTGGGCCACCGTGTGGGTCCCGGACAGCAAGGTCACCTCCGAGTAGGTTCCCAGGGTGATTTTCGGGGCAGAGCCCCGGTCCCGCACCGCCACCGTCTGGTTGTCCAGCTCCACCGCCGCCCCCACCCCGTACTGGGCGAAGTTTTTGGTGGTGGACTTGAGCTTGAGGGTGTAGGAGATGGTGGAGGAGTTCCCAGCGGTGCTGGTGGACTGCTCCACCAGGGTGAGCTCCAGGGTGAAGGTGTTAGAGCTCTGGGTGTAGGTTTTCGTCTGTAGTGCCATGTGTGCTATCCTCCAATCCAGAAGCAGCCCATGCGGTCCGCTCCGTAGGGTTCCAGTCGGGCCTTCCCCGCCAGAATCAGGAAGGTCTTGGCATGGAGATTGGTGGCCTCCACCCCCTGGTTGTCCACCACCAGCACCTGGGTGCCGCTGCGGCTGACCGTCATGCCGTCCTCGGTGACCTGGGTGGTCATCTCGCTGCCCGTCTTGCTCACCGTCAGCCCCTCATCGTCAAAGGTGAACCCGGTTTTGGTGGTGACGCTGTCCACCCCCTGGGCCAGCTTTTTCTCAATGGCGATCTCCACCTGGTCCGAGGTCAGGGCCAACTCCACCCGACTGGAGACCTGGGCCAGGGACTCCTCCAGGCCCTCCACGGTCTCCTGGGTGCCCACTTGGGCGTCCTTTACCTCCTGGACCTGCTGCTGCTGAGACTGCACCAGGGCGGTGAGGCCGTCGGCGGTGACGGACAGCTGGGTCAGCCGCTCCCCCTCCCCCTCCAGCAGCAGATACAGGGGCTTGGTGATGGCCTCCTCCCAGACGTTCAGGGCGGTCTGGTTGAGGTTGGTGGTGTCCAGGTTCTGCATGGTGTAGCGCATCTGTTCCACCAGCAGATAGAGGTAGTTTTGCACCTGGGCCAGCTTGTCCTCTGTGGATATGTCCCCGTCAAAGTCGGGGAATTTGGCGTCCATGTACAGCCAGTTGGCTGGCATGCTTTCCACGCCTCCTTTCTCAAACAGGGCACCACCGGGGAAACGGTGGTGCCCTGTGTTGTGCTCCTGCCGGGGCGGTTACACCTTCTCGGCGTAGTCCAGGCTGATCCAGCCTGCGCCAGACTTCAACTTACCCCACTTCTTGGCCCCTGGGCCGTTGGACTCTGCCACAATGGTGTAGACTCCGGGCTTGATAAAGCCCTTGGCTTCGGTGTCGGTGCCGGGGCCGCTGCGAATGCGCAGCTCGGTCACCGTCACCTTCACGGTGTAGGGGGTGAACCCGGTGGTGGAACCGGGCAGCTTGAGCACCTGCCCCACCACAATGAGGTTGGGGTCCTTGATGCCGTTGAGCTGCACCAGCGTGTCCACGGTGGTTCCATACTTCTGGGCGATCTCGCTGAGGGTGTCCCCCTTCACCACCGTGTAGGTCTTGCCGGACACCGGGGGCTGGGGCTTGACCTGGGCAGGGGTCATAGCCTTGGACACATCGGCCCGGAAGGTGTCCATGGACTTGCCAAACTTGGGGAACCAGTGCATCACGTCGGCGTGGTTGCTGGCCACCCCTCGCTGGTAGCCCTCGGAGTGGCAGATGACCACCCCGTCGGCCAGGGGGTTGAGGTTGTAGGTCTTGCACAGCATGGCAGTGAGCTCCACCGCCTCCTGGTAGACCTTGCGGAAATAGCCCTCGTCGGTGAGGTCGTCCTCACAGATCTCAAAGGCAATGTGGGTGTTGTTGGCGCTGCCCCCGGAGGTGCCGGTGCCGGCGTGCCAGCCCCGGTGGTTCCAGGGCAGGGTCTGGACGGTGCCCACGCCGCCGTCGGCCAGTTTGCCCACAAAGGCGTGGGTGCACACATCCAGCCCCGGGTTATTCCAGTCGTTGGCGTTGCGGTTTCCGCCGATCTCCGCCTTCAACTGGGCCTCATTGCTCTGTCCCTCCACCGGCTGCACGTACCGGGCCACCAGGGGGTTGTTGGCCCCGGTGGAATGGACCATGACCCCCTTGGGGGTGATGGTCCGCCCGGCCTTGTAGCAGTCGTTGGCGGTCAACATACATTTAATCAGTCTCAATGGTGGTTACCTCCTCCACAGCTTCCTGCACATCTTCAATGGCTGTTTTCACCGCTGCGGCGTCAATGCGGCCCTCGGTGACGATATACGTCACCACCGATACCACCGACACCACAGCCCCCGCTGTGCTGGCCACCGCCTCCTGGTCCAGTCCGAAGGCCAGGGCCAGTCCGGCGGCAATGCCCGCCAGAGCAGTCCACAGCTTGCGGCTGGACAGCTTTTGCAACACAGTCTTCACTGCTTCACTCCTTCTCGTACGCAGCCAGGATCTCTCGATCCAGCTTTTTCTTGGCCTCTTCCGCCTGGGTCAGCTCCTCCATGGCCTGGGCCAACTCTCCGTTGGGGGGCGGTTTGGTCACAGCGTGGTTAAGCCAGAATATGCACCGGCCATAGGCGTGGTGCAGCTGGTCCTCCACCTCCTGCCGCCGCTGGCGATGCTCCTGACGCTGCTGGGCCTCCTGCTCCCCCTGTTCCAGCCGTCGGTCCAGGTACCGCTTGAGGTAGCCCACCGCCAGCCCAGTGATGCCGCTGCCCCCCACCAGGGCGGCCAGCACTGCTCCCAGCACTTCCTCCCCGTTCATGTCCAATCTCTCCTGTGGGTCAGCTGGTCTTGCCCCCTATTCACCCGCTGCATCTCCCTGGGAGACAGACACATGGGCGGGGTCGTAGGTGCGGATGTACCAGTTGACGTAGTTTTGATAGCTGGTGTTAAAGCTCTCCATGCGGTTTTGGTACAGCTCCAGCTCTCCGTTGGCCTGGTGCAGCTTGGCCAGCAGCCAGTGCAGGTACACGTCGCTGTGGGGCCAGCCCACGGTGAGGGTCCCCGGCCAGCTCTGCCACACCTGCTCCAGCTCCTGCTCCGAGGCCTGCTTCACGTCCAGATAGATGCGCCCCTCCAGCTCTCCCAGCCACTGGAGCTTCTGCTCCTGGCTGTACTGGTTGGGGCTGAGCAGGTCCGCCTGGTCCACCACCTCCTGGGCGGTGGGAAACCGGTTGGCGTCTGCCATGGTCAAACCTCCTCTCTCATGCCCCGCCCCGGCGCAAGGGCCGGGGCGGGGGTTCACCCTTTTAGTCGGGCAGCTCGGTGCCGCCCGTGATGCCGCCCACAGCGGCAAAGCGCCAGTCGTTGAAGGTGGCGTTGAAGCGGCTGCGGCCACGCCAGACGTTGGCGTCGGTGTTCTCGTCCACGGTGGAGCGCACCGCCAGCTGCACCCGGTCGTTCCACACGGCACCGCCGTAGGTCTGGTTGTACTTGCTGTCCAGCAGAATCCAGGGGGCGTTCCCCTCAGACAGGTCCACAAACTGGTTGAGGTAGCTCCAGACGATGACATTCCAGCGGCCATACTGGTAGTTGAAGGCGTTATTGGAGGTGGTGGGCTCCTTGTCCGCACCGATGGCGGCAAAGACCTCCTTTTTCAGACTGCCCACCTCAGGGATGAGGATGGTGTCGGGGGCCACGTCCAGAATCTCGTCGTTGTCACCCCGGAACAGGTGCATGGCGGTCTCCATCTTGCCCAGGGCGTCGGCGGAGAAGGCGTCGCTGAACTTGTTGGCCTGAGTGCCGCCGGAGACCTTGGCGGGGTGGGCGGTGTGGAACATGGACACGCCGTCGGCGCTCTTGATGTCAAACTCCCGCCCCTTGTAGGTGATCTTGTCCTTGCCGGAGATGGCGCCGCCGTACAGGGCCGCGCCGAACAGCTCTCGGGTGCGGTTGTAGCTGGTGATGAAGGCGGCGGGCTGCTTCTTCATGTCCATGACCTTGGAGTCCTCCATCATCTCGGCGGAGATGGAGAAGGAGTCCTTCCAGGTGTCGTACACCAGCAGCTTCTGGTAGCCCTCCTGCATGCCGTCCAGGGGATAGGCGCCGTTTTCGCCCACGGGCTCGAAGCCGCTCATGGCGGTCATGGTGGTCATCAGGTCGCCGTAGTTCTCGCTCTTGCCCATGAGGAACAGGTCCTTCAACACGGACTGACGCTCAAACTGCTCCCCCCGCTGTTCCAGGAACATGCGGATGGGGGCCTGACACTTGCCGTAAATGCTGTCGTTGAGGCCGGAGCCTTCAGAGAAAATGATTTTCATTGGGTTGGTTGTCCTCCTTTACACAAATCTGCCCCGGACGGTGTCGCCCTTCTGGGTGCCCTCCACGTCCACCAGCTCGAAGTTGCCAGCGCCCTGGGCCACGGTGAGGCCGTCCTCGGCCACCTGTACCTTTGCACCGGGCTTTGCCTCGGCGGTGACGGCAGACAGGGTGGTCTCGTAGAGGAAGGTCCCCTCCACCCGGGTGACGGGGATGACCTGGCCATCGGCGGCGGTGACGTCCGCCATGCACAGATAGGGGGGCGTGGTGGTGGAGGCTGCGCCGAGCTTGGCCAGCTTACCCTCCGTAACGGTGAGCATCTGGCCTGCCTGATAGGTGTCGGCGGCAGCGCCCAGGTATTCCCAGGGCAGCATGGCCCCGGTGTTGCTTTTCACGGGTACAAACATTTACTTTCCTCCCTGATATTTGTTGTAATAGGCCTGAATGGCCGCTTCACTGGCCTGGGGGTTGAAGGCCCGGAACAAATCCATCTCCGGGGCGGGCACGGTGGCGGCCCCTTTGCCCCGCTGGGCGGCGGCGATGAGGTGGCCCTTGCTGCGTGCCAGGTTCTGGGCCTGCTGGCGGGCGGCGGCGGCTGCCTGCTGGGTGAGCTGGTCGTAGTGGGCCAGCTTGTAAGCGTCCACAAAGGAGTTGCCCCGCTTCACCAGCTGGTAAAACTCCTTCGCCCGGGGCATGGTGAGCAGATCGCCCACCGAGCGAATGTTGGGATTGAGCTGGCGAATCTGGGCCAGCTCGGCGGCCACCTGGGCCTCCATGGCCGGGTTGGCCTGGGGCCGAGGGGCGGGCTTGGCCTGCTGGGCCTGCTTGAAGGCCCGGTACTGCTCCAGGTTGGTGATGGGGGTGCCGTCGGCGGGGTTTGTGAGGGCCGCATCCCGGAGCACCTGCTCCACATCCTGGCGGGTATGGCTGCGCTCGGCCTCCACCGCCTCCTGGATGGCGGCCCGGGTCTCCGCCCGCCGCCGCCGGGCGGCGTTCTCCCGCCGCTGCTCCAGGCTCATCTCTCCCTGAGGGGGCTGGGCCTGGGGCTGCTGGGTCTCCTGGGGTGCCTGCTCCTGGGCGGGCTGCTCCACCCCCAGGGCCTCATACACTTGCTGCTCGTTGACTTCCATATCTCGTTCCTTCCTGCCCCCGTGGGGCCGTGGGATGTTCCCGCTATCCCTGCGTATTGGTTTGGTTTTGTGGTGTTACTCCTTGCCCTGTCTCAGGTCCTTGCCGGTGTGCACGGTGCCGGTCTTGGTGGCGGTGGTCTGGCAGGGCGCCTTTACCACCTGGGTGCCGGTGTTCTGAATCCGGCCGATGTAGCCCTTCTGCTCCTTCATGCCGTTCCCTCCCTTCTCATCTGGTCTGGCATGTTCCCGCTGTCGCCTTGCGTGAGTTGTCGTTGTGCTTGTCCCATCTGGGCCTCCCGCTGGGCCCGCTGTTCCAGGGCCTGCTTGGTGTCTCCAGCCCCGGGGTAGTGCAGCTGCTCCATCTTGGTCCAGAAGAGAATGAGGGTCTCGGTGGCCGCCGGGTCGCCGAAGGCCCCGTTTTGCAGGTTCTGCCGGGTCTCCTGCCACATGGCCTCCCGGTTGCTGGCCAGGGTGTCGGTGGTGTCCACCGAGAAGAGAAACTGGTCGTTCCAGTAGTACTGGCCGTCGGAGTCTTGCTCTAAGAAGTCGTAGCGGTTGAACTGCTCGTACTGGGTGTGGCCCTGGGCGTCCTGGTAGGTGACGGGCCGGGGCTCGTCCCCGTAGGCCAGCCAGAACTCGAACATCATGCGGAACAGGTCGGCATAGGCCTTGTTTTTCATCACCCGCTTGCTCTCCAGCCGTCCGGCGGCCTGGGCGGCGGAGAACTCCTTGGCCTTGCCGCTGGTGGCGGTGGAGTCCGCCCGGCCCTGGAAGGAGTCGGTGATGCCCAGAATTTGACGAGCCTCCTCGTAGACGTTGGCCAGGTACAGCAGCTCATACTCCAAGTCCCCCTTGAAGTCGTACACCCCGATCATGGCCTTGTCGGCCGCCGAGCCGATGTACCACCGCTCCCCGTCCTGGCTGTCCACCCGCAGCGAGGCGTTGTCGGGCAGGGTGATGCGGGTGCCCGCCTTCACCAGTCGGTCAATGATCTTCTGCTCCAGGCGGTTGATGGTGTTTTGCTGGTCGGCGATCATGTCCACATCCGAGTTGCCCAGCAGCTGGCCGTACACGGACACGCTGCGCTGCAAGACGATGGGGAACACCCCCGGCTTGTAGAAGGGGATGAGGGTGGGGCGCATCACCGGGTTGCCCTCCTGGTCCAGATCGGGGGTGGCCCCGGGGATGGACAGCCCCTTCCCGGTGGTGATGGGCAGCAGCACCTGCTCGTACTCCTGCACCTGGTCTTCAAACTCCTCACAGCCGCACCAGGGGCAACCGCCCCCCTGGTACTCCCGGGGTGCCTGGCTCTGGTCCGGCTCCACGGGCAGACTGTCCAGACCGCCGCCCCCGGCCATGGCCTCCTGGGCCAAGGTCTGGGCCAGCATCTGCCCCGCCTCCTGGCGCAGCAGCTCCCCCTCCCCCTGGTTGGGTGCCGTAGCGGGCTGTTGGATGAGCTGTCCGGGCAGGGGCCGAACCCGGCCGCACTGCTTACACACGGGCTGCCGCCGGGCCTGGTAGTCCTCCAAGTCCTCCAGAGGGGTGTCGTTGACCCAGCAGTACCGATTCACGCCCCCCTGGGCGTTCTTTTCATAGCCCACATACCGGGTGAGGGCATCTTCCACAGCGCTGACGCCGTCCACGCCCCGCACGGCGGGCTCGGACTCTCCGTCCTCCTCCACCCAGATGCCGTACTCCCGAAAGATGGCGTCCCGGGTGGTGGGGATTTTCACAATCACCCAGTCCATGTCCTGGATGGAGGTGAACACCCCAGGCTGGGGGGCCAGCTGCTTGGGGTGGAGCATGCGCACCACCTGGGTGCCCACGGTATCGTGGGTGCGCTCCCGGTTGTCCCACTCCACCAGGTAGGCCACGCCCCCCTGGATGGGGACGGTGCGCTCGGCCAGGTCGTTGAGCTGGGTAAAGGGCAGCCGTTCCAGCTCGTTGCGCAAGAAGTGCTCCAGCAACAGGGCCAGCCCCTCGTCCTCTTTCCGGCGGGGGGTGACCTTGGGCTGGGGAATGGCGCTGGACACCTGGGTCTCCACGTTTTCAAAGACGATGTTGCGCACATGGCTGGTGTTGCGCACGCCCCCGTCCCTTCTCGTATCTCCGGGCACCAGGGGCCTCAGCTGGTGGTCTCCGTTGTAGATGCGCTCCCGCTGGTCCATGCGGGCGTACTCGGCGGAGTAGGCGGCATTGCTCAACGCCAGCCGCTGCTGCCACAGCTTCAGCTTCTCCCCCGCTTGTTTCTGGTGTTTGGCCTTCATCTTCATCCTCCTTTGTTGTCACCGGGCCTGCCCCACAGCCGCAGCAGCATCTCCCGGTCCCCGGGGCCAGCCCGGTTCCAGTCCTCCCACATGTCCGAGGTCCACCGGGCGGTGCCTCCGGGCTGGGGGGTGGTCAGGCGCATGGACTGCTGGGGGCGCACGTAGTGGGCGATGGCCAGAGCCATCACACAGTCGTCGTGGGCCCCCGGCTCCGCCTCGGGGCGCATCTGCTCATTGCGCACAAAGGTGAGCATCTCCTCCAGAGTGGCCCGGTCGTGGACGCCCCCCAGGTGGTCCCGCATCACCCGCACCAGCTCCGCCAAAATCACCGGGCGGGTGAGGCGGTCGGTGCGGAAGCCGTAGGCGTGGTGGATTTGTCCGTCGAAGGAGTCCTCCACCTCCCGGACGTAGATTTTCGGGTAGCCCATGAGCCCCAGCAGCTTCACCGGATAGGTGGAGAAGTTGCACTCGGGGGCCAGCAGGGCACGATTGTAGTGCAGCCCCAGGCAGTACAGCTGCCGGGTATAGGTGTCCTCGTCGTACTGGTGGCGGAGGGTGCACACCTGCACCCCGGTGATGTTGTCCAGCACCTGGGCCACAAACCAGTCCGAGCCGTCCCCGGCGGTGTCCCCGCCGATGACGTAGGGCCGCCCCTGCTGAGGGGGTGTGTAGATGCGAATGGGGCCCCCCTTCTCCTCCACCCAGTGGATGTTGGCAAGGTGGATGCCGTCGTCGGCCAGGTCATACTCGAACAGGCCCTCGCTGGCCGGGGGCTCCAGGTGTTGCAGCCGCTCCCCCACCGCCTTACCGTTGAACACGGTCTTGCCCGTCACCCCCCACTGGCCCAGGCAATAGACCATGTAGTAGTACTCGTCGGTCTCCTTGAAGCTCTCCAGAGTGGCCACCGCCTCGGGGGTGAGAAAGCGGTTGTCTTTATAGGTGCTCTCGTGCACCGTGGCCCGGGGGTCTTTCCGGTCGAAAAACCGCTTTTTCAGCCAGTGGGTGATGCTGATGGGGTTGAAGGTGAGGATCATCTGGAGATACTGGTTGAAATCCGTGCGCAGACGGATGTCCAGCTGGTTGAAGTCCCCCTCCTCCAGCTCGGAGGCCTCCTCAATCCAGATGCCGGTGATGTTGAAGATGGATTTCAGCTTCTCCACATCGTCCAGCCCGGCAAAGAGGATGACGCTGCCATTGGCAAAGGTGATGGTCATGGCGGACTTGTTGGTCTTGGCCCCGGCATTGGGGTAGAAGTCCGAAATCTGGCCCACCAGCTGGGCCCAGCAGCTCTCCCGCAGGGTGCGGGCCACCTTGCGGCACACCAGCCACCGGTGCCCCGGCTCGCTGGTCACCCGCTCCAACACCTTGCGCCCGGCGAAAATGCTCTTGCCGCTGCCGCCGCCCCCTTTCAGCACCAAAAACCGGTGCTTGTCAAAGAAGAGGGGGAGAAAGGTGTCGTTGTTGGTCTCTTTCAGGCCCTTGTACCACAGCAGAGCCTCCTCCTGTCGGTCATGGTTCATGGTGCTCCGGCAGCTCCCCCTGCCCCTCCTCCCACAACTCTTGGAGCAGAGCCAGCTTCTCCTGGGTGGTGAGGGACTGGGCCGCCCGGGTCTGGGGTCCCGCCTCCACCTCCACCTTCTGGGCATAGCCGTAGTTGTTTTGCAGGTGGAACACCACCCCCTTCACGTCCTTGCGGGTGAGCAGCTGCTCCTCGCTCCACGCCTGCAAAATCCCGGTGACCCACTCGGTGGCCTCTTCCAACTCCGGGTAGGCCTGGTGATCACACCACTGCTTCCACTTCCCCGGGGTGATGCCCAGGTGGAGGCAAATGCCGGTGAGGGTGGGCGGAATCACATATTCCCGGGTGCGGATGATCTCCCCCCGGTCGTTGTACACCGGCTTTTTCTCACAGATGGGATTTCCCTTCTTGTCCACCTCTCCGGTGGGTTGCAGCTCGGTGACATCCACGGTGCGGCTGATGGAGTCCAGGTATTGGCGTACCTGACGCATCAGGGCCTTGGATGTGCTGGTTTGTCGCTGTCTGGCAGCCACAGGTTTCCCTCCCTTGTGTTCTTCTTGTCCCATTGTAGCAACCAGACTTCCCTCGTGATTACACATTCCGTATTCAAACTCCACACTTCCCCTTATAAATCCTGGGGAAAGCGTACATAATAGCGTTTCAGCGCCCGGTACAGAGTGGTGGGGGAGGCGATGTAGTGTCTCTGACACACGGACTTTACCGCCTCCCCGGTGGTGACGTGCTCCAACAGCGCCTGGCCATTGTTGCCCCCCACGCAGTCGCACAGGCGGCGGATGCGCTCCTGCTCCCGCACGGGCAGGCCGGAAAAGCGCAGAGACTTAAAGTAGATGTACCCTTGTCGGGCATAGGGCACCGGAATGCCCCGCTTATAGCGAAATTTCATCGTGTTTCTCCTTTCAACTGCTCCACCAGCTCCCGAATTTCCTCTTCGGTGTGGGTGGAGACGAATCTTCCATAGGTGGTGTGGTTTTGCCGGGCCAGCCGGGACACCCACACCAGCTGGGGGACGGGGGGCGGCGGCTCCAGGTCCCAATCCGCCTCAAACTCCCGGTCAATCTCGGCGTCCGCCTGGGCCATCTCCTCCAGCTCCTGGGGTGTAAACCCTGTCACGCCCCCGTCACCTCCCCGCTCCCTCCATGTGGCCCCCGCCGGGCACCGTCATCACCGTGGCCAGCACCGCCAGCACATGGTGGGCGGGCACCCCCAGAAACTGCTCATATCCCCGGATGAGGGCCTCCAGGGCATCCATGGCGGCGGCGGTGCTGGAGGCCTCAATGACCTGACAGAACCCGTCGCTGCCCTCCTCTTTGCGCACTTCCAGCTTCACCCGCTCCCCCTGGGTGCGCTTCCCTCCGTGATAGACCATCTCTTCTCGCTGCATCCCGGCTCGTTCCTCCTTTTTCTCCTCTTGATGTCTCCACGCCAGCCCCTGGGCCACGCCCAGCCAAAAGGCCCGTTCACGCCGCCCCAGCCGGGGCAGGCTGACGCACAGTGACCATGCGCTCCATGTCATAGTCTCCCTCCTTTTATTGATTTCTCGATAATATTATATCAGTCGCCGATATTTGTCAAGGCCATTTTATTGATTTGGTCAATCTTCTTTCTTGTGCTTCCCGCTGTGGCGTGGTAAAATACGGAGGTAACCCCCGTATCGTTTCGAGAACTGGAGGATTGACTATGAGTGTTGGACTGCGTATCCGCCAGGTGCGCAAGGCCTATGGGCTGACCCAACAGGCCTTTGCCGACCAACTGGGTTTGAAGCAAAATACCATTGCCACCTATGAGATCGAGAAAACCACCCCCAGCGAGCGCACCATTTTGGATATCTGCCGGGTGTTCCATGTCAACGAGGACTGGCTGCGCACGGGCCAGGGGGACATGCTCCTGACGCCCCCCAGCGGCCACACCCCTGACGAGGAGCTGATGGGCTTTTTGGGGGATGTGGCAGGCCGGAATGACTTCCGCTCTCGCCTCATTTCCGTTCTCTCCCGGCTCAGCGAGGAAGACTGGGCGGTGCTGGAGCGGCTGGCCCGCGATCTCAGCGACCCCAAGGCATAAAAAAACCCGGGCATCCAAATCATTGGATGCCCGGGTTTTTTCCCCGTCTATCGGTTTAAATAATGGGAAATGAACTGAAAAATGGCTCGTAGCTGGGCCTCATCCGCTCGGTCCAGTAAGTCGATGATTGCCGCTTTGATCCAGTTACGCTCCATTTCTCTTCCTCCCTGCGCTGGGGATGGGGGTGCCATCCCATTGGTCCACGATGTCCTGCCCCCATTATAATCGAACATATGTACCATTTCAAGCATCTGACTCCCACAATTTGTCTAAAATTGTCCGTTCTATGGGACTTTTGTATGATAACATAAAAAAATGTCGAATAAGGCCGAAAAAAGTCGAAAGGACGGGAAATTTTCCCGTCCTTTCAAAAATACAGTGTTTATGCCAGATTTCGGTTCCAATCCATGCGCCGATAGTACCACAGGAAGGTCACGGAGCTCAAGAACCAGGTGAGGGGGTAGACCCAGTAGACCATCTGAATGCTGCCGGTGAGGGGCACGGCGATGGCCAGGAAGGACACCCGGATGATGCACCAGCAGATCATCATCACGAACATGGGCACCACGGCCTTGCCTGCGCCTCTGAGGATGGAGGCCATGGCGTGGGAGAAGGCCAGAAGGCAGTAGAAGAGCACGGAGGTGCGGGCCTTGTCCACGCCGTAGGCGATGACGTCGGGGGAGGTGTCAAAGGCGGCGATGAGTTGGGGGGCGAAGATAAAGACCGCCACACCGATGAGTTCGGCCAAAATCACCGAGGTGATGGTGCCGAACCGGGCGCCCCGTTTGGTGCGCTCGATCTGGCCCGCACCCAGGTTCTGACCCACAAAGGTGGTCATAGCCATGGTAAAGCTGGTGATGGGGAGGAAGCCGAAGCCCTCAATCTTGGAGTAGGCGCCCACGCCGGCCATGGCGGCGTCGCCAAAGTGGTTGATGTTGGACTGGACCACCACATTGGCAATGGCGATGATGGAGTTCTGAACACCGGAGGGCAGGCCGAAACGCACCACCCGCTTGAGCATATCCCAGTGGAAGCGTATCTTCCGCAGCTCCACCCGGTAGTTGTCCTTGACCCTCAGCAGCCGCCACAGACACATGATGGCACTGACGTACTGAGCAATGATGGTGGCCCAGGCCGCTCCGTCCACCCCCATGCCCAGCACGGCGATGAAGAACAGGTCCAGCACCACGTTGACCACCGAGGAGACAATGAGGTAGTACAGGGGGTGACGGCTATCGCCCACCGCCTGCATGATACCCACGCACACGTTGTACATCACCGAGCCCAGAGAGCCCATGAGGTAGATGCTCAGATACAGCTGGGAGTTGTACATGACGTTTTCCGGGGTGTCCATCCACCGGAGAATCTGGGGAGACAGGCCCACGCCCACCGCTGTCATCACCACGCCGGCCACCAGACCGAAGGCCACGGTGGTGTGCACTGCCTTGCTCATCTCCTCCAGCTTGTTGCCGCCGAAGTAACGGGAGATGACCACACCGGCGCCGATGGCGATGCCGCTCAAAAAGCCGATGAGCATAAAAATGAGGCTGCCGGTGGAGCTCACCGCAGCCAGGGCATTCTTTCCCAGGAAGTTTCCTACGATCAGGGAGTCGGCGGTGTTGTACATCTGCTGGAACAGGTTGCCCAGAAAAATGGGAAGGGCAAAGTAGGTAATTCGCTTCCAAATGGGCCCTTGTGTCATGGGTTCTGTGGTGTGTGCCATTTCCATTTCCTTTCTCTATCTCTCATTTCGTGTCTGATTAGTATATACCTCCCAGTTCTCCTTGGCAAGCCATTGGGGAGAAAACCTGCGGTTTTGTTGGAACTACAACAGACATTCCCGGCCCACTGTGGTATCCTACCATCAAAATCACCACACCAGGAGGACACATCTATGATTCGACGCATCATCCACATTGACCAGGACAAGTGCAACGGCTGCGGGGCCTGTGCTCAGGCCTGCCACGAGGGGGCCATCGCCATGGTAGACGGCAAGGCCCAGCTCATCCGGGACGACTACTGCGATGGCCTGGGGGACTGCCTGCCCACCTGCCCCACCGGGGCCATTACCTTCGTGGAGCGAGAGGCCGCCCCCTATGACGAGGCGGCGGTGAAGGCCAATATGGCCGCCAAAGCCACCCCCTGCGCCTGCCCCGGCAGCATGTCCCGGGCCCTCACCCCCCAGGCAGACACCGCCGCCCCTGCCCCTTGTGCCTCCCAGCTGCGCCAGTGGCCCGTGCAGATCAAGCTGGCCCCGGTGAACGCTCCCTACTTCCAGGGCGCCCACCTGCTCATCGCCGCCGACTGTACCGCCTACGCCTACGCCAATTTCCACCAGGACTTCATCCGGGGCAAGGTGACCCTCATCGGCTGCCCCAAGCTGGACATGGTGGACTACACGGAAAAGCTCACCGCCATTCTCCAGGATAACGACATCACCGCCCTCACCATTGTGCGCATGGAGGTGCCCTGCTGCGGCGGCATCCAGCACGCCGCCACCCAGGCTTTGCGTGCCAGCGGCAAGTTCATCCCCTGGCAGGTGGTGACCATCTCCACCGACGGGCGGATTTTGGACTGATGGGGGCTTGACTTCTCCCCCCGGTTTGTGTACCATTCACATAGCGGGTTTTTCTCAAAAATGCAAGCATTTTTTCGAGGAGATACAGCCCGCTGCATGCATCCTTGGGTCCAAGGACGACCCAAGGCCACACTGGCGGGCTGAGAAGTGTTTTTTCCGATGCGCATGTCCCCGGAAAAAACGAATTTTCATTTATTTTCCCGCCTGCGGGCGGGAAAACTCTGCCGAGGGCTTGTGTTCCTAACCAAGTACCTCAAACTTCTTGCAGGGACTTTTGCTTTTTTGACAGTCAAAAGGTACGCCCCAAAGGCGTACCTTTTTCTTTTAGGAGAATCCCATGACATTACAGCAATTTTTTACCCAGCACCCCAAGGCCGCCCTGGCCTTCTCCGGGGGCTCCGACTCCGCCTACCTTCTCTGGGCGGGGCGCACCTTTGGCCAGGACGTGCGGCCCTACTACGTCTCCACCCCCTTCCAGCCCGCCTGGGAGCGTGAAGACGCCCAGCGTCTGGCCCGTGAGCTGGGAGTACCCCTGACGGTGGTGGAGCTGGACGTGCTGGCCTGCCCCGAGGTGGCCGCCAACCCAGCAAATCGCTGCTATTTCTGCAAAAAAGCCCTTTTTTCCGCCCTGTGGCAGCAGGTCCGGGCGGATGGCTTTTCCCTGCTGCTGGACGGCACCAACGCCTCGGACGACGCCCAGGACCGCCCGGGCATGAGGGCCCTCTCCGAGCTGGAGGTGCGCTCCCCCCTCCGGGAGTGCGGCGTCACCAAGGCCCAGCTGCGGGCCCTGAGCCGGGAGGCGGGGCTGTTTACCTGGGACAAGCCCGCCTACGCCTGTCTAGCCACCCGCATCCCCACGGGCACCCCCATCACTGCCCCCGATTTGGCTCGGGTGGAGGGGGGCGAGGACGCCCTCTTTGCCCTGGGCTTCACCGATTTTCGCATTCGACTGCGGGGAGACGCCGCCCTTATTCAGCTGCCCCAGGACCAGATGGACCGGGCGGTGGCCCAGCACGGGGCCATTTTGGAGGCCCTCTCCCCCCACTTTCCCCAGGTCTTTCTGGACTTGAACCCCCGGCAAAAGGAGGAATTCCATGGACAGTAAACAAGATGTGCTGGCCCTGTTGCGGGGTGTGGCGGACGGGTCCGTCACACCGGAGCAGGCCGTTCTGGAGCTGAAACGCTCCCCCTTCGACAACCTGGGCTATGCCCGGGTGGACACCCACCGCACCGTACGCCAGGGGGCCTCGGAGGTCATCTACGGGGCGGGCAAGACCCCCCGGCAAATTGCGGGCATTGCCGCCTCCATGATGAAAAACGGCAGCCGCAACATCCTGGTCACCCGCCTGGACCAGGAGAAGGCGGACCTGGTGGCCCAGGAGCTGCCCATGGACTATCACCCCGTCCCCCGCATCGGGGTCATCAACCCCCAGCCCCACCCCCAGGTGGGCTCCATCGTGGTGGCCACCGGGGGCACCAGCGACATGCCGGTGGCGGAGGAGGCCGCCCTCACCGCCGAGGTGCTGGGCAACCAGGTCACCCGCCTCTACGACGTGGGAGTGGCGGGACTTCACCGCCTGCTGGCCTCTCTGGACGAGCTGATGCAAGCCCGGGTGGTCATCGCCGTGGCTGGTATGGAGGGGGCGCTGGCCTCGGTGGTGGGCGGTCTGGTGGACTGCCCTGTCATCGCCGTGCCCACCAGCGTGGGCTATGGGGCCAGCTTCGGCGGCCTGTCCGCCCTGCTGGCCATGCTCAACTCCTGCGCCTCCGGGTGCAGCGTGGTGAACATCGACAACGGCTTTGGGGCCGGATTTTTGGCCAGCCGTATCAATCAAATGGAGGGTCTGCCTCAATGAACACCTTATATCTACAATGTAACATGGGAGCGGCGGGGGACATGCTCACCGCCGCTCTGTATGAGCTGCTCCCCAACCGGGAGGAATTCTTGCACACCCTCAACCACATGGGTCTGCCTGGGGTGGAGTTCCACGCCGTCCCCGCCCAGTCCTGCGGCATCTCCGGCACCCATATGGACGTAGTGGTCCACGGAGAGCGGGAGGAGAGCCTGGACCATGACCATGACCATCACCATGACCATCATCACGATCATGAACATGAGCACGGCCACGAGCATCATCATCACCACCACCACACCACCCTCCACGATGTGGAACACCTCATCGGCCACCTGAACCTCCCCGCCCCGGTGCTGGAGCAGGCCCGGGCGGTGTACCACCGCCTGGCTCAGGCGGAGTCCAAGGCCCACGGGGTGGAGGTGGACCTGGTGCACTTCCACGAGGTGGGTGCCCTGGACGCCGTGGCGGACGTGGCGGCGGCCTGCTATGCTCTGTACCTGCTCCACCCCGACGAAGTGGTGGTCTCCCCCGTCCATGTGGGCAGCGGCATGGTCCACTGCGCCCATGGGCTGGTGCCCGTCCCCGCTCCCGCCACCGCCCACCTGCTGGAAGGGGTACCCTGCTACGGCGGGGATATCCAGGGGGAGCTGTGCACCCCCACGGGGGCAGCGCTGCTGACCACCTTTGCCACCCGGTTTGGCCCCATGCCCCCCATGGTGCTGGAGCACACCGGGTACGGCATGGGCAAAAAGGAGTTCCCCGCCGCCAACTGTGTCCGGGCCATGCTGGGGCACACCCAGGAGGCCAAAGGGGAGATTTTGGAGCTGGTGTGCAACCTGGACGACATGACCCCCGAGGCCCTGTCCTTTGCCTGCCAGCGACTGCTGGAGGAGGGGGCTCTGGACGTATACACCCTGCCCGGGTGCATGAAAAAGGGCCGCCCGGGCTGGCAGCTGGTGGCCCTGTGTGACTCCGCCCACAAAGACCCGCTCATCCACCAGGTGTTTGCCCTTACCTCCACCACAGGGCTGCGGGTGCGCACCTGTGAAAAGCACGTGCTGGACTACAGCATCACCACCCGGGAAACCCCCTACGGCCCGGTGCGGGTGAAGAAGGCCCAGGGCTACGGCGTGCGCCGCTCCAAGCCGGAGTATGAGGACATGGCCCGCATCGCCCGAGAGCACAAGATCACCCTGAAACAGATCTTCCACAGGGACTAACCCATGCCTCTTCCCTCTTCACTGGCAGGGGAGACGCGCTCCGCTGGGCCCCATTTCTCCACGATGAGAAATGGGGGAAAGAATCGCCAAAGGCGGGTCCTTCCCCCGCCTTGTGGAATCCACCCTGCTGGTACTGGCTGCTCCTGCGTCCTTCTCTTTCTGGCCCTTGGACCGGTGGGGTCACATAGATGGCCTGGCAACTCTAAAGGAACTGCTTTCTTCTCTGGTAGATGTGACTTCTACCGCCAGGGCCTTCCTCTGGCGAGCAGCTGTTCCCAGCTGCCGGTGGACTGGCTCCCGGCGGTGGCTACACCGCACCACCAGAGTAGGCCCGGACGGGGGAACCGCCCAGCCATAGGGCCAGCTGCCATGGTGGCCTGGTGTAGTGGCACTATAGGCGCCACCGTAAAGGTGACGGGCCGAAAACGGGCTTGACGCACATCCGGTCCCGTACCCCAAGGGGGGTACTTATGGGGGAACGCCCTAAGCGGGTTTTGGTTCCTTTTGCCCGAACAAAAGGAACCCCCAGCGGGTAGCGTCCCCGCCAGACTGGCAAGGCTACTCCAGCGAAGAGCAAAGAAGTGTATTCCTAATCGGAGCACGGGGACTGGAAAAGACACATAAAAACTTGGGAGCGGCTCAAAAAGCCGCTCCCATCTCTCTATTCGGTGCGAAAAAAGGAGAGCAGCGAAACTTTCGTCTCGTTGCTCTCCATATCGATGTCAGCGCATCCGCAGCAGCCGTTCCATACGCTTGTAGAGCAAGGTGGTGAGCACCGACACGATCAGGCCCTTGAGCAGGTTAAAGGGCACCACGGCAAAGAACACCAGGGTGGACACGCTGTTGATCATGCCATTGACCGCCGTGCCCATGGCCACCAGCTGCTCCAGGGGCAGGCCGTAGAGGGCGGAGAAGGCGGGGAGCAGATACACCGCGTTGAAGAAGCTGCCGAAGGCAGCCATCACCACCGTACCGGTGACCATGCCAGCGATGGCCCCCTTCTTGGTCTTAAAGCGGTGATAGAGGGTGGTGGCGGGGAGAATGAAGGAGCAGCCCACCACAAAGTTGGCAAAGTCGCCCACGAAGGCGGTGGTGGTGCCCTTGAGCAGCAGCTTGAGGATGATCTTCACCAGCTCGCACACCACGCCCGCCACAGGGCCCAGGGAGAAGGAGCAGATGAGCACGGGCACCTCGCTCAGGTCAATTTCATAAAAGCTGGGAGCAAAGGGCAGGGGAAACTCCAGGTACATGAGGATAGCGGCCATGGCGGCAAAAATACCGATGTACGCCGCCCGCCGGGCGCCCTGCTGCCGGGGGACCTTCAACCACACCCGTTCCACCAGCATGGCCACCACAAACAGGGCCACAAAGACCCCCAGGCATACCAGAAGATACACCACATTGTCCTGTGCGCTGGCCCACAGGTCCGTCAGGTTGTTCCACATAATAAAAAACCTCCAAATGATATTGAGACGCCCCAACGCCAATGCCGTTCAGGCGCAACAACCCACTTGGAGCTCTTGCACATCCTCTTCCATCCGGACTGTAACCGTTGGTCCCGGAGTTTCACCGGGTCAGCCACAGAGCAGCAGCTCTGCGGGTCGCGGACTATACCGCCAGTGGGGAATTTCACCCCGCCCTGAAGACATGGTATTCACTTGTCTCTGCCCGCTATTATAGCACAGTGCTGCTAAAAAGCAAGCTGTTTTTCTCAGCAGCCTTCCCAATACCATTCGATGCAGAATCTGTTCGCCGTGCTGCCTCGCATTCTCATACTATGCAAAAGCAACGATCATTCGTCCAGCAGCCGGGAACCAAAGCCCGCAAAAAGCAGCTCTTTCCTCCGAATTAACAGAGGAAAGAGCTGTTTGTTGTGTTTTCTACATTTTTAACACGTTTTTTCTGTCAATGTTCCACAATATCACGATTTAAATGGAAATAGAGCCCTTTTATCGACATTTTGCTCCAAGTATTTCCAGGCGTTTTTCGCCTGTTTTTGACATTTTATACAATGATCCACTTCTATGATAAAAAGATTTCCCTGGGCCAAAATGCCCAGGGAAATCTTTTTATCATACGATTCGGGTACAAATCACTACATAGCGGTAGGTGTTGGTGGGATAGGGGTGGCAGGTGATGAGAGTGAGTAAATCTTCGCCTGAGCGAATAGATAGGCACTCCACCTCGTCGGGATTCACCACCTGGATTTCTGATACTTCATACTGCAGAGTCTCCCGGAAATTCTGGACCTGCACCACGTCCCCCAGCTCCAGCTTCTGAATGTTGCGGAACATGGGAGCCTGGAAATACCCCCGGTGCCCTGCCAACACACAGTTGGTGTTCTCCCCTCCGATGGGATAGGAGGTATTGGTCATGTGGGCAGCGCCCAGGGTCATATTTCTGGGGTTGGCCCCCAGATAGATGGGCAACTCAATCCCCATTTTATCTATGGTGAGATAGCCGATCACACCATCTTCCAGTCCATACTCAGAAAGGTCAATGGCAGGCTGTTCATAGGAAAAGGGGTCCACCAGCTGGGGCTGGTGCTCTTCATAAAGCCGCTGGTTTTCCTCCGCCAGCTTCTCATACAGCTCTTCCAATCTAGGGTCTGGCTCCTGGGCTTCTTCTGGGGCCACCTGTTCCAAGAAGCTCTCCTTTTGTCTGGATACCTCTTGGGCATAGCGGAAGGCGGTAAAGCGGGGATAGAGCAGAACACCAGCCCCCACCAGAACCAGCACCAAGCCCAATATGAGGACAATCTGTCTCGCCTTATCCCTCACGGCGTTTTTTCCTCCTTCTCCACACGACGATACCTACAATCAAGCCCACGCCTACCACAGCGCCGGGAATGTAGTACCACAGGTAGGTGAAGTCCAGGGTCCGCAGGGTTACTTCATCCTCCTGCTGCTCCATCTCCGGGTCATACTCCACCCGGGTACCTCGCACCAACAGTCGGTGGGTATTGACCGCATAGGGGGTACAGGTCACCAAGGTCACCAAGTCTTTGTCTGCCTCTGCCACCAGATTTTCCAGCTCATCCGGCTCCACCGTGGTGATCTGGTCCACCTGATAGGCGTGGACCTCGTCCAGCACATGGATATAGAAGTGGTCCCCTATCTCCATCTCGTCCAGCCGGGTGAACAGTTCCGCGCTGGGCAGTCCCCGGTGTCCAGTAAGAACGGTGTGGCGGTTGAGTCCGCCAATGGGCAGAGCGGTGACCTCCATATGCCCGATTCCCTTGGCCAGCACCTCCTCGCTGGTACCGTGGTACACCGGCAGAGATAGGCCAATTTTTGGGATTTCCAGGGTGCACATCACGTCGTCCAGAGCCAACACGTCCTGATAATTGTCCGGGATGGCGTAGCCACTGCCAGGGATAAAGGGATCGTGCACCGGGTCGCCCATCAGGTTTTCATTGTACTCTATGGCCTTCTGCCACTCCTCTTCCAACGTCTCCTCGTCCAAGCTGTTGACCATATTGGCGTGGGACGTGATAATTTCCCGATGGCTGAGGTCGGCAATGAAGTTGCTGATGGCGGGGTAGAAAAAAATCCCCGCCCCCAGCACCAACAGTGCCATTGCCAGGATGAGAGGCACCTTGGCTCCCTTTCTCTCTCTCTGTCGGTTCTCCTGGGGTTGTTCACTCATAAATTGGCTTCCTCCGTGATATGGGAAGGGCCGGGGCGTGGGACGCCCCGGCTCCTTGCTTGCGATTTTTGCTTCGAAGAGGAATTAGTCCTCTGCCTTCCTCTTCTTCAGGGTCACCAGCACCAGAGCAGCGCCGCAGGCCATGATGACCAGGCCGCCAGCGGTGAACAGCACGGTGCCCATGCCGCCGGTGGTGGGCAGCTCAAAGCCGGGCTTGTTGTTCCCCAGCTTAAAGCTGATGACTTTTCCATTGACCGTGGTGGCATCGGTAACAATCATAGTACCATCAACCTTGGAAGTACCCTGATCCAGCACACCATCTGCACCATCAGGATCGCCGCCGGTGGCATCGGTCATGGTAATTTTGGTGATAGCATCATCCTTGGGCAACTGGTAACCATCGGGGGCCTTGGTTTCCGTGAGGGTATACTCACCCACATCCACACCCCAGAGCTGAAGGGTACCGTCATCGGCCACCACCAAAGTAGTGACGGGAGTCACGGGTTCGACGAACCCCTTCTCACCGTACTTCACATAGATGCCCTCACCAGTCTTTACAAACTGAATTTCCTCTCCATCAGCATCTTTCAGAGTAAACTCTGCTCCAGCCAGCGTAGAATCCGGGTCAGCGGCATCCACCTTGGTGACATTAATACCGTAGGTATACACTTTCTTATCTACAGTCGTCTTCTCGTAGGAATCCTCGTCATAGGGGTTGGTGTTGACACCCACATAAGCGGTATTGCCCAATTCATCAACGGTAAAAGCACCCTCATTTAAGGTACCGGTGTACACAACATGGACATAGGTGGCTTCTTTATCCCCATCCTTCAGAGCTTTCTGCAGGGCATCATAGTCGAAGATCAAATCAAAGCCGTTACCATTTTTAACAACAGTATAAATAATATCCGTAGCAGGTAGCAGATCGTCATCGACATAGGTATCGGCATTGGTGTTAGCATAAACCTTCACGGTGGACACGCCGTCAAAGTCCAAGCCTGCGCTCATAGTATCGCCAACCTTGAAGGTCTTGTAAATGACCTCATTGGGGCCAGCCTCAGGATATACAGGAATCGCCACATCCAGGCGGTAGGTCACGGTGTCGCCCACAGCATAGCCCAGGTCGCTGTTATCACCGTTCTCGCCCTCCACGTTCTTATCAATGCCGCCCTTACTCTTGAGCACCACGGTGGCATCATTCAGTTCCCAGGAGTTGGTGCCCCAAACGGGATATAGGGTAGCAGTGGCAGGATTATAGGTGTTACCATTCTTGCTGGCAATCACCAGGTACTGCCCCATGGCCACGTCGGAGATGGTGGCAGAAGTGCTTTCCAGCTTGACAGTCTTAGCAGCCGTACCGAGCTTGCCGCTGCCTTCCAGATCATGGTAGAATGCGCCCAGCATAGCAGCATCCGCTTCGGAAAACGCCTTAGTCACCTCATACGTATAAGTAGTAGTCGTTCCTTCCTCAGTCTCTGTTTTATGTTCGATAACCTTCGCATATTGAGGATACAGCATGGCTACCCACTTTCCCACTGCTTCCTCCCAGGTATACACAGGGTCCTTGGGCTGAATGGAACCATTGGCATTCACCATGTTCACATTGATGATTTTGTAGAGGCTAACCTCGGCACCTACATCGTTGGCCGAACCGGTAATGGTGATACTACCAGTCTGGGTGGTGCTGGTGATAGGAGCTGCAAAGGCCCCCATAGTGGCCATGGACAGCACCATAGCCACGGTCAGACACAGCGCAAAGAGCCGTGCCATCGTTGATTTCATCGTTTTCATAGGTTTCTCCTTTCTCAACTTCTGGGTATATATTTGTGTACAGGTTTTACACTGCCTGTGTCACACAACATAAAAGAATTAGAGGAATTCGCTTCGCCTGCGGGGAGAGCTCCACATCCACCACATGGCCAGAACCAGGCCTGTAAACATCAGCAGACCGCCGCCAATGCGGAAGTCCTCGCCTCCGTCACCACCGGTAACGGGAGGATTGATGGGCTTGTAGTTCATGAGATAGTAGGTGACATTTCCTTGGTTATCCTCCACCTTGGCCATAGCAGGGGCATCCATCGCAGAATTGCCAATCGCCTCAACTGCGAAGTCACCCACCTCACTGCCTTCCGCTCCGGAAATGCTGACGGTCAGATTCCATTGGCCTTTGGGTAGCTGGTAGCCATCTGGGGCTGAAACCTCCACTAGGCGGTAGTTTCCTGCCCGCAGGTCATCAAAGGTCACCACACCATTCTCGTCGGAAATCTCAAGATCTCCCACCTGACTCCATACCGCATACTCCGATGCCGGATTCATCAGTATATCTTTGTCCGTTTCCCAACTTTTCCCTGTATAGCGATATAACGTAAATTCTGCACCAGACAAGGTAATCACGCTATCCAGGTCTGTGGAATCGAAGCTCAGTCCATCTACCTTAATGAAAGAAAAGTCCACCATAGGCACATAGCATTTGTTGGTGTAGGCCAGCTGGTCGGTCTGTCCATCTCGGATGAGCCCAGTACAGGATAGGGCTTCTCCTTCTTGCCACTTCACTTCCTGACCGTTTTGGGTCCCGGTCACGGTATAGTCCAGCTCTTCCGTGTCAGGATTAACCTCTGTGACTACGTAGGTATATCCTGCGGGTAAATCCTGAATGGTGATGCTCTCACCGTGACTCAGAGTCACCTGGGCCTTCCCCTCCACAAATCGAATGGCCTCTTCTCCCGGATTTAGGCTGGGCTCTGGGCACTCTGCATCGATAGGAGGCTGACTGGGTGTCGGTTCTGCCGAAGGGCTAGCTCCTGGTTCTGTACCAGATTCCACGTTTGACTCCACACTCGTTCCTGTACCAGGCTGTGTACTTGGTTCTGTGCTGGGTCGTTCCTTGTCCCCCGTTCTGGTCGCCACATAGGTGCCATCGAGATCGGCTCGACCTTGTCCATCGGTGTGGTACACAGCGATGTCAAAGAGGAACCCACGCTTCATCTCACCCATATTGCCCGTCACGGTCTTGGAGATGGTCAAATCACCCGTAGGAATATCTGCTTTCAGGGCACCGTTGTTGCCCAAATACAGCTGGATTCCTGTCACAGCTCCGCTTGTATCTGTGGTATAGATGGGATAATGATAGGTCGCAGCTGTCTGGGTGATGTTCCCGCTGCCCTTATCGATGATACGGTCACTGAGGTTGCACCGAGATTTAGCCTCCAGGTATAGATACCCATCATCATGCTCTTTGATATCATTCGGGTTATACGACGTGGAGCGCGCCACCGCCTCATAGGTCTCTTTGGTGCCATCATAATAGGGCACCTTCACATATACGGTATCGGCGCCGGGTCGCGCTGGCTTGTTACAGCCGGGGTCGGCGTACACCAACGTATCCGACTGATTGTAATAGAAGGGATTGGTAGCCGCCGGAACGAAATTCACTGTGGCATTGCCCACCGTCTTGCTCACACCGGCTTGGTCTTCCGTATGACCGGTATAGAGGTTGGGATAGAACAGTACGCCCCCGCACTTGGTATGCTGATCAATATACTCCGAGTCGATCTTGGTCAAGTCAACTTTCTTTTCCGCTGTCAGAACATCGTCGCGCACTCCAACCGTATAGAAGAGCCGCAGGGGCTTGTCATTCTTGCATTCATTGGAGTAAACTGTTCCATCATCATTCAAACTTACAGTGTTTACACGGAGTGGGATGACAGCAGCCGGCACTTTTACCACCAAGGTTTGATCTTTTGTAACCTCATCAGTCGTAACAGAAATTGTTATTTCACTCAATCTCTGTGTTCCATATACAGGACTTGTCATATTTCCACTGAAGACATATGTCGTTACATTTTCTTCTCGGTTTACAGTCTTAAATCGATATATTGTATTGTCCCATGCTAGAGCCTTAACATCTTTTACTTCCATGTACTTTCCGATGGGATCTGTGTAAGTAATATAGCCACTGTTTTGGGGATCTTCTCCTACCTCTGTAGGTACTGCACCTGTAACAATAATTTTATCGAGAACCTGATTAAATGCTCCAGAAATTCCGTTTGCATCCTTTGCGGAGAAATAACCATCATTGTAATACAGCGATGAAATATCATTCTCCTTTGCTGGATGATTGAATCGATATCCTCCCAACTCTGGCAACTCCGATGGATTATTGGCCAAGTATTTCTCCCAAGTAGTCTTTACATCGTATGCATACTCTAGGTTCAGCCCAGTCTCAGGATTCAAAGTCACTGCTGCCATAGCTCTATCCGTCTCAGAGTCCAAGCTTTCTACACCTACGCCTACAGTATACACTTCCATTTCCATGCCATAGTGCCGAGACACTTGTTGCTTCTGATATGCCGCATTCATGACAGTTCTCAACGTATAGGTTCCTGTGGTGTCAGGTCCGAAATACGAATTTTCCACTCCTTGTGGGTCCCACCAATCACTTTTATTATCTCCGGCACAGGTTGGGGCACCATCGGACATCAGCATCATGGCAGGGTAACGTTCTACACGACTAGGTGTTTCGACATCCGCGTTTAGAAGAAGGTCCATACCCGTATCAATACCCATATGAATATTGGTCCACGTGCTCATTTTGGATGCTTTTTCAAAATCCTTTCCTTGACTATCCAACACATGTGCACGCAAAGCTTTGGTGCCTTCCACTACTGTCAAACTAAAGTAATCCTCATTTTCCACCTTACTGTAATGGTCCAAGGGAAGCAGCACCTCTGCCTCAGTACTGTACGTAACGACGCCAATACGGGTATCTGGGTGTCCATTCATCAGAGTCTTTACAGCTTGATTGAGAGCCACAACCGTCTGTTCAATCTTTTCATCTTCCTCCATGGACAAAGACAAATCAATGACAAACACCACATCTAGGGGCACCACGGACTGGCCGCTGACAACAGTGGTAGCAGCCAAAAGCGAGTATCCAATCAGGAAGTCGTCATCCCCCCGTAGAATAATATCATTGACCTCACCACTCAGGTCCAAATCCACATCACTATCATATACTGTCTTATCCGCCCATACACGGCCATTGTATCTGGTCGATTCTGAACTACCCAAGGCTTCACCGTATCTAATCGCCGTGGGTGAGTCCACCCACTTAGGCCCAACCGTAGTAGCACTTCCCCCCAACGGCCGGATCGCCTCCACCAACAGTCCCATGGCAAACACCAGGACCAGCAGCAAAGCCGGTACCATCCACGGTCTCTTCCGAATCCGCTGTCGTATGCGCTGCATCATCCTCAACCAACCCCTTTCTCTTGGGATTTCACAGACGCAGTATATTTGGTTAGTACATTTATTTGTGTATTTTTCAGAAAATTTTTCATGCCATTCATACCATCTCGTCCTATACTCATTCCGGTTTCATATGCGTCCCCAGTCTAATCTGTCGCTGACCTTTTCGACAAACTGCAGACAGCACGTAGAGTATGTCTTTCGACATGCTCTTTTCACCAAACGGCATGAATACTATACCATACTATGCAAGCATTATCAACGCATCGAAGGTAATTTTTTCTTAAAATTTGAAAACAATAACACTTTTGTCACATTTCATCTTTTAAGTGTCCATTTCTCATGGACAAAGTGCTGAAAGCCAGCATTCTATTTCTTGCAAAATCCAAGGAAATATTTTCTTATTTATTTGCTGTTCCCTGCTCACCGTTTTTCTTAAAATTATATAATATCTACTATTAGTTTCTATATAAAACATTTTGTCAATATTTAAAAACTTAAATGGACTATACGGAAATTTTGCCTAAATTTTCTCTTTCTAAAAGTACACCTTTTGGGATAGACAGGTATTAATAATTATTACATAAAGTGGGTAAAAATTCAGTCTCTGCAAGTGAATTTCATAAATTTTACACAAGTTTTACCATATTTTCCCGATTCACCCCGGGCAATCAAAAGGTGTACTTTTTGGTAGGCTAAATTTTTATCTCCGGCGGTGGCAATCTCGTCGTCTGCGGTAAAAGGTGGATTGGCTAATCTGGCACAAATCCAGCACATCAGACAGGGGCAGCTGTTCTCGCTCCCAGGCCTGTACCAGCGCCTCAAAATTGTCCGGCAGTTCCTTCTCCGGCCTGCCAAATCGTACCCCTCGGGCCTTGGCTGCGGCAATCCCCTCCGCCTGTCTCTGGCGGATGTTTTCCCGCTCATTTTCCGCCACAAAAGACAGCACTTGCAGGACGATGTCACTGAGGAACGTACCCATCAAATCCTTCCCCCGGCGGGTGTCCAGCAGAGGCATGTCCAGCACCACAATATCAATTCCTTTGCTCTTGGTTAGAATCCGCCATTGCTCCAGAATCTCCGCATAATTGCGCCCCAGGCGATCAATGCTCTTAATATAGAGCACATCGTCTTTTTTTAGCTTTCGTACCAGCTTTTTGTACTGTGGACGCTGAAAATCCTTGCCCGATTGCTTATCAATGAAGATATTCTCCTGGGCAATGGACAGCTGCTGAATGGCCAGAAGCTGCCGGTCTTCGTTTTGGTCTCGACTGCTGACTCGTATATATCCATAGATGTGACTCATTGAACTCTCTCCCGTCTTTCAAGCATTGTAGTATAGTTCTGCTCAAAGGTACGGTAAAAATTCAGTAGTATCTCTGCAATTTCTGGTTAAAATGGCGCTGAACCAGGCCTATGGCCCGATTCAACGCCTATGCAAAAAATATACAGGGACTGCCCTGCCATTTTCCATGCAGGGCAGTCCCAATTGTTACACTTCCATGATCACAGGGAGGATCATAGGATTGCGCTTGGTCTTCTTGTAGAGGTAGCCAGACAGGTTCCCCTTGATCTCAGATTTGATGGTAGACCAGTCCCGAATGTGGCGATCCTGGCAGCTGTCCAGGGCGTCCACCGCCACCTGACGCAGCTCGTCCATCAGGGCCTCAGACTCCTTGACGTACACAAATCCACGGGTAATGATGTCGGGTCCAGAGATGACCTGTCCGTCCTCGGCGGACATCGACACCACCACCACAATCATGCCGTCCTGGGCCAGGTGCTGGCGGTCCCGCAGCACCACAGCGCCCACGTCGCCCACGCCGTAGCCGTCCACAAACACCTTGCCGGAGGGCACGGTGCCGTTGATGCGGGCGTTCTTCTGGGTGATCTCGATGACCTTGCCCACATCGCTGATGATGATATTGCGGGGGTCCATGCCCATGCTCCGGGCCAGCTTGGCATGGGTCTTCAGCATGCGCTGCTCGCCGTGGACGGGGATGAAATACTTGGGCCGCACCAGGGCGTGGACGATTTTCAGCTCATCCTGGCAGGCGTGTCCGGAGACGTGGAGGGGCAGCTCCCGCTCATTGACCACCTCGGCATCCCGGCGGTACAGCTCGTTGATGACGTTTCCAATGGCGTTCTCGTTGCCAGGAATGGCGGAGGCGGAGAGAATCACCCGGTCCCCGGCCTGAATCTCCACCTGGCGGTGGGTGTTAAAGGCCATGCGGGTGAGGGCAGACATGGTCTCGCCCTGGCTTCCAGTGGTGATGATACACACCTTGTTCTTGGGCAGGCCCTTGATCTGGTTGACGTCCACCACGGTGCCAGCGGGCACCTGCATATAGCCCAGCTCGGTGGACACCCGCATCACGTTCTCCATGCTGCGGCCCGTCACCGCCACCTTGCGGCCGTACTTGGCGGCCACGTTGATGATCTGCTGGATACGGTCCACGTTGGAGGCGAAGGTGGTGACGATGATGCGCTGGTCACAGCCCCGGAATAAGGCCTCAAAGGAGGCGCCCACGCTGGACTCGCTCTTGGTGAAGCCGGGACGCTCCACGTTGGTGGAGTCGGCCAGCAGCGCCAGCACGCCCTCCCGGCCCAGTTCACCCAGGCGGGTCAGGTCGGCCATGCCGCCCTGGATGGGGGTGGGGTCGATCTTGAAGTCTCCGGTGTGAATACACACGCCCAGGGGGCAGCGGATGGCGAAAGCCACCGCGTCGGCGATGGAGTGATTGATGTGGATAAACTCCACGGTGAACTTGCCGGCCCGCACGGTCTCCCCGGCCTCGCAGGTGATGAGCTTCACCTTCTTGTCCAGGCGGTGCTCCTCCAGCTTGAGGCGGATGAGCCCGGCGGACATGCGGGTGGCGTAGATGGGCACGTTCACATCCCGCATCAGATAGGGAATGCCGCCGATGTGGTCCTCGTGGCCGTGGGTGATAAAGATGGCTCGAATGCGGTCCCGATTCTGAATGAGGTAGCTGAAGTCGGGAATGACCACGTCCACCCCGTACATCTCGTCATCAGGGAATCCCATGCCCACATCCACGATGATAATGTCGTTGCCGTACTCATAGGCGGTGATGTTCTTTCCGATCTCGTTGAGACCGCCCAGAGAGATAATTTTCAATTTTTCTGCCATAAATACTCCTTTACCAGTAATAACCTATATTTATCTTGTTGCATGCGTATTTATGGGCCTGTGGGCACACTCCCCCCTGGGGGTCCGGACCGCCCACCTCCCCTTGAGATGAGTGTGCCCGGAATGCGCGCTGTGTTACCGCCAAAAGGGCAAATTGTCCCCCTTTTGGGCGCAGGAGAAAAGCGCCGTCGTCCACCCCATCTCTCTGGCCCTGTTTCGCCAGACAGATGAGGGGGCGGCCGCCTCACCCTGCGCTATGCACCGCTGTGTGGTTGTCTCTATCCGAAGCGCGCCCACGAGCCACGCTTTACGCCGTATCAAAACCGCTCAACTCCCTCGATGGGGAGGAGCTTGTTCAAGCAAGTATATCACAGATCACCGTCAAAGTACAGTATTTTTTGTCTGCCCAGCCAGTCCCGCCGCTATGCGTGGGTAGGGGCCGGGCTTGCCCGGCCCGCCAGCCCCCTGGCATTTCCCCAAGAAATTCGGGAGGGGCAAGCCCCTCCCCTACGCCACCCCCCAAGAAATGCACAATGTTCAGGGCCTGCATTATTCGTTATTCATTCATCATTATTCATTATTTTGCCCTTGCCACCGTCAGCCCAATGACCTTCTCCGCCCCGGCGATGCGCAGGCAGGCGGCGCATTCGGCCATGGTGGCCCCGCTGGTGACCACGTCGTCCACCAGGACCACCTGTTTCCCCGTGAGGTCGATTCCCTCCCGCGCAGTATAAGCTCCCGTCACGTTGGCCTGTCGGGCGGATGAGGAGGTAATGCGGGCCTGCTGCTTGGTATCCCGCACCTTCTCCAAGGCGGACACCACTTCCACGCCCAGGTTCTTCCCCACCTCCCGGGCCAGCAGCTCACACTGGTCAAAGCCCCGTTGTCCCCGACGCCGCCGGGTCGCAGGCACCCAGGTGATACAGTCCACCTCCTCACCCCACTGGTCGTGGAGGCACTGGGCCATGAGGGTGCCAAACAGCCGGGCGTGGATTTGCCCGCCCCGGAACTTAAACTGCTCCATTCCCCGGCGCACACTCCCCCGATACCACAGCGGGGAGAAGCACCGGGCACAGAAGTCCACCTGTTTCCCGACCTCCAGCTGCCAGGGAAGGGTCTTTTGGCACTGGTGGCACAGCCCTTCCTCCTCCCACACCTCCAGCACACGGCCACAGAAGGGACAGCGGGGCGGATAGATCAAATCCAACACCAGTTTCACCAGATTCATCTCTATGCCACCCCGCTTTGCGTCGAATTACGTCGAATGGTTTGGTATAAAAAAGGACGCAGCCGGTGGCTGCGTCCTTTTGAATGCTTGGGAGAAACTTACTGAGCGTACAGCTCGATGAGCTTCTGCAGGTGCTCCCAGCGCTCCATAGCGGCCTTCTCGTTCTTCGCGAACAGATCCTTGGCGCGCTCGGGGAAGGAGCGAGTGAGGGAGGAGTAGCGAGCCTCGTTCATCAGGAACTCCTGATAGCCGCCAGCGGGGGCCTTGGAATCCAGAGTGAAGGGGTTCTTGCCCTGCTCCTTCAGAGTGGGATTGTAGCGGAACAGGTTCCAGTAGCCGCACTCCACAGCGCGCTTCATCTCGGTCTGGCAGTTGGTCATGCCGCCCTTGATGGAGTGCATCTCGCAGGGAGCGTAGCCGATGATGAGGGAGGGACCATGATAGGCCTCAGCCTCACGGATGGCAGCCAGGGTCTGGTTGGGGTTGGCGCCCATGGCAACCTGAGCCACGTAGACGTAGCCGTACTGCATGGCGATCTCAGACAGGCTCTTCTTGCCCACGGTCTTACCGGCAGCGGCGAACTGAGCCACCTGGCCGATGTTGGTGGACTTGGAAGCCTGTCCGCCGGTGTTGGAGTACACCTCGGTGTCGAAGACGAAGACGTTGACATCCTCGCCGGAAGCCAGGACGTGGTCCAGACCGCCGTAACCGATGTCGTAAGCCCAGCCGTCGCCGCCGAAGATCCACACGGACTTCTTCACCAGCAGGTCGGACATCTCCACGACCTGACGGCAAGCGTCGCAGTCGCAGGTCTTAGCCAGCTCCAGCAGCTTGGCGGAAGGCTCCTTGGAACCCTCGCCCTCGTCGCGCTTGGCCAGCCACTCAGCGGCAGCAGCCTTCAGCTCGTCGCTGGCGCAGTCGGCGGTGGTCAGACCGGTGACGACCTCAACCAGCTTCTCACGACGCTGCTTGACACCAACCAGCATGCCCAGACCGTGCTCGGCGTTGTCCTCGAACAGGGAGTTGGCCCAAGCGGGACCCTTGCCCTCGGCGTTGGTGCAGTAGGGAGAGGTAGCAGCGGGGCCGCCCCAGATGGAGGAACAACCGGTGGCGTTGGAGACATACATACGATCGCCGCAGACCTGGGTGACCAGACGGGCATAGGAGGTCTCGGCACAGCCGGCGCAGGAGCCAGAGAACTCCAGCAGGGGCTGCTTGAACTGGCTGTCCTTGACGTTGGCCACGGACTCCATGTCCTTCTTGGGAGCAACCTTGGCGACCATGTAGTCGAAGGCAGGCTGCTTGGACAGCATCTGCTCCATGGGCACCATGGTCAGGCTCTTGGTGGGACACACGCCCACGCACACGGCGCAGCCCATACAATCCAGAGCGGACACGGCCAGGGAGTACTTATACTTGCCCTTGCCAGCGCCAGCCTTGATGTCCACGATCTGGGAACCGGCGGGAGCGGCAGCAGCCTCTTCCTCGGTCAGAGCGAAGGGACGGATGGTGGCGTGGGGGCAGACGTAGGAGCACTGGTTACACTGGACACAGGTGCTCTCGTTCCAGGCGGGCACGGTGACGGCCACGCCGCGCTTCTCGTAAGCGGAAGCGCCCTGCTGGAAGGTGCCGTCCACGCAGTCGACAAACTTGGAGACGGGCAGGGAGTCGCCGTCCATCTTGTTGACGGGCTCCATGATGTTCTCCACCTGAGCCACCAGCTCAGCCTTGCCCTCGTAGTTGTGGGCAGCGGGAGCGTCCTCAGCGGTAGCCCAGTCGGCGGGCACGTCCACCTTGACGAAGGCGGTGGCGCCCAGGTCGATGGCCTTGTGGTTCATGTCAACCACGTCCTGGCCCTTCTTCAGGTAGGACTTGGTGGCAGCTTCCTTCATGTAGCGGATGCCGTCCTCCTGGGGCATGACGTTGGCCAGAGCGAAGAAGGCGGACTGGAGAATGGTGTTGGTGCGCTTGCCCATACCGATCTCGATGGCCAGGTCGATGGCGTTGATCATGTACAGCTGGATGTTGTTCTGAGCGATGTAGCGCTTGGAAGCGGCATCCAGGTGGTGATTCAGCTCGTCGAAGTTCCACTGGCAGTTGACCAGGAACACGCCGCCGGGCTTCACGTCACGGACGATGGGGAAGCCCTTGGTGATGTAGCTGGGCACGTGGCAGGCCACGAAGTCAGCCTTGTTGATGTAGTAGGGGCTGCGGATGGCCTTGTCGCCGAAGCGCAGGTGGGAAATGGTCACGCCGCCAGTCTTCTTGGAGTCGTACTGGAAGTAAGCCTGCACGTTCTTGTCGGTGTGGTCGCCGATGATCTTGATGGAGTTCTTGTTGGCGCCCACGGTACCGTCGCCGCCCAGACCCCAGAACTTGCACTCGATGGTGCCCTCGGCAGCAGTGTTGGGAGAGGGCTTCTCCTCCAGGGACAGGTGGGTCACGTCGTCCTTGATGCCCAGAGTGAACAGACGCTTGGCGTCAGCCTTGGTCATCTCCTCATACACAGCGAACACGCTGGCGGGGGGAGTGTCCTTGGAGCCCAGACCATAACGGCCACCGATGACACGGATGTCGTTGCGGCCAGCGTTGGCCAGAGCGGTGACAACGTCCAGGTACAGAGGCTCGCCCTGAGCGCCGGGCTCCTTGGTGCGGTCCAGCACAGCGATCTGCTTGCAGGTGGCGGGGATGGCAGCCAGCAGCTTGTCGGCACGGAAAGGACGATACAGACGGACCTTCACCAGACCCACCTTCTCGCCGTGAGCGTTCAGGTAGTCGATGACTTCCTCGGCCACGTCGCAGATGGAGCCCATGGCGATGATGACGCGGTCAGCATCGGCAGCGCCGTAGTAGTTGAACAGCTGGTAGTTGGTGCCCAGCTTCTCGTTGACCTTGCCCATGTACTCCTCAACGATCTCGGGAACGGCATCGTAGTAGGGGTTGGAGGCCTCACGGTGCTGGAAGAAGATGTCGCCGTTCTCGTGAGAACCGCGCATCACGGGGTGATCGGGGTTGAGAGCGCGGGCGCGGAAAGCGGCCACAGCGTCCATGTCGCACATCTCGGCCAGATCCTCGTAGTCCCAAACGGCGACCTTCTGGATCTCGTGAGAGGTACGGAAGCCATCGAAGAAGTTGATGAAGGGGACGCGGCTCTTCAGGGTAGCCAGGTGAGCCACAGCAGCCAGGTCCATAACCTCCTGGGGGTTGGACTCACACAGCATGGCAAAGCCGGTCTGACGGCAGGCCATAACGTCGGAGTGATCACCAAAGATGTTCAGAGCATGGCTGGCCACAGTACGGGCGGAGACATGGAACACGGTGGGCAGCAGCTCACCGGCAATCTTGTACATGTTGGGGATCATCAGCAGCAGACCCTGAGACGCGGTGTAGGTGGTGGTCAGGGCGCCAGCGGCCAGGGAGCCGTGGACGGTACCGGCAGCGCCGGCCTCGGACTGCATCTCCACAACCTTCACGGTCTGGCCGAAGATATTCTTCCGGCCAGCAGCGGCCCACTGATCCACATTGTCAGCCATGGGGCTGGACGGAGTGATGGGGTAAATACCCGCAACCTCTGTGAATGCGTAGGACACGTGAGCGGCAGCGGTGTTGCCGTCCATAGTTTTGAACTTACGTGCCATTTTCGTTTCCTCCTTTTGCTTCTCAGCAAAGAGCGCTGAGGCATCTGAATTCCGAATACACCTCAGTCTACCACATTTCTCCTATAAATTCAATGAATAATTCCATTTTTTCTTGTAAATTCTCACACACCATCCGCCCTCTCCCCTTCCGTTTCAAATCAGATACCTTGCACCGGGCAAACCTGGGCGGTATCATAGAAAAAAAGATTTTTTGTTACTTTTTTATCAAATACTCTGTCGCCCTCTCACGGACATAGGGTGTGCTTGGAGCCCACGCAGCCGCCAAACTTACCCAACCTTGGGTGGTCATACCGTACAACTATGAAATGACCAAATTCTCCAACCCCACAAGCGCCGTGACCGGCCGTCTCGCCCAAAGTTCACGTTTCGGACCGGATGGAGAACTTTTCCTAAATTTGCCTGATGCCAACAAGTTTCCTTGCGTTCAACAACCCCCCGTGGTATGATAGATGATAAAGAATTTCGGTTACTTTTTTCTCGAGAGGAGTGGGACCCCATGGTGTGCAATCTGCTCTCCCTGGGCCTCAATGGCATCCATGGATATCCGGTCACGGCAGAATGTGCCCTTTCCGGGGGATTACCCGCCTTTGATGTGGTGGGTCTGCCCGATGCCGCCGTGAAGGAGTCCCGGGAACGGGTGCGCTCGGCCATTCGCTCCAGCGGCTTTGACTTCCCCGTCTCCCGCATCACCATCAACCTGGCCCCTGCCGACCGAAAGAAGGTGGGCACGGTGTACGACCTGCCCATTTTGCTGGGCATTCTCTCCGCCAGCGGCCAACTGTCCATGAAGGGGTACGCCGACGCCGCCTTTTTGGGGGAGCTGTCCCTGTCCGGAGCGCTGCGCCCGGTGTCCGGAATTCTTCCCATGGCCCTGGCAGCGGTGCGCTGCGGGGTCCGCCAGTTGTTTGTCCCCGCCGACAACGCCCCCGAGGCCTCCCTGGCCCAGGGGCTGGAGGTCTACGGGGTGGAGACGGTGGCGCAGCTGTGCGCCCACCTCACCGGAGAGGCCCCCCTCTCCCCCACCCTCCCCTGGACCCCGCCGGAGACGGTGCCCACCGGGCCGGACTTTGCCGACGTGAAGGGCCAGGAGGGTGCCAAGCGGGCCCTGGAAGTAGCCGCCGCCGGCGGACACCATATTTTAATGACCGGCAGCCCCGGGGCAGGCAAGTCCATGATGGCCAAGCGCCTGCCCTCCATCCTCCCCGATCTGACCCGGGAGGAGGCCCTGGCCTGTACGGAGATCTACTCCGTGGTGGGCCTGACCAGCCGGGAGCACCCCATGGTGCTCCGCCGCCCCTTCCGTGCCCCCCACCACACCATCTCAGCCGCCGGCATGGCAGGCGGAGGCACCACCCTGCGCCCCGGGGAGATCTCCCTGGCCCACAACGGGGTGCTGTTCTTAGACGAGCTGCCCGAGTTCCACTCCGATGTGCTGGAGGTGCTGCGCCAGCCCCTGGAGGATGGGAGCACCCAGATCACCCGGGTGTCCGGGACGGTGACCTACCCCAGCCGATTTATGCTGGTGTGTGCCATGAATCCCTGCAAATGCGGCTGGTACGGCCACCCCTCGGGGCGGTGTACCTGCTCCGAGCAGGCGGTTCGGCGCTACCAAAGTCGCATCTCCGGTCCCATGCTGGACCGCATTGATATCTGTGTGGACGTGCCCGCCCTGGAATACCACGAGTTGGCGGGACAGTCCACCCCCGCCGAATCCTCGGCGGATATTCGGGCCCGAGTCAATGCCGCCCGCGCCATCCAACACGCCCGCTTCGGCCCCCACGGCCCCACCTGCAACGCCCATATGGGCCCCCAGGAGCTTAAAGCGTACTGCCAGTTGGACGACACCTGCCAGGCCATGATTCAAAGCGCCTATGAAAAGCTGGGCCTCACCGCCCGCAGCTATGACCGCATCCTCCGGGTGGCCCGCACCGTGGCAGACCTGGACCAGTCGGAGCACATCCAGCCCCACCACCTGGCGGAGGCCCTCCAGTATCGGCCCCCGGAACACTTACAGGTGTGAGCAATCCACCATTTCCGCCCCCCATGCGTGGCGATACATACAGGAAAGGAAGATCCATAATGGTACACAAGAAGGCACGTTCCTCCAAAAAGAAAACCACTGCCAAGAAAGTGGTCAAGAAAGCCCCCACCCCGGCCCGTACCGTTGCCCCGGTGGCAGAGCCTGTGACCGCCGTGCAGCCCACGGAGCCCGCTGTGGTGGAAACTCCCACCGCTGCCAAGCCCGCCGCACCTGCCGCACCCAAGACCCGAACCAGCACCCGCAAGACCACCAGCACCCGGAAGAAGCCCGCCTCTGCCGCCAAGAAGCCCGCTCCCGTGGTGGAAGAGACCGCCCCCGTCGTGGAAGAGGTCGCTCCCGTGGTCGAAGAGGCTGCCCCCGTGGCGGAGGAGCCCGCTCCCGTCGTCGAAGAAACCACTCCCGTGGTGGAGGAAGCCGCTCCTGCGGAAGAAGAACCCGCCCCTGTTGAAGAGGAAACCGCTCCCAGTGTGGAAGAAGATGTATCACCTGTTGTGGAGGAGGTCAAACCTATGTATGAGATGTCCAACCTGCCCCGGAGAAGCATTGCCTTCATCGGCTCGGAATGTCACCCCTTTGTCAAGACTGGCGGTCTGGGCGACGTGATGTACGCCCTGCCCCGTCAGCTGGTGAAGCTCAACTGTGACGTGCGGGTGATTTTGCCCCGCTACGCCTGCATCCCCCAGAAGTTCCAGGAGAAAATGGAGTATCGGGGCGAGTTCTACATGGACCTGGGCAACACCGGGCGCAACTACTATGTGGGAATTATGGAGTATGTCTGTGACGGCGTGGTGTACGACTTCATCGACAACCAGGAGTTCTTCTCCTCCGGTAACCCCTACACCAACCTGGTGGACGACATCCCCAAGTACTGCTTCTTCAGCAAGGCCGCTCTGGCTGCTCTGAACTACTTAAACTGGATTCCCGACATTGTCCACTGCCACGACTGGCAGGCGGGTCTGGTGCCGGTGTATCTGCGCACCCTGTTCAAGGACTCCCCCGTGGGCCACGCCCGGTCCATCCTCACCATCCACAACCTGCGTTTCCAGGGCATTTACAACATCCCCACCATTCGCTACTGGTCCGGCCTGCCCAATGAGGTGTTCCAGATGGGCGCTTTGAAGGACGGCTATCAGGACGCCAACATGCTCAAGGGCGGCATCGCCTACGCCGACCGGGTCACCACCGTCTCTGGCACCTACGCCGGGGAGATTCAGACCGCCGAATACGGCGAGCACCTGGAAGGCCACCTGCGCTACCACAGCGGCAAGCTGCGTGGCATCGTCAACGGCATTGACTACGACATGTGGAACCCCGCCACCGACCCCGCTCTGGCGGAGCACTACGACCTGGGCAACGTGCTGGACCACAAGATGGCCAACAAGCTGGCCCTGCAAAAGGAGCTGGGCCTGGAGCAGGACGAGGGCAAGTTCGTCATCGGCCTCATCTCCCGCCTGACCAACCAGAAGGGTCTGGACCTGGTCAGCTCCATCATCCCCATGGTGCTGGACGGCAACACCCAGGTGGTGGTGCTGGGTACCGGCGACCGGGAGTACGAGGACACCTTCCGCTACTATGAGAGCGCCCACCGCGGCACCTTCTGCGCCTGCATCCAGTACGACGAGGCCCGGGCCCACCGCATCTACGCCGGCGCCGACGCCCTGCTGGTGCCCTCCCGCTTTGAGCCCTGCGGCCTGACCCAGCTCAATGCCATGCACTACGGCACCCTGCCCATCGTCCGGGAGACCGGCGGCCTGAAGGACACCGTGGAGCCCTACAACACCTTCACCGGAGACGGCAACGGCTTCACCTTCGACCGCTACGACGCCGGGCTGCTGCTGGACGCCATCAACCGGGCCAAGACCCTCTATTTCACCAACCGCTATCACTGGGACGAGGTGGTTCAGCGGGATATGGCCAAGGACGTGTCCTGGGAGAATTCCGCCCGTCAGTACAAGGACCTGTATCTGGAGCTGACCCAGTGGTAAGAGGCCAATTGGCCCCCAATCCCCCAAAAATACGGTGTCATATCCCCGCCGCAACCGGCAGTTGACAGATTTCCAGCCCTGTTTGGTGGCCTGCAACCGTGGGAGGTGCTACCATGAGACCATCAAAAGCGACGGGAGGCACACCTATGATTTTAGGAGATAAGATCACAAATTTGAGAAAAAAGGCCGGGTGGTCCCAGGAGGAGCTGGCCCACCAGCTGGGGGTATCCCGGCAGGCGGTGTCCAAGTGGGAGAGCGGCAGCTCCATCCCCGACCTGGACAAAATCCTCCGGCTCAGCCAGCTGTTTGAGGTGAGCTGTGACTACCTGCTCCTCGACGAGATGGAGCCGGAGCTGCCCCAGGCAGAGCCGGAACCTACCCCCATCCTGGATGGGCCCCAAGTCCCGGTCCACCACATCACCCTGGAGCAGGCCAACACCTACCTGGACACGGTGCGAGGGGTGGCCAGTAAAATTGCCCTGGGCGTGTTCCTGTGCATCCTCTCCCCCACCGCCCTCATTTACCTGGGCGGCCTGTCCAGCGAAGAGGGCCGCTTCACCCTGTCCGAGCCTCTGGCGGGCGGGGTGGGCATCCTGGTGATGCTGGCCCTGGTATCCGCCGCGGTGGCTCTGTTTCTCTTCTTTGGCAGCCGCCTGACCCCCTACGAGCACCTGGACAACCAGCCCGTGGAATTGGCCTATGGGGTGGACGGCGTGGTGAAAAAGCGTCAGGCTGAATACCAGACCACCCACCTGATGCTGCTGGTGGTGGGCATCACCCTGTGCATTCTCAGTCTGGCCCCGCTGATGATTCTTGTGGCCATAGACGAGAACGGCATGGCTCCCATCATCGGCCTCATCCTCATGTTTGTGATAGTGGCAGTGGGCGTGTTCCTGCTGGTGCGCACCTGCATCATCGCCGGAAGCTTCCAGCGGCTACTGGAGACTGGGGACTACACCCGGGAGCACAAGCGGGAGGAGAACAGCCCTCTGACCACCATCTACTGGGGTCTGGTGCTGGCCATCTACCTGGGCTGGAGCTTCTGGACCATGGCCTGGGACCGCACTTGGATTGTGTGGCCGGTGGCGGCGGTGCTGTACGCCCCGGTGCGAAGCATTGCTGGGTTGCTGACCAAAAAATAAGACACAACGGGCAGGAGAAGGCGCTGACCTTCTCCTGCCCGATGATTTTTTGCGTCAATACCTGCCCTGTGCAAGACTGACTGGAGGATTGTTCTTCTAAACGACCTAGGCGCAGGCTTGCCAGCCAGGGTTTGCTCCGCAGGGTGACTTTCTCCCCGATGAGAAAGTCACCAAAGAATCGCCAAAGGCGGGGCCTTCCCCCGCCTTGTGGAATCCACCCCGCGGTACTGGGTGGAGGATGCGTCTTTCTCTTTTCGGCCCTTGGCCTGATTCGTGTCACATGGATGGCGTGGAGATTCTACCAAATATCCCCGCTTCTCTGTGTGGTTATCCTTCTATGACCAGGGCCTTACCCTGGTGCGCCGCTGTGCCCAGCTAACGGAGGCCTGGCTCCCGGCGGCGAGGACGCCGCTTCTCCATGGTAGGCCCGGATGTGGAAACCGCCCAGCCATAGGGCCAGCTGCCAGGATAGCCTGATATGGTGGCAGTAACAGGAGCCATAGCAAGAGTGACGGGCCGAACATAGCCTTGACGCAGTTCTAGCCTCGTACCTCAGGGAGGTCCTTAGGGGGAACGCCCTAAGCGATTCTTTCCCCGATTTCTCATCGGGGAGAAATCGGGCATAAGCGGAGCGTCCCTGGCCGGGGCGCTGGTTTCCGCCTGAGAAATTGAGAATCTATTTCATGGTTTGGAGCAGAAAGCAAAATAAAAACCCTCGACCGATGTGGTCGAGGGTTTTCTCGCTCTTACTATTGTTTAGATCAGAGTCAGAACCATGGTCAGAACCAGGAACACGATGGCGACCCACTTGGTCATCTTGGCCATGCGGGCATCGGCGGTCTTGGCCTTGTTCTTGGACAGGAAGGTGTCAGCAGCACCGGAGATGGCACCGGACAGACCAGCGCTCTTGCCGGACTGGAGCATCACGATGGCGATCAGGGCCAGAGACACCACGAAGTAAACGATAGACAGAATCAGCTGAGGAGTGGTCATGGAATTCAATCCTTTCAGTCACAGTCTAAAAATGGGCGCAACAGCCCTTACAAGTATTTTCTATGATACCACACCCCTCAGGGGATTGCAAGAGGTTTTCATATTTCTTCCGGCCATGTTTCGCCGCAGGTGCCCCACCAGGGTCACGCCCCCGGTGACCAGCAGCACCAGATAGCAGCTCATGGTCCGGGAGAGAATCATGGCCGGAGCCACCAGCCCCGTGCCAAACACCGCTAGGAAGGTGCGCAGAAACACCCCTTCCGCCGCTCCTGCGGAACCAGGCAGCGGGAGAAAGCCCACCGCCACGGTGCACAGCACCTGGAGGGCGGCCACCTGCAACAGGCTCATGCCGGACAGGCCGAAGGCCCGATACACCAGGTAGGGCACCAGATAAGAGCACCCCAGCTGGGCCCCGCTGAGGGCCACCACCCCCACCAGCACCAGGGGATTGCGGGCAATGACCCGGGCCCCCTGGCGGTACTGGGCCAGCACCCCCTCCAGCTTCTCCTCCAACGCTGCACGGTCCAGCCGCTTCACCAGGCGGCAGGCCAGTGCAATCCCGAAGCGGCCCAGGCGGCGGGCAGGTCCGGGGAGGAAGAGCAGCAAAATCATGGCCACATTCAGCACCACAAAGATGGCAAGGCCCACCCCGACGAGCACCCCCACCTGGCCGCCCAGCTGCTCCAGCAGGTCTCGGCCAAAGTAGAGGGCCGCCAGAGCATAGCACACCACCGCCGTGTGGTAGCCAATGCTCACCAGCAGCATGTCGATGGTGCCGGACACCACCGGTACCCCGTCCCGGTTCATGTAGTACACCTGGGCGGGCTGGCCTCCGGTGGCGGAGGGGGTGACGTTGCTGAAAAAGAACCCGGTGCACGAGTAAAAATAGCACCGCCGGAAGGGCTGGGCACAGCCCAGGGCCCCCAGCACCAGCCGGGTAGCCCCGGCCTCACAGGCGATGAACAGGGCCATCACCGGAAGGGCTAACAACAGGAACCGGGCATCCGCCCGGGCCATGGCCGCCGCCAGCTCCCGGGGGGACTGCTGGCTCAAAATGGTGTAGGCGGTGGCACACAGCAGCAGGCCCATGACTCCAAACCACACCAGCTGTTTTTTGCTCCCCAGCTTCATGCGTACACCTTCTCTCCGGCCAGCTGCTCCACCACGGCGCACACCGCCGCCCGGCACATGGTGTTGGAGGCCTTCTCCATGGCTCGGCGCATACTAGCCAGCCCTGCCTCGTCATACAAGGTGCTCTCAATGGCCCACAGGCAGGCCTCCTCCTCCTTGTCTGCCAGGCGAGCCATGCCCGCCTCCAGCAGGAACCGGGCGTTCTCCCGCTCCTGGTCCAGGAAGGGGGCCCACACCAGCATGGGCAGGCGGCTGGCAATGGCCTCAAAGACGGTGATGCCTCCGGGCTTGGACAGCATCAGGTGGGCCCGGGCCATGTACTGGTCCACCTGGGTGGTGAAGCCCACCACCTCAATGTTCTCATACTTGCCGTGGAGGCGCTGATACAGCTTCTCATTGCGCCCGGTGAGAATGGTCACATGGACCCCGGGCAGGGCGTTGAGCTGTTCATAGAAGCGGTCCCGCCGGGGCATCAGCCCCAGGCCGCCCCCCATGATGAGCAGTTCCCGCTGGCCCCGGTTGGGTTTTCCCCCAGTGAACTGCTGGCCCACGGGAATGCCAGAGACCAGAATCCGCTCTGCCTCCACGCCCTTGTCCACTAGCCCCTGGCGCACCTGGTGCGAGGCCACCAGGTAGCAGTCGGTGCCGGGGTGGATCCACTCGCTGTGGCTGGTCACGTCGGTGATGCAGGTCACCAGGGGCATCACGCCCCCCTCCCGCTTGTACCGGGCCACCACCGAGGAGCACACGGGATGGGTGGACACCACCACATCCGCCCCCGTCTCAAAGAGCAACTCTTCCAGATACTCCACCCATGCCCCGGCCAGGGGCATGTCCCCCTCCACGTTGCGGGTCAGGCGGTGGAACAGGTTATACAGACCGCCGCCGTACTTCACCAGCCACCCAAACATCCGGTAGAGGGTGGGGGCCAGCTCGGGCATGGCGTAGTCAAAGAAATCCACGGTGTGCACCTGGTGCCCCTCCCGCTCCAGCTGCTGCTGCAGCGCTTGGGAGGCAGACCAGTGCCCCATACCAAATTTTCCGGTTAAAATCAGGACGTTCATGCCTTTGTTCTCCTTCATCCTAGTTCTCTCCTAGTGTACCAAAGGCATCTTAGATTTTCCCTCAGACCCGGTTAAGGTTTCTTTAAGGAGTGGTAAAAACTTCAACAAGATCCTCCAAGTTCACCCATTCGATGCCCTCTGGCGGGGTGTCCTGGCAGCACACGGAGGCCCACCAGCCCTCTCCCTTGTAGCTCTTGTGGGGACAGGGAGGGGGCACAGGCACCTTCCGGGGCGGGTACAGGGGGGTGTCTCCCAGCTTGCAAAAGCTCTCTTTCAGAGTCCACAGGCGGGTGAAACTCCCGTCGGTGCCGTCAAAGAGGGGCAGTTCCTCCTCTGCAAAGCAAAAGGCGGGCAAGCCGGGCCGATGGGGCTTCACCAGCTCAATGTCCACCCCCACAGGACACTCCGACAGGGCGCACAGGGCGTAGCCCCCCGAGTGGGACAGGGACAGCCAGCGCCCCTCCCCGGGGATGAGGGGCTTGCCCCGATCACTGTACTCCAGCTCCGGCAGCTCTCCCCAGCCGTACTTGCGGGCGGCTAAACGCAGCAGCGGGCGGCTGAGACGGCGCCCGTCCTCCCCTTTCACGCCATAAATTTTCGTGGACATATCCACACCTCTCTCCATAAAAACAGCCTGCGAACCACACCGATTCGCAGGCTGTGTCTTGGTTTCATACTATCCGGGGATGGGGCGCTTGTCAAGAGATGACTCTCACCCGGATAATGCCGTCAATGGCTCGGATGTCGTCAATGACGCTCTCTTCTACGGCAGACCCCACATCCACCAGGGTGTAGGCGAAGTCCCCCCGGGACTTGTTGGTCATGTTCTCCACGTTCACCCCGTCGCCGGAGAGCTGGGCGGTGATGTTGGCCAGCATGGCGGGAATGTTGCGGTGGATGATGCACAGACGCTGCACCCCGGACCGCTCCATCTCCACGTTGGGGAAGTTGACGGAGTTTTTGATGTTGCCGTTTTCCAAAAAGTCCCGCAGCTGCTGGGCGGCCATGATGGCGCAGTTGTCCTCGCTCTCGGGAGTGGAGGCGCCCAGGTGGGGAATGGGCACCACGTTGGGGGCCAGGGTAATGGTATTGTTGGGGAAGTCGGTGACGTAGCGAGCCACCTTGCCGCGCTCCAAAGCGGCCATCATGGCCGCATCGTCCACCAGCTCACCCCGGGCCAGATTGACCACCCGCACCCCGTCCTTCATCTGGGCGATGGTGTCGGCGTTGATGGTGTGGCGGGTGTCGGGGGTGTAGGGCACGTGGATGGTCACATAGTCGCTGACCCGGTACAGCTCAGCCACATCCTTGACCACATGCACATGGCGGTCCAAGCGCAGAGCGGTGTCCACCGACAGGAAGGGGTCATAGCCGTACACCTCCATGCCTAGGGACAGGGCCGCATTGGCCACCAGAGCGCCAATGGCACCCAGGCCGATGACACCCAGGGTCTTGCGGTACAGCTCGGGGCCCACAAAGGCGGACTTGCCCTTCTCCACGGCAGCGGCCACGTCGGTGTCGGGGGTGGCGGCCTGGGCCTTCACCCATTCCACGCCCCCCACCAGGTCCCGGGAGGCCATGAGCAGAGCGGCAAGCACCAGCTCCTTCACGCCGTTGGCGTTGGCCCCGGGGGTGTTGAACACCACAATGCCCTTCTGGGCACACTCGGCCACCGGGATGTTGTTGGTGCCTGCCCCCGCCCGGGCGATGCCCCACAGGGTGTCCGGGAAGGGATAGTCATGGAGCTTGGCGGAGCGGACCAGAATGCCCTCCTCCCCCTCCACGCTGTCCCCCACCTGGTAGTCGGCGGGGAACTGGTTGAGCCCAACTTGGGCAATTTTATTCATGGTTTTGATACGAAACATGATGGTTTCCCCCTGTCTCAGCCGTTGACCTGGTCAAAGGCCCGGATGAAGTCCGCCAGCTTCTCCACCCCTTCGGTGGGCATGGCGTTGTAGATGGAGGCCCGCATGCCTCCCACGTTGCGGTGGCCCTTGAGGTTGACAAAGCCCGCCGCGGTGGCCTCGGAGACAAACTTGGCGTCCAGATCGGCGTTGCCCGTGCGGAAGGTGACGTTCATGTCGGAACGGCTCCCCTTCTGGGCCGGGCAGGTGAACAGCTTGGAGTCGTCCAGCACGTCGTAGAGCAGCTGGGCCTTGGCGTGCTTGATCTTCTCCATGCCTTCCACGCCGCCCCGCTCTTCCAGCCACTCCAGCACCAGCCCCAGCATGTAGATGCACCAGCAGGGGGGCGTGTTGTACATGGAGTCCTTGTCGATCATGGTCTTATAGTTCATGATGAGGGGGGTGTAGGGCAGCTCGTGGCCCGCCAGGTCCTCCCGGACAATGGCAATGGTGAGGCCCGCCGGGGCCAGATTCTTCTGGGCGCCGCCGTAGATAATACCATACTTGGACACGTCCACCACCCGGCTCATGAAGTCCGAGGACATGTCGCACACCAGAGGCACGTCCCCGGTGTCGGGCACATACTGCCACTCAGTGCCGTAGATGGTGTTGTTGGCGCAGTAGTGGAAGTAGCTGGCCTCCGGGTCCAGCTTCAGCTGGTCCTGGGTGGGGATATAGGTGTGGTTTTGGTCCTCGCTGGAGGCGGCCAAGTTGATCTGGCCGTACTTTTTGGCCTCCTTGTAGGCGATGTTGGAGAAGTTGCCGGTGACGGCATAGTCTGCCTTTCCCGTCTTACCAATGAGGTTCAGAGGCACCATGGAGAACTGCCCCGAGGCTCCCCCCTGCAAAAACAGCACCTTATAGTTGTCAGGCACATGGAACAGGCGAATGAACCGCTCCTTGGTGTCCTGAAAAATCTTGTCAAAAACCTTAGATCGGTGGCTCATCTCCATCACTGACATGCCGGAGCCCTGATAATTGGTGATCTCTGACCCGGCTCGGGTGAGGACTTCCAGCGGGAGCATGGAAGGGCCTGCGGAAAAGTTGTATACACGTTGATTGCCCATGAGCAGTTTCTCCTCTCTGAGATTTTTCACACTATCATGTTATTGCTTTAGTGTGTTATATGACATTATAGTTCCAGGAAGGACATCTGTCAACGCCAAAAATACATCTGTGATCTTTTTGGCAAACTCCCCTCGAATTGACGATCTCTCCCTGTCTGTTTTGTACAAAGCACCCATGGTTTTCGGGCAGCATCCCAGTGTATGCCGGGAGCCCGGAGAGGTTGCATAAAAAAAGCCGCCCCCGGCTGTGAAGTTCCACAGCCGGGGACGGTAACGCTTGGGTTTTTGAATAGGCTTTAGCCCGGAGGCCAGGTCATATCCCGGCCGGACAGGACGTGGAAGTGCAGGTGGTGCACACTCTGGCCCGCCTGCTCGCCGCAGTTGGACACCACACGGTAGCTGTCCAGGCCCAGGTCCTTTGCCACCTTGGCGATGACGGCCAGCATGTGGCCTGCCAGGGCGGCGTTGTCCTCGCCCACCTCTGCCACAGAGGCGATGTGCTGGCGGGGAATCACCAGGAAGTGGGTGGGTGCCTGGGGGTCGATGTCGTAGAAGGCCACGCACACCTCGTCCTCATATACCCGCTTGGAGGGAATCTCCCCCGCTGCGATCTTACAAAAGAGGCAATCAGACATGGTATCAACTCCTTTCCCGAAAGCATTTCAAAACGCCTCGCAGAGTTTTCCCGCCCTTGGCGGGAAAATAAATTGAAATTTCGTCATTTTCACGGACATGCGCCGGGAAAATGACACTTCTCATGGTGCATGGGGTGACTTTTTCGTCAGAAATCGAGCCCCATGCACCATGCAGATTCTCGATCAAATGCTGGCATTTGATCGAATTTTTTAAAGACCCAATTTCATAGAGACAACGTTATCCACCATAGCCAGAGCATTATCCACCATGAGAGGATCTTTGCCGCCGCCCATGGCGGAGTCGGGCTTGCCGCCGCCGGAGCCGCCGGCGATGGCGGACACCTGCTTGATGATGTCGCCGGCCTTGATGCCCAGGCCCACGGCCTCCTTGCCGCAGGCGGCCACAAAGGTGATCTTGCCGCCGTTGACGGCTGCCAGCACGGCCACCACATTGGCGGCCTTGTCCTTGATGGCGTCGCCCATCTGGCGCAGGCGGTTGCCGTCGGCGTCGGGCACAGTGGCGGTGATGACCTTCAGGGGGCCCACATCGTGGGCGCCGAAGAGGATGCGGTCGGCCTCGCCAGCGGCTTCCTTGCTCTTGTACTGCTCAATGGCCTGACGGGCAGCCTTCAGGTCGGCCACCTGCTGCTCCAGCTTGGCAACCAGGTCGGCGGGGTTGGTCTTGAGAATCTGGGCAGCCTGGAAGATGAGCTGCTGGTTGTGGTTCATGGTCTCCAGGGTCAGCTTGCCCACGGTGGCCTCAATGCGGCGCACGCCGCTGGCCACGGAGCCCTCGGACTTGATGCGGAAGGTGCCCACCTTGGCGGTGTTGTCCAAGTGGGTGCCGCCGCAGAACTCCATGGAGAAGTCGCCCATCTCCACCACGCGCACCACGTCGCCGTACTTCTCGCCGAACATGGCCACAGCGCCCTTCTGCTTGGCCTCCTCAATGGGGAGCACCTCGGTGATGACGGGGTAGCCGTTCAAGATGGCGTCGTTGACCAGCTTGTCCACCTGGGCCAGCTCCTCGGCGGTGATGCCCTCGAAGTGGGTGAAGTCGAAGCGGATACGGTCGGGCTCCACCAAAGAGCCAGCCTGATGCACGTGGTCGCCCAGCACCTTTTTCAGGGCGGCATCCAGCAGGTGGGTGGCGGAGTGGGCACGGCGGATGGCCTGGCGGCGCTCCACGTCAATGGCGGCGGTGACAGTGTCGCCCACTTTCAGCACGCCACCGGTGAGCTTGCCGTAGTGCATATACTTGCCGCCCTTGTTCTTCTGCACGTCGTGGACGGTGAACACGGCCTCGCCCAGGGTGATGGTGCCGTGGTCGCCCACCTGGCCGCCCATCTCAGCATAGAAGGGGGTGCGGTCCAGCACCACGATGCCCTCCACGCCACTCATCATCTCCTCGGCCTGGACGTTCTCCACCACCATGGCCAGCACCTTGGCGTCGTCGATGGTGTTGTGGTCGTAGCCCACAAACTCGGTCTCGGGCAGCTCCTTGCCGAACTCGATACCAGCCCAGCCCAGATCGCCCAGGGCCTCACGGGCCTTGCGGGCGCGGACCTTCTGCTCCTCCATAAAGGCGCGGAAGCCGGCCTCGTCCACGGTCAGGCCCTCGTCCTGAGCCATCTCGCTGGTCAGGTCGATGGGGAATCCATAGGTGTCGTAGAGCTTGAAGGCGTCCTCGCCGGAGAACACGGTCTCGCCCTTGGCCTTGTGCTGGGCCAGCATGTCGGAGAAAATCTTCAGGCCGCTGTCGATGGTCTTGGCGAAGTTCTCCTCCTCCACCCGGATGACCTTGGTGATATAGCTCTGCTTCTCCACCAGGTCGGGGTAGGCGGTGGCGTTGACCTCGATGACGGTGTCGCACACCCGGTACAGGAAGGGGTCGTTGACGCCCAGCAGCTTGCCGTGGCGGGCAGCCCGGCGGAGCAGACGGCGCAGCACGTAGCCACGGCCCTCGTTGGAGGGGAGCACGCCGTCGCAGATCATCATGGTGGCGGAGCGAATGTGGTCGGTGATGATACGCAGGGACACGTCACGGCTCTCGCTCTGGCCATAGTGGGCCCCGGTGATCTCGGAGACCTTGTTGGTGATGTTCATCACGGTGTCAGTGTCAAACAGGGAGTTGACGTTCTGGCACACGCAGGCCAGACGCTCCAGGCCCATGCCGGTGTCGATGTTCTTCTGGATGAGCTCGGTGTAGTGGCCCTCGCCGTCGTTGTTGAACTGGGAGAAGACGTTGTTCCACACCTCCATATAGCGGTCGCAGTCACAGCCCACGGTGCACCCAGGCTTGCCGCAGCCGTACTCCTCGCCACGGTCGTAGTACACCTCGGAGCAGGGGCCGCAGGGGCCGGAGCCGTGCTCCCAGAAGTTGTCGGCCTTGCCGAAGCGGAAGATGCGCTCGGCGGGGATGCCGATCTCCTTGTTCCAGATCTCGAAAGCCTCGTCGTCATCCTGGTAGATGGAGGGGTACAGGCGGTTGGGGTCCAGGCCCACCCACTCGGGGCTGGTCAGAAACTCCCAGCACCAGGTAATGGCCTCCCGCTTGAAGTAGTCGCCGAAAGAGAAGTTGCCCAGCATCTCAAAGTAGGTGCCGTGGCGGGCGGTCTTGCCGATGTTCTCAATGTCACCGGTGCGGATGCACTTCTGGCAGGTGGTGACACGGCGGCGGGGGGGCTCCTGCTCGCCGGTGAACCAGGGCTTCATGGGCGCCATGCCGCTGTTGATGAGCAGCAGAGAGGCGTCGTTCTGGGGAATCAGGGAAAAGCTGGGCAGACGCAGGTGTCCTTTGCTCTCAAAGAAGGACAGGAACATCTCACGCAGCTCGTTGACCCCGAAGGGCTTGGGGTTGCTCATGGGTCTATACCTCCATTTTAAAAATTAACAAAATAAAAGCCCTTGCCAAACCACAGGGGCAAAGCCTACGCTTCACGGTACCACCCTGTTTATCCTCGGCAAGGACATCTCCAGTCATCCGATAACGGGGATGGGCCGCCCTGCTCCTCGCAGGAGACGAAACGGAGTGGCGCAGAGAAACCGCACTTGCCGGGGGCTCTCACTCTCCCCCCTCGCTTTGGGCCGCTGGTGGCTCTTTGGCTCCGCCATTGTCTTTAGCTGTTACATTTTATCACATTCTTGCCAGATGTCAAGGCAAGGGGCGGGAAAACCCTTGGCTTTCTGGGTATACCGCTGTACAAAGTCTGTCTTGGCCTGGGTGTACCCGTCCCGGTCATGCTCAAACTGCTGCCACAGCTCTTCCAGGGTCATGTCGGATAGTGTTTTTCCCATGGTGCACCTCTCAAACGCTTTTTATGCACAGGGGGCGGGGTATTCCCCGCCCCCTGCTGCTCGCATTATGCCACATTGTCCGTCCACATCTCGCACTGACTCATCACCGTCTGAATGGCATCCTCCACCCCTTCCGGGGGGTATTTATACCGTCTCAACAGGCGTTTTACCATCTTTCGCATCCCGGCCCGGGCGGCTTCCTTCTTCTGCCAGTCAATGGTGCGGCTTTTGCGCAGAGCCTCGGTGAGTTCCCGGGTCAGGGTCACCAGCTCCTCATTGGAATAGAAATCTTTCACCGCCTGGGGCTTGGTGAGGGCGTCATAGAAGGCCAGCTCCTCCTGGCTCAGGCCCAGCTGCTCTCCCAGCTGGTGGGCCTGCCGGATGTCCTGGGCCATCTTCATCAGCTCGGCGATGACCTCCTCGTTGGTGATGAGGCCGTTGATGTAGCGGTTCATCAGCTCTTTCATCCGCTGGGAGAACTGCTCCGACTTCACCACGTTGGTGCGGCGGTACAGGGTCACCTGTTCCGCCAGCAGCTTTTTCAGCAGCTCCACGGCCAGATTTTTCTCCTTCATCCGGGACACTTCCTCCAGGAATTTGGGGTCAAAGAGGGAGAATTCCGTGTCCGCATCAGAAAATAGGTTGATGACTCCCTCACTCTGGATGGAGTGCTTCAACAGCTCGTTGATGCGGGCGTTGACCTCCTTCAAGGAGTACTTCTTACCCTCGCCCCCCATGGTCAGGCGCACCAACATGGTGCGCACCGCCTCAAAATAGGAGGCCTCGGCGCTGTCGTGGCGCTGGACCAAGCTGGAGCACAGGGACAGGGCCTGACGCAGCAGCAGCGCCTGCTTGATGTACACGTTGGGGGTGCGCTCTTTTTCCGGCAGGTTCTGCTCGTCTCGCACCTTGCCCAGCAAAAAGTCTGTGCCCCCGGCAATGGCCCGCCCACGGGCCAAATCGTCCCCAGTAAAGAAGGCGGAATAGTCGTAGCCGTGGAACAGGTCCCGGCACACCTCCAGCTTCTCCAGGAACTTGGGATAGGCGGTCTGTTTGATGTCGGGGTCCCCGTAGTTCTTCCGATCTCGGGCGGTGTAGTCGTTCATGGCCTGTTTCAAGGCCCCGGCAATGCCCACATAGTCCACCACCAGGCCGCCTTCCTTGTCTCCAAACACCCGGTTTACCCGTGCGATGGCCTGCATCAGGTTGTGGCCTGCCATAAACTTATACACGTACATGGTGGCCAGAGATGGCACGTCAAACCCGGTCAGCCACATGTCCACCACAATGGCGATCTTCATGGGGGAGTGGTTGTCCTTGAACTTCCGGGCCAGCTCCTCCTTGTGGGCCTTGTTGCCGATGACCTTCCGCCACTCCTCATCGTCTCCGTTGCCCTGGGTCATCACCACCCCCACCTTTTCCGTCCAGCCGGGGCGCAGCTCCAAAATCCGGTGGTAGATTTTCATGGCGATGGTGCGGGAGTAGGCCACGATCATGGCCTTGCCTGTGAGCAAATTCGCCCGGTAATTCTCGTAGTGGTCCAGAATGTCGTCCACCAGAGAGTTCACCGTCTCGTCCGCTCCCAGAATGGCCTCCAGCTTGCCCAGCTCCTTTTTGCTCTTTTCAATCACCGCCGGGTCGGCGTTCTGGGCCAACAGGTCATACTCGGCGTCCATGAGCCGCAGGGTGTTCTCGTCCAGCTTCAAGTGGATGACCCGGCTCTCATAGAACACCGGGCGGGTGGCCCCGTCCTCCACCGCCTGGGTCATGTCGTAGATGTCAATGTACTCCCCGAACACCTCCCGGGTGCTCCGGTCCTTGGAGGAGATGGGGGTGCCGGTAAAGCCGATGTAGGTGGCCCCGGGCAGGCTGTCCCGGATGAGGCGGGCGGTGCCCACCACCGTGCGGGCCTCCAGGGTGCCGTCCTCCCGCTTGTGGGTCACCACCTTGTCCGTCAGGCCGTATTGGCCCCGGTGGGCCTCGTCGGCCATGACCACGATATTCCGCCGCTGGGACAGGGGGCGGTCATAGGCCTCAAACTTCTGCATGGTGGTAAAGATGATGCCGTTGGCCTGGCGGTTCTCCAACAGCTCCCGCAGATGCTCCCGGCTCTCGGCCTGCTGGGGCGTCTGGCGCAGGAACTCCCGGCAGCGGCAAAACTGCCCATAGAGCTGATCGTCCAGGTCGTTGCGGTCGGTGATGACCACCACCGTGGGGCTCTCCAGGGCCTGCTGGAGCAGATGGGCGTAAAAGACCATGGACAGGGACTTTCCGCTGCCCTGGGTGTGCCAGAACACGCCGCCCTTGCCGTCGGTCTGGGTGGCGTGCTGGGTGGAGGCAATGGCCTTGCGCACGGCGAAATATTGGTGATACCCCGCCAGGATTTTAAAGGTCTTTTCCCCGTCCAGGTTAAAGCAGATGAAGTTTTTCAGGATGTCCAGAAACCGCTCTTTTTGAAAGATACCCTCAAAAAAGGTGTCAAACTGGGCCGCCTTGGTGTTCTCATAGCTGCCGTCCTTGGTTTTCCACGCCATGAAGCGGTCCTCGCCGGAGGTGATGGTGCCCGCCTTGGTGGTGAATAGGTCGCTGATGACGCACACCTGGTTGTACACAAACAGAGAGGGGATCTCGTGCATGTAGTTACGCAGTTGGCGGAAGGCCTCCGAGGCGTCCGTCTCCTCCCGGGAGGGGGATTTGAGCTCCATCACCACCAGGGGCAAGCCGTTGACGAACAGCACCACATCCGGGCGCTTCTCCGAGTTCTCCACCACCGTCCACTGGTTGGCCACCACAAAGTCGTTATTTTCGGGGTCTTGGTAGTCCACCAGATACACCAGGACCGAGCGCTCCTCGCCCCCCTCCCAGAACTTCACCGGAACGCCGTTTTGCAGGTAGTCGGTGAAGGTGAGGTTCTTTTGCAGGAGGGTGCCCGTGCCGAAGGTGCGCAGCTTGTCCACCGCCTCCTGGATGGCCGCCTGGGGCAGTCTGGGGTTGAGGCGGGCCAGAGCCGACCACAAACCCTCTTCGTACAGAGGGCTGTGGTAGTCCCGCTCCACGTCGGGGCCGTAGAGGTGGGTGTAGTCCAGCTCGTCCACGAACAGACGAACCACGGCGTTTTCATAGTTGGCTTCGGTGTAGGGCATGGTGGGTCACCTCTGAAGTTATTTTATGTTTGAAATAGTCATGGAATCCCAAATTGTATTTGAATATTTACTGCGAAATTTCTTCATTGTCTCAATGTAGTTTTGTTTGGCCTTGTCGTCTTTTTCTTCGGTAAGAATGTCCCCTATATAAACAAGCAGAGATGTATATAGTTTAGAAACATCTTCTTCATTTATTTCTGGAAACAGAAATTCCATTTGATGAAGTAACCGCTCAAAATGGTTTAATTTGCTTTTAAAAATTTCCTTTGTTAGGTCCGTTGATTCCTCAATTTCCAGCATGTGATAACATTGTTCTTTTATCCCCTTGATTTCCTCTCCATCTTTGGACCTTCTATATAAAACATAGCACTGTTTAAATAGTTGAAAACATTCAAATCTTTTCTCAAACAATGCTATTTTATCTTGTCTATCTGCAATCTGTTTTGGCACTCGAATCGCAAACCAAATAGCAATTCCAGAAACAACCACGCTAACAAGAGAAATGAGTATGGACAAACACTCCACCCACCCGGGCTGTGACGCTGCTTGGATATTATCAGCGATGGTTTGCAATGCCTGTATCATTTCAGGTTCCACTTATATCTATCTCTCCGTTCATCAGTTTTTGGAGTAGGCTATCCTAGAGATACCCACAAATAGGCCTATTCATCTCTTTATCAGTTCTTCGATTTGTAGCATTAGTTTTTTCTTTATCATTTCCCAAGGGTGTTTACGGCTTTTATAATCATAAAAAGATTTTGCAATTTTCTCCAACTCTAGTGCCTGTGCCGTTACATATTCATGAAGTTTAGCTGTTCTAATATTGATGGCGTTTTTCAACTCGTCAATATTCTCAAGGTCTTTGGGACTTGGCTGCATTCCACGCAACTGGATGTTTTGCAGTTCCAATGTCTTTATTGTATATTCCATAGTTTGTGCTTGAAGATTCACCGAAATATTCTTGATGTTGTATAGCACCTGCTGAAATACCGCTAACTGTCCATAAATCCGAGCTAACCTTCCCCATTTCCATAGAGGTGAAAACAGGCCAAGATCCATTTTTTCAATAAACTCAACATTGAGTTCTGATAATCCAGAAATATTCTTAAACGGCAATGGCTCCATGCTAGTTGCTTTATGTATTTGTGGTAATATGTTTCCTATAACTTTAGATAGAACCATAATATTGATATAAAGGTTCTTTATATTGCTGTCGGTTTTCTCAAGAATAATACTGCGTTCATGAAAATACCCAACAACAGAAGTCACCAGTGATACAATAAAGCCAGTAAAAATCCCCGAAGCCACCCCTTGATACAAAGAGGTATCTACACTATCAGAAACAGCGCTTTCAATCACAACCATTGTTAAGCCACTCACAATAGTTAAGATAGCACATACTAATAATGTGATTTTGTTTATCTTCATTGTACTTCAATTTCTCCATTCATCAGTTTTGGGAGTAATGTATCCCTTGCCGTCTCAAGTCGGCAAATTTCATCATAGTTTGCCCGTACCAGCTTATCCATAGGTGCAACGGTGCACTCAAACTTTTCTATACTATCCTCGTTTGGAATCAAAACCTTCATAGCGTTCAAGGTATCTCGATTGATAGAGCCAAACACCGTTCCCTCTCCATTGAACACATCCAGTTGTCTTTTAAGGGATAACATCTGGTACAGCATATAACTTGAGTACTCAAACTTACTCTGTATGGAAGCCAAACCACGGCCAATGCAGCATTTTTCATAGGCTACATTTATATCTCCCACGGGGGCACGAACACTCATAAGTACAGAATTAGCTTCTGCCATGCGCTTGGGTTCAGTAGTGTATAGGCGACGTATGGGAAAACGATCGCCAAATTCCGCTCGACCTTGAAAAAAGACACTTCCATTTCCTTCTTCATTGTAGCTTTTTCCAGATGGAGATTGTCCCATAGTAATGGTAGCTACCTCGCTCAATTCACCAACTCGCCACCCCTTGGGTATAGGCCCCAACTCGCTTTCCACAAACTCCCCATCCTGGAACGGCTCAAAGTCCACAAACCAGCTTTTGAAGATGGCTTGAGCCTGTTGTTGAAGATTGGCGTTGATATTTCGATTCACCATTACTTTTCGATCAATTGCCGAAAGCACGTCCACAATTTTCATCTGGTTTTCTACGCTTACATATGGGAATTCAATCTTTTCCAATATTTTTTGATTGAGGGATGCCATAGTAGAACCATGAGAGCACATGCTCTCCATAAACCCTTTATGTCTTTTCGTAAGAAAATAATAAGACAAATATTGTGGCAATAGCTTCTTTGTATTGACTCGTAACCGAATGCAATCAGAGCCCTGCAACCATCCGTTATATTTTTCTACAATAAATGCGTGTCGGTCAACTGCACCTTTTCTACCAAAAACAATGTCATTTGTTCTCAAAAGGTGCATGGATAGTCTCATCGCTGTCTGTTCGTCAATGTATTCTAGCTTTTCTTCATTAATTGTTCCATATCCTATGTTTCGTACATTAATAACGGGAATTCCTGAAGCAACGTAATCAGACGCCCGAAGTTGAGTACCAAATGGCCCCGTACGGATTTCTATTTCTCCAGATGAAACATAATCAGAGATTCTATGCCACTCACACTTCAAACCCAATCCCCCCCAGTTTCTCCCGGATTTCCTGCTCCAACTGGTGGGACTGCTCAAACAGCTGGGACAGCTCCTTTGTCAGCCGCTCCATTTTCTCCTGGAAGGGCTCGCCGTCCTCCTCCTGCTCCTCGATCCCCACATACCGCCCGGGGGTGAGAATGTAGTCCTGCTGGGCAATCTCCTGGATGGTAGCCACGGCGGAAAAGCCCTTGACCACCTCCAGGGTGCCGTCTGCGTAGGCGTTGTAGGCATCGGACAGCTTTTTGATGTCCTCGTCGGTGAGCTCCCGCAGCTTGCGGGTCACCATAGTACCCAGCTTGCGAGCGTCCAAAAAGAGGGTCTTTCCCTTCTGCTTCTTGTTCCGGGCCAAAAACCACAGGGAGACGGGAATCTGGGTGGTATAGAACAGCTGGGACGGCATGGCCACAATGCACTCCACCAAGTCCGCCTCAATAATATGTTTGCGGATGTCCCCCTCTCCCCCGCTCTGGGAGGACAGGGAGCCGTTGGCCAGCACCATACCCATGCGCCCGTTGGGGGCCAGGTGCCAGATCATGTGCTGGAGCCAGGCGAAGTTGGCGTTGCCCGCCGGGGGCGTGCCGTACTGCCAGCGCACATCGTCCAGCAGCTTGTCCTGCCCCCAGTTGGACAGGTTGAAGGGGGGATTGGCCATGATGAAGTCCGCTTTCAGCTGGGGGTGGCAGTCGTCAAAGAAGGTGTCTGCGTTGTACTTGCCCAAGTCCGCCTCGATGCCCCGGATGGCCAGATTCATCTGGGCCAGCTTCCAGGTGGTGGGGTTGGAGTCCTGGCCGTATACGGAAATGCGGTCGATGTTGCCCCCGTGGTTCTCTATGAACTTGGCGGACTGGACGAACATCCCCCCGGAGCCACAACAGGGGTCATACACCCGGCCGTTATAGGGCTGCAAAATCTCCACCAGGGTTTTCACCACGCAGGCGGGGGTGTAGAACTCCCCGGCCAGCTTGCCCTCCTGCTCGGCAAACTTGGACAGGCAGTATTCATAGGTGCGGCCCAGCAAATCCTTGCTGGAGCCGTGCTCCACCATCTGAATGTTGGTGAACAGGTCCACCACATCCCCCAGCCGCCGCTTGTCCAGCTCCGGGCGGGCGAAGTTCTTGGGCAGAATGTCCTTCAATCGCTTGTTTTCCCGCTCGATGGCCCGCATGGCGTCGTCAATGACAGCGCCGATCTCGGGGGTATGGGCAGCAGCGGCCACCACATTCCACCGGGCCTCGGGGGGCACATAGAAGATGTTCTCGGAGGTGTACTCGTCCCGGTCCTCTTCAAAGCCCTCGCCCTCCTCCACCAGCTCCTGATATTTGGCCTGGAAGCGGTCGGAGATATATTTTAAGAAAATCAAACCCAGCACCACGGATTTGTACTCGGAGGCGTCCAAGTTGCCCCGCAGGACGCAGGCGGCGTCCCAAATCTGTTTTTCAAATCCAATGCCGGCGGTGTGTTGTTCTGCCATGGCAGGTATCCTCCCAAATTCATAGGTTGTCGATTTGTCTCATTATACCAAACACCCGGAGACTGGGCAAGAACTCCACCTTGATAACCGCATCCAACAGGGGCATAATAGAGAAAAAGGAGGTTGCTGCCATGAACCGCACGTTATTTGTCAACGGCCCCATTCTCACCATGGAGTCTCCCGTGCCCACCGATGCCCTATTAGTGGAAGATGGGCGTATTGTGGCCCTGGGCACCGATGCCCTTAATGCCACCGGAGCCACCAAGGTGGACTTGCAGGGGGACGCCCTGCTGCCCGCTTTTGTGGACCCCCACAGCCACCTGTCCGCCGCCGCCAACAGCCTGTTGCAGGTGCCCCTGGGTGAGGTGTGCGACTTCGCCCAGCTGGAGGAGGCGGTGGCCTCCTTCATCCGGGACAACCACATCCCCGCGGGACAGTGGGTGTTCGGCCAGGGCTACGACCACAACCACCTCACCGAGCACGCCCACCCCACCAAAGAACTGTTGGACAAGGCTGCCCCCAACAACCCGGTGGTCATTCAGCACGCCTCGGGACATATGGGGGTGTTCAACTCCGCCGCCCTCCACCAGCTGTTTCTCACGGGGAGCACCCCCGACCCGGAGGGGGGCACCTTTGGCCGAAAAGATGGGGAACTCACGGGGTACGCGGAGGAAAACGCCTTTGTCAGCAACCTCCGTAAGGCCCCCATGCCTGGGTTTGACCAGCTGAAAAAGGCCTTTGCCCGGGCCCAGCATACCTACGCCGCCCACGGCATCACCACCGCCCAGGAGGGCATGATGGCCGCCGAGCTGTTCCCCCTCTATCAGGGGCTGTTAGCCCAAAACGCCCTGACCCTGGACGTGGTGGGCTATCCCGGCGTGGCCGACCTCCACGCCGCCCGGGTGGCCTTCCCGGACAGTGTGGGGTGCTACCACCATGGGCTGCGGCTGGGGGGCGTGAAAATCTTCTTGGACGGCTCCCCCCAGGGGCGCACCGCCTGGCTGCGCACTCCCTACCAGGGCGAAAAAGAATACCGGGGCTACCCCACCATGACGGACGAACAAGTGGAGCAGGCCCTCACCCTGGCGGCTCAGGAAGGGGTGCAGATTCTGGCCCACTGCAACGGCGACGCCGCCGCCCAGCAGTACCTGGACATGGGGGCCAAGGTCATGCAGAGCCACCCCAACCTCCGGGACGTGCGCCCGGTGATCATCCACGCCCAGCTCCTTGGGGTGGATCAGCTGCCCCAGGCCAAGGCGTTGGGGTTCACTCCCTCCTTCTTTGTGGCACACGTGTACCACTGGGGGGACATCCACCTGCAAAACCTGGGGGCCAAGCGGGCCGCCGCCATCTCCCCCGCCAAGGCCGCCCTGGATTTGGGGATGCCCTTCACCTTCCACCAGGACACCCCCGTCATCCCCTGCGACATGTTGGAGACTATCTGGTGTGCCGTCAACCGGGTGACCAAAAACGGGGTGCAGTTGGGCCCCGAGCAGCGGATTCCTGTGTACGAGGCGTTGAAGGCGGTGACCGTTCACGCCGCTTGGCAGTACAGCGAGGAGAAGGAAAAAGGCTCTCTGGCGGTGGGCAAGCAGGCCAACCTGGTGCGGCTGTCCGCCAATCCCCTGGAGGTACAGCCCGAGGCTCTGCGGGAGGTCTCTGTGGTGTCCACCTGGAAGCAGGGAGAAGTGCTGTACCAGGGTTAAAAAAATTTCCCTTTGGTGAATGGATTTCCCTTCGTGAATCGTATGAGATGACCATGCGGGAGCTGCGGGACCTGTTGGCCAGCCTCCAGGCGGAATACCCGGACATTACCCCGCCCCCGGTGGACGAGACGGGCAGCGGGTGCGGCAACGGAAATGGGCACAAACACGGAAATGGAAACCACGAATAGACAAAGAGCCCGGAAGGGAGCGGTTTTGCTCCCTTCCGGGCTCTTTCGTATGCTGTTTATTGGATAACCAGTTCGTCCCCCTGGCGGTCCACGGTGATGGTGCTGTCGGGGGTCACCTCTCCGGCGATGATCTTGCGCCCCACCAGGTTCTCCACGGTGTGCTGCAAGTAGCGGCGCAGAGGCCGAGCGCCATACATGGGGTCGTAGGCGGACTCCAGCACCAGGTCCTTGGCGGCGTCGGTGAGGACCACATGCAGCCGCTTGTCCTCCAGACGGCGGTTGAGGCTGTCCAGCTGCAAGTCGATGATGTGGAAGATGTTGTCCTTCGTCAAGGGCTTGTAGAACACGATCTCGTCCAGACGGTTGAGGAACTCAGGCCGGAAGGAGCGGCGCAGCAGCTCCTGCACCTGATTCCGGGCCTCCTCGCTGATCTCCCCGTCGGGCTGGATGCCGTCCAGCAGGAACTGACTGCCCAGGTTGGAGGTCAAAATGATGACGGTGTTCTTGAAATCCACCGTGCGGCCCTGGCTGTCGGTGATACGGCCATCGTCCAGCACCTGGAGCAGCACGTTGAACACATCGGGATGGGCCTTCTCCACCTCGTCAAACAGGATGACGGAGTAGGGGTGACGGCGCACCGCCTCGGTGAGCTGGCCGCCCTCCTCGTAGCCCACATATCCGGGAGGGGCTCCGATGAGGCGGGACACGGAGAACTTCTCCATGTACTCGCTCATGTCAATGCGCACCAGGTTCTTCTCGCTGTCAAAGAGGGCTTCGCTGAGGGTCTTGGCCAGCTCGGTTTTACCCACGCCCGTGGGGCCCAGGAACAGGAAGGAGCCGATGGGCTTGTTGGGGTCGGCGATGCCGGCCCGGGAGCGGAGGATGGCCTCAGAAACCAGGCGCACGGCCTCGTCCTGGCCCACCACACGCTGGTGGAGGATGTCCTCCAGGTGCAGCAGCTTCTCCCGCTCGCCCTCCATGAGCTTGGCCACGGGGATGCCGGTCCAGCGCTCCACAATGCGGGCAATCTCCTCTTCGGTGACCTTATCCCGGAGCAGCTGATTCTCCTTTTGATTGGCGGCAATGGCCTCCTCCTCCTGCAACTGCTTTTGCAGGGCGGGGATGGTGCCATATTGCAGCTGGGCAGCCTTCTCCAGGTCGTACTCCCGCTGGGCCTTCTCCAGCTGGGCGTTGGCCTGCTCCAGGTCCTCCCGCAGCTTCTGCACCTTGCCAATGGCGTTCTTCTCGTTCTCCCACTTGGCCTTTCCGGCGTTGAACTCGTCCCGCATCTCGGCCAGTTCCTTCTGGATGTCGGCCAGACGGGCACGGGACAGCTCGTCCTCCTCCTTCTTCAGGGCGGCCTCCTCAATCTCGTGCTGGATGATCTTGCGGGAGATCACGTCCAGCTCGGTGGGCATGGAGTCCATCTCGGTGCGGATGAGGGCGCAGGCCTCGTCGATGAGGTCGATGGCCTTATCGGGGAGGAATCGGTCGGTGATATACCGGTCGGACAGGGTGGCGGCGGCCACGATGGCGCCGTCGGTGATCTTCACGCCGTGGAACACCTCATAGCGCTCCTTCAGGCCACGGAGAATGGCCACGGCGTCCTCCACCGTGGGCTCGTTGACCATGACAGGCTGGAAGCGGCGCTCCAGAGCGGCGTCCTTCTCAATATACTGGCGGTACTCGTTGAGGGTGGTGGCGCCGATGCAGTGCAGCTCGCCCCGGGCCAGCAGCGGCTTCAACAGGTTGCCAGCGTCCATGGCGCCCTCGGTTTTCCCGGCGCCCACAATGGTGTGCAGCTCGTCGATGAACAGGATGATGCGTCCCTCAGACTTCTTCACCTCGTTCAAAACGGCCTTTAACCGCTCCTCAAACTCGCCCCGGTACTTGGCGCCTGCAATCAGAGCGCCCATATCCAGGGCAAAAATGGTCTTATCTTTCAGGCCCGCAGGCACATCGCCTTTCACGATCCGCTGGGCCAGGCCCTCGGCAATGGCGGTCTTACCCACGCCAGGCTCGCCGATGAGCACGGGGTTGTTCTTGCTCTTGCGGGACAGAATGCGGATGACGTTGCGGATCTCGTCGTCACGGCCGATGACGGGGTCCAGCTTGTTCTGCCGGGCCCGCTCCACCAGGTCAGTGCCGTACTTTTTTAGAGCCTCATAGGTCTCCTCGGGGTTGTCGCTGGTGACCCGCTGGTTGCCCCGCAGGGCGGCCAGAGCCTGCATCACCTTCTCCCGCTCCAGGCGGTAGGTGGTGAGGGTGGGCTTGATGGTGCTGTCGGCCTTGTCCATCAGGGCCAGCAGCAGGTGCTCCACCGACACGTACTCGTCCTTCATGCTGGTGGCCACTTCCAGAGCGGCGTTCATGGCCTGATCCACACCGGAAGAGATATACACCTGGTCGGCTCTCCGGCCAGAGCCGGATACCTTGGGCAGCTTCTCCACCTCGTGGCGCAGGGCGGCGTCCAGAGACTCCACCGTCACCCCCATGTGGGTCAGCAGCTGAGGCACAAAGCCTCCCTCCTGCTCCACCAGGGCGCAGAGCAGATGCACCTGCTCAATCTGTTGATTTCCATATTCCGTGGCCAGGGTCTGGGCGGCCTGCACCGCCTCCAGGGACTTCTGGGTAAACTGATTCATATTCATAAGGCTACACTCCTTTGCATGGGGTGCTTGGGAGCCCCTCGACTCCCGCCCCAATCTGTTGTTTGACCTTAGTATACCTCTTCGCTAGGAAAAATCATGAACAGAGTGTAAACAATTAGCACTCTCTTTTCGAGAGTGCTAATTTTCTTTCTATTCCAGATAGGCCACCCCATACAGGCCAAACTCCTCCACGGTATATCCCGCGTTTCGGAAGGCATCATAGCTGCTGACATGGAGGATATAGGCGGTATTTGGGTCCAAATCGTTCCCATCCACCCCGAAGGTGTAGCGGCCAAAGGAGGAGACACTGAGGTAGGGAGAGGGGTAATTAGAGTACTCCACGGTCTGGGCAAACTCCGGCTGTGGGGTCTGGTCATAGAAGAGAATGTGGGAGTAGACCACCGTGGAGTCCACCGCCACCGACTCAAACCCCTGTTCCTTCACATACGCCACCGCATCCCCCACCCCGTAGCGGAACTGGACGTCGATGTCGTCGTTATAGGCGGTGAAATAGGTGTTGACAAAGAGCCCAAAAGCCACGGCATACACCGCCACCACTCCCCAGGGCAACACCGGGTGGGCCTTACTGAAATCAAACACCCAGTCCACCCCAAAGGCCAGCAGAACCAGCAAATAGAGATGGAGGGAATTGGCCTTGTTGATGTTCCGATAGTCCAGAGACAGGCTCACCAAGGCGGCGCAGGCAAGCCCCAACAGCAGCAGGCCCTCTCCGGTAAAACGGCGCTCCTTGGCGCCCCGTACCGCCCGAACGGCCATGCGCACGCCGCCCAGAATCATGAAGGGCCAACTGAACCGATAGAACATGCCATATTGGGGCAGGCTGTTCCAAATCAGTCCGTCCCCCTCCCCGAACACCATCTCCCCCAGAGTCTGGTAGGCCTCCAGGGAGAAGAGATTTCGCCAATCCACCTCGGAGGCCCGCATGGACACCAGCCGGGGTACGGACAAAAACGGGGTGCGAATCTCCTCCAGCACCCCCAAATTCACCAGCACAAAGAGGAGGAGAGGCAGGGCCATCACAAACAGCAGGCCCACCGCCCCCGCCAGATAGGGGGTAAATGTTAATCTCTTCGTGTAGAGCAGGTAAACGAGAAACGCCGCCAAAGTCAGGGGCAACACCACCCAGAGGGTGGCATAGGCGTACAGGGACAGGCCGTAGAACAAGGCAGCCAGCAGCAGCCAGGGCGGGGAATCCAGCCCCCGCACCAAAAAGTACAGCCCCAACAGCAGCAGCCCCGGGGCCAGATTGGACTCCAGCCCCCAGCGGCTGAGCATGATATGCCAGGGGCAGATGGCGGTGAGAAACAGCCCGATGAGGCCCACCCGACGGGAGAAGAGCCGGGTGAGCAGCAGGTACACCACCGGGAGGCTCACACAGGCCAGAATGGCCTGGGGCAGGCGGATGGCCAGCTCCGTAAGGCCCAGCAGGGCCACAAAGGGCATGGCCAGATAGCTTTCCAGTACGTTCATGCCGCTGCCCCAGGAGATGAAGTAGCAGGGATTGGAGTACCCCCAGGAGTCCACCCCGTAGGTGAGCATGGAGTAGGCCTCATACCCGGCGTAGGCCTCGTCCTGGTTGAGCCCGCAGGGGACCGCCCCCAGCTGCCACAGCCGCACCGCCACCCCAATCAAAACGAGAAGCAGGGGCAGCAGCCAAGTCCGCTGTGCCCCTTTTTCCAGTCGTATGCTCATTGGTTGCAGCTTCCGCAGTGCTTGGCGTGGTAGCGCACCACCAGGTCGCCCAGGGTGGTACCGTCCACCACGGCGGACACCGCCCGGTGAATCTCCTGCCACAGCTCGATGGTCACGCAGTCCCCGCAGCGGTCACAGAAGCCGTCATCGGTGGCGCACTCCACGGGGGCCAAATCCCCCTCCAGAGGCCGGAGAATGTCGCCCACAGTGTACTCCTCCGGGTGACGGGTGAGAAGATAGCCCCCTCCGGCACCCCGCACCGAGCGCACCAGCCCAGCCCGGGACAGAGGTGTGACGATCTGCTCCAGGTATTTATCGCTGAGGTTTTGCCGCCCCGCCACATCCCGCAGGGAAACCGGGTTGTCCTCCCCGCCGTGGGCAGCCAGGTCCACCATCAGCCGCAGGGCGTACCGCCCTTTTGTGGAAATCTTCATATCCATACCCCCATAGTCCTTTGTCCTATAATACCATATGTTTGGTAGGATTTCAAGAGTGCTACCGGGGGTGTGTTCCATCTATTCTTATAAAAGGAAGTTTTCCCCCAGCGGAGCGTCTTTGGAAGGGCGGTGAGAATCGGTATGCCCCCACCTGAAAAGGGGCAAACTTCTCTTGACGATTGGCTTTCCATTGGAGTATCATGGAGAAAACGATGCCAGGAGGGTGCGCCATGAAGAAAAAACCCGCTTTTTACCTGTTGGGCCTCGCCGCAGCCGGGGCCGGAGCCGCCGGAGGCATGGCTGCCGTGGGCAACCGCCTCTATGCCAAAGCCATGACCCCTCAGACCCGGGAGCCAGACTACCAGGACCCCAACGAGACCCAGCGTGAGGGCCGGGCCTGGGCCAGAAAAGCCGAGGGCTTCCGCTCGGCCACCATCCAGGCCATTGACGGGCTCATCCTCTGGGCCGCTGTGGTGCCCGCTGACACCCAGACCCACCGCTGGGCCATCTGCGTCCACGGCTACCACGACACCCACGAGGCCATGGGTGCCATCGGCCTGCACTACCACCAGGAGGGCTGGAATGTCCTGATGCCCGACCAGCGTGGCCACGGCGAGAGCGAAGGCGACTACGTGGGTTGGGGCTACGACGAACGGCTGGACCTGGTGGGCTGGATCAACTACATTCTCCGCCGGGACCCTGACGCAGAGATTCTCCTCCACGGTGTATCCATGGGGGCCGCCACCGTCCTTCTGGCCACCGGCGGGGCCTTGCCGGAACAGGTGAAGGCGGCGGTGTCCGACTGCGCCTATACCACCATCGAGGCCCAGATGCACCACGTGCTCCAGAGCTTCCGGGAGGAGTACATCCACGCCCCGGTGCCTATGCCCACCTCCGCCCTCTTCTCCATGCTGCGGAAAACCGCCCTGCGCCGGGCTGGATATGACCTGCGGGACGCCGCCCCCATCCAGGCGGTGGCCCAGTCCAAAACCCCCACCCTGTTCATCCACGGCGTGGAGGACGACTTTGTCCCCTCCTCCATGATGGGAAAGCTGTACCAGGCCGCCAAGTGCCCCAAGAGCTTTTTGTGGATGCCCGACGCCGGACACGCCAACGCCGTGGGCACCAACCCCCGGCTGTACTGGACGGCGGTGGACACCTTCCTGCAAGATTATTTCCCCAACGAAGATTGATTCCTTCCCCGGCCCACTCCTGTGGGTCGGGGAAGTTTTTTCTTTTTCTCAATTACCGATTGACAAGGTAGGTAAAAAGGCGTATCATATAACCAACCAATTCAGTAGGTTTTAATTCGATGCATCAGGAGGAATCCGTTATGGCACATATCTATACATCTGCCCATCAGCTCATTGGACACACCCCGCTGTTGGAGCTGACCCATATCGAGGAAAAGCTGGGCTTAAAGGCCAAAATTCTGGCCAAGCTGGAGTTGTTCAACCCCGCCGGGTCGGTGAAGGACCGGGTGGCCCTGACCATGATCGAGGACGCCGAGGCCAGCGGGGCTTTGAAGCCCGACTCGGTGATCATCGAGCCCACTTCGGGCAACACCGGCATTGGACTGGCCGCTGTGGCCGCCGCCCGGGGCTACCGCATGATCGTGGTGATGCCCGACTCCATGTCCATGGAGCGCCGCCTGCTCATGACCGCCTACGGGGCCGAGCTGGTGCTCACCCCCGGGGCCAAGGGCATGGCCGGAGCCATTGCCAAGGCGGATGAGTTGGCCGCCGAGATCCCCAACAGCTTCATCCCCGGCCAGTTTGTCAACCCCTCCAACCCCAAGGCCCACCGGGAGAGCACTGGGCCGGAGATCTATGACGACACCGACGGAACGGTGGATATTTTCGTGGCTGGTGTGGGCACCGGCGGCACCATCACCGGAGTGGGCGAATATTTGAAGTCCCGCAACCCCAAGGTGCAGGTGGTGGCAGTGGAGCCCTCCGACTCCCCCGTCCTCTCCGGCGGCAATCCTGGCCCCCACAAGCTCCAGGGCATCGGGGCAGGCTTTGTGCCCGAAGTGCTCAACACCTCCGTCTATGACGAGGTGTTCCCTGTCACCAGCGAGGAGGCCTACGCCGGCGGGCGGCTCATGGGCCGCAGCGAGGGCGTGCTGGTGGGCATCTCCTCCGGCGCCGCACTCCACGCCGCCATTGAGGTGGCCAAGCGCCCGGAAAACGAGGGCAAGACCATTGTGGTGCTCCTCCCTGACACCGGGGACCGGTACCTGTCCACCCCCATGTTTACCGAATAACGAGATAGGAAAGGAATCCTACCATGCAGATTTACGCTGATAACGCCGCCACCACTCGCCTGAGTGACACGGCGCTCAACGCCATGCTCCCCTACCTCCAGGGCGAGTACGGCAACCCCTCCAGCCTCCACTCCGTGGGCCAGCGGGCCCAGGAGGCCCTCACCGAGGCCCGGGCACGCATTGCCGCCCGGCTGGGCTGCCAGCCCACCGAGGTAATCTTCACCTCCGGGGGCAGCGAGGCGGACAACCAGGCCATCTGCTCTGCCGCTGCCTTTGGCAAGCTCAAGGGCAAGACCCACATCATCTCCACCGCCTTTGAGCACCACGCCGTCCTCCACACCCTGGGGGCCCTGGAGAAGGAGGGCTTTACCGTCACCCTCCTGGACGTCCATGAGGATGGCATGGTGTCCGCCCAGCAGGTGGAGGAGGCCATCACCGACGAGACTTGTCTCGTCACCATCATGTACGCCAATAACGAGATCGGCACGGTGCAGCCCATCGCCGAGATCGGCGAGGTGTGCCGCCGCCACAGGGTGCTCTTCCACACCGACGCCGTCCAGGCCGTGGGCCACCTGCCTGTGAACGTGGCCGAGCAAAACATTGACCTGCTGTCCCTGTCCGCCCACAAGTTCCACGGCCCCAAGGGCATCGGGGTGCTGTATGCCCGCCGTGGTGTGCCCATCTTCCCCCTCATCCACGGCGGCGCCCAGGAGCGCAACCGCCGGGGCGGCACCGAGAACATCCCCGCCATTGTGGGTATGGCCGCCGCTCTGGATGAGGCCTGCGACCACCTGGAGGAGGACACCGCACAGCTCTGCGCCCTGCGGGAGCGGCTGATTGCAGGGCTGTCCAACATCCCCCACTCCGTGCTCAACGGCCACCGGGAGCACCGACTGCCTGGCACCGTGAACTTCTGCTTTGAGGGCATCGAGGGCGAGTCCCTCCTGCTGCTGCTGGACGACCGTGGGGTGTACGCCTCCTCCGGGTCCGCCTGCACCTCCGGCTCCCTGGACCCCAGCCACGTGCTGCTGGCCATTGGGCGGCCCCATGAGATTGCCCACGGCTCTCTGCGGCTCTCCCTCTCCCCGGACACCACCGAGGAGGAAGTGGACTACATGATTGAGGCCGTCACCGATGTGGTGGCCTACCTGCGCTCCATCTCCCCGGTGTGGCGCAACCTGGAAGCAGGCATTCAAGAATTTATCATCCAGTGAGGTATTTACTATGGCTTTATACAGTGAAAAGGTAATGGACCACTTCCGCAACCCCCGCAATGTGGGGTCTATGGAGAATCCCAGCGGCGTGGGCGAGGTGGGCAACGCTAAGTGCGGCGACATCATGCGCATCTACCTGAAAATTGAGAATGACATCATTGTGGACGTGAAGTTCGAGACCTTCGGCTGCGGCAGCGCCATCGCCTCCTCCTCCATGGCCACCGAGCTCATCAAGGGCAAACCCGTGTCTGAGGCCCTCACCCTCACCAACCAGGCGGTGGTGGAGGCCCTGGACGGACTGCCCGCCCAGAAGGTGCACTGCTCCGTGCTGGCCGAGGAGGCCATCAAGCTGGCCCTGAAGGACTACTACGACAAGAACGGCATCGAGTACGACCACAGCCAGTTCCCCTGTTGCGAGAGCTGCGGCCACTGCCACGCCCACTAAGGCCCCATGTTGGTATCCACCCGAGGCCGCTACGCCCTGCGGGTGATGGTGGACTTGGCCCAGCACCAGAGCCAGGGCCCCATTCCCATGAAGGATGTGGCGCAGCGGCAGCAAATTTCCCTCAAATACCTGGAGAAAATCCTCCCGGTGCTGTCCAAAAATGGTTATATTGTGGGCACCCACGGCAAGGGGGGCGGCTATCAGCTCACCCGGGCCCCAGAGGAGTACCGGGTGGGAGATATCCTTCGGCTCACCGAGGGGGACTTGGCCCCGGTGGCCTGCCTGGAGGCGGGGGCGGCCCCCTGCCAGCAGCGGGACACCTGTCCCACCCGTTCCCTGTGGTGCGAGCTTGGGCGGCGAGTCAACGAGTACCTGGACAGCGTCACTCTGGCGGATTTGATGTAACTCAATTACCCCCAGTCATGGCATTTCAGCATGACTGGGGGCAGTTTTCATATTTTACCGTATTTGTTTTTCAACAGAATGTCAATGGACGGTTCTCCTCTTCCATGTTATTCTAGATTTGTAATGTTGTACATTCAGATTTCACAAGCCGTTTTATTTTGAGGAATGAGGTGGTTCCATTGGCGATGGATACCAGAGGGCATTCCCATAGGCATGGTTGTTTTCCTTGCTAGAAACCGACTATCTGTATAAGGTGGAATTAAAATGAACGAAAAACAGGCCCGTCTCATACGAATCTGGGATATTGGTCGTGTCGTTTTCCGGATTGCAGTTTGTATTTTCCTTCTGATCGACACCTTTTTTCTATCTTATGATGTTCCATCCACTCTCATTGCTATGGCCCTCTTTATCGTCTTGGCCACTCTGGAAAGCGTTGGCGAGCATTGGATGCGCCGCAATATTCCAGAAGCGGAAAACCGCCCTTACCCTAAGTGGATACATGCTTTATCCATCCTCGTTCTCATCCTCATGTTTTACGATATCATGAAGGGATGATTTATTCGCAACCACCTTTACACCACTTCAGCGGCGCAGGCCTTTCGGTCTGCGCCGCTGTCTTTTTATACCTGGTTCTCTATCATCACCACCAGCGTTCCCCGCTCCACCGTAATGCGGGCGGGGCCGCCCAAAAACTCGTTGCTCACCCCCAGGGGCACCTGGACGGTCATGGTGGCCCCGTGCAAGGGGTACTTCAACCCCTCCAGCGTCACCCCCTGGGCGGGCTCTCCCAGACAGAAGATGGACAGGGTGCGCCCCGTCTCCCCCTCCAGCTCCAGGGTGCCGTTGTGCACCGCCGTCACCGTCATGCCGGGACCCACCAGCATCCCCTGGCCTCCCTGCTCCACAAGGCCGCACAGCAGCTGCACGTTGGCCAGGGTGTGGTCCAACCTTCCACCTAAGGAGCCGTAAATGTGGAAGGTTCGGTATCCCCGGCTCCACCCCTCCGAGAGGGCCAGGGCGGTGTCTGTGTCGTCCTTCTCCACCGGGTGGCGGACAATGTGGGGGTGGGGGGGCACGTAGCCCAGGGAGTCAAAGTCCCCCACCACCAGGTCCGGGTCCACCCCATGGGCCTGCATCTGGCTAAAGCCTCCGTCAGCGGCAATGCACAAATCCCCCGGCTGGATGTTCGGCCACTCTTTCCCGTACTCCCCCGAGGCAAAAATATAACAAATGGACATGGTTCTCTCCTCGTTTCTCAGTCTTGGCCCAACCGTTCCAGCAGCACCCGCCGCACGGTCTGGGGGTCTGCCTTCCCCTGTAATTTCCGCATGGTCTGGCCCACCAGAAAGCCGAAGGCCTTTTCTTTCCCGCCCCGCCAGTCCGCCACCGACTGGGGGTTCTCCTCCAGCACCTGGGCCACGGTGTTCTCCACCAGTTCCACATCCTGCACCTGCTCTAAGCCGTGGGCAGACACGTATTCGTCCACATCTCCGTCGGTGTCAAACACCGCTTCAAATACCTTCACCGCCGTGTTCCGGTTCAGCTTCCCCTCCCCCACCAACTGAATGAGCCGGGCCAAAGTCTTGGGGGTGATGGTCAGCCCCTCCGGGCTGAGGCTCCGGGCGGACAGGGCCCCCAGCACCTCTCCCATAATCCAATTGGCCCCCTGCTTGGGGGGCGTGCCCAGAGCAATGAGTTCCTCAAAGAACCGGGCCAGGACCGGGTGGCTGGTGACCATCTGGCAGTCATACTCCGGCAGTTGGTACTCCTGGGCGTAGCGTCTCCGCTTGGCCTCCCCCAGCTCGGGCAGGTGGTCCCGGATGTCCTGGATGTACTCCTGGGACAATACCACCGGGGGCAGGTCCGGCTCGGGGAAGTAGCGGTAGTCCCGGGCCTCCTCCTTGGAGCGCATGGAGAAGGTCTCCCCCCGCTCCTCGTCAAACCGGCGGGTCTCCTGCACCACCCGCTCTCCCCGCTCCAGAAGGGCAATTTGCCGCTGGCTCTCATATTGAATGGCCCGGGCAATGGCCTTAAAGGAGCCCAGGTTCTTCATCTCGGTGCGGGTGCCCAGGGTGTCCCGCCCCACCGGGCGCACGGACAGGTTCACGTCGCACCGCAGGGAGCCCTCTTCCATCTTGCCGTCGGACACCCCCAGGTATTGCAGTCGCTCCCGTAGCAGCTCCAGATAGGCCACCACCTGGTCCGGGGTGCGAAAGTCCGGCTCAGTGACAATCTCCAACAGAGGCACCCCGCAGCGGTTGAAGTCGCACAGAGTCTCCCCGGTGGCGGGGGCGTGGTACAGCTTCCCGGCGTCCTCCTCCATGTGGATTTCATGGATGCCGATGGTGGTCCCCGCCACCTCCACCCGGCCAGCGGTGCACAGAGGGGCATACAGCTGGCTGATCTGGTACCCCTTGGGCAAATCCGGGTAAAAGTAGTTTTTTCGGTCAAAGCGGCTCACCGGGGTGATGGAGCAGCCCAGGGCCAGCCCCACCTTCACCCCGTACTCCACCACCTTCTCGTTGAGCACGGGCAGCGCCCCGGGCAAGCCCATACACACGGGGCAGCACTGGCGGTTGGGGGCAGCGCCAAAGGAAGTGGAACAGCCGCAGAAAATCTTACTCTGGGTGGACAGCTCCACATGGGTCTCCAGCCCCATGACAATCTCCCAGTTCATCGCCCTTCGCCCCCTCTCGGCACACGTTTATGATAGTCCGTCTCCTGCTGATAGGCATGGGCGGTATTGAGCAGCATCGGCTCCCCAAACCGGGGCCCCATGAGCTGGGCTCCCACGGGCAGCCCCTGCCCGTCCACCCCGCAGGGCATGGACAGGGCGGGCAGCCCCGCCAGATTGGCGGGGACGGTGTACAGGTCGGACAGATACATCTTCATGGGGTCTCTGAGGCTCTCCCCCAGTTTGGGGGCGGTGTTGGGGGTGACCGGGGTGAGGAGCACGTCACAGGCGGCAAAGGCCCGCTCCAGGCCCTGGGACACCTGATACTTCACCGTCAACGCCTTTTTATAGTAGGCCTCGTAGTACCCGGCGCTGAGCACAAAGGTGCCCAACAGGATGCGCAGCTTGGCCTCTTTTCCAAAGCCCTGGCTACGGGTATTCTCATACATCTGGGTGAGGTTTCCGTATTCCTTGGCCCGGAATCCGTACTTCACCCCGTCGTACCGGGCCAGATTGGAAGAGGCCTCCGCCGAGGCCAGCACGTAATAGGCGCCAATGACCTGTTTCAGCTCCGGAATGGACACCTCTGTGAGGATAGCCCCCCGGTGCTGGAGCACCTTTGCCACCTCCTGCACCCGCTGGGCAACACAGGGGTCCAGCCCCTCCCCGAAGCACTCCACGGGCAGGCCCACCCGCAGGCCCCGAATGTCGGCGGTGAGGGAGGCCAGCAGCCCTCCATAGTTGCCGTCCACGGTGGTGCTGTCCCGGTGGTCCTTCCCCTGTAGAATATCCAGCACAGCGGCGCAGTCGGCGGCGTCCCGGCACAGGGGACCCACCTGGTCCAAGGAGGAGGCGTAGGCCATCAATCCATACCGGGACACCGTGCCGTAGGTGGGTTTTAACCCTGTGAGACCGCAGTACCCCGCAGGCTGGCGGATGGAGCCCCCGGTGTCCGAGCCCAGGGCGTACCAGGCAAAGCCCGCCGCCACTCCGGCGGCACAGCCCCCCGAGGACCCGCCGGGTACCCGGCTCTCCTCCCAGGGGTTGCGGGTGGGGCCAAAATAGGAGGTCTCGGTGGTGGAGCCCATGGCAAACTCGTCCAGGTTCCCCTTGCCCAGGCACACGCCCCCGGCGGTTTGCACTTTTTCCACCACCGTGGCGTCGTAGGGGGGCACGTACCCCTCCAACAGCTTGGAGCCGCAGGTGGTTTTTACACCCTGGGTGCACAGGTTATCTTTTAACAGGAGAGGCACCCCGTACAGGGGGGACAGCCCCGGTTTCAGGCCCTTTTGCAGGTCTTCTGCACGCTCCATGGCCTGCTCTGCCAAAACCGTGATGCAGCTGTTCAGTCGCTGGTCCCTCCGGGTAATCTCCTCCAGAGCCGCCTGTGTGGCCTGGGGGATGGTCACGTCCCCCGAAGCGATGGCCCGGCCCAGTTCCAGGGCGGTAAGGTGGGTGAGGTTCATGCTCCGTCCCCCTCTCCCACGCTTCTGGGCGTCACCACATACCCGTCCCGCACCTGTGGGGCGTTTTCCAGCAGCTTGTCCCGGTCCAGGGAGGGCGCTACCCCGTCCGCACGGAAGGAGACGGCGGAGGTGGCCTCCACTGCTTCTCCATCTTCCACCTGAGAAAGGGCCTGGAAATAGCCCACCATCTGCTCCAGCCGTCCGGCCAGCTCCCCCTCCTCCTCCGGGGTGAGAGAGAGCCGGGCCAAGTGGGCCAGCTCGTGCACCTGCTTACTTGTCTCTTCCATGGGTATCCCTCCAAAAAAAGACGCCCCAAGCCGTGAAACAACCACAGCTGGGGCTTGTTTGGGATATTTTACACCCGACCTGTGGGCTTTGTCAATGCGCGGCCACACTCTAGTCAGGGGCGTGAGTTTATGGTACACTAGAGGAAAAAAGATCACCGGAGAGGAGCCGACTGTATGTTATCTTGGGAGCAGCTCAACGAGACCTGTCAAGCCTGCCACCAGTGTCCCCTGGCGGAGACCCGCCACCATGTGGTGTTTGGGGTGGGACCCCAAAACGCCCCCATCATGCTGGTGGGCGAGGGCCCGGGGGAACAGGAGGACTTGCAGGGCATCCCCTTTGTGGGCCCGGCGGGTCAGCTGCTGGACGACATGCTCTCCCTCATCGGCCTGAGCCGGGAGAAAAACGTGTACATCGCCAACATCGTCAAGTGCCGCCCGCCCCACAACCGGGACCCGCTGCACACCGAGCAGGACGCCTGCATCGGCTATTTGCGCAACCAGGTGGCCCTGCTGCGCCCCAAGATCATCGTCTGTCTGGGCCGTATCGCCGCCCAGCGGCTCATTGACCCCGGCTATAAGATCACTCAGCAGCACGGCCAGTGGGTGGAGAAGGCGGGGGTGGCTATGACCGCCATCTACCACCCCGCCGCTCTGCTCCGGGACCCCTCCAAGAAGCCGGACACCTTCGGGGACCTGCGGGCCATCCGCTCCAAGGCCCGGCAGTTGTGCCCCCAGGTCTACGACTCCTCCTCGCTCTGAGGCAGCAGGTTCATAATGGAGATCTCATAGGCGGTGCGGGTCTGGCGCTCGCCCTCCACCATCTTGTGGTATTGGCGGCTCTGGAGCCGTCCCTCCAGCCGCAGCCGATCCCCCACCTCCATCTGGGCGCACCGATTTGCCACCGACCCCCAGGCGATGCAGGGTAAGTAGTCCGCCCGGCCATAGGGGCGGTTCACCGCCAGCAACAGATCGCAGATCTCCCGGCCCAAGGGGGTACGGCGGGCCACCGGAGGCTTGCACAGGGCGCCTGCCAGCAGCAGGTGGTTCTCCCCCTCCCGGCAGTGGGCCTGGAGCACCTCCCGCACCAGCATGGTGATGACCAGGCGGCTGCCCTGCCCCGAGCGGTTGTTGTAGGAGCGCACCTCGCCCCCCACCTCCAGCCAGTTCCCCGGCTGCCACAGCTGGGCCTGGGGCTGGGACACCACCAGATTCACCACGTCCTCGGCGCCCGACAGGCGGGGCACCCGGAAGGGCACCAGGTAGTAGTCCACCCCGTGGTTGTGGTGGGACAGCTTGGGAACGGCCAGAACTTCTCCCCGCAGCATCCCCTGATTTTCTCCTTTTACTTGGCTCATGACATCACACTCCATGGGTAAAATCTGTTGGAGTGTATGCGTCCGAGGGCCAGAGTATGACCGTTGACATTCCCAGACACGTCAGTATAATATATGGCATACCCCTATAAAGGAGGGCTGCATATGGAGGTACAACTGACACGCAAGCAGTTCCGACGCTTGCTGGACATGGTGTATATCGGCAACTGGGTGCTCAACTCCACCCGGGGCGACGACCGTTTTGAGGACTACGACCAGGTGGAAAGCCTGCTCTTTGCCCAGGCCGCCCGAGAGGGCATGGAGCCCTTGGCGGAGGTGTACCACGGCGAGATCGTACCCTCCAGGGCCTTTGCCGAGGGCGGGATTCACGAGGCCATCATGGAATATGAGAACAACGTGTTCTTCGACATTCTGGCCGAGGACCTGGCCCGGCGGGATATGAACTACGTGCCCATCGACGAGAGCAACCAGCAGGAGCTCATGGAGCGTATGGACGCCTATATCGACGAATTTGAGGCCCACGGCACCGAAAACATCACCATTGAACATTGAAAAACTTCCACAGTCCCCCGCAGGACTGTGGAAGTTTTTTAGCTTCTGGAGGAAGGCTACCCCCTCCTGGGCTCCCCCTCTGGGGCTACTCCGGCGGGGGGGGCGTTCCTGTCGCCGAAGGCCACCGCTGCACTCCTTGTTGCGCTGGGGTAGGGGCCGTGGCTTGCCCGGCCCGTGGGGGCCTCGATGTTGCCCTAGAAAATTCGGGAGGGGCAAGCCCCTCCCCTACGCCCGGCCAACCAGCGAATGGGAGTAATCCTGCCAGGAGCACGGCCTGGACTACACCACGGTCAATCCCCCCAAGGAGCTGACGGAGGCGGTAGACCAGGCCATTGAGAAATTGATTCAAGCCCAAGCGGATGAAATTCACTACTATTTAGAGGATTAAACGCAAAACTCCCAGCCTGTTCCCAGGCTGGGAGTTTTCATTCTTTATTTCTTCTTCCGCTTCTTCTCAAAGAAGTCCCGCACTGGGGTAGCCGTTGATTATGCCCACCCTTCCATGACACATTTTGTATGGTCGATCAAGTCCTGGTTTTTGCTTTCCTCTAAGATTCTCATTTGCCATTTTCTAGCCTCTTTCTTGTTTCCGGAGAAATAATAGTTGTCGGCCAGAATGCAATACAATTCATCCCTATAATCTTGATTGCTCTTTGCTTGCTCCGAACGCATTAGCTCTTTTGCACAGGCAATGGATTTTTCATATTGCTGACATTGCTGATACAAATACGCCAGTTCCTCTCTGGTATTGTCATCGGTCCTATCGTAATCCAACACCTTTTCATACCACGCCAACGATTTCTCATATTGAAAGCAATTTTTCAAGCAAAAAGCCACATCATACGCCGCATCTGCCGAAGGGCTCATCTGGAACCATCGATACGCCAAAGGAAGCCGTTCCAACCACTGCTCGTTGTCCATGGAATCATAAAGCGCCAGTTCTTCCTCTGACAGAGGCAGACTGGGCTCCGGGCACTCAAACGCATCATTCAGCTGATTCATACGATACCCTCGATGACTCTCTATAAATTCCATCAGAGCTGGAATTAGAGTTTCTTTTGCATATTCTGAATCTGCAAACCAATAATTTTGTTTGCCAAATCCGGTCCCTCTCCCGCTCTGCGCAGCTCTTCCTACTTTAAAGGTTCGGAATTCCGTTGGAAGCAGGTATGCATCCTCTGCCTTTGTTTCAAACCAATAGTCTCGCTCCAGGCCACTTATGGGCGTTGCGGGCATTTGCTGTACATCACGGTACACAGTGGCGTGTTCATACCAACCTACCACCACAGTTCCATTCTCTTTCTTGGGATGACATGCACACCATACAACGAGCACATCCTCGGCCACCTCATCCCGGCGTGAAGTGCCTTCCAAGCGCTCAATGTGCATGCTGTCACTGTTCCCCTGCACATACCCGTAGCATCTTCCATCCATATTCAAAAAGTTCCATTTTTCGTGCGCATCTCCATTTTCCAGCACCCAGCGCCCTCCTGAATTCGGTTTTTCCTCTCCCGCAATTCTTCCATCGTAATAATTCAAATAGGCCACATTACAAAACAATACTTTCATATCCGTTCCTTCCTTTCCTCAATCACAATATCCAACACCTGATTGATGCTGTACAACATACTGATGGGCTTTCGCCTCACCCCCGATGAATGCATTCCCCTTGCCAGAGACCGAGGTACATCCACGTAGTATTGTACATTCTCTCTGGTTCCTGTTACGAAGATTTCATACGCATCTGGCACTAACACATCCAACAAATAATAGTCATTCTGACGGTATGCTTTTTTCAACTCTCTCCGAACGTCTGCGGTGCTATTGGGAAATTCTTGGATCAGCTGATCCATCATTCTCTCCACCTGTGCTTTTTCTATTTTTCGAAAATCCTCTTGCATCCGTGGTATGATTTCCCGCTCTATGGCAGAGACCGCCCCGTGATACCTCAGTGCCACCAACATCCAATTTAAATCAATGTCCAAAAAGGACGCCAATCGGAACAAGGTATCCGCTGTTAGGGTGTCGTTTTTCAACTGCTCACAAAATGTTGTGTACTTGATATTCACTGCCATAGCAGTTTCCTTGATACTCTTATTCCGGCAGACAATGAATCGTTTGATCATCTGGCCAATGGAGTGCTGTTCCTTCATTTTGAACTCCTTTCTCTGTATCTGCTGATGACCACATTCTACCATGAGTTTTCCCCCAAGAATAGATCAAAAAATCCAACTACATTGGATTCTGGAATGAGTTGCACCCTATCCACGCTTTACCTGGCTCGCCCACCGGCGGTTTCTTCTCCATAGCTTCTGCGGCGGTTTTCTGGCATCCCGCCATATCTTGCGTGTTTCACCTGCGTTTGGCATAGCAAAGCACCCCATTTGTTCGTCAGCCGATGATGCCGTTGAACAAATGGGGTGCTATTCACTTTAGACTATGAAAGCTTTCTGCTTATTTCTTCTTCCGCTTCTTCTCAAAGAAGTCCCGCACCGGGGTTGCCGGAGCGGGGGACCCTTCCCCCATGGTGCGGGCGTACTCCTTCAGAGCGTCCCGCTGCTCATTGGTAAGGTTGGTGGGCACCTGTACTTTGATGAGCAGGTACTGGTCGCCTCGGCCACGTCCGTGGACGTTGGGCACACCCTTGCCCCGCAGGCGGATGGTGGTGCCGGGCTGGGTCCCGGCGGGCAAGTTGTACTTGACCTTGCCGTCGATGGTGTCGATTTGCAGCTCAGCGCCCAGAGCGGCCTGGGTGAAGCTCACCTTCTGCTCCAGGTACAGGTCGTACCCGTCCCGCTGGAAGCGGGGATCGGGAATCACCGAGATGTTCACCAGCAGGTCCCCGGCGGGGCCGCCGTTGAGGCCCTCGTTGCCCTGGCCCCGCATGGAGATGGACTGTCCATCGTCAATGCCGGCGGGGATCTTCACCTTGATCTTACGGGGGCGGCGCACCTGGCCGTCTCCGTGACAGTCGGGACAGGGCTGGTGGATGATCTTACCGGTGCCCCGGCACTTGGAACAGGGGGCGGTGGTGGTGAAAGCGAAGCCGCCTGCACCCCGCTGGATGCGCACCTGTCCGGTGCCGTGGCAGTCGGGGCAGATCTCCGCGGTGGTGCCGCTGGCACAGCCCGAGCCGTGGCAGGTGGTGCAGTTTTCGGTGCGGTTGAGGCTGATCTCCTTCTCCACGCCCCGCATAGCCTCCTCAAAGGTGATGGTCATGTTGACACGCAGAGAAGCGCCCCGCTTGGGGGCGTTGGGGTTGGCCTGGCGCTGACCGCCGCCAAACCCGCCAAAGCCGCCGCCGAAGAAGGAGCCGAAGATGTCGCCCAGGTCCACGTCGCCCATGTCGAACCCACCGAAGCCGCCGCCTCCAAAGCCACCGGCTCCGAAGTTGGGGTCTACCCCGGCGTGACCGAACTGGTCATACTTGGCCCGCTTGTCCTTGTCGGACAGCACCTCATAGGCCTCGTTGACCTCCTTGAACTTCTGCTCTGCCTCTGCATTGCCCGGGTTCAGGTCAGGGTGATACTGCTTGGCCAGCTTGCGGTAGGCCTTTTTCAATTCATCGTCCGAGGCGGTCTTGGACACGCCCAGGACCTCATAATAGTCACGTTTTTGTTCTGCCATTGTATGTCGTCACCTCACTGGGCAGGATAAATAAACCTGCCACAAGCGGGGTGGTTTGATGCACCCCGCTTGTGAAACCCGGTCAATTACTTACTTGTTGTTGTCGTCGTCCACGACCTCGTAGTCGGCATCCACCACATTGTCGTCGCCGCCGTTGTTGGCGCCGGTGGAACCGGTGGAGCCAGCAGCAGCGCCGCCCATGTCGGGGCCGGGCTGAGCGCCAGCCTGGCTGTACAGCTTCTCGCTGACGGCGTAGAAGGCGCGGGTCAACGCCTCGGTGGCGTTCTTGATGGCCTGGGTGTCGGTGCCCTTCAGGGCCTCCTTCACCTTGTTCAGCTCGCCCTCGATGTTGGCCTTGTCGCCAGCATCCAGCTTGTCGCCCATCTCCTCCAGGGTCTTCTCGGTCTGGTAGACCATCTGGTCGGCCTGGTTACGGGTGTCCACTTCCTCCTTGCGGCGGGCGTCCTCAGCAGCGAACTGCTCGGCCTCCCGCACGGCTTTCTCCACGTCCTCCTTGGACATGTTGGTGGAGGAGGTGATGGTGATGTTCTGCTCCTTGCCGGTGCCCATATCCTTGGCGGTGACGTTGACGATGCCGTTGGCGTCGATGTCGAAGGTCACCTCGATCTGAGGCACGCCGCGGCGGGCGGGAGCGATGCCGTCCAGGTGGAAGCGGCCCAGGGTCTTGTTGTACTGCGCCATCTCACGCTCGCCCTGGAGCACGTGGACCTCCACGGAGGTCTGGTTGTCGGCGGCGGTGGTGAAGATCTGGCTCTTCTTGGCGGGGATGGTGGTGTTGCGCTCAATGAGCTTGGTCATCACGCCGCCCATGGTCTCAATGCCCAGGGACAGGGGAGTGACGTCCAGCAGCAGCAGGCCCTTGACGTCGCCCACCAGCACGCCGCCCTGGATGGCAGCGCCCATGGCCACGCACTCGTCGGGGTTGATGCCCTTGAAGCCCTCCAGGCCGGTGATCTTCTTCACGGCCTCCTGGACAGCGGGGATACGGCTGGAGCCGCCCACCAGCAGCACCTTGTGCAGGTCGCTGGACTTCAGGCCGGCGTCGTTCATGGCCTGGCGCACGGGGCCGGTGGTGGCCTCCACCAGGTGAGCGGTGAGCTCATTGAACTTGGCACGGGTCAGAGTCAGCTCCAGGTGCTTGGGGCCGGTGGCGTCAGCGGTGATATAGGGCAGGTTGATGGAAGTGGAAGTGACGCCGGACAGCTCGATCTTGGCCTTCTCGGCGGCCTCCTTCAGGCGCTGCATGGCGACCTTGTCGCCGGTGAGGTCGATGCCCTCGGCCTTCTTGAACTCAGCGGCCATCCAGTCCATGATGCACTTATCGAAGTCGTCGCCGCCCAGACGGTTGTTACCGGCGGTGGCCAGCACCTCGATGACGCCGTCGCCCACCTCCAGCACGGACACGTCGAATGTGCCGCCGCCCAGGTCGTAGACCATGATCTTCTGGTCGCTCTCCTTATCCACACCGTAGGCCAGAGCGGCAGCGGTGGGCTCGTTGATGATACGCTTGACCTCCAGGCCGGCAATCTTACCGGCGTCCTTGGTGGCCTGACGCTGAGCGTCGGTGAAGTAGGCGGGGACGGTGATGACGGCCTCGGTGACGGTCTGGCCCAGGTAGGCCTCGGCGTCCGCCTTCAGCTTCTGGAGGATCATGGCGCTGATCTCCTGGGGGGTGTACTTCTTGCCGTCAATGTCCACCTTGTAGTCGGAACCCATCTCACGCTTGATGGAGATCACGGTGCGGTCGGGGTTGGTGATGGCCTGGCGCTTAGCCACCTGGCCCACCATGCGCTCGCCGTCCTTGGAGAAGGCCACCACAGAGGGAGTGGTGCGGTTGCCTTCGGCGTTGGGGATGACGACGGCCTCGCCGCCCTCCATGACGGACACACAAGAGTTAGTCGTACCAAGGTCGATACCAATAATCTTAGACATAATAATTCCTCCTAAATATATGGCAAATATGTGTTTACAAAGGGTAATATATGAATCAGTTGGCCACTTTTACCATGGCAAACCGAATGACCTTATCCCCGCAGGTAAAGCCCTGCTGGAACACTTCCACCACCGTGTTCTCCTCGGCGGCGTCGTCCTCCACATGCATCACGGCATTGTGGCGGTTGGGGTCGAAGGTCTCGCCCAAAGCGGGAATCAGCTCCACACCCAGGCCGCTGAGGGCATCTTGAAGACCCTTCATGGTCATCTCCACGCCCTTGGCGTAGGCCTCGTCGGTGGTCTGCTGCTTCAAGGCCCGCTCCAGGTTGTCGTACACCGGAAGGAAGGCGGCCACGGTCTGGGCCTTGGCATTGGTCCAGGCGCTCTCCTTCTCCTTGGCGGTGCGCTTGCGGTAGTTGTCGTACTCGGCGGCCAGGCGCAGGTATTTCTCCTCGGCCTGGGCCAGCTTCTCGTCCACCTGGGGAGCCGCTTCTGCCTGTGCCTCCTGCTGAGGCTCGGCGGTGGTCTCTTCCACCTCTTGCTCCAGGTTTTCGGTGGATTCGGTATTCATTGTCTTTTCATCCATGGGGTACTATTCCTCCTTTTCGCCAATGGCTGGGGGAAGTCCGCCCTGCCCTCCAAAGAGCTTGGACAGGCCGTCTGCCACGTAGGACAGCTTGGCGGCCACCTTGGCGTAGTCCATGCGGGTGGGCCCCACCACACCGATGACGCCTTTCATGCCGTCTCCGATGTCGTAGCTGGCCAGCACCACGCTGGTATCCTTTAATTCATCGGCCACGTTCTCGGGCCCAATGAGGATTTTGGTGTTGTCTTCACTGAGGGCGGGCAGGTCCAGCACGTTGGCCAGGGACTGCTCCTCATTGAGGTAGCTCATGAGCTTCTGGGCTTTGTCCACGTCCCGGTACTCCGGGTGGTCTAAAATGTGGCTGGCTCCGGCGGTGTACACCGGGCCGTGCTCCAGGGCGTCCAGCACCTCCATGGCAAAGGACACCACCAAGGAGATGAGGCCATAGGCACTGCCGGCCGCGTGTTCTGCCACCCGCATCAGTTCGGGGGTCAGCTCCTCCAAGCTCTTGCCCACAAAGGAGGCGTTGAGCAGGGTGGTGAGCATTTGCAGCTGGGGCTGGGACAGGTCGGTGGGCAGGCGGATGAGCTTGTTTTTCACCACGTTGCTGTCCGTCATCACCACCACGATGAACGAGTTGGTGTCCACCATGATGAGGTCATAGCGCCGGATGGTGGTGCGCCGCCGCTCCCCCGCCAAGGCAAAGGCGGGATAGTTGGTCAGCTGGGACACCATGCGCCCGGCCTGGTCGATGACCTTGTCCAGCTCCTGCATTTTCAAATGCAGGGCGTCGTTGATCTGCTTCGTCTCCTCCAGGCTCAGCCGCTGTTCCTCCATCAGCTCGTTGACGTACAGCCGATATCCCTTGGGGGACGGCACCCGTCCGGCGGAGGTGTGGGGCTGCTCCAGATACCCCATCTCGGTGAGGTCGGAGAGTTCATTTCGAATGGTGGCGGAGGACACCTTTAAATCCGCCAGTTCCAAAATCGCCTTGGAGCCCACCGGCTCGGCGGTGCGGATATAGCTTTCCACCACAGCCCGCAAAATTTTCTTTTTTCGTTCTGTCAGGTCCAAGCGGCATCCTCCTGTTCTCTCGTATTAGCACTCACTATCCCCGAGTGCTAAAGATACTGTACCACCACCCCCGTGAATTGTCAATAGTTCAGTTGTAAATTAAATGTGAATGGAAATGGGGGATAAAACACACAGGGTTTTTTGCAGTATTCCCGGCCGATTGCTAACCGTCCCCGGAAGAGCGGGGTAATTTCACATTTGAGTCTTTTCATCAGCGGCCATTCGTAGTAAAATATGTATATCTATGTCTATGTTCACCTAGGAGGTCAACCGCTATGGAGCTTTTCACCGCTGCCACCGCCACGTCTTCCGCCTCTCCCAACCTGTTTGAGCGAATACAGCAGGGTTGGGACAGCGCGGTCACCGGGGTTGGCTGGTTCTTCACCAATCTCTCCCCCGCCTTTGTGTTTGCACTGATGGGGATGGCCATTGTGGTGGCCTTTTTCGTGTATTACTGGTACTGCCTCAAGCCCCGGGCCAACTCTCTGGAGTGGATTGCCATGTCCGAGGCCCAGTCCCGGCGCAAGTCCATGAGTCTCACCCTGCCCTACACCCCCATGGAGCGGTGCGACTGGATTCCCCTGGTGTTGGTGACGGTAATCTACGCCATCACCGCCTTCTTCCAGCTGGGCAGCATGTCCGCCCCGGAGTCCTACGTGAAGTTCCAACAGGGGGACTCCTACACCTTCTCCTTCTCCCAGCCGGTAAAGGTGGACGAGATCTCCTTCTACACCTCTCTGGGCACCGGCACCTACCGTCTGGAGTACACCAACAACGGCTCGGACTGGAAGTGGGTGGACCTGGACCAGAACTACGCCACCTTATTTAAATGGGAGACGGTGGACTTAAACCAGATTCCCGAGGGCATGGACGTTCCCCCGGTGACCCTGGAGGCCACCACCTTCCGCATCACCGCCACCACCGCTGACCGGACAGAAGGCGTGTGGCTGGCCGAGCTGGCCCTGTGGAGTGATGGCGAGCCTCTCATCCCCGACCATGTGGATGTGGGGGCCGAGGCCCTGTTCGACGAGCCAGAGGAGTGGACCACCAAGCAGACCTACATGAACTCCTCCTACTTCGACGAGATCTACCACCCCCGCACCGCCCTGGAGCACCTGAACAACATCTATCCCTATGAGGTCTCCCACCCGCCCCTGGGCAAGCTCATCATGTCCATTGGCATCGCCCTCTTCGGCATGGTGCCCTTTGGCTGGCGGTTTATGGGGACCCTGTTCGGGGTGCTCATGCTGCCCATCCTCTATGTGTTCCTGAAAAACTTCTTTGGCAAAACCCCGGTGGCCTTCTGCGGCACCTGTCTCTTCGCCTTTGACTTCATGCACCTGGTACAAACCCGTATCGGCACCATAGACACCTACGGGGTGTTCTTCATCCTGGTGTCCTACTACTTTATGTACCGCTGGCTGTGCTGCCCCGTGGGCTCTTCCCTGCGGAAAACCGCCGTGCCTCTGTTCCTGTGCGGACTGTTCTGGGGCATCGGCTGCGCCTGCAAGTGGACGGTGATCTACGCCGGGGCCGGTCTGGCGGTGATGTGGCTGCTGGGCCTGGTGTTCCGGTACCGGGAGTGGAAGCTGGACCCCCAGGGCTTCGACTTCATCAGCTTCGTGCTGAGCACCACCTCCCTGTCCATCATCTTCTTTGTGCTCCTGCCCTCGGTGATCTACACCGCCTCCTACATCCCCTACGCCACTGCCCAGGGCAATCTCACCCTGGATAACCTGCTCAATGTGATGTGGAGCAACCAGGAGTTCATGCTCTCCTACCACCAGGGCGTCCACTCCACCCACCCCTACCAGTCCAGCTGGTATCAGTGGATTTTTGACGCCCGCCCCATCCTGTACTACCGGGACCTGGATTTGGCCAACACCGAGGGGGTCAAGAGTCTGTTTGCCTCCTTTAACAATCCCCTGGTGTCCTGGGCAGGCCTGCTGGCCTTCTTCGCCGTGCTCATCCAGACCATCCGCCGCAAGTGTGGACGGGGACTGTTCATCCTCATCGCCATTCTCTCTCAGTTCCTGCCTTGGCTGCCCATTGGCCGCACCCTGTTTGCCTATCACTACTTCCCCACCATTCTGTTCCTGGTCTTTGCCATCGCCTACCTGATGAACGACATGCTGGACCGGCACAAGAAGGGGGCCACCCTGGCCGTCTACGGCTTCACTGGGTGCACCGTGGCGGTGTACGCCATCTTCTACCCCGCCCTCACCGGACTGTATATCCCACTGTGGTACAGCGAGGTGTTCCTGCGTTGGTTCCCCAGCTGGCCTTTATAATCCAAAGAAGTCCAAGGACTTCTTTGGAGAAGGTTTTGCATGGCGGATGTGGCTCGATTTCTTACGAAAAAGTCACCCCATCCGCCATGAGAAGTGTTATTTTCCCGGCACATGTCCGTGAAAATAACGTGATTCCGATTCTTTTCCCGCCTGCGGGCGGGAAAACTCTGCGAGGCTGATTCCCTGTGTATCTCTGTGATTGCCATACCCACACCCGTATTTCCTTTGACAGCACCGCTGCCCTGTCTGACATGATGGCCGCCGCCGTACAGGCGGGGGTCCAGGAGCTGTGCATCACCGACCACTGCGACCTACTGGACGGAGACGGCAAGCCCACCCTCACCTTCCCCTGGCAGGAGGCTCTGGACCAGTACCACGGCCGGGGGGACGCTCCCCTCACCGTGCGCCTGGGGCTGGAGCTGGGCTCCGCCCCCTATAATCCCCAGGCCGCCCGGGCCATTCTGGCCCAGGCCGGGGAGGAGCTGGACTTTGTGCTGGGCTCCCTCCACAACTGGATTGGGGCGCAGAACAACCAGGATTTCTACTTCACCAACTTCACCGCTGACCCCGGCCTGTGCCGTCAGGCGGTGGAAAACGCCCTCAGCCATACCTGGGCGCTGGTGAAGGAGCACCCGGATTGCTACGACTCCCTGGCCCACATCAACTATCCTCTGCGCTACATGGCCCGGGACGGACAGCACCTGACCCTGGAGCCCTTCCGGGACCAGGTGGAGGAGATCTTCCGCCAAGTAGCCGCCAGCGGCCACGCCCTGGAGGTAAACACCTGCCGGGGCATGTCCCTGGAGGAGTGGCTGCCTCTGCTGCGCTGGTTCAAGGACTGCGGGGGCAAGTATGTCACCGTGGGGTCGGACGCCCACCAGCCCGAGCACATGGCCCTGGGCATTCCCGAGGCCCTGGAGCTGCTGCGGGAGGCTGGGTTCTCCCACGTCACCACCTATCAGGGCCGCCGCCCTGTTCTCCACAAACTTTAAGGAAAAGGAGTCCTGAACATGAAAATTTCCATTGGCAGCGATCACGGCGCCTTCGCCATGAAAGAGCACCTCAAGCAGTACCTGACCGAACAGGGCCACCAGGTGGTGGACTGCGGCACCTACTCCACCGACAGCTGCGACTACGCCGATTTTGCCAAGGCTGCCGCCCAGCTGGTGGCCAGCGGGGACTGTGACCGGGGCATTGTCATGTGCACCACCGGCATCGGCATCTCCATCGCCGCCAACAAGGTCCACGGCATCCGGTGCGCACTGTGCAGCGAGCCCTACTCCGCCGAGATGACCCGCCGCCACAACGACGCCAACATGCTGGCCATGG